>OCZT010001167.1_pt1 | contig 27217 bp, 26 predicted proteins | sample 1539031 | NCBI WGS metagenome assembly OCZT01 (sample SAMEA3539308, study PRJEB22396) | soil metagenome | biome: tundra; feature: field; material: soil | place: USA | collected 2010-05 | depth 0.15 m | reverse complement strand
ATTATGGTACCAAGTTGCGAGATTATGGTACCAAGTTGCGAGATTATGGGACCATATTGCGAGATTCTCGACCAATTCAAGACCCTTGGCGGGGTGGAATGGTGTCGGTAGACTGAAAACACTCGCGTCTTCGTCGGGTCTGCGGTGAGATAAAATAATTGGTCGGAATGCGATAAGATAGGAACGAAGGATCGTCACCCCTATGCAGTTTTCATTTGATCCACAATTGCGAGAAATAGCTTTTAAGGTTGAGGACGGCGAACGGCTCACCTTCGACGAGGGTCTTACTCTTTTTAGAACACAGGACCTTAACGCTCTCGGCAAGTTCGCCGACACCGTGCGGCGAAAGAAGCACGGCCGGACGACCTATTACAACGTCAACCGCCATTTCAACTACACAAATATCTGCGTCGCCGATTGCAAGTTTTGCGGCTTTTACAAACGTGCCCGTCAAGAGGGCGCTTACACACATTCCGTTACCGACGCGATCGAGATCGCCCGCACTGCTGTCGCTGAAGGCGCAACCGAACTGCATATTGTCGGCGGCTTGAATTCCAAGCTGCCGTTCGAGTATTACACCGATCTTTTCTCTTCTTTGAAGCGCGAATTCCCGGGTCTGCACCTCAAGGCGTTGACGATGGTCGAGCTTGATTTCTTCGCTAGGTTCTACAAGATGTCGGACGAGGAACTGATCGACCGTCTCCATTCGGCCGGCATGGATTCATGTCCCGGCGGGGGTGCAGAGATATTCGCCGAACCGACCCGTTCGCGTATATGCGACCACAAATGTGACGCGGACCGTTGGCTGGATCTTGCCGGAAAGGTCCACAAGGCAGGTCTTAAGACAAACGCCACGATGCTTTACGGCCACATTGAATCGATAGAGGACCGCATCGACCACCTCGTCCGGCTTCGCGACCAGCAGGAAAAGACCGGCGGCTTCCAATGCTTTATCCCACTTGCTTTCTTCCCGCCCGGAACAGCGCTCTCATCACTTCCCGGACCCGACGGCGTCGACTCACTCAAAACCATGGCGGTCTCGCGCCTGATGCTCGACAATTTTGACCACATCAAAGCCTACTGGGTGATGCTCGGCAAAAACCTCGCCCAGGCGGCCCTCCACTACGGCGCCAATGACCTCGACGGCACCATCACCGAAGGCGGCGAGCTGACCGAAAGCTACGCAGTTGAGAACGGTGAGGTAAAGATGTCGAAGACCGAGATCATTCAGCTCATCGAGAACGCGGGTTTTGAAGCGGTGGAAAGGGACACGGTGTATAATCGAGTGGAGCAAATCGCGGCTTAGAAAAGTGGTGCCGCACTTTATGACGCAACTAGCAAGAATCACATTCGATCCGAGAGTCATGGGCGGAAAGCCTTGCATTCGTGGTTTGCGCGTTACGGTCGGCACAATTGTCGGGCTCGTGGCTGCCGGCCATTCCTTTGGAGATATTCTGAAAGCATATCCGTATCTTGAAGAAGAAGATCTGCGTGAGGCCCTTTCATACGCTGCATGGCGTGTTGAGGAGATCGAGCTGCCACTTGCCCCCGCATGAAGATCCTGATCGACATGAATCTGTCGCCCGATTGGGTACGGGCTCTTGCGGCAGAAAACATACAGGCAGTTCATTGGTCAAACGTTGGCGACCCGCGGGCCGAAGACGCAAAGATCATCGAGTACGCTCGGGCTAACGATTACATTATCTTCACCCACGATCTGGATTTCGGAACCATTTTGTCGTTAACGCATGCGACCGGCCCGAGTGTTATTCAGGTTCGGGCACAGGACGTTTTACCTTCGCATCTTTCGCAGATCGTGATCGGGGTTCTTAGAGACAACGATTCGTTACTCAAAAGCGGGGCTCTAATTGTTGTGGATGAAACACGTGCAAGAGTTCGTGTTTTGCCATTGGAAAGATCTAATTGATTCCCCTGCGGCGAACTTGTGGTGGATACATGGTTGTTTTAGAAGAAGGCGCGACTAGCTGGGGAGCCTACGTCCCAGACCTTCCCGGCTGTGTCGCAGTCGGCGAAACCGAAGCCGAGGTCAAACATCTTATTCAAGAAGCAATCGAATTTCACCTGGAAGACCTCGCCGAAACCGGAAGCCGGATTCCAGCCCCTATCGATACTTCGCCTTCGACGTGAAGATGTCCGTAAAACGCCTAGCCATTATTCTTGTTCTTTGGCTCGCGACGTTTTCGATGTCGGTGGCGGGACAATCTCCGAAGATTCTCGGAGTTTACGGACAATGTCCGTTTGCTTGCCGATACATACAGATTAATTCTGATCATACCTTTGAAGAGCTTCTGAATGGTGACATGTTTAACAACGAGCGGAAGAAGGGCACTTGGAAATATATTGAAAGGAACAAGATCAAAGCAGAAAGTGTTAAACCGAATGGTGCTTTAAAAGTGACGGAGTCGATAGAAAACGACGACCGCTATTTGGTAACGGTAGTTGACTTCGTGGGAGCCATGCTTCCAAATGCGGAAATCTCCGGCATCGCTGGTGGAAAAGTGTTTAAGTGCTCGACCGACAAGAATGGATCGTGTGTAATTCCAAGAGCAGTGGGTTTCAACCTTCGACTGAACCGTTTCTCGGGATCATACGAGATCAAGAACCCAGCCGCGAATCGTTTTCAGGTGGAATTAACCTGTGAACAGCTTGATTCGGCGATCGATGAGATTTGGCTTATCGAGGGAACGCGATTATATGTTGAAACTGACGGTTCCATAGATCGGCAGATTTGGCTCGAAAAGGTTGGCATGAATCGGGCGCGAAAATTGTTTCCAAATGGCAATTAACTTACCCAAGGTACTCTGCCACCGAGCAACAACGTAGGATGCCCAAGCAAGATCATCCAGCTCATCGAGAACGCGGGATTCGAAGCGGTGGAAAGAGATACGGTCTATAACCGCGTGGCGGCATCATAAGTTTGTCGTCGAGTTTCGCGCTCAGTGAAATGTGGGGGCGACATTCCTGGTAAGAGCTTACGTATGAAGGATAAAAGCGATTCTGAGATTGGTCAGGATTATTTTTACGGCGATGGTGTCCGTAAAAATTATCGACGCGCTTTTCCCCATCTTTTGAAGGCTGCAGAGAACGGCGATGTTCACTGTCAGAACCTGGTCGCCTTCTCTTACTCCGAAGGATTAGGTGTGGAAAAGAACCCGCAATACGCTCGAATCTGGTACGAACGCGCAGCTAAGAAGAATCATCCCCAAGCGCTTTTCGCACTCGGCCTGATGTACGACAAAGGTAAAGAAGTTGAAGAAGACCCTAGGAAGGCCTTTTCATACTACAAGAAAGCCGCAGAACGTAGAGACGATTGGGCGGCATGCAATTTGGCGATCTGCTATCTCGACGGTAAAGGCACGCGCCGCAACGCCGATCTCGGCATAGCCTGGATGAGACGTGCTGCACAACAAGGAGATTCGAAGGCTCAGTTCAATTTGGGCCATGCCTACTTGGCAGGGGACGCACTTAAGAAAAATCGCCGCAATGCAATGATTTGGCTGACCAAGGCTGCTGAACAGGGACACAAAATCGCTAAACGAATACTCGAAGCCCTGTAAGTTCTTTGCGAAGCGTTGCAAGCTGTTCACGAAGCCCTGAAAGTGCCTCACGAAGCTATTGGATGTAAACAACCGGCTGAAACCCGGGCCCCTTTGTGCCGCGTAGCGGCGGGCTGATTTTAGCCGTGGGTTTCAACCCACGGTAACGATGATAAAGATCGCCGTCGTCGCGTCGCGACGATTGATATTACCGGTTGAATTCAATTGCCGCTGACGCGGCATTAAACATTTGGGATCGTGGACCGTGGGTTGAAACCCACGGCTACAATCATTAGACCGCTACGCGGCCAAACTGCCGAACACGCAGGAGAACTGACTCTATGACCAACGCAAAAAACACGATCTGCCTTTGGTACGATGGCGATGCTGAGGACGCGGCGCGATTTTACGCTGAGACCTTTCCCGATTCATCGGTTGACGCGGTGCACCTGGCGCCGGGAGACTATCCATCCGGGAAAAAAGGGGATGTGTTGACGGTCGAGTTTATAGTGATGGGAATTCCCTGCCTCGGGCTCAACGGCGGACCTGAGTTCAAGCACAATGAAGCGTTCTCGTTTCAGGTTGCAACCACGGACCAAGACGAGACGGATCGTTACTGGACCGCGATCGTCGAGGACGGCGGCGAAGAGAGTGCATGCGGCTGGTGCAAGGACAAATGGGGACTCTCCTGGCAGATCACGCCGATCGCCATGACGCAAGCGATCACCGATCCCGATCCCGATGTCGCAAAGCGCTCATTCGATGCGATGATGACGATGGGAAAGATCGACATCGCTACGATCGGGGCCGCGCATCGCGCCTGAGGCTGCAACCATACAACGGGCCGAAACCCGACCCGTTCGTGAGCCGCGTAGCGGCAAACTGATTTTAGCCGTGGGTTTCAACCCACGGAACGGTTAATAAACAATCCTCGTCGCGTAGCGACGATTGAAATAGGCATGGCGAACACATATTCAAATTTGTTCTACCACATCGTATTCAGCACCAAAGGGCGGAAAGATTTTATCGACCCGCAAATTGAAAACCGCGTCTGGGCATACATTGGCGGAATTGCCCATAAACAAGGAATGAACGCATTGGAGGTCGGCGGCATTGAAAACCATATCCATGCATTAACGATGGCAAAACCGATTCATTCACCAAGTCAGATCGCACAATGGTTGAAAGGTGAATCGTCAAAATGGATTCACGAGACATTTCCCGGCCTGAGTGAATTTGGATGGCAGGATGGATACGGAGTGTTTTCAGTGAGCAAATCGAACGTGCCCGAGGTTATTGAATATATCAAGAATCAACGCGAGCATCATAAGAAGCAGAGCTTCGAGGACGAATATATTTCGATGTTGAAATTGAATGCGATCGATTACGACGAACAATATGTTTTCGATTGATTCGATCGCCGCTACGCGACGACGATGACTTGTTCCGACCTACCGTGGGTTGAAACCCACGGCTAAATTCAATTGATCGCTACGCGATCTAATACAATTGGATAAACCAAAAATCGACGGCATCTCGCCGCTCTTCATCGTAAAGGATGTTGCAGCGGCGTTTGGGTTCTATTGCGACAAGCCGGGGTTTGAGGTCACGTTTCAGGCCGAGCCGGACAACTTGTTTTTCGGGATTGTAAAGCGCGACGGGGCGATGATCTTTGAAGGACGTCGGCGTCGAGCCGCAGCCGAACCATGCGCGAGACGTGGGTAAAGGCAACGCACGCTGGGACGCTTACGTCTATGTTCCGGACCCTGATGCTCTTGCGGCGGAGTTTGCAGCGCGCGATGTCGAGTTCTCCTTGCCGCTTGCAGACACGCGCGATGGCCTGCGTGGATTTGAACTCAAGGACCCTAACGGCTACGTCCTATTCTTCGGCCATCGGCGTTAGCGAATTCCACAGGCGCCAAAGCCTCATCCGCGTTCTCCAAAATGCCTACTCCGGCCGAGCTTGCGTCGGCCTGGCAGTGCACGCGAGCCCCATAGGCAAACCTATTTGCTCGTTGTACGGGCAATTCAGGTATATAATCCCTTTGATGAAGATCGCCGTTTTCGTTAGACTTTCGATCCTGCTTTTGACGGCCACTGCAGCTTGTTTCTCTCAGGATCCGCTGCCGGTTTTAAGGTTCGGCTGCGAGGCCGCGATCAAAAAAGCCCAAAAGGTTGAGGTCCCGCAAACAGGTCCCGCGAAACTGATGACGGCCGACGACACGCTGATCGCGCGCACGAATCGGGAGGCAAGGACGGACCATCCTGACGATCCGAGCCAGCAGACGCCCGACGGCCGCCGGGCGATGATCGAGAAGAACGAGCAGGAGGCCAAGATGCCGCAGCAGACCGATGTAAAGGGCTTTTCCTACACAGCGACAGTCCGGAACGACAGTCCTAAAACGGTCAAGGTCATCTATTGGGAATATCGTTTTGCAGAGCTCGCACATCCCGAGAATGTCGCTCGGCGGCAGTTCCTCTGTTCCGTAAACCTTAAAAAGGGCGCGCAGATCGAGCTGTCCGCCTTCTCGACGCTCGCGCCGACAGACACGATCGCTGTACCCTTGCTCGCCTCGGCGGGTGAGAAACTCTTTGACGAAAAGGTTCAGGTCAATCGCATCGAATACGCTGACGATGATATCTTGCAGCGTGGCAACTGGAAGCTTGCCGACGTCAAAGATGCCGTCACACGCGCGACCGCGAACCCGTGGGGCAAGGAGATCTGCCGACCCCTCTGACATCAAGGAAAAAAGGTCTGATCGCGCAATACGTCGGACACGGATTTATCGGGACGCAGTTTTGCCAAAAGGTGGACATGATCGCTCATGCCGCCCGCGGCTAGCAAAAAAAACCGCCCAACCCACGGACCGCCCCGCCAATATATTCATATAACCTTACCTTCTTATCATCTTGGATCAACAGTTGGCGCTCGCGGGTGGAAAATACAATGTGGTAAAGGAGATTTGTATATGATGTCGGCATGCGGGCATTATACCGCCGTCGCTCGAATACGCGAGCTTGGAACCTTTGATCTCACGTTAACCCCGGGCTCACGCCCCGGGGCTTTATACTTTCGCCGTCTACGACGGCTAAGATTGACGATACTCCCTCCTTCTAAACCACTCGACAAATTTCGGAATTCCTTCCTCTATCTTTGTCGTCGGGTTATATCCAAGGAGCTCGCGGGCTTTTGTAATGTCTGCGTAGGTCGCCGGGACGTCGCCGGGTTGCATCGGCCGGCGGTCGATGATCGCCCGAGCATCAAGACTTTTTTCCAATAGCCGAATTAGTTCATTTAGCTGGACCGTCTGAGATTCGCCGAGGTTGAAGATCTCATACCTTGACTGGTCGTAATCCATCGCGGCACGCACGCCCTGGATGATGTCGTCTATGTATGTATAGTCCCGTCGCATCGTGCCGTCGCCAAAGACGGGTATCGGCCGCCCTTCAGAGATGAGTTTCGTGAACTTATGTATAGCGAGGTCGGGCCGCTGGCGGGCGCCGTAGACGGTAAAAAACCTCAGGCAAACACACCGGATTCCGTAAAGGTGTGAATAGGTATGACAGAGCAATTCCCCGGCCGCCTTTGTAGCCGCGTATGGTGAGATCGGCTGGTATATCCGGTCGTCTTCGGCAAACGGCACCTTTTGATTGATCCCGTAAACGCTTGACGACGAACCGAAGATGAATTGTTTGATGTTGCACTGCCTTGCCAGTTCCAGAAGGTTTAGCGTGCCGATAATATTGGTCTCGGCATAGAGCTTAGGTTCTTCGAGCGACGGTCTCACTCCGGCCCGTGCCGCGAGATGGACAATGCAGTCAAACCGTGTTTCCGCAAATACCATCGCCAGGTGATAGTCATCACGAATGTCGGCCTCAACCAGCATGTAATCGTCGCGATCGATGTGCTCCGCGATATTTGCACGTTTTATTTCCGGCGAGTAAAAGTCATTAAAATCGTCGACAACGGTGACGTGCCAATCGCCTTCGCCTAAAAGCCGATCGACGAGATGGGAACCGATAAATCCGGCACCGCCGGTAACCAATACATTTCGTTTACTCATTAAATAAGCCGTCGAAAGCCCACTCTAGCGCACGAAAAGACACGCGTATCAACGCCAAACAAAGCGGGCCCTACCTATTTTGACAAACTCCTCTCGGATTTGTCGCCCGCGGGATGAGTATTTACCCTCGCCGCGAAGAACAAATACCGCACTGGCAATGGTTTCTATATTTGGAACGCCGAGCGGATTGGGTATTTACCGCAAGTACAGAGGTACACGCATAACCCGGGGCAATCGAGTTGCCGGCTCGGTTGTGGTTTCTACCTTTTGGAACGTAGATCGAAGCACACAATGAAACTGATTCTTCTGCAGCTAACGCTCTGCATTGCTCTTCTTCTAATTTCCACGAGCACCACCCTGGCGCAATGCGGCGGTGACCGCTGGTCTGTAAAGACAGGCACCGACGCGGACGCCCCTCTTGTAAATCTGAACGCGACCAACCCGACGACCATCGCAAATCTGTCGCAAATACTGGCACCCGGCACATTGCCTGACGAAGCACGCATACAACCTACCGAAACAACTACCTGGGTGGTTAACGCCACGATGGTCGAATACGTTCATTCGTACGATTCGGATTATCACATAGTGTTTAAAGACAATGCCGGGCGAACCATGATCGGCGAGATTCCCGATCCGGGCTGTATCGATCCAAGCAGCCCGTTCGCCGCGGGTATCGCCCATGCACGCGCGCAATTCGACGCGATGTTTACGGCATCAACCAATTTTCAGACCGCAAATGTCCCGGTACAGATCACGGGCGTCGGATTTTTTGATTATAACGAGGGGCAGGAAGGGATAGCACCGAACGCGATCGAGCTGCATCCGATCGTAGACATAGTTTTCGGACCCACGTTCTCGCTTTCAGCGGCCCAACCATCGATCAGCATCCGCCAGGGGAGTACGACGTCAACAACGATCACGTCAACCCTGCTTGGCAATTTCAATTCATCTGTTGCGATGTCGGCAACGGGATTTCCGGCGGGGACATCAGTGAGTTTTAGTCCTACTTCGATCGCTGCTCCCGGATCCGGTTCGACCTCGATGACGATCACCGTCGACCCGTTAACGCCGGTCGGAACTTATAACATTGTCGTCAGCGGATCAGGCGGCGGACAAACCCGATCGATGGGCGTCAATTTGACGATCACCTTCGGGACCCAACAACTTCTTGGTAACCCGGGTTTTGAGAATGGTTCCACAAACTCGGCGCCATGGACCGTCACATCCGGTGTTATCGACAATAGTACCGCCCAGCCGTCACACAGCGGTACATGGAAAGCATGGATGAACGGTTATGGCACGACCCATACCGATACTCTCTATCAACAAGTCAGCATTCCTTCCACGGCAACAGCCGCTAGCCTATCGTATTGGCGCCACATCGAGACCGCGGAAACGACCACCAATAAAGCGAACGACACATTGAAGGTCCAGATCCGGAATTCATCGGGTACAGTACTTGCAACCCTCGCCACATACTCAAATCTCAACGCCGCCGCCGGCTATCTACAGAGCACGTTCGATCTGCTTTCTTATAAGGGGCAGACGATCCAGGTCTATTTGATCGGTGTCGAAAACGGGAATCTGAAAACTTCTTTTATCTTCGATGATTTTGCTCTTAATGTTACAACGCCCGGCGGCTCACCTGATTTTACGATCACTGCTTCCCCGACCTCGCTGTCTGTAACCGCGGGAACATCGGGAATCTCGACGATCAGTACCTCGGTAACCGGCGGATTTAACTCTTCGATTGCGCTTTCCGCAAGCGGTCTGCCTTCGGGTGTGACCGCCGCCTTTAGTCCGACGTCGATCGCCGCACCGGGTACGGGTTCTTCAACGTTGACACTGTCCGTTGGGACGTCAGTCGCAGCGGGGACCTATAACCTTTCTGTGAACGCGAGCGGCGGCGGGCTAAGCCATTCGACACCGATCAGTTTGACGGTTACCGCCGCGGGCGGCGGCGGTGGAGGTACGCAGCAGATACTTGGTAATCCGGGTTTCGAAAACGGTTCGACAAATCCGGCGCCTTGGGCTATTACGCCGGCCGTTATCGACAATAGTACTGCCGAGGCGTCACACACCGGTTCCTGGAAAGCGTGGCTCAACGGTTATGGCACGGCGCATACCGACACGCTTTACCAGCAAGTCAGCATTCCGTCGTCGGCAACCGGTGCCATACTTTCGTTCTGGCGCCATATCGATACAACCGAAACAACGACGAACCTGGCGAACGACACTTTGAACGTCCAGGTGCGGAATTCTTCGGGCACGGTGCTCGCCACGCTCGCAACCTATTCGAATCTCGATGCCTCGGGCGGCTATACGCAGAACACGTTCGATCTGACGTCATATAAAGGTCAGACAATTCAGATCTATCTGATCGGTATTGAAAATTCGAGCCTCAAAACATCTTTTGTCTTTGATGATTTTGCACTCAATGTTACGACGCCAAGCGGCACTCCGGATTTTACGATCGCTTCATCTCCTGCCGCGATGTCGGTAACTGCAGGCACGTCAGGGTCGTCGACTATTACGACATCTGTCAGCGGCGGCTTTAATTCTTCACTGGCGCTTTCCGCGACAGGTTTGCCGAACGGCGCAACCGCTGCGTTTAGCCCGACATCGATCGCCGCACCGGGCACGGGCTCGTCCACGTTGACGGTGTCCGTCGGGACATCGGTTGCAGCGGGAACATATAACTTTAGCGTTAACGCGAGCGGCGGCGGACTCACGCATTCCACAACTATCAGCCTGACCGTCACCGCCGCGGGCGGCGGCGGCACAACGCAGCAGATACTTGGCAATCCAGGTTTCGAAAATGGATCGACGAATACAGCACCGTGGATCGCAACGCCAGCCGTTATAGATAATAGCGGGTACGAGCCGCCGCATAGCGGTGCATGGAAGGCGTGGCTCAACGGTTGGGGAACAACGCATACCGATACACTTTATCAACAGGTCAGCATACCGTCGACCGCGACCGCTGCCACACTTTCGTTCTGGCGACACATAGATACGGCCGAGACTGCGAACGTAGCGAATGACACATTGACGTTGCAGATCAGGAATTCAGCTGGTACTGTGCTGGCGACGCTTGCGACATATTCCAATCTCAACGCTGCCGTGGGTTTCACCCAGGTTTCATTCGATCTGACGGCATATAAGGGACAAACAATTCAGATCTACTTTATAGGCTCCGAAAACTCGAGCCTGGAGACATCGTTCGTCGTAGATGATTTCACTTTGAATATAACAACGCCCTAGCCAGATGGTTCAGGCACGTAATATTATGCGATTCAAATTCATTCTGCTGATAGTTTTTGCGGCCGCCACAGCCGTGCAGGCCCAGGAACCTGCGTCGCAGCGATTTTCTGAAGGTGAACCCCAACCGGTCGTCAACGAAGATCGGGGCATCGCCTATGTTATCCCGCTAAATACCGATCCCTTAGCATCGCGGTCGGCGCTAAAGGGCGATCCGCTTGCCGTGCCGCAACAGAACAGCATTTTTCTGGGACCGCGTTGGCAAACTGAGAAGCTGCACGATCGCGAGTTACAACTCGCTAACCTGATGTCTAACATGACCGATCCGGTTCGTATGGCTGCTTTAGCCGAGCTCGGCGTAAAGAACACTTTTGAGGCAAACGACTTTCAGGAAAGGCCTATCGATCTGGAAAACAGGGACCACGTATCCGATCTTCAGATACAGAGCATTTTGCGATCGATGCTCAAGGACAATCCGATCCAGCATTCTCGTTTTGGTACGATCTATGTTGTCTATCTGGACCCCTCTTTGCAGTCAACACTGGCAGACCTGATCGGCGGTAAGCACTATGCGGCTTATTACAATGCTTTCAATTTAGCCGGAAATAGGATCCGCTATCTTGTGGTGCCCTACCAATCAGATCTAAAGACCGCTTACGAGATATCACTGAGCGGATTTTTGTATGCCGTGCTGAATCCAGACCGGATTAAATAGCAGGCGAACAATGCGTATTGAAATGGGCCGCATCCCCGGCGGCCTTTAGTTCAAGAAACGCTGTTTCGTATAAAACCGGTGTAATATCTCCTCGAGAAAACCTTCGTAAGTAAAATTCTCGAGATCGTAGGCGGGCTTAAGTTTGTACATTAGGGGCAGCGCGATACGCCATGCCATCCAAAGGCGCTGGCGCTCGGTCAGGTCCCAGCGGCGGCGCAAGAAAGATTCGACCACCTCGATCTCCCTTTCATTGAGCAGAGCGACGTTTGCTCGAATTTCGGTTTTCTTCTGCACCCGGGTAAACGCCGCATCATGTATCGGCGTCGAAAACGTTTCGGAAAACGTCGGTGCTTCGCCCTCACGCTCACGGATAACGACCGTGCCCGCAAAGATGTCTCCGACCCGTTGATCGCGATCGCTCAAAAATATGACTATCAGCCCGATCGAATAAACCGGCACGACAAATCCCGGTACCGCGTCGCAGATCCTCAGCAGGTTACGGGCGATCGCCTCCCAGAGAGTGATCGGACGACCGTCCTCGCGAATGACCCGCAGCTTCAAAAGCCTTTTGCCCGGCGTCTGTCCGTTCCACAGCCACTCAAAAATAATGAAATACCCGGCAAAGATAAGAAATAGCGCCAGGATCATGACCGCGATCGCCCATTTGGGCGCCTCCGAGATCAATTTATCGGGTGCGTCCGCCACATCGCCGGATGAATAGCCCGCCAGACCGAGGAAAACCCATGCGATCAGAATGATCGCGAAATATTGAATAAAATGATCTATAGCGACGGCGAGGAAACGGTTCCCGATCGATGCCAGCGCAAACTCGAGGGGCACACGTTCCGGCGTTTCGATGATCAGCGTTTCCGCGGTCTCAATGATCTTCTCCGACATATTGCGTTCGTTTATTATGAATTTTTCCTGTCTGCTTGCAAAAATCCCAATTTCCCTTGTAAATCCTAAACCCGCTTCTCTATACTTGAATTCAGCCTTCTATTGGCTGTTGAAAAGGAGCGGCTCTTGAAAACTGAAGTACATCGGCGTGATCTGTCGGCTGCGGGCTTTCGCTTTGCGATAGTTGTCAGCCGTTGGAATGAAGCTTTGACGTCCAGGCTCGCAGCCGGTGCGGCTGAAGCCCTCCGTGAAACCGGTGCATCCGACCTTTCCTTTGAAACGTTCTACGTTCCGGGCTCTTTTGAATTGCCCCTCGCCTGTCTCAAAGCCGCACAAACCGGTGACTTTGACGCCGTGATCGCACTCGGCGTTGTTATTCGCGGCGAAACCCCCCATTTCGAATACGTAGCCGGTCAGGCAGCCAGCGGAATACTGCAGGCGTCAATGACCTCGGGCATTCCGGTAATGTTCGGCGTCATCACAGCTGAAAATTTAGAACAGGCAGAGGCTCGAACAGGACAAAAAGTTGATAATAAAGGTTACGAGGCGGCACATTCGGCTGTCGAAATGGTGAACCTGTTTCGTGAGATGGACCGCCGCCAAACCGCGGACGAGGATACGAAGTTTTTCCCTCATGTCGCTTGAAAAAACAGAGAAGAGTTCAGGAACAAGACATAAGGCGCGTGAATGCGCCCTGCAGATGCTCTTTGCGGCCGATATGGTCCACGGCGACTGCAACCTTATTACCAAAAACTACTGGAATCATCTCGGTGATACGGTCATTGACGACAAGACACGCGATTTTGCCAATCGCCTGGTTTGCGGAACGATTGAGAAAATTACGACTATCGATGATCGTATCCGGACGCGTGCGGAACATTGGCGGATCGAGCGGATGGCGATCGTCGATCGTAATGTACTTCGGCTTGCCGTATACGAGTTTTTGTTCCAGGACACGCCAAACGCAGTCTCGATCAACGAGGCACTCGAGATCACCCGCCGCTTTTCAACTTACGAGGCGACACAGTTCATAAACGGCATTCTCGACGCGATAAAGCAGGACCTCGAAGCCGAGCCCGGCGCCGACGAAACCGCCGAAACATACACCGCATCCAGCAACTGATGATCTGCACTCCCGCGGAAAGGGTGATGGGTCAATTACACGAAAGAGAGGAATATTGATCTTCATCGGGTTCAACAGAACAGGTCGCTCCGACGGAGCTGGACGGGTCGTTCTCCGCCCGTTTTCTACAAACAGGTCGCTCCTAACGGGAGCTGGAATGATCCTGTTTCGCTTCTAAGCCCGATATGGGCGGCCTGTTTGTAGAAGTACATAAACAAAATTGAATAAGCTCCGGAGGAGCGTCCTGTCATTCGATAGAAATGTAAATCAAAGATATCTCCACGATCTCTGCGAGGCACCGCGGACGTGTTGTCTTTCGATTTTCGAAATGTTCCACTCCCTCGGAAAAGCTGAAACTACGGCTTTTGCTGGTTTTACGATAAAATTGAAGCTTACGTAAAGTACCGGGGGAAGAACCGTGAGCGACAAGATCACAAACATCAGTGAATTCATAGCCGAGAGTTTCGGCTCCAACGCAACGTATGTCGAGGGATTGCTCGAACGTTACAAGCAGGACCCTAAACTGGTTGACGAGTCGTGGCAAGAGTATTTTAGTCAATTGCTCGATGGCCGGGCGCCGTCCGACGGACAACCTGCCGAAGCTCAAAAGGTTGAAACTGCTTCGCCCCCGAAATCGGCCGCCGTCGCCGTTCCGCTTGCACCCGACACCGAACCAAAGCCGATCACCGGTCCCGCCAAAAAGATCGTCGAGAACATGGAGCAGAGCCTGACGGTCCCGACCGCCACGAGCTCGCGCAGCATTGCCGTCAAAGTTCTAGAAGAAAACCGCCGGATCATAAACGAACACCTCGCCACGCTTGGACACGGCAAGGTCTCGTTCACACATATCATTGCGTGGGCCATTGTCCGGACGATCGCCGTCTACCCGCGGATGAATCACGGCTTCGGATTGGTGAATGGCGTCGCGTCACGGCTTGAACACCATGACGTCAATCTTGGCATCGCGATCGATATCGAAAAAAAGGACGGCACGCGAAACCTGCTCGTACCCAACATCAAGGGTGCGAACAAGATGAATTTCGCCCAGTTCCTAACCGCGTATGCCGAACAAGTGCGAAAGGCCCGCGACGGCCAGCTCGAGATCTTTGACTTCCAAAACACAACGATCACGCTCACAAATCCCGGCACGCTTGGTACCGCCGCGTCGAACCCGCGGTTGATGGCGGGCCAGAGCGCCATCATTGCAACCGGTGCGATCGAGTACCCGGCGGAATACCAGGGAATGTCAGCCGGCGCGCTCTCGCAGCTCGGTATCAGCAAGACGGTGACGGTCACAAGTACATATGACCACCGCGTGATACAGGGTGCCGAGAGCGGTCTGTTCCTGGGGAAGATCGCCGAATTCCTGAGAGGCTATCATAAGTTCTACGACGAGATCTTTGACGCCCTCGAGATAAACTACCCGCCGATGCGTTGGGCCGAGGACCTCAACCCGGCGCTCTTTGGTGTCGACCGCACATCGGAACAGATCGAGAAACAGGCCAATGTACTTCAGCTCATAAACGCCTACCGGACACGCGGGCATTTGCTGGCCGATATCGATCCGCTCAAGATGACGACGCATTACACAACGGAGCTGGATCTAGAGAATTTTGGACTGACGATCTGGGACCTCGACCGCGAATTCATTACAGGCGGACTGCACGGCGAAAAGACGGCGACGCTCCGCCGGATACTCGACATTCTCCGCCGGGCGTACTGCGGAAAGGTCGGCATAGAATACCGCCATATTGAAAGCGACGAACAAAAAGCGTGGATCCGCCAGCAGGTGCGCGAGCAATTCGTCGATACAAAGCCGTTAGATCTCGATTGCAAAAAGACACTTCTGCAAAAGCTGATCGAGGCCGAGCAGTTCGAACAGTTCCTTCACAAAAAATATCTCGGGCAAAAACGCTTCTCGCTTGAAGGGTGTGAAACTGTTATCCCGATGCTTGATCAACTGCTCGAGGGGGCATCCGCTCGCGGCGTGAATGAAATCTACATGGGTATGGCCCATCGCGGCCGTTTGAATGTCCTGTCGAATATCATCGGCGACCCCGAGACCGGCGAGATGGCGGAACGGATCTTCACCGTATTCGAGGGAGGATCGCATCCGAGCTTTCCGGCGGACGAGGGCGATGTCAAGTATCACCAGGGGGCGGTCGGTGTAAGGAAGACACGAGCCGGAAAAGAGATTCATATCAAGCTGTCGTCTAACCCGAGCCATCTCGAAGCGGTCGATCCGGTTGTCGAGGGTATGGCTCGTGCGCGGCAGGACATACTTCGTAATGGCGAGCAGCGTGCCCGCGAAGAGGTCTATGACGAGATCATGGCGCTGCTCGTACACGGCGACGCCGCGTTTGCCGGGCAGGGCGTTGTGATGGAAACGCTCCAGCTCGCCAGCCTGCCAGGCTATCGGACGGGCGGTACCATCCATCTTGTCATCAACAACCAGATCGGGTTTACAACATCGCCCGAGCTCGGCCGTTCGTCGATCTATTCGACCGACGCGGCCCACATCACCCAGACGCCGATCTTTCACGTTAACGGTGATGATCCGGAAGCCGCCTACCGGGTGATCCAGATAGCGCTCGATTACCGTCGAAAGTTTCATAAGGATGTCGTCATCGATCTCGTTGGATTTCGTCGCCTGGGTCACAACGAGGGTGATGAACCCAGCTATACACAGCCGGTGATGTACGCCCGTGTAAAAGCTCATCCGGGTACCCGCCTTATCTACGCGCAGCGGCTCATCCGCGAAGGAGTGATCACGGACGAAGAACTCACCGCCATGACGGGCAGGGTGGTCGAGAAATACGAAGGCATCCTCGCGCGTGCGAAAGATATCGCGGCCAATAAACCTGCAAAGACAAAGCTTGCCCCACATGCTGAGGACGAAGATGGTTCCTCGATACTCGAGACAGGTGTCGCGTCAGAATTGCTCGACCAGGTAGCAAATAAGATATCGCTTGTTCCCGAGGGTTTTCACATCAATCCAAAGATGGTTAGCCAGCTCGCCCGCCGCGCAAAGATGGGCGCCGGCGAGGTGCCGATGGATTGGGGCTTTGCCGAAGCCATGTCGATGGGGTCGCTGGTTCTCGACGGTTTCGCTGTCCGCCTCAGCGGTCAGGATTCGGGCCGCGGCACGTTCTCGCAGCGGCATGCTTCGATGTACGATACGATGACCGGGTACCGCTGGACACCGCTTACCGAGATCGATAACGAAGCGAATCCGTCCGCCAGGTTTTACGTCTTTGACAGCTCGTTGTCCGAATACGGTGTGCTTGGTTTTGAGTATGGCTACTCGGTCGTATCCAATGACCAGTTGGTTGCGTGGGAAGCACAGTTCGGCGACTTTTCGAACGGCGGACAGATAGTTATTGACCAATACATCTCTTCATCAGAGGACAAATGGCAGCAAAGGTCGCGGCTCGTTATGCTTCTGCCGCACGGATACGAAGGACAGGGACCGGAGCATTCATCCGCGAGGCTCGAACGCTATCTACAGCTCTGTGCCGAAAACAATCTACAGGTCTGTTACCCGTCGACGCCCGCGCAGTATTTTCATCTGCTGCGGCGGCAGGTCAAACAAGAGATCGTTCGCCCCCTGATAGTGATGACGCCAAAGAGCCTGCTCAGACTTCCCGCCGCAAGCTCGTCGATCGCGGAACTCGAAAGCGGCGGCTTCCAGCCGGTCATCGACGATGTGGATCAAGAGGACCGCTCTGCAGTGAAACGCGTCGTCGTATGCAGCGGTAAGGTCTATTATGATCTGCAGGCGGCTCGTGAAGAAAGGCCCGCTCCTGGAGTTGCCGTCGTTCGGCTCGAACAGTTCTATCCATTTCCGGGCGAGGCTTTGAAAAAGATCGTTGCCTCATATCCAAATACGAGCGAGGTCGTCTGGACGCAGGAAGAGCCGCAGAACATGGGCGGCTGGACATTCGTCGAGGACCGTATTCGAAAGATACTGTCCGCGGGCGTCAGCCTTCGATACGTCGGACGAACCGCATCGGCATCACCGGCGACGGGTTCGTACTCGATACACAACCTCGAGCAAAAACAGCTTGTCGAAGATTCGCTGCGGATATCAAAAGAGAGTAACGCGCCTGCGACGGCGTGAGGATCTTTGATCTTTTATCGTGGGTCTTGGGTCTTTGATCCTGGATTTCACTTTTTCCCTTTTTCCCTTTTTACTTTTTACTTGACTGCATCTAAGCTCCGGTAACAATTTATGGCCCCCCGTCAAAGTTTAACTGCTACGTTTGTCGCCACGCTCGCGTTCTCTGTCGCGTTGTCATGTAATTCCGCGGTCAGCGACGTACCAACTATCGCCCCGCAGCCTGTTGCGGCAGCCACGCCGAAGAGCAATGAACCGATCACAATTGCCGCCGTTGGCGATATTATGATGGGTTCGCCTTTTCCAAACGATTCCCGGATGCCGCCCAATGACGGTGCCGATCTGTTGAAACCGTTCACTCCCATTCTTTCATCCGCGGATATCACCTTTGGCAATTTGGAAGGACCGATGATCGACGGAGGCGAATCTGCCAAATGCGGTGCCAGCCGTGGCAATTGTTTCGCGTTTCGTGTACCGACACGTTATGGGAAATATCTAAAGGAAGCGGGATTCGATGTTATGGGTGTCGCCAATAATCATGCGGGAGATTTTGGCGAGGCAGGCCGCATCAGTACCGAGCATGTGCTTGACGAGCAGGGCATCAAATATGCGGGTAGTCTCCAGCCGCCCGCAACGACGGCATATCTTAACGTAAAAGGCCAAAGGGTAGCTGTCATAGGCTTTGGACACAACAACGGCATGCCGAGCATCAACGGTCTCGACGCCGCAAGGCAATATGTGCTCGAAGCCAAACGAAAGGCCGATATCGTTATCGTCTCTTTTCACGGCGGCGGCGAGGGTACCGATCATCAGCACGTAAAGTTCGGCTCCGATATATTTTTGGGCGAGAACCGCGGCAATCTGCCCGCCTTTGCCCATACCGTTATCGATGCAGGTGCCGATCTTGTGCTCGGTCATGGCCCGCACGTAATGCGCGGCATGGAAATATACAAGGGACACTTGATCGAATATTCACTCGGGAACTTCTGCACCTACGGTTGGTTTCAACTTGCGGCCGAAACCGCTCTGACCGAGGTGCTCGAGATAAAGATCGGCCCTGACGGTAAGTTCATCAGCGGCAAGATACACCCCGGCAAACAAGAAGGCCGCGGCGGCCCCGTTCCCGACCCGTCAGGCGAAGCCATCCGCGTGTTGCGCAATCTCTCGATCGCCGACTTTGGCGGGAGCGCCCCTAACATCGCCGACGATGGCACGGTCACACCTAAGTAGAGCACCAGGCGGACGATCGTAATGTGCTTTAGACTCGGCCACTGCTGCAGTAGAAGCCGCCTAAAGGCGGGACTCCAAACAGGAGGAACTCTACATTATTCCATAGTCGCGAGAATATCGGCGATGTCCTGTTTTGTGGTATCAGGGTTTATAAAACAGAACCGGGCCACGGTTTCCTTGTCGTTGCCGTACTTGGTCGGTGCAACCAGCGCAAAGCCTGCCTTGTGGTTCTTATACGTCCAGTCAGAATAATCTTTAGGTCCCCAGCCGATCCGCCGAAAGAGAACGCACGAGAGTGAAGGCTCGCGGACAAGCTCGACATGCGCGAGTTCGGCTATCTGTCTTCCCGCTTCGCGGGCTAGTTCAATGCCCTGTTCGATCGCCGTCACATACCGGTCGGTTCCGTGCATGGCAAGTGAGAACCATAACGGCAGACCCCTTAAACGGCGCGTAAGTTGGATCTGATAATCCGATGGATTGAACCCCGTCGTTTCCTCAGCATGAAATGCGTCAAGATACGACCCCTCTTGCGTGTGTGCTTTACGTGCCAATTCCGGGTCGCGATAAATAACAGCGCCGCAATCATATGTTGAGAAAAGCCATTTGTGCGGGTCTATCGTCACACTATCCGCGCGTTCGATGCCATTGAAGAGGTGACGAACGGATGGTGCGGCGAGCGCCCCGCCTCCATACGCCGCGTCGACGTGAAACCATAAATGTTCGTCCGCGGCGATCTCGGCGATGCCCGCGAGATCGTCGACGATCCCGGCATTTGTTGTTCCGCCGGCGGCGATTATCGCAAAAAGCCTTTCGCGGTCTTCTTTGTTAAGACGAGTGATCGCTGCCCCGACATCGGCCTTTCCCAGCCGCTCCTCAGTTTCGACGAGTACTACGTCCGCGTCGATCACTTTTGCCATTGATTTGATCGATGAATGGGCCGCGTCAGAGGTAATGATCATTCCCCGCTTTCCATTATTCGCTTCGTTGAGGCTGCGCCAATATTCCCGGGCGGTTACCATCGCGGAAAGGTTTCCTTCGGTGCCGCCGCTTGTAAAAACGCCGAAGCTTCCCTTTGGCATGCCGGTCAGGGCGACAAGCCATTCCATCGCCTGGTTCTCGGCAAAGATGCCACCGGCGCCTTCCATCCAGAATGCACCGTGAATACTGGATGCCGAGGTCACCAGATCAAACATTACAGCCGCACGACTGGGCGAAGCAGGCACAAACGCAAGGTGGCGGCGGTGGTCGATCGATACACTCGATTTGAGCAGCACGTCACGAAAAAGCTGAAAAGCCTTTTCGCCGCCGATACCCGTCGGAGTTATGGTTTCGCCGACGAGCGCACGGAGCTCAGCTTCTTTCTTTGGAAATCCGAGCACCGGTTCGGTGTCGGTGATGCGGTTGATGGCGAATTTCATCACGTCCATCGCCATCTCCACAATGTCTATATCGACGTTATGCATTTGTGCTTTATCAGAGATCGGTCGCCCCAGGATCAGACCTGCAAATAATGTCCGAGTATTACTGACAGCACCGTCAGTGCACCATAGATCACCTCGTGAACACCGATCTGCATGGCCTTTCGCTTTCTGCGAAATGACGAGAGGCCGATCAGAGACCGCACAAACAAAACAGCGATCATAGTGACGGTAAGGATCGAACAAAGGTCGTACGCGATGAGGGCGATCGTGCCAAGCAGTGCCACGGCGTGAGCCGCGACGGGGAGCGCCGCTGAGTACTTCTTACCTTTTTCCAGAAGCAGGCGGTTTCGGACGTAGAGTATCGATGGGATAAGGCGGAATATAAAGATGACGGACAGAGCGGCCGCGGCAGCGGGCGTCCACCCTGCCGCAAGTGCAATCAAGGCTGCCGAGCTTGAAAGTGCGATCGCACCGGTCAACTCGGGAATAAGCTGCCGGCTTCGCCTGGCAACGTCATAGTAGATCTGGACGGCGGCAAGCGGTGCAACGACCGCGAGCGGTATCAAGCTTGTCAGGGACGCGGTGACCAATGTGCCGGCGAGACCGGCCGCGAAAATGACTGTATAGAAAAGGATGTATCTGCGGGCCGCGGATGTCTGCGGCAGATCGCGACCGGCCTTTAAGTCAGCCAAATATATTTTCAGGGGCTGGCGCATCAGAAACGCACCTATAAAAAGAAGAGCAACAAAAGGAGCAACTACCGAGAAGGCGATCGCGACGGCCGCAACAAGCGGTTCGAACAATATTCCCCACGAGCCGTGTTCATTCGGCAGTGCAATGCCGCGGAGACGGACTTTGGGACGCGCGACGCTTGGCGAGGACTTTACCGGAAATGTGGTATCTGACGCAGCTGATATCATAATTTCACTTTAGATCGTTGATCGACCTCTAGTCCAACGAATACCCGGACAATCGTTGCAAACTACACGCCAGAGTCGGGTGAGATCGGGGGAACTTGTTAACACCTTGCGCTGCTTCGATTTAGTGGATCATAGATCGTTGTCGCGAGCGTACAACAAGCATCTGGGCGCGAATTTTTACGCGCCAAGAAGCCACCTGAAGGCGGGACTCCGAACAAGCATCAGTCAAAGATCCTTTACTTAACATTTCGCTCTTTGTTATGATTTTCCACCTCATGGCTTGGCCATATCGCATTGCGGCGACGGCTTTGCCTCGCCGGCAACGCTACCCTTAGAACCCACGTGGCTCGCCTCGCGTCTTCATGGGCGACTTGCCTCGCCTCCTGATTTCCAGTACAGTTCAGGAGGCTCCCGCCTCCCATATGTTTAGCGTCTCTAAAGATAATAACGCGTATTATCTAACCTCTGTCGCAAAGAATAGGTTGCCGATATTCCAAACTGCGACAATTGCACAGATCACCTGCTCAGCGATTGACGAGGCCCGCAGATCGGGCGGTTTCTTGATCTTTGCTTACGTCATTATGCCCCATCATCTTCATCTGGTTACGAACAGCCACCGATCGTCTCAAGATATCCATAGATACGTCAATGGCATCATCAGCCGGCGCGTTCTTGATCATCTCAAAGCACCGGGCCGCGAGCAGTCACTAAACAAATTGCGTATACAAGAACACGCTGACGGGTGGAAGTATTCTCTATGGCAGCATCACCCGGATACCCGTCTTCTTTGGAGCGAACAAATGCTGTGGCAGCGGATCCAATACACTCATCTCAATCCGGTCCGTGCCGTCCTAGTTGCTCATCCGAACGATTGGCGCTGGTCCAGCGCAAGGATCTTTCATGGACGTCCCCTGGATGATGAGCCGTTGCGGGTTGACTTGGATAAGATTATCTGGCGAAGATGCGAGGCATAGCCTCAAGGATTCTTTGGGGTAGTTTGACGTCGAGGCAAGCCTCGCCGCTGTGGCAGCGCGGCAAGCCGAAAGATAAACGAACACTGTGGGACTCCGAACAAAGGTACGGCAGAGTACAGAGTTGATCCGATGTGAAAAGCAGAATAGTCGCATCGTTAAGTGACGACAGAAGCCATCGGCTGGGCAAGCTCCTTGCTGCATCAATGTTTTTCTCTATTTTTATCATCAAGAGCAGCAAAAAGGTTCTCGGCATTGATATAGTGTTCAACAAGACCTAATGGAAGATGGTGATCAGAAGTCTCTGCTCGAACTGAATTCGCGTCGCATCGTTCTCGAAGACGGCCGGTATATGATCTTTTTTACATTCGGCGATGGATCGGGCGAAAAACCGTCTGCTAACGAATCCGCAGACATGGTCGACGACGAGAGATCCAATGTCTGAGCTTCGATACAATCCGCTGCTTGGCGAATGGCTCGCAACCGCCACTCATCGACAGGACAGAACGTTCTTGCCGCCGGCTGACTTTTGCCCCCTCGATCCAACAAGGCCGGGCCATTTCCCTACCGAGGTCCCGGAACCTGATTACGACATAGTTTCCTTTGAGAACAGGTTTCCGAGTTTAAAGAAAGACCCCGATAAGCCCGTCATCGAGGCCGACGGCATCTATGACGTTCGGCCCTCGCGGGGCATCTGTGAGGTTGTTCTCTATTCGCCGGATCACAATACGTCACTTGCGGCCGAGCCGGTCGAACAGATCTACAAGCTCATAAAGGTGTGGCGACATCGATTCAATGAGCTTGGTGCACGAGATTTCATAAAATATGTCTTTATCTTTGAAAACAAGGGCGAGGCAGTAGGCGTCACACTTCATCATCCGCATGGGCAGATCTACGCCTATCCGTTCGTACCTCCCGTAGTAAAGAAAGAGCTTGAGCAAAGCCGTCTGTATGCCGAAAAGACAGGCGGGTGTTTGCTCTGCGATATTGTTAAGAAGGAACAGAGTTTTGGAAAAAGGATCGTCACCGAAAACGAAGGATTTGCCGCCTACGTCCCGTTTTTCGCTCGTTATCCTTACGAAACGCACATCGCACCCAAAAAACACATCCAATCGCTCGATGACTTTGCCGAAAAGGATGATCGCGATCTTGCAGATGTCTTAAAGCAAGTACTCGCCGCGTTTGACAAGCTGTTCGATAGATCGTTTCCGTACATGATGGTCCTGCACCAACGGCCGACAGACGGAGAAGATCACTCCCATTATCATTTTCACATCGAGTTTTATCCACCAATGCGGACCGCGACAAAACTAAAGTACCTCGCGGGCAGCGAGGCCGGTGCCGGGATGTTCATCAACGACACCCTACCCGAAGACAAGGCCCAGGAATTGAAGAAATTGGTCGAGCCGGTTCAATGGAAGACGCGCAGTTAGAAAAGGTCCAGGTAGCATTTCAAGAATCCTTTGACGGAGATGCGCGTATATTCCGGGCGCCGGGCCGAGTTAACCTCATCGGCGAGCACACCGATTACAACGACGGCTTTGTAATGCCTTTTGCGATAGACCGCGATACCTTGACCGCCGGGGTAGCACGACGCGACACGATTATCAACGTAAATGCTCTCGAAACGGACGAACGTGCGACGATCGATCTCGCCGGCGTCGCCGTAAAGCGTCGGGGAACATGGCTGGATTATGTTGAAGGCACTGCACGAAGTCTGCAGGACCGATTTGGCCTAAACACCGGTGCCGACCTCGTCTTTACTTCGACGGTGCCGATCGGCTCAGGGCTCTCGTCATCGGCTGCGTTGGAAGTAAGCATCGGTTATGCGCTTCTCGTCCTTGCCGGTATCGACATCGATCGCGAAAAACTCGCACTCGCCGCGCAATATGCTGAGCATGAGTTCGTCGGGATCCGAAGCGGCATCATGGACCAGTTCACATCCACGTTCGCACGTGCCGGACACGCGATGCTTCTTGATTGCCGGTCGCGAGAAATACGACAGATCCCGCTTGCCATTGAGGGCACGATGATCTTCGTTTGCGATACTAAGGTCAAGCACGAACTGGCATCAAGCGAATACAACACTCGCCGTAAGGAATGCGAAGAGGGTGTGCGAATTCTCTCCCGGAAACTCCCAAACATCAAAGCTCTGCGTGACGTTACACCGGCCGATCTCGACAAGTTAGGATCAGAGCTGTCCGAAACAGTACTTCGTCGCTGCCGGCACGTGGTGACCGAGAACGAACGGACGATCGCCGCGGCGGAAGCCCTTACAAACGGTGACGCTGAGCGGACCGGACAGCTTATGTTCGATTCGCACCGCTCGCTAAAAGATGATTACGAAGTAAGCTCCGTCGAGCTCGACACCCTTGTCGATTCGGCAAAAAAGGTAGAAGGAGTATTCGGCGCAAGAATGACCGGCGGCGGATTTGGCGGCTGCACCGTCAATTTGCTTGACGTATCGGTTTCTAGCGAATTTGAGGAGACCGTCAGAAGGAGCTACGAAAAGAGGTTTGGCTTTCAGCCGGAGATCTACGTCTTCGAGGCAGCCGACGGTGCTTCCGAAGTTGACCCATAGCTGCCATTCAGCCTACCTATCGCCTTTTCAGGATCTTCAATGTACCGCTTTATCTTCTCCACCAGGTGGGTTTCGATCCATCGCTTTCCCCCATCGCGATTAAGGCGGTATAGCCCAAGCTCCAGGTAGTAATGGTCAAGCGGCTCTTTGCCAAATCGATATCGCCAATCGACCATGGTAAACAATGGGAACCAGGTATAACCGATGACGGGTACACCAGCCTGCCGCACATTCTTTATCATCGCGACAGACGATTCCAGCCACCGCTCACGGATCTCGTCGCTGCCAACGGCGCTCGTTTCGGTGATCATGATCGGAACCCGATAACGTTCGTAGTAATCCGTCAGGAGCTCCATAAAACCGCCGCCATCGGGTTCGGTTTCGCTAAACGCAAGCCGGCCGCGCTTGTCGATATAAAGCAGTTTCGTTGACCACTGGGGATAAAAATTCATACCAAGCACATCCAGTTTTATAGGCGTTTGGCAAAACGCCTCAAGCTCGTCCGGCGACACTCCATTGCGAACGAGCCAGGAAAAGAGAAGGTGGTCCTCCGTCATCCGGCCGGATATAAGGTCGTAACAAATATAGCCGCGGTGCTTCTCCTCGCGAGCGAGAACGGCAAGGTCCTTTCGTGCGGTCCTGGTCATACCTGTCGCTTCGACGTGGAACATGACAGATGACGGATCGATCTCTTTTATGACATTGACGGTTCGTTTGATGCCGCGTGCCAATTGAAGCATTATCCGTATATAGCCGTTCTCGCCCTTTATGTAAGGCGGCCATAGGCCCCGCAGACCACACATCAGCGAGTTTATGATCGGCTCGTTTAGCGGGGTGTACCATTTAATGAGGTGTTTGTACCTGTCGGCGAACGCGGCCGCGTAATCGGCGACATATTTTGGGTAGTCAGGGTTTGCAAATTCGCGCTTGAGCCAAAAAGGACATCCGTAATGCATCAGATCGATAATGGGCGTGATCTTGAGGTCCTCGACCATGAAAGGTATGACCTCATCTATCCATTTCCAATCAAATTGACCTCGTTCATGTTCGACCCTATGCCACGGAACCCCCCATCGGATGGAATTTAGACCGACGTCTCTGGCTAATGAGAGGTCCTCGCGCCAGTGGTCGTAATGCCCGAGCAGTTCATACTCCTCCAGCGGCCGCTGGCCGTTTCGCGCCTGAGGAACAAAAGTATTCTCGATCCCGGCAGCCCACAGAAAATCGCGAGCACCGCCAAATTGTGGTTTAGGCTGCTTCAAAGCAAAATACTATCCGCGTGAGATCTCAGAACCATTACGATGGGGACATCTGAATCATTGAAATATTAGGATTGCACGAACCATTTTTCAAACGTCCCATCGCACTTTTCCTCGAAACGAGCGTCGAACAGCAGATTTGACGCGCCGCATCGGGAGCTTCGATGCCATGCGTTTGGAGAAAACACCTGATTGAAGGCCTAAACCGCTGTCGCGCGGACCATGTCAACGGCGATCGTCGCATTCTGACAAAACACGGCCGGGCAGGCATTTACTGAGTTGAACGGGACGTCGCCCAGGAAAAGATCTTCCAGATAGACAAAGGCAGTTTCGCTGCGGATTAGCAGACGATATTGACGACAGTCGTTTATATCCCAGCCGGCCGGCAGGGAAAAGCTTGTCTTCCGCCCGGAAACTTCTACACTCACCGCGGTATTCACACTCAGCCGGAGCATTTCGCGGCCATTGGCGTCGAGAAGTAAGATGCCAAAGCAAAAGTTGTCGGCAGCGACCGTACGCACAAGACGGATATTTGCGGAAACATCGATCTCGCTGAACCTCTGCAGCCTTGCCGCGTTACACTGCTTTTCGCCGCTTGAAATGATGAGCTCGTTTCCTTCGATCGTGCATTCGACCGGACTGGCAATTTTCCACTCGCTATTAGCCAGTGAGGCTTCGCCACGATCGAACAGATCTTCAAAACCTTCAGTGAGTGCAAATCCGGAAAACTCGACGGCGGTATCGCGCGCGTGTAGTAACAGCTTATCTGGCACAGCCTCAAGCCACCCGGCAAACGCCTGGTGGCATCCGTCAACGGTAATTTGCAGCCATCGTCCGTCAAGCTCAATTCGATAATTGTGAGGAACGCCGGGATCGAGATCAGGCGGCAGCGGGCATTCCGCGTCGCCGGCATCTTGACGGAAGAAGGAAAAATGCTTTGCAACCCATTCGCCCTCCAAGGCAAAACCCGAATCGCCGCCTTCACCACTAACGGTTACCTCGCATAAGAAGCTCGTTGCGACGTCCCGCTGCAAACGGCATTCGCCGTTTTGTGAGCTCCTCGCTCGTTCGCCCGAGATCTGCCATTCGCCGGTTGTG
>OCZT010001166.1_pt1 | contig 27220 bp, 18 predicted proteins | sample 1539031 | NCBI WGS metagenome assembly OCZT01 (sample SAMEA3539308, study PRJEB22396) | soil metagenome | biome: tundra; feature: field; material: soil | place: USA | collected 2010-05 | depth 0.15 m | reverse complement strand
CGGTCACAGATCGACGTTGCAGCGCGGGGATGCGGCCTTCCAATGCCCCAACGAGCGGCCGTGACGGCGCGGGCTCTTCTTGGTCTTACTTGGGTTATTTCACTGGCCCTAGTGTGGGAGAAAGCTCAATCAAAACCCCGCCGCGCCTGGCATTTTGCGAAGCAGATCGGGCCCTTCCCTCCAACTCTTGCCAATTCAATCACTTGTGGATAGGATGAAAATCTTCACACTACCCACAACGGCGGCGACTCTCGTGCACCAGGGTCAACCGGAGAATTCGGTGATCAGCCTTCCAAAGTTCGTGGGCCAAGCCCAGGATCAGAACCCAGAACCGCCCGGGAGTCACCGCTCCTTCATGATGGCGATTACGGTCCTGTTTCCGCGCGTCGTGCTGGCCCTGTTCTTCGCCGCGCTCTGTATGCCTCGTGCCTTCAGTGCGGTTCACCCCGTTCCGCTCGATCCGAAGACCGACAGCGCCAAATGCATCGAGTGCCACGAAGACAAGACCAAGGGCAAGGCCGTGCACTCCGCCATCGCCATGGGCTGCCTGAGCTGCCATGAAGTACGGGTGAACAAGGATATCACCCGCATAAAGCTCATCACCACGACTCCACAATCACTCTGCATCACCTGCCACGCCGACAAGGACGCGGCGACATTGAAAGGGACCGTGCATCCGCCGGCGGTGCGCGACTGCATTAAGTGTCACGATCCGCATACTTCCGACAACAAGTTCCAATTGCTCAAGCCCACCTCGGGCGATAAGAAGGAAAGTCTCTGCCTCACCTGCCACACTCAGGGGACGAATGTTCCCGAGAAAGGCAGCCGGCACGCCGCCCTCGACATGGGGTGCGATGCCTGCCACACCACCCACAAGGTTGGCGAAAAGGGAAAGCAGGAATTCGACAATCACCTGACCAAGGCCGTCCCCGCGCTTTGCATCGGCTGCCACGATGTCAAGGATGATGCCCTAATCAAGGCTCACCAGGGGCAGCCCTTTGCTACCGCTACCTGCACCCAGTGCCACGATCCTCACCAATCCGCGCAGCCGAAGCTGCTGCAGAAATTTGCCCATCCGCCATTTGCCGACAAGACCTGCGAAGTCTGCCACGCGCCCGCGAAAGACGGCAAAGTTGTCCTGACCAATGCCGACACGAAAGCGCTGTGCGCCACCTGCCACAGCGACCAGGTTGAGAAGATCGATAAGGCCAAGGTGCCGCATCCCGGAGCCCAGGGAGAATGCGTCGCTTGCCACAACCCGCACGCCGGCAAAACCCCGGGCTTCCTGCAACCGGACCCGGTCAGCGCTTGCCTGGCCTGCCATAGCGACCAGGCCGACCAGTTCAAGAAGGCGCATCTCCATCAACCGGCTTTCGGACAGGGATGCGCGACCTGCCACGAGCCCCACGGCGGCGAGAACGAACACCTGTTGCGCACCAAGAAAGTAGATGATCTGTGCCTCGAATGCCACGGGCCCGAGTCTCCGGCGCCGAAGAAGCTGGAAGCCGAGCACATGATCACCATCTTGAATGGAAGCGTGAAACTCCCTGAGGACTACTTCGCCAAGAACAAGGTGGTGGTGCTGCCAGTGAAGTTTGGACGCGGGCATCCGATCGAAGGTCACCCGGTGAAAGACGTGATGGATCCGAGCGATATCACCAAGGTGCATGCGCAGATCAACTGCATGTCGTGCCACCAGCCGCATGCCTCAGCGCAGCCCGATCTGCTGGCTAAGGACCAGGTCAACAATGCCGCTTTCTGCGCCACCTGTCACAAGGATCTGACGAAAAGGTAGTTTGGATGAAGGGAATGACAACGAGGAGTAGATGCCATGTCTGAAGTGAAGGCGAGCTTGATTCGGAGTCCCCAGCCCACTCATCGCAACCTGCGCGCTGAGTGGGGCACCCGGCTGTTGTGTCTTATGCTCGGCCTGACGCTGCTTGCGCCCATTTCCGCATTTGCCGGCAAGAAAAAGAAGGCGGACGCCGAGCCCAAGAAGGTTCCGGTCATCGATTATTCGAACATCGTCTGGCCCAATCCACCCGCAATTGCGCGCATCCGGTACTCGACCTGGTATGCGGCCGAGAAACTTTCGCAGGTCACGGATGAGAACAGCACCAAAAAGGCGAAATGGATGGACCGCCTCGCGGGCACGGAGAAGACCGGCGAAGGCAACAAAGTTCTGTTCCAGCTCGCCGAGCCGTATGGCATGGCGATCGATTCCAAAGGCAACTTATACGTGGCGGATCAGAAGGTGGGCGCTATCTTCATCTTCAACACCGAGACCCGCGACGTGGAACTGATCAAGAACAAAACTCATGCTCATTTCGTGCGCATCATTGGGTTAGCGATGGACGACGCCGATCGTCTATTCGTTTCCGATCCCGGCCTGCGTCACGTTCTGGTGCTCGATTCCACTCACAAGCCGGTAGACGTTATTACCGAGGGACTGACCTTGCCGGGCTCGTTGGCCATCGATCGTGAGAATCGCTTGCTCTACGTGTCCGATATTGAACTCGATCAGGTGCTGGTGTACGACGCCGATTCGTTCAAACTGCTCCGCAAGATCGGCACCACCGGACACAAGCATGAACTCACCACCCCCGGCGATTTCGCCAAGCCAACCGGATTGGCGGTCGACCAGGAAGGCAATCTTTACGTCTGCGACACGCTTAACGACCGCATCGAGATCTTCGACGCCGACGGCAAGTTCATCAGCACGTTTGGCAAGAACGGCGACGGCCCTGGATACTTCGCGCGGCCCAAGGGAGTCGCGATTGATGGCGACGGGCATATCTGGGTTGCCGATGGCATGCAGGATCGCGTCCAGGTATTCAACCGGGAAGCTCAGTTGCTCATCGCCATGGGTGGCCACGGTATGCTTCCCGGGCAGTTCCAGGGACTGGTGGACATCGCCATCGACAAGAACAACCGTGTCTTCACTTCGGAGATCTACCACGGACGCGTGCAGCAGTTTCGCTACGTCACCGACGCCGAGGCCGAACAGCTAAAGAAGGAGAAGGAGGCGCAGCGCACCCAGAAAGCCGGAGCGTCACAGAAAGATGTGACGCCGATCACGGCGCCCGCTCCCGCAGCCCCGGCTCCGCAAAGCCACTAGACTCAGTTCTCAGTTCTCAGTTCTCAGAAAAACCCAGTTCGGCGGTTCGATAGCCTACTGAGAACTGAGGAACCGGGAACTGAGAACTGTTCCTGCCAACCGCTGCATTTCTCAACACTTACCGCCAGTAACCTTTTGGTAATCTCCCAACTGCGGAATTTAACCACCCTCCTTCTTCTACTGGATCATTTCCCTCAGTTCCAGCCCAAATTCAAAACTGGAGCGCGCCCGATTTGGGAACACTTTAGTTTGTGTAATCAGTCATATACGTTGAATCCGGTGGCCCCGATTGCTTTCGGGCAGGCAGTTGCATTACTAGGGTCGAGAGGCGGCTGTGAACAGTGCCCAGGCACAACCCGCAGCCCAAGGCCTAAGCCTCTGAGAGTTTGTAAAGCGGCTGTACATATCAATGGAGGTCTTAATTTTATGAAGAGAGCGATGTTAGTAGTAATGTTCATTCTCGCGGTTTCTGGGTTGATGCTGGCGCAGAATTGGTCGTCACCAGTTGACGTCCTCGGCGCCCACAACAACCAGGGCCGCGGCTGCGCGGGTTGCCATGCTCCGCATAGCGGCTCGTTCGGTTCCGGTCACGGCGGCAAGGCCGATGCCGGCGCCTATGCCTTGTGGGGCCAGGACGCTAGCCCACTGTATGGCAAGTCAATCGGGTTCGGCGACGGCGCAAGCTACGTCGAAGTTCTACCCAGCAGCATCATCGAAACCAGCAGCAACGGCACCGAAGTCGGCGGCATCCTGCTCTGTCTGAGCTGCCATGACGGCAACCTCACGCAGTCTAACATGATGACTAACAAGTCTTACGAACAAACGATCGGCTTGTTGACGAATACAAGCTACGGCACACAGCCGATTCCGACCCTGCTTGGCAATGACGGCACAGCGGCCGGTAATTACTCCAACGATCACCCGGTGGGCACGAATGCCAACATCAGCACCACCCAGAACGGCCTGGTTTGGGCCAATGCCGCATTCTCGGTAACCCCTGGCAGCCCGTATGCTCAGTTCGTAGCCAACTACGGCTGGCCAGCACTGGCGCCTGGAAAGTGGTCTGCCCCCTACGGCGTCAACGCCGCTGGAAAGCCCTTCGTGGCTTGCACCACATGCCACAACCAGCACGTAATGACCGTTTACACCGCCTCTGCCAGCAGCAAGATCGCGGGCAACAGCAGCGGCTGGTATGCAACCTACTTCTTCGTGAACGGCCCCTACAACCCGAACCTTCAGACCTACAACTCGAATCAGGCACCCTCGACGACCCAGTTCTGCCGTCAGTGCCACTTTGGCGAAGCGAACGAAGCCAACAACACCAACAACATCACCACGCAATTCCAGTAGGAATAGTGGTGGTATAAAAGGGGGAGAGAAATTCTCTCCCTTTTTTTTTCGGATTCGGTTTTCGATAGAATCGGCAAGCGAGGAATTATGAAGTACCAACTCTCAGTCTGCGCAGTGCTTCTGGTGGCGATCACGGCCGCATCGGCCCAGGTGGCCTCCCACACTCCGACGGCGGTAGCAAAGGCGAATACTTCCCAGACCTCGGCCGTCCAACCATCGCCACTCTTGGTAAGCGACAAACCGGTGGCCCGGGTGAATGGAGCCGTGCTCACCGATCGCGATCTGCTGCGGGAAATGTACTCGATCTTCCCCTATGCGCGGCAGCACAATGGATTCCCCAAGGCACAGGAAGCAGCCATTCGCCAGGGCGCGCTCGAGATGATTATTTTCGAAGAACTGGTGTACCAGGAAGCGGTGCGGCGCAAGCTGACCATTTCGCCGGAGAAGCTCAATCGTGCCGAGGCCGATTTTCGCAAGCAGTTCAATAGCCCCGACGAGTACCAGCAATACCTTCAGGCGGAGACGCACGGCTCCCCACAGCAGGTTCGCCAGAATATCCAGCGATCGCTACTGATCGACCAGATTTTGAAGAGCGACGTGGAGAATAAGTCGGCCGTGACGCTGGCCGAGGTGAAGGCCTACTACGACAAGAACCCGGGGCGTTTCCAACAGCCGGAGTCGTTCGGCTTCCAGAGCATTTCTGTGCTGCCTCCGCTGAAGCCAACCGCGGAGCAAGCGAAGGCGGCCCAGAAGGCCGCCCAAGATGCGTTGCGCCAGGCCAAGGCAACCAAGAGCTATCAGGATTTCGGATTGCTGGCGGAAAAGATCTCGCAAGACGATTTCCGGGTGAACATGGGCGACCACAAGATCATCGGACGCGACAAGTTGCCGCCCCAGATCGTCCAAGCTTTCTCGACCATGCAGCCCGGGCAGGTTAGTGGATTGATCCAGATTGAATCGGCGTACACCATCGTCCGCCTAAACGTGCACAACATGGCTAAGAAGCAGAGCCTGCAAGAAGCGAAAGGCGATCTGAAGGTGGAGTTGCAGAAAAGCAAGTACGAGAAGTTACGTTCGGGACTAGCCAAGCAGCTACGGGCCAAGGCGAAGGTGGAAGAGGTTGGCTAGGGTTAGTATCGGGGCGTGGCCGCATCACGGCCATCGTTTTGCGTCAGGGCTTCGTTTCGTATCAGGGCATCGCTTTAGCGATGCCACCTATGCCGCTCATTCAAAGCCCCTTTAGGGGCGTCACAGACAGCCCAGGAGGCCCATCGCGCCAGCGATGTAGGCTCAGCCCCTAAAGGGGCATCTGATTTCGAAAAACTTGTGGTATCGCTAAAGCGATACCCTGATACGAACCCCGGGGCGCAGCCCCCATCAGTGCCCAGACATTGCGGGTTTCGACTCGTCCGACGGGTGATATGCCGCACTGGGGTAATGTCCAGCCTTCCCGGCCCATCCTTACCCTACTGTAATTACCTTGTTTTCAATGACATATACCGATCATCCGGATCTCGGCATTTGGCAACTGCTGTGCCTTCTAGAGCTTAGGTTGAACCCCGGTTTTGAGCCTCTGGTGGGAAGGGTAGCAGTTCCATGAAAGTCGCGAATCACATCGCCGGGTTGGGGCTGCGGCTGGTGCTTCTGGTTCTGACGGCGCAACTAGCCCAGGCGCAGCTTGGCGTAGGCGAGAACACGAAGCTGAACGCCGGTGGCCTGGTTTCCTTCGGGTACGCCGGAAACTACGGCGATGCAATGCCCTCCAACCATGGATTGGACTTTGGACTCGACGGCAAGCTCGACGGTTATTACTACAATCCCAATTTCATCTCGTTCACCGCGACCCCCTATTACAACCAGTCGCGGTCCGATTCCAGCTACCAATCCCTCACCGGAGCCAGCGGGGTCACCGGTACGGCAAATTTCTTCACGGGCAGCAACTTTCCCGGCTCGGTCAGTTACAACTATGCCCGTAACAGCACTGGAACATTTGGTTTGCCCGGGCAACCGAATTTCACCACCTACGGCACCGGGCAAGGCTTCGGGATCAACTGGAGCGCGCTGCTTCCCAGGATGCCAACGCTGTCGGTTGGATATTCTCAAGGCAGCGGCGATGGCACCATTTATGGCACCAGCCAGGAAGACAAATCAAGCAACCGCATGTTCAACGCGCGCTCGACCTACCAGATTGCCGGCTTCCGCCTCAACGGTTTTTACACTCATAACAGCTACAATTCGGAATTTCCGGAGTTTCTGGCGGGCGAGCAAGCACAGGTGCAGGAGTCAAGCGGCCACGATTTCGGGTTTGGGGCACAGCACAAGCTGCCGGTGCATGGGTCGTTTTATGTCGCTTACGACCGCGCGTCGGCGACCAGCGATTTCTCGTCAAACCAGGGTCAGAGCGCGAGTACCTCGAATTCCTCAAGCTACACCGACAGCAACGAAACCGCGAGTGCCAGCTTTCACCCGACGCAGAAGTTCGGCTTTAACGTTTCCGAGAATTACACCAGCAACTTGTCTGGCTACCTGGCGCAGAATCTCGGTGGCAACGGGGTGGCGTCGCCACAAGTGGGCTTGGGATCGGGCTCGCATTCCTTAACGTTCGGTGGTGGAGCGACCTATCAATTCACAAACTTCCTTTCCGCCTCGACCCAGGAAACCTACTACGATCAGTACTACTTCGGGAAAAGCTATACGGGCGAGTATTTGAGCGGAACGGTGAACTACAACAAGCGGATCTTGAACATGTTCAGCTTTTCCGCTTCGGTGATCGACAGTTCCAACGGCCAAGGCACCAATGCGCTCGGATTCATGGGCAACGTGAACTACTCTCGCCGCATCGGAGCGTGGAAGACGTCGGGCGCGTTCAGCTATGCGCAGAACGTGCAGACGCTGCTGGTTACTTATACGACTTCCTACTATCAGTACAACGCCAACGTGCAACGCCGTTTGCCGGGCGGCCTGCAGTGGGGAGCGGCTTTCAACGGAAGCCACAGCGGCTTGACACAGTATTCCGGCAGCAACTCCGACAGCAAGGGCTACTCGACTTCGCTGAGCCTGCGCAGGATGGCAGTCAGCGCTTTCTATAATCAATCGAGCGGAGTTTCATTGCTGGGGGCTGGAGGGCTGATCACGCCTACGCCGACGCCTGGGTTGACGAATTTCATCCTTTCCAACGGATCCAGCTACGGCGGCTCGGTCTCGGTGACTCCGGTGAACCACCTCACATTTTCGGGGGCCTTTAGCCGCGCGATCAGCAACACCATGGCCCAAACGAGCTCGCACAACAGCACGGAGGTTTTCAACGCCCAAATGCAGTACCATCTGAGAAAGATCGGGCTGCAGGCTGGTTATACCCGGTTCACGCAAGGCATCAGTGCGATCGGCGCGCCCGTCAACAACAATTCGTTTTTTGTCGGGATGACCAGATGGTTCGACTTGTTCTAGCTTTGCAGGGCAAATCCATGCGGGGCAAATCATTGCAGGGCAAATCAGCATTTTGCGCAGGACTGGCGGTCGTGTGGCTGGCGGTTCTGCTTGCCGCGCCTGCCTCGGCTTCGAAGCGTTCGAAAGATACGCTCAGCCCTCCGCCGCCCCCGGACTTGCTGCTGGACGGCGGGCGCAAACTTTCCTTTGAGCGCAGTTTCAGCCTGGAGCGCGAGGTCAAGCCCAAGCGCAGCTTCTGGACGCGGGTGGTGGACGTGATCGCGGGCCAGCCGGATTTCCACTACCTGGTGAGTCCGTACAGCGTGGTCACCGATTCGCGCGGGCGGATCATCGTCACCGACGTGGCGGCGGCCGGAGTTCACATCTTCGATTTCACCCAGCAGAAATATAAGTTCATTACGCGCCGCGATGCCGGAAAGAATCCGATGCTCACGCCGCAGTGCGTGGCGGTGGATGCGCAGGACAATATTTATGTGACCGATTCGCGGACGGGCAAGGTGTTCGTGTTCGATGCGAACGGCAAATATCGGCGTGCCATCGGCAGCTTGAAAGGGGGCGAGGGATATTTCAAGCGTCCCACGGGAATCGCGGTGGATTCCGCGGCACAACACATCTACGTCACCGACACCTTGCGCAATAAGATCTTCATGATGGATATGCAGGGCAGCGTGCTGCAGACGATTGGAAAGACGGGGACGGGAGACGGCGAGTTCAACTTCCCTACCGAACTGCGGCTGAATGGCTCGGACTTAGTCGTTGTCGACGCCATGAATTTCCGCGTGCAGGTGCTGGACCGGTCGGGTGCGTTCCGCTATGCCATCGGCAAGGTTGGAGACGGGGCGGGATGGATGTTCCGTCCGAAGGGGATTGGCTTCGATTCTGAAGGGCATTTGTATGTGGTGGACGGACAGTGGGGGATGGTGCAGGTCTTCGATCGGGAGGGACGGTTGCTGTACTACTTCGGGCAAAGGGGGACGGGACCTGGGGATTTTCAACTTCCGACCGGACTGGAGATTGACCGCCAGGATCGGATTTACGTTGTGGATTCGTTTAACCGGCGCGTGGAGGTATTTCACTACTACGGCATCGCTCAGGCGGGGGATGGGAGGAAGCAGTGAAGAAGATCCTGTCGCTGGCTAGCGCGCTGATCGTGATGACAATTCTGGGGCATGGTTTGGCGGCGGCACAGGTATCCAGCGATGTGTTGGGCATGCATAACCTGACGGCGGCGAGTGGAGCGTCGATCTATTCCTCGGGAGGCCTCGGTTGCACGTTTTGTCATGCTCCCCACAGCGGAATTGGAGGCATTTCGCCTCTCTGGAACCAGAAGTTGTCGGCGCAATCCTACACGCCCTACGCCAGCACGACCTATCCCGAGCAAGGCCACACCCAGCCCACGCTCGGGATCACGAGCAGTCTCTGCCTTAGTTGCCATGATGGCACGGTGGGAGTGGGACAGTCGGCGGCCTATGGTCAGCTCCCTATGACCGGCTCAATGAACAGTGTGGATTCGTTCGGAACGACGTTGACCGGCTCGCACCCTTTCAGTCTGGTGCTTCCCATGAAGGACGCACCGAACCTCCAGTCGTCGCTGGTGTCGCAGGGTAAGACCGCCGATCCTACGGGCGCGGTGAAACTCGTGGCCGGCAATATTGAGTGCACCAGTTGCCACGATCCGCACGTGCAAGGGATGGATAGGATCGCGCAGAATTTTCTAGTCCGGGACAGCTCAAACGCGCAGATGTGTCTGGCCTGCCATGATCCAAACCGCGTGGTGCAAGGACAAATCAACCCGCTGGCAGGTTATACGGGAAGTATTCACCAGACCGCGACCAACCAGGTTTCACCGGATGGTCACATTGGTTCTTATTCTACGGTCGGAGTGAATGCGTGCAACTCCTGTCACCTGTCGCACGACTCGGTGGCGCCGGCACGATTGCTGCGCCCGGCCACACCCGCGGCGCCAGGAAACGATCCGGTCACGCAAGATTGCATGACGTGTCACAACGGGGGCACGTACTTGTCGCCCGTGCCGCTGAACGTTATGGCCGAGGTTGCGAAAACCGGCCATCCCTTGCCATCCGGGACCAACTTCCACGATGCAGCTGAAGCGGTTCTGTTAAACAACAACCGTCATGGCACGTGCGTCGATTGCCACAACCCTCACGCCTCCAACCAGACGACGCAATTCAGCGCGCCGCCAGCGTTGCGTCCTTCGCAGGCCGGTGTCTCCGGGATCAGCGCCGCGGATGGTGTCACGGTTCTTACGCCGGCGATCAACCAGTATGAGAATTGTCTGCGCTGCCACGGAACGAGCACGGGCGAGCAGCGGCTGATCGTCTACGGATATGCGCCGATCAGGGTCGTGTCCGCTCCGGACCCGCTGAACGTCATTCCGGAATTCGCTTCCACGGCAACGTCGAGCCATCCTGTAACTCACGATCGAACCAGTCCACTGCCGCAGCCCAGCCTTCTGCTAAACCAGCTCAATCAAAATGGAACAGCCTCTGCGCGCGCGATGGGGACGCGCATCTTATGCACCGATTGCCATAACAGCGATGACAATCGCGAGTTCGGCGGCGCCGGCCCGAATGGTCCCCATGGATCGGTCAACTCGCACATCCTTGAGCGCAACTATCAATTCAGCCAGGCGGCAACGCCGGGCGGGGTGGCCACGAACCTTTTTCCCAACCCGGACCTGACTTTTACTGGGCCGTATGCGATGTGCGCGAAGTGTCACGATCTGACCAACGTTGTTGCCAATAACAGCTGGAATCAGCACAGCCTGCACATATCGCAGTATGGCTTCAGTTGTTCGGTCTGCCACACGGCTCATGGTATGGGCGCGACTTCGCCGAGCATCACAGGGGAGCGGCTGGTAAATTTCGACGCGAACGTAGTCGGAGAGAATAACAGCTTCCCGATAACATACAACCGCAGTACCAATACGTGCACGCTCAAGTGCCACGCTGTTGCCCACAATGCGGACGGCACAGTCTCCATGGCCCAAAAGCCGACGCACCCGATCAAGAAGAAGTAAGTTACAAGCACTGTTCGAGACCGATGAATTCTAGCCCGCGAACAACAGATGTTCCCAGCTTGCGACGCAGTCTGTTCAATGCAGCGATGCCGCGGATCGGGACGATGCTGCTGTTGTTCGCCTCAGCGGCGGTTTTCGAGACCAAGAACCTTTCTTCTCTATCGACTCTCGCGAATGGCGACATCTGGTGGCACCTGCGCACGGGAATTTGGATGCTCCAAAACCATGCCGTACCGCACAGCGGTCTTTTCTCGCAGTCGCCGGCGCTTCCCTGGACTGCTTCAAGTTGGGGCTATGATCTGCTGGTTGCTTTCGCCTTCAGGATGCTGGACCTGTGGTCTATCCCAATCTTGCTGATGGGCTTCAAAACGGCATTTGCCGTCGCGACCTTCCTTCTGGCGGGTGGCTTACGCGGAAGATTTTGGCCGGCGGTCGCATTGTCGGTCACTGCGCAATACATACTCGGAAGCGTTCAGCCGGGGCCCGGGTACTGCTCGGTGCTCTTATTTGCTGTCGAATTGTTTCTGCTAAACGAAAGCCGCCGCGCAGGCAGCGTTCGACCTCTTTATGGGTTGCCACCGCTTTTCCTGGTGTGGGCCAATCTCGACATTCAGTTTGTATACGGGATCCTGCTTCTTGTGCTGTTCCTGATTACATTTTGGCTTCAGCATCTTGGACCTCGCCCCGGTGTAGGGCATCTGCAACAAAAGTGGACTGCCGTCGCGGCACAGAAAACGGGGATAGTGGCAACACTATGCGGGATCGCGACTGTCGTGACCCCATATTCTTATCATCTCTACGGAGTCTTCTTCGCGAGCGTCACCAGCGCGGCAAGCCGCTACTTTCCGGACTTTCACGCCATGGGCTTCCGCCAGTCGCAGGATTACGTTCTGATGCTTCTGACGATGGGAGCGTTTCTAGCACTCGGTCTGCGCCGTTCCCGCAATCTGTTCCAGATTGCGCTTATGATCGGTTGCACGATGCTCTCATTCCATGCGCAGCGCGACGCGTGGTTCGCAACGCTGGCGGCGATTGCGGTGATGGGTGAGGCGATCCGCGATACGGGGGGAGTTGCGGACGCTCACCACAAGCGCGCGCGGAACCGGCAGGTGCTGATTGCCGCCGGATTGTCGGTCGCGATTTTGATGCTCGCGGCTGCGCTCGGAATTCCCCGCAGCCACGAGGCGCTGATGGCAAAAGTCGCTCAGACCTATCCGGTTGCAGCCTGCAATTACATGCGCGAACATCGTCGCGAAGGTGAGCTTCCACAGCCCCTGTTCAACCCCTATGAATGGGGAGGGTTCTTAACCTGGTATTTGCCGGAGTACCCTGTCGCCATTGATGGACGCGCCGACCTGTACAGCGATGACGTCGTCATCCAGTATTCCAAAGCGATGAACGCCGACGTGCCTTACCAGTCCTATCCCGCGATGGCCAATGCCGGCACTCTGTTATTGCAGCGGAACTCGCTGATGGGGCAAGCTCTCAGCACGCTGCCGGCGTTTCGAGTGGCCTACAGCGATAGGGTGGCGGTGGTGCTCGTCAGACCGTAGTTCTTCATTCCGGATTCACCCACGACGACTTTCATCTCATAGCCTTGTGCGGCTAGGGGCGGGTGCGGCGGAGGATGAAGTAGACACCTCTTTCGTAAACGGCACGTTTGTAGAGATAGTATCCGTCCGAAAAATGCACCACCTCGTATCCTTGTGCAGTCAGTTGCGGAATGCCGAGTTGAAGCATCACCTCCGGTTCGTTGGTGTAGGCAATAATGTATTCAGGGTTCACACGGTGCAGATCGTCCACGTCGAGGTTGTTGCCGTTCAGCGGCAATCCATGATGAAAGTACGCGGTCGGAATGTTAGCCAGGATGTTGTGGTCAAAAAACGCCTGCACTCCGACAACCCCATAAAGAAACCCGAACATGGGCCCATGATCGGCGCCAACGGACTTCAAGTATCTTGCTGCATCCTCGGCGCCGCTATAGGGATAGAGGTATTCGCGATGGATAACGACCGCTGCATCCCAGATATTGATGGCACAGAGGCACAGCAATAGCGCCATCATCCCGTGCATGGCGCTACGTGCGCGAATGTCCAACCTAGGCTGTTCGTCGCGGTCGGGCCATGCAACCCAAAGTCCCACAATCGCGGCTACAAACACTGATCCGTGGTGGTGCGGATACCCGTGGACCACTGCGTACAACAGAATCAACAGAGTCACGGGCAATGCAAAGGTCAGCAGTCGTCTGCGAGTGAAACACCAAGCTGCCGCGAGCAGAAGGAAGATCACGGAAGGTATCAGATAATCGAGAAATGCGCCCGAAGTGACAGTCGTGAGTTTCCGTAATGGTGTTATTTCTTGTCCCTGCTGGTCGACGGGCGCCGGGAGGAGTCGCTTCATGGCAAACTCCGCAACGTCCGGCGTTGGCTTCAGGATGATGAAGATGAACAGAAAGGTCAGTGCCATTGCCGCGACGCAAATCTTATAGCGCCTCTGCACTCCCTCTTCTAGAGCGCGCCACGAGCGGACAGCCTCGATCAAGTACGCTAGCCCAAGGCAACTGGCGATGATCGTCCCGTGCAGACTTAGGTTCGCCAACAATACGAGCACTACCGTTATTCGCTCGGGATGCCGGATGTCCTTGAACAGCATGGCTGCGGCAAAGGCCAACAGCGGCAACAGCGTGTATGGACGCGCGATCACCGCGTACTGGTAAACCATGAAGTAGGTGAAGGCGAGCGGCCAGCGGATGAAACGGGGAAACGGCGCTTTAAAGATCAGCAACGCGACTCCGGCGGTCGCTCCCGCCATGCCGATGTAGCCGAGCGCTCCGTATTTCGCGTGGAAGACGTGCTGCGCCACCCACAGGATGGTGTGCCACAGTCCGGGAGAACCTTCGTAGCGCAGTTCATGAAACCAGATGGTGCGCAGATCGAGGTCGCGGGCGATGAGCCAGGCTTGCCCTTCGTCCGCCCACTTCTCGTGATATTGCAGGGTGAAGCTTACGACTACGATCCACAGGCCGAATACGCCGAAGTCTCCGATACGCCACCAGGGATTGACCGCGGCGGGGGCCGGCGGTTCTCGGAGAATTTCGGCCGCGTCCGGCGCTATCTGGTCTGTGATTGTCTGTGCCATCATCCATCTTTCTATTCAAATCTTGTCATCGTGAGCTCACCTCACAAAGATCTCCTACCGCCGCGCAAATACGGTCGCAATCTCGTCATGAAAAACCATCCGAAACCGCGGATCGACGGTCAGAATCTTTGCCAGCGGCAGGGTGGAATCAAGTATGACAACGCCGGACTCATTCAAATACGGGTCGGTAGTATACGACTTCTCGGCGTTCTGGCAGTCGTAAAATACCTTGTCCAGTTCATCTCCGTAGAGATCGTTGCGTCCGTCGATCGCAACCGGGTAGTCGGGCATGTACCACATCAGGAAGCCGCCCCAGTTGAGATTGTTGTAGAGCGGGCCGGGAACCGGGTTTCGCCGGAGGAAGTTAATCGCGTTCACCGGATATTGGGCACTGATCACCCAATCAAAACTGCGCTGGTTGAAGTCGGTACCACGTGAGAGTAACGCCAACAACAGGACGACGGCCACCGCCACTCCGGCACTCTCAAACCGACTCTCCGGACGGTCGTACTTGGGGCGATCGCCCTCCGCCTCCGGCGCGCGAAGGTCCGCGATGCAAGCCGCGGCTGGAATACAGATGAACCAGGCATCGCGCATGGTGCGAAATGCAACCACGCTCGCGACCGTCAGCAACGCCAGCTTGAATGGGTCGAGTTTTTTTTGCCATCCCACGGCGAAGAACCCTGCGGCCGTGAGCAGGAGTTCCGCGTACTCGTTATACCAACGGAAGGTGAGCGGCTGCAGTTCCTGGATGACGGAGTAGGCAAACTTCGCCTTCGAATACTCGTAGACCGCGACATAGGGATGATAGAAGTTCGGGCCCACCAGGGTTGCGAGTATGCAGACGACGGACAAAACCACTAGATTCTTGGCCGGAAGCGTGGGAGGAAGCAGGAACCCGGGAGCAATCCCAAGCGTGTTCGCCAGACGCTGCCCGAGCGATACGCCAACGAATAGACCTACCAGGAACAGCCCGTAGATGAACTGGATATGCAAGTTCGCCCACAACAGAAAAATCGGCGGCAACCAGTAGAGGAGTTGCATGCGGCCGCCGCGATTCGCCTCCAGAAGAAGAGTCAGCGTCATCGCGAACAGCACCATGGAAAAAAAGAAAGGCCGCGGCATTCCGTTGAAGAGGAACGCCGAACAAACGACGGCGGTCAACGCGCACGCCAGCCAGAACCGGCCCGAAAGACGCCGAAGCATCCAGTAAACGGCATACGCCACGGCGAGGGTGAGAAACGTCCCGAGAATACCAATCCCGAGGAGACCGAACCAGGCGTAGGCCCGCGACAGCAACACCTCATAGCCCCAACTGTAGGCAACCCACGGGCGATTGGCCGCGGTGCGCGACAGAATGCCGGTATGAGGAACGGCTAGATGCTCGACGATCCAGTCGCCAACTTTGAGATGCCACCAGATGTCGAGGTCGAGAACCGAGAACTTCAGCTGTAACGCGATCACTCCCACTCCAGTCAGCAGCGTGACCAAAGTGCACAACTGCAGCCACCGCAGCCGCAGAAGTGGGCGTAGTTCCTCAATGAAGCTCAACCGCTGGCTCCTTGACGTCTACACGGGGGCGGCGCTCACGACGGCATTCACTATATGCGGGCTGGGACTCCTGCCTACTCCGACCTGCGCCACGACTCCTTGAGGAGAAAGGCAATCGCGATGCCAGCCCGCGCCCGCAGATTAAATGCAGGATTCAAAAGGACTTGGGGCATCAGGCTGGCGCCGACGGCGGGTTGGCAGAAGGGGCAAAACGCGCCCTTGATGCGGAGAAAGACGCGATTCCGAACCGCTTTTAGCCGGGAAAGCTATTGGGAGCCTGCCCCATAAGTAGCTGAAAGCAGAGGTGCAAGCAGCCAGGCCGAGGGGTAGTTGCAGTTTTGGCAATTCCGATGCACTCCGAGGGGGAAGGGGCTTTGTTCAGTTTGCCCGGATATCTACTCTCAAATAACCAACCGGGCGAAACCAATTGTGCGCGAGCAAGGAGACAAACGGCGTAAAACCTCCATTGCAAGGCGAATTATGGTGTATCGATGGATGCTGGAATGGCTGTGTGAATCTCGGCTTTCCTTGGCCGGACGTTATCCACTGCTAGCTGCTTAACGTTTTGCCCGGGGAACTATGCAGGGCTGGATCACGACGGGTTTGAAGACGCGGTTAGGCCCACGGAATCAGATCCGATCCAGCCCTGTTTTGCCAGCACGTGGTGGTGCGGAAAAAGATGGCGACATCCACTGCAATAGAAAACCCAGTTCGTGGGTGGCGCTTCTGGGCGCCGCGCTTGGCGACAGCAGTGTTGCTTCCGGTGCTGCTGCTCGGCATCGCGGAAGGTGCGTTGCGCCTGTTTGGTGTGGGCTTTCCGACCGACCTTACCGTTCCGTGCACCATGCAGAGTCAGCCCGCCTCTTGCTACAACCTTTTTTTCCCTGCCCCGTTTTTTCCTCCGGGCATGATCAAGACACCGCAGGCGTATGCGATTCCGGCACAAAAGCCGCAAGGAACCTTCAGAATCTTTGTGCTCGGAGAATCCGCGGCGATGGGCGATCCCGATCCTGCCTATGGATTCAGCCGCTACCTGGAGGTGATGCTCCGGGAACGCTTCCCTTCCATGAAGTTTGAGGTCGTGAATACGGGCAGCGTCGCCATCAACTCCCACGTCCTGCTGCCGATCGCCAGGGGGCTGGCGAACCAGCGCCCGGACTTATTCATCATCTACTCGGGCAACAATGAAGTCGTCGGGCCGTACGGTCCGGGAACCGCGCTGACATCTTCCGCCATGAGCCTGCCCGTCATTCGCAGCAGCATCTTCGCGCGCTCGACTCGGCTCGGCCAGCTTCTTACCAAGGTGGGGACGCAAAAGCGGGAATGGGGCGGAATGGAGATGTTTCTTGACAAGCAAGTCCCGGCCCGTTCGCCGCTCATGGCGCACGTGTATGCAAATTTCGAAAGCAATCTGCGGGACACGATTGCCATTGCTCGCGGCTCAGGTGCCAGAGTTATTGTCGCCACGGTGGCCACGAATCTGAAGGATTGTGCCCCGTTTGCATCCTTGCACCGCGAAGACTTGGGGCAGAACGCTTTGCGTTCATGGTCGGTGCTGGTGCAGCAAGGATCCGATCTGGAAACCGCCAGGTCATATGGGGACGCGTTGAAGGCCTATCTCTCTGCAGCGCAGATTGACGACCAGTACGCCGAACTTGAATTCCGCATTGCCCGCTGCCTGTGGATGCTGGGAGATTACCGCGCGGCCCGGGAACATTTTCTTCGCTCCCGCGACCTCGACACGCTTCGCTTTCGGGCGGATAGCAAGATCAACGACATCAATCGCTCGGTCGCTGCATCGTCCCCCGGCGTTGAACTGGTGGATGCCGATGAGATTTTCGCCAAGGAGAGTCCGAACGGGATCGTCGGCAGCGAACTTGTGTATGAGCACGTGCACATGACTCCGGAGGGCAATTACCTTTTGGCGCGGGCCATGTTCTTGCAGATCGCGAGCAAGCTGCCGGCAGAGACGGGGCAAGCCCCATCTCTACAGGAGGGAGATATTTCTTCCCATATTTCTTCTCAAGCCGAATGCGAGCAATTGTTGGCGTTCACCCCTCATGATCGCCTGCGGATTGCCCGGGAGATGCTGGAGCGATTGCAAAAGCCTCCCTTTACGACTCAATTAAATCACTCGGATCAGGTCTTGCGGTTGACGATCAAGGCGGACGCTCCCGATGAAAGGCCCGATGAGACCGTGGCTGAGTATCAATGGGCGATCCGGAAAAAACCGGACGACCGGATTTTGCATTACAACTTTGGACTATTCCTCTTCGACTACAACCGCACAGCGGCGGCGGAACAGTTGCGCATGTCTCGCTCATGGGATGGGTTCCCTGTTTTTGCGCCGGACGGCACGCCGCTCGAATAGTTATTTCTCTCAAAACTTCCGATACATGAACTGAGCGGCGTCAGCGCCTCGACTGTGCGTAACCACCAAGACGAGAAGTAAAGCCAGCAGGTACAGAGGCGGGATCCAAAACCAGCGATTGCGAGCGATGAGAGCGATCATCCCTGAATCGGAGCGGACAGGTGCACCTTCCCGTTCAACCGAATACCGATCGAGCGTTTCGATCGTTAGCACCACAATCGCGTATCCGGCGGCCAGAGCCACCACCAGAACATAAAGACTCCCGCTGATAAAGTGTGCCGAGTAACTTGCGGGTGACAGCACCGCCGACAGCATCTGCCGCGCCTCGACCAGAGAATTGGCGCGGAAGAAAATCCATCCCAGGCTGATGAGACTGATTGTCACCACCCATGAGACCGCTGCCCACAGGGCTGCCGGAGGCGTCCAATCGAATTTGCGCTGCGCGTGCTGCGCCTGACGATGCAAAACGAGGAGCACTCCGTGATAGCAACCCCAGAGCACGAAGAGCACGCTGGCTTTGTGCCACAATCCGAACAGGATCATCGAAATCACTAAAGCGAGATTTCGCCACCACAACTCGCGGCGCAGCACGGCCAGCGAAAGGAAAACGTAGTCGCGAATCCAGAACGATAGCGACATGTGCCAGCGCGTCCAAAAGACTGACGGGCTCTTGGATTGAAAGGGGCGAGCGAAGTTCTCGGGCAAGGTGAATCCAAGTGTTCTGGCAGTGCCGATTGCGATGTGCGAGTAGCCGGCAAAATCCAGAAAAAGCTGTAACCCATATCCGAATGCCAGGCACCAGACGTCCGTGGCACTCCATTGCGTGGCGTGATCGAAACCAGAGTCGATCCCGCCACCCGCGAGGATTCCCTGCCCCAACAATCGGGCCAACTGCATCATGAACACACCGGTTGCGATACGACAGAAACCGCTCCCGAGGTCGTGCGCAGACGTGGTTTGCTCGGAGCGAAATTGCGGAAGCATTTCTGGCATGCGGCAGATCGGTCCCGAAATCACCACCGGGAAAAAAGCCATGTAGAGCGCAAATTCGAAGAACGACGGATCGAGTTCCTCTTCACGATAAAGGTCAAACAGGTAACTCATGGCTTGGAACGTCCAGAATGAGATCCCTAAGGGCAAGGCAAGATGCGAGAACCTTTGCAACGAGGTGAGCGGGATACCGGCGGCGATTTCCGGGAGGTACTTGAAGCTGCCGAGCAGCGCCAAGTTCAATACAATACCGGCCGATAGAACGAGTGGGGAGGGCTTGCGCTGAAGCCATTTCCCCAGCAAGAAGTTCATCCCCGTGGAAACGAGAAGAACAGCCGCGAACCAGGCTCCCCAGGTGAGATAGAGCGCGTAGCTGCCGATGAGAAGAACAGGTTGCCGTACCGCTTGCGATCGAACCTTGGCACAGATCGCAACGCACAGAAGGAATACCAGAACGTACAGGATTTCCCGAAACAACAGTCCCCCCCTCGTTCTCGAAACCGTTTTCAGATTGCAAGGACCTGCTTCATCACCGCTGAAGCCGTGGCCCTTCTCCAAACCTATTCACAACAATTTCTCGAAGGATGCTCCAGGCATTATTGCGTATTCGTGGTGTTGTGCATAAGTCCTCAGGCATATGCTCTCTCGCATATCGCCACAAACATCACCGGTGTGATCTGGGTCGCGGATTTCCGTCGTCGTCACCGGCTACAATGAGCGGCAGCATGACGAACGGCAGTGTAAGCAGGTTTCGCAATCTCATCGACGCCCTCGACGCAGCTCCCGGCGATCGCCCGTTTGTCACTGCCTGGATCGACGAAGATGAGCGCGAGACCGTAACTTTCGACGAGTTCCGCCGCCGCGCGCGCTGGCAGGCGAAACTGCTTCGCGACCATGGTGTAAACAACGCCGATCGTGTGATCATCATCATGCCTCAGAGCATTTCCGCGATGACGGCCTTCGTTGGGGCGATGATGCTGGGCGCGGTGCCTGCCTTTCTTGCCTATCCTAATTTCAAGGTGGAGGCCTCCAAGTACCGCTCGGGACTGGTTGGAGTCTCGGCAAACCTCAACGCCAAGGCGGTGGTCATCGACGAAGAATTCCCCGACGACATGCTCGGTCACGTCGCACTGAGCGAGGAAGCCAGGTTGCTTCGTGCCAGCCGCAGAGGGGACCCAGGTGGAGAGGAGGACCTGCCGATCCTGGAGAATCATGTCGATGGCCTAGCGTTCATCCAGCACTCGGCTGGCACCACCGGGCTACAGAAGGGCGTGGCCCTGACCCACGCCGCCGTGCTGCGCCAGATCGAACACCTGGCGCACGCGCTGAAGATTGTGGGAGCAACGGATTGCGTTTACAGTTGGCTGCCTCTCTACCACGACATGGGACTGATCGCCTGCTTCATGCTGCCCATGGTTTGCCACGTGCCGGTAGTAATGCAGTCGCCGCTCGACTGGGTGATGCACCCGGAAACGATGTTGCAGATCATCACGGAATGCAAGTGTACTTTGGCATGGATGCCGAACTTCGCCTTTCAGTTCGTTCCCCGGCGCACGCCGGCTAGCCGGTGGACGCAGTTCGATCTCTCGTCGGCTCGCGCCCTGATCAACTGCTCGGAGCCAGTTCGGTCGAGCAGCATGCATGAGTTCGAGAGTGCATTCTCCGCAATTGGATTGAAGAGCGGGGTGCTGCAATCCTCGTATGCAATGGCGGAGAATGTTTTTGCCGTAACCCAATCGGACATCACGCGGGCAGCGGGTCCCTCCCGCATCTGGGCGGACGGGCAAAGATTTCGCAGCGCACATCAGATCGTGCCGGTTGCGGCAGGGACTCCGGGCGCAGTTTCTTTCACGTCGTCAGGCCGACCGCTGCCGGGCAACGAAGTGCGGATCGCATCGGATTCTGGCAGGGTCCTTGACGATGGCCGCGTCGGCGAGATTCTGGTCAAAAGCGACAGCCTGTTCACGGGCTACTACAACCGTCCCGATTTCAATGCCAAGGCGATCGTCAATGGCTGGTATTACACCGGCGATCTTGGTTTTGTCCTGGAAGACGAGCTCTATGTGATCGGCCGGAAGAAGGATCTGCTCATCGTGGGCGGCGAAAATCTTTATCCGCAAGACATCGAGGAGATCGTCACCAGCCATCCGGCCATTCATGATGGCCGCGCGGTTGCGATGGGCGTGTACAATCCCGATCTCGGGACGGATGACATCGTCGTAGTTGCGGAAGTGGAACGGGAGGAACTTTTGGTAAACCGGGAAGAAATCGAGCGAGAGACTCGCAATCTTGTGGTGGCGGGAATTGGAGTGGCGGTTCGGACAATTTTCCTGAAACCACCGAAATGGATCGTGAAGAGCACAGCCGGCAAAGCCGCGCGCGCTACTACGCGGGAGAAGTTATTGAAGGAACATCCGGAGCTCAACGTCGAGTCTTAGCACAAGGAGCGCAAATTCGCATGACGGCCGAAGCACAGCAGATGATTGAACACATTGTCAGGATGATCCGAAAACCGGGACTGACTATCGACGAGAACACTCCGCTGGTTTCCTCTGGCCTGATCGACTCGATGGCGCTTGTGGATTTGTTGCTGAAACTCGAAGATCTCACCCACCGGCGCATACCCCCGGGAAAAGTTCAGCCGAAGGACATGAACACAGTTGCCATCATGTTCGCGACGGCTGAGCGCGTGGGAAAGCCGCGGAAGTAGAAAGCTTACTTGATCAGCCGCAAGAGGTCGCTGTAATCGTCTGTCCAGAGGCGCGGCTGAAGGGGCTTGGTGTCAGGGGGAAGCCTCGATTCGAGTCCCGTCATCCTCAGTACTCCTGGAGTTCGGGCAAGCAGTACCCAACAGTTGCTCAGGAATGGCCCTTGGCCGTCTTCGTACCGGATTACGGAATCCGCTTGAAAATACGCCGCCTCCCCTTGTACGACCGGCAAGAGATTGACGTGCCCGCTACTGACGTGGACTGCGATGATTCCATTCGGATCAACGTGCTGCCAGTAGGTTTCGAAGGCTTCCCGTGTCAGCAGGTGAACTGGGATCGCATCACCGGAAAATGCATCCACAACCAGGACGTCAAATTTCCGATTTTCGCCCCGCGCCGTTTCCTGTTCCAACAACCGCCGCGCGTCTCCCAATACCGTGTCAACATGAGCAGCCGAGTCTTGAATGTAAGTAAATACAGGATGCGGCCCGGACGATAGATCGATGACGGCGGGGTTGATTTCGTAGTAGCGGAAATAATCGCCGGGTCGCCCGTAGGCGGCCAGCGTGCCTGCACCCAATCCGACGATCCCGACGCGCAGGCTTCCATCTCCGACATTCCTTTTCGGGTGATTCTGCATCACCACGCCAATTCCGCTCTGCCGGCCGTAGTAGGTGGTGGGCTCTTTATCGACGGGTGGTTCAAATTGCCCGCCATGTACGGTTCGCCCGTGCATGAGCATCTTTCCGTGAGGCACGTCAAAGACTCGGATCGCGCCGTAGAAGTTGCGCGCGCTCAGATAAAGTCCCGGTAGCGGCTGGGTGCTGCGGACAAGCGCGAGGATCGCGACGCCTCCAACCGCAAAGACAAGTAGTTGAACAAAACGAAACTGACGCTTAGTTGTGTCACGGCGGCTTCGGAAGGCGAAAGCGCCGACAACGACCAGGAAACCGATCAGCCCTGCGATTGGATAGAAACGCATGACCTCTAGAATCTTTGATAATTCAGGCCACCAGCGTCCGGCACCATATGCGAACAAGATCGTTCCGGCGGCGATTCCCGCCGGAAGCCAAGAATTCGGTTCGTAGATCCAGGAAGTCGGGTCGCGATACAGACAGACGATGGTAAGCACCGTCGAGGCTCCGACCGCCAGGGGAAACTCGGTAAAAAACGTAAATATGTGCGGTGCGACGATAGCCACAAAAATGCCGCCCACTGCTCCGCCCGCCGAAATCGCCAGATAAAACGCGGTCAGCCGCTCCACCCCGGGCCTTAATCTCACTAGTTCACCGTGGCAGATCATGCAGGCCAGAAAGAGTAGGATCGGCAGAGCAGCCAGTATCGGCCGCCCATAAAGCGGCGGTATGCATGCCATGAACACGCCGATGATAAATAATGGATGGAATACTGGCCTCTGATACCAACGCGGGTGATCGAAACATAAAATGAAACTGAGCAGATAAATCGAAAGAGGCAGCACCCAGAGCAACGGAACCGACGTCACCTCCTGGCAAAGCATGTTAGTAGTGGCCAATAGCAGCGCGGATGCGCAGGCAGGCAGCAAAAACCATAACGAGTAGATGAGTGGGCTGGTTTGTATTCCACTTCCGATCTCTTCAGCGGGATCAATGCGATTGGTTTCGTCGCACGCATGCATCGTTTTTCGCGCGCACAGACCGCATCCAGCCACAAATACAAAAAACAACAGCGACCATATCAGGCTCTGGGTTTTCATTCCAATCGCTGGTTCCAGCAGAAACGGAAAGCTCAACAGTCCAAGCAACGACCCCAAGTTTGAAATGGAATACAGTTTGTAGGTTTTCGTGCCAACTCCCAGGCCGGCGAACCAGCGTTGCAGTAATGGCCCGGTAGTGGAAAGAACAAAGAAGGGTAGACCGGCTGACACCAGGAGAATCACGGCAACGTCGCGGACGGGATTGCCGCTGTCAGCCGGCCTCCATGATGTACCAGGAGTAATCGCTGAGGGCCACAGAAACATCAGCGCGAGAACCAGCAGGAAAACTACGGCCAGCAGCGCCAAGTGCAATTTTGTTTGCGCCACCGCGGACAGCCGCGCAGAAACCAGGTGTGAGTAAACATAGCCGCAGAGCAAAAGCATCTGGAAGACCAGCATGCTAGTCGTCCAGACCGCGGCTGAACCACCGAACCAAGGCAGAATGTATTTGCTTACAATCAACTGCACTTGGAACAGCAGGAAGGCGCTCAAGAAGGATGTGGCCGCAAAAAGTAGCTTGGTAATTCCAGGTACCAGCTGTTGATTGTTGTCGCGCGCAGATTGATGGAACGTTAAGGCGCTGGAACTCAAACCTGCCCCCTTGGGATTTGAATCGCTTGATCAGCAGGCTATGGCAGCGGCTTTGCCGGGGTCCCCGGTTTTACACCCGAATGCTTTTTCGCCTGTGCCATCAATTCCAGAACCTTGTCCTTGGCTTCGTAGTTCGGATTCGTGTCCAATAACTTCTGCCAGGTGGCAACGGCTTTGTCGATGTCCATCTTGCCTTGCCATTCCACGATTCCCAGATTGAACAGCGTGTTCGCCTTGTTCGGTTCGTACGAGAGCGACTTCTGAAATTCTGCGATAGCCGTATCCGCGTTGCCGGTGTACCAGTAGGCGGTCGCCATGTCGGTCCGAACGCCCGTGTTGGTCGGCTCGACCTTCAGCGCGTGTTGGTAGTAATCAATTGCTGTGGGATACTGCTGAGCGTCGTAATAGATGTTGCCGATGTTTTCCAGAAGTCCGGCTTTATTCGGATCGGCCTTCAGCTTCTCGATCAAAGGTCCGGCTTGCGTATCGGCCATTCTTTGCATGTCGGCGGGGGTTGGAGTTTGGGCGCCGGCGTTCGCACTCCCCATGGCCGGTGCGGGAGCGTTCGCTGTCTCAGTTGCCGCGGCCGCTGGACTCTGCGAACCGCGAATAAACCAGCCGCCCGCGATTCCCACCAGCAGGCAGATGACCGCCAACACATAAGCCTGCACACTTGTCCATTGCTCGATAGAGGTTACTCGATTTGTATCCGTCATTTTTCAGTGCTCCTTCAGATCCCATTTCATCGGCAGGCGCAATCGTGCTAGCTCTTGCCCTGCATCTGGACGTCGGCCATTAGCTTTTGGACGGCGGCTTTGCGCTCCGCGCTCAATTGTGGATTCGACTTCAACAACTGCTGCCAGGCTGCCAGCGCTCCCTTGCGGTCCTGCTTCCCCTGCCATTTGATCATGCCGAAATTGAACAGCGAGTTGGCATCTTTGGGGTCATAGCGCAGCGACTGCTGAAGTTGGCTGATCGCCTCGTCCACATCGCCGTTGTAGTAGAGGCACGAAGCCATCTCGGTGCGAATGGCAACGTTCTTGGGATCAACCTGCAACGCCTTGCCGTAGTAGCTGGCCGCTTCCTTGAACTGGTGCGTGGAACTGTAGATTTTGCCGACTTGGATGAGCAAATCGCTGTTGTTCGGATCGGTCTTCAGCTTTTCGAGCAGCGGCGCCGCTTTCTTGTCGGCCATCTGCTTCATCTCTTCAAGGCTGGGCATGTGCCTGCCCATAGCGCCTGCAGGGGTGGCGGATTGGGCGTTGGCCGCAGGCTGTGGCGGCGGTGCCGCGGGCGATTGCGATCCGCGGAATAGGTATCCGATCGCCAACCCAACCACGAGGCTAATTACCGCCATCGCGTAGACCTGCTTCGCCTGCCAGGATGGTCCCGCAGTTGGTTCCGTGGTGGGTTCATTCGCCATGCCCTATTCTCTCCTAAAGTCGTTATCGCGTTTGAAGCTCAGCTTTCGCTCGGCATCACGGCGGTACTAGCGTGTTCTTCACACGATGAAGGGGCGCGCCCTGCGCTATTTAAGTTATAGGTGAAGGAAGAAAGGGACAGCATTCTGCGTCACTCGGGAATGTGATGGCGGTCACATGGACGGGGGAATGTTACGAGGCACGTGTTTTGGGCACACGCTCGTGTCAGAGCCTGTCATTCGATGGTGTCTTCGCAGTAGTGAGTCAAGTACCTGCCCCTCCAAGGCGTCCGGCCCGGGTTGATCTTTCGGAAGCGCTTCGAGTCTCCTTAGCGGCGATGCACTCTGGCGTGGCATACCGTGCACAGCGTGATCAAGTTCTCTTCTGAATCTGCTCCCGAATGACTGCGGAATTCCCTGTGGTGCACCTCCAGATTCGACATCGTGCCACTTGACCGGCCAATGTGCGCTCATTTTTCGGCATCGGCGAGGGAGTCGAGTTCGTGACGGAGGTTGAGCAGGCGCTGCGAGAGGCGTCGGAGTTTGCAGCGGGACTTGTCATCGTGCGGCTGACGGCGAAACAGCTGCAGGAGATGCTGGGTAGCGGCGATGGCGTCGTGAATGGCGGGGATGTCGGCTTGAACGGGGGTGGTGGTTGCGGGAAGAGGGAGTTTAGGAATGGAGTGCAGTGGGGTGGTGGTGTTGAGGCGCGCGCGGTGAAATTCGCGTTGCAGGTCCTGCTGTGTGACCTGCACATAGCGCAGGGTCATACGGATATCGTTGTGACCCAGCAGTTGCATGAGAGCAGGTAAACTGACGCCCAAACGCAGCATTTCGCTAGCGAAGGAGTGTCGCAGGCGGTGCGGGGTGACCGGGCTGGTGCAACCGGCGCGTTGGGCAACCTGGGCTAAGGTGCGGCGGAGGACGGCATACCAGGCCTCAGGCTGACGATAGCGAGGGAGTAAGAAGTCTTGGGAATGCAGTAAGCCGTGCGGAGGAGCTAGGGTACGCAACTCCAGCATGCGAGCCAGGATGCGCCGGGTGTCGTCCTGGACCGGCACCCAGCGTTCGGTATGCAGCTTACCGAGCGGGACATGAAGCGCCCACTGCGTCGCACTGATCTGGCGCAGGCAATCCAGCGGGAGATCGATACCCTCGCCGATGCGGACTCCGGTCGCGCGGATGAGCAGCAGGGCGTTGGACACCAGGTCGTCGGTGTGGCGGAGTTCTTGCTCCAAGCGGCGATCGTCCTCCGGGGAAAGGGGTTTGGGCAGATAGTGGTCTGGGGGAGGAAAATCCTCTCGCCGGATGAGATCGGGGGGTAGGGCATGGCCGTTGTCGGCCAAGTCGTGAAACAGACGGCGGAGCTTGATTAGGTACTGCTCACGGACGGAATTGCCCAAGGGAGGATCTTGTTCACCCAGGAAGCGGAGCCAGCCCAGCAGATGGGGGTCGCGGCGCAACTGACCGAGCTTGTGTACCTGAGGAAAAGCAGCGTGGAGATAGGTGAGGAATCGGCGGACACTGCAGCGATAGTGCTTCACCGTTCCCGGCCGCAGAATGGTGGCCAGGATGCAGATGTGATCGTCGAAGATCTGCTCGAGAGTCGGTGGCGGAGGTTTCATGAAATCTCCGTCGCGGACAAGCGCATGCGCTGGGCGACCGCGCGGGCATACTCGCGCCAGACGTCTTGAGGAGCGAGTTCGACGTAGAGCATGGTGGTATGAATCTGAGCGTGTCCCATCAGGTGCATCAAGGCCG
>OCZT010001165.1_pt1 | contig 27230 bp, 25 predicted proteins | sample 1539031 | NCBI WGS metagenome assembly OCZT01 (sample SAMEA3539308, study PRJEB22396) | soil metagenome | biome: tundra; feature: field; material: soil | place: USA | collected 2010-05 | depth 0.15 m | reverse complement strand
GCTGGTGACGGTGAGGTGTGCGATTGCGTGGCGGTTGGTGGCGCCGCCGGTGCCGCCGCTGAAACCGAGGTAGGCGCTGCTCGGCATGCTCACGGCCTGGCTGAGCACCTGCGTGCCGTCGATCGAGACCGTCAAGGAGCCCGCGGCGCTGACGACCTTGACGTGATGGGTCGCGTTCTGCAACGCCGCAGCGAGATTCGCAGTGGCCAGCCAATGCAACAGATCCGGCGTGCCCGCCGAGGTCGGGCCGTCGCTGATCCCCACGAAGTTCGCCGACGGGTTCACCGAGTTCTGATACTCATCCAGCGCGACCGCCAACCCCGGGATGCCCGAGAAGCCCAGGCCGCCACCACTCGCCCCCAGCGACGTCGGCAGCGCACCCCGCGAAGCGTCGCCGAGCACCATCGCCAGACCATCCGCGCCGCTGCCGCCGCCGATCGAAGCATCGAATTCAACGGTCATGCTGCGCGGATCCACCGCCTGCGGCCAGAACCCGCTCCCAGCCTGCCCCCCCGCCGCCGCCGTCAACACCAATTCCCCCGTAGCCAACACAGCAGTCCCGTTGAGCTGCCAGCCACCAGCCGAGGGATCAGGGACCACCGGGCCGCTCTGGCTCGTATAGGTGTTCGTGAACTGAACACTGTCCGTGCCCCCGACCAGAGCGAACGACGGCACGCTCAACAACCCACCCGCAGCCACCAACGACACTTCCACACCATTCACCGACGCAGTCGTCTTCCAGCCCGTGCCCGTCGGCGGCACCTCCGAGACCGCGCACGCCGCACCCGCCACGGCCCCCGTCAACACCGGCGAAGCCGACCCACCATTCCCAAGCGCAGCCGTCGTGAAAGCCGACGGACACGACCCGCTGAACACCACCTGCGTACCAGCCTGCGAAGACCCCGCCGGAGCGCTCACCACCGACAACACCCGCAACGACGCAGGCACAGGACCGGATCCGCTGGTGACGGTGAGGTGTGCGATTGCGTGGCGGTTGGTGGCGCCGCCGGTGCCGCCGCTGAAACCGAGGTAGGCGCTGCTCGGCATGCTCACGGCCTGGCTGAGCACCTGCGTGCCGTCGATCGAGACCGTCAAGGAGCCCGCGGCGCTGACGACCTTGACGTGATGGGTCGCGTTCTGCAACGCCGCAGCGAGATTCGCAGTGGCCAGCCAATGCAACAGATCCGGCGTGCCCGCCGAGGTCGGGCCGTCGCTGATCCCCACGAAGTTCGCCGACGGGTTCACCGAGTTCTGATACTCATCCAGCGCGACCGCCAACCCCGGGATGCCCGAGAAGCCCAGGCCGCCACCACTCGCCCCCAGCGACGTCGGCAGCGCACCCCGCGAAGCGTCGCCGAGCACCATCGCCAGACCATCCGCGCCGCTGCCGCCGCCGATCGAAGCATCGAATTCAACGGTCATGCTGCGCGGATCCACCGCCTGCGGCCAGAACCCGCTCCCAGCCTGCCCCCCCGCCGCCGCCGTCAACACCAATTCCCCCGTAGCCAACACAGCAGTCCCGTTGAGCTGCCAGCCACCAGCCGAGGGATCAGGGACCACCGGGCCGCTCTGGCTCGTATAGGTGTTCGTGAACTGAACACTGTCCGTGCCCCCGACCAGAGCGAACGACGGCACGCTCAACAACCCACCCGCAGCCACCAACGACACTTCCACACCATTCACCGACGCAGTCGTCTTCCAGCCCGTGCCCGTCGGCGGCACCTCCGAGACCGCGCACGCCGCACCCGCCACGGCCCCCGTCAACACCGGCGAAGCCGACCCACCATTCCCAAGCGCAGCCGTCGTGAAAGCCGACGGACACGACCCGCTGAACACCACCTGCGTACCAGCCTGCGAAGACCCCGCCGGAGCGCTCACCACCGACAACATCCGCAACGACGCAGGCACAGGACCGCTCGGCGCGGCGTCGCCCGTGATGACCACGTTTTCGACTCGATGGCTGTCCGTCTGGCCGCCCGTGCCGCCGGTGAAGCCGAGCAGCACCCGCGGCGGCAGGGTGAACGCCCCGGTGAGCACCTGGGTGCCTTCGATCCATACGGTGACGGTTCCATTCAGGGCTTCGACCTTGATGTGGCGCACGACGGAGCGCAGGCTCGGCACGGCGGTCGCGGTGGCCAGCCAATGCAGCCGATCGGCGCTCGTACCGGCGCCGTCGCTGATGCCGAGGAAGTTGTTCGAGGGGTTGGCGGGGTTCTTGAACGTGTCGAATGCCACGGCGATGCCCGGGATCCCCGAGAATCCGAGGCCGCCGCCCGCCACACCGAGGGCGGTCGGCGTCGCCTTCGTCGCGTCGGCGAACGTCAGCGTCTGGCCGTCGGCGCCCGTGCCACCTTCGATCACCTGGTCGAACTGAACGACGAGGTGGCGGCTGTCGAGCGGCGCCGTGAAGAACCCGGACCCGGCCTTGTTGGCGGTCGCGGGTGTCGTGCGCAGCACCCCCGCGGAGATCGTCGCCGCGCCGTTGTGCGACCACGCGGCGCCGGGCGCGGGGACGGTGCCCGTGCCGTTGAAGGCCACTTCGTGCAGGCCCGTGGAGTCGTTGCCGTTCAGCGCCCACACGGCGCTCGCGTATCCCGGCCCCGTGGGCGTGAAGACGACGGTCTCGGTCGCCGAGGCGCCGGGCGCGAGCGTGGTGCCCTCCGACAAGGTCGTGGTGGCGGCGAACGCGCCGCCGCTGGGCGGCTTGGACTTCGTGATCGTGACCGTCGTGCCGCCCGTGTTCGTGACGGTGAACGTCTTCGACCCGGTGCCGCCGACTGTGACGGGGCCGAATTCGTTCGTTTCGTTCGTGATCTGCAGCGCGCCCGCGGACCCCGCGCTGCCAGAGAGCCCGACCGCCTTGTTGCCCCCGGTTGTTTCCATGCCGATTTCACCGCTGAAGTTGCCGGCCTGGGTGGGGTCGAACGTGAGGTTCACGGTGATCGCGGCGCCGGCGGCGATTGTGCTGCCGATCGCGGGCAGGCCCGTGGCGCCGAAGGGTGCGGTGGGCAGTTTGATCGCGTTGATCGTCAGCGGCGCGCCACCCACGTTGCGCAACGTGGCCGCGCCCGAGAGGTGCCCACCGACGGTGGTGCCGCCGAAGGAGACCACGGGCGGGCTGGTTTCCAGCTGTGCCGCGGCCGCCTGCCCTGTGCCCGACATCGCGAAGGAGACGGTGCCCTGGTTCGTTTCCGCGGTCAGCGTGCCGCCGATGAGGCCGGTTTGGCTGGGCGTGAACGTGAGCGGCACCTGGATCGTCTGACCCGCTGACAGCGCCGCGGGCAGTGCCGGCGAAGGTGAGCCGACGGCGAACTGCGACGAGCTCGAGGTCAGCTTGGTGAGCGTGAGCGCGTTCGTGGCGGTCAGCGTGAGCGTCCGCTGGACGCTGTTGGAGAGGTTCGTCGTCGGGAAGCTCGTCGCCGAGCCCGTCAGCAGCGGGGTGACCGGCGAGCCGAAGCCCAGCACCTTGCCGTCGCGCGTGCCGACGTAGAGTCGCCCCGCTCCCACGCCGGGGAGGGCGAACTTGGCCGAGGTCCCGATCGGCGCGCTCCAGCGCAGCACCGGCTGGCCGCCAACTGGGATGGGGTCGTAGGCGCGCAGCTGGGCGCCCGCACCGGAGCCGTTGGGCGTCCACACCGTCCACACGAGCGCGGAGCCGGAGGTGGTGCCGTCGGAGGTGATCACGGGAGCGCTGGAGCTGAAGCCGAACGCGTCCGAGGAAGTGGCCTGCAGCGACAGCGTCGGGGAGCCAGTGCCCGATACGCCGTACTGGTAGACGCGCAGGAAGCCCGAGGAGCCGCCCGCGCTGTTGCCGCCCGAGGCCGTGGGGATGTAGACCCACCCGCCGTCGCCGGGCCACACACCCGGTCGCGACCACACGCCGCCGTAGGGCCCGATTCGCTGCACGACCTTGTCCGAGGCTCCGGGCCCCTGCATGGTCCCGCCGAGTTCGTCGCGGTTGAGCAGGTACACGTAGCCGTCCTTGCCGACCGCGACGGCCAGGCGCGGGACGCCCAGCGTCCCGAAATACTGTTCGTTGAGCCCGGTGACACCGCCGGAGGCGAAGTCGGCGTCCCAGGTGTCGAGCTGCGCGGCGTCGAATGGCGCGAAGAAGTCGACTGCTTTCAGCGACCCGTCGGGTTGCACGTTGAGGCGCACGACCGACTCCCCGAGGTTCGCGGGAGGGGACTTGCCGGGAGTCGCCGTCGAGGGTGACCCGGTGTTGCCGGTGCTCACCAGCAGGGTGCCCGAGCCGTCGGAGGTCACGCCGGCGCCCGACTGCCAGATCCCCGCGCCGATGCCGCTCGCGATCGCCACCCAGCGCGCCTTGACCTGGCCCGCAGTGGAGACGCCGAACACCCAGCCCTGCCAGGGCGTGAAGTCGCAGGATGAGCCGAAGGCCGCGTAGACGGCGCCGTTCATCAGCAGCAGCCCGGGGCGCTGCAGCTGGGTCGTCGGCTGGAAGACCTGGCCGGGCTGGTTCTGGGCCGCCCCTGCGAGTTCGACGGGAAAGCCCGCCTTCTCGGTCCCCGTTGCGAGGTCGACGGCGTCCATGTACCAGCGAGCCGGGCCCGAGGTGCCGGAGGCGTAGGTCTTGTGTGTGAGGTAGGCCGTGTTGGTGGCCGGATCGATCACGGGCGTCGCGGTGATGCCGATGTTCGGCGTCAGGTCGCCGCAGCCGATGTCAGCGGCCTTCCAGGGCGGCCCGAGGTTGAGCGGCGCCGGCCAGCGCATCGCACCGGTCGCCGGGTCCAGCCCGTAGACCTTGTCGTTCTCGGTGGCCACGAGCAGCGTGCCGTTGGCCAGCAGCGGCTGCGCGTAGACCTGCCCGTCGACCGTCGCCGACCAGAGCTGACCGAAGCTTCCACCGCTGATGAGCTGCGGGGTGAGCGAGGGCTCGTCGGGGTACCAGCCGTCCCGCAGGTCGTCGCCGGAGTTCGTGATCCCGGAGGCAAGCGCCTGCCCGGCCGAGACGAGGGTGATCATCGCAAGCGCCACGAACAGCGCGCCGAGCCATCGCGGCCGGCAAAGGACGGCGCGAGACCGCTGCGTGAACGAATCGCGGTGCCGCCCCATGATCCCGCTGGCCATCCTTGCCCCCCGCCGTTCGCTGCGACTGTGCCAACCACCCCCGAGACACGCTGGTGGAGCTCCGCTGGAGGATAGGGCACGGAACGCGATACGGCCAGCCCCTCCGCAGCTGCGATCCGCCGCCCCTCGGCGCGGACCCTTATATCGTCGTGGGGATATGGCATACGTAGATTCACAGCGAGCCCCGCACCTTCAGCGGGCGATTGAGCTGAGATCGGCCGAGGCGCGTGTCCTCGGCTGCCTGCTGGAAAAGCAGCGCACGACGCCGGACGCATACCCGCTGTCGCTGAACGCGCTGCGGCTCGCGTGCAACCAGTCCACGAACAGGGACCCGGTCGTGGACTACGACGACGCGGTCATCCGCGACGCCCTGCACCGGCTCGAGCGCCGCGGCTTCACACGCCTGGCCAGCGGCGCGGGCAGCCGCGCGGCGAAGTACCGCCATCTGCTCGCCGACGTGCTGCCCCTGGACACGGGCGAGCAGGCGGTGCTGTGCGTGCTGCTGCTGCGCGGCGCCCAGACGCCGGGCGAGCTCAAGCAGCGCACCGAGCGGATGCATGCCTTCTCCGAGCTCGCAGCGGTGATGGACACGCTCGAGGCCCTCATCGCTCGCGAGATCGTCGTACGCCTGGAGCGCCGGCCGGGCCAGAAGGAGGAGCGCTACCGCCAGCTGCTGGGAGCCGAGGACGCCGAGACCGACACGGCGCCCGAGCCGCGCCCCGCCGCCGCAGTTTCCCCGCCGCCGGGCGCCACCGCGGACGATCTCGGCGAGCGCGTGAGGCGCCTCGAGGCCGAGGTGGCGGGCCTGCGAGCCGAGCTTCGCGCCGCGATCGGCGATCCTGTGGGGGAGAGCCGACCATGATCCACGCCTCCATGCTCGTCGCAGCCTCCTCCGACAGCGCCACCGGCGTGGGCATCCCGATCGCGCTCGCCGCCGGCCTCGTCTCCTTCCTCTCTCCGTGCGTCCTGCCGCTCGTGCCCGGCTACCTCTCGACCGTCATCGGCGTCACGCCCACGGACCTCAAAGAGGGGGTGGGCGCCCGCCGGGTGCTCGTGCCGAGCCTGCTGTTCATCGCGAGCTTCTCCTCGATCTTCATCCTGCTGGGCCTGAGCGCCACGGTGATCGGCTCGACGCTCAACCAGCACAAACACGAGTTCGAGCAGATCGGCGGCGTGCTCATCATCCTGATGGGCCTCGTCTTCCTGGCCACGCCGTTCGTGGGCATGCTCAACCGCGAGTGGCACCCCGAGGGGCTGCTGCGCCTGGCGGGGCGGGGCGGGCCGCTCGTCGCGGGGGCGGCCTTCGCAATCGCGTGGACACCCTGCACGAGCATCACCCTCGGCGCAATCCTCACCCAGGCCGCGATCTCGAGCTCCGCGGCGCACGGCGCGCTGCTGCTCGCCTTCTACTCGCTGGGCCTTGCGATTCCCTTCCTGCTGATCGCGCTCGCCTTCGAGCGCATGACGCTTGCGCTGAGCGTCGTCAAGCGCCACTTCCCCGTCATCATCGCCACGGGCGGCGCCATCATGATCGTGCTCGGCGTGCTGATCCTCACGGGGGAGTTCACGATGCTCAACAGCTGGGCCTCGAAGTCGCTGCCACTCGGCAGATGGCAGGAAAGCCTGTAGCTCAAGCGGGGGGCATGCAGATCGACGAGCATCGTTCACCGCCGGGACCGCACGAAAAGCATACGCCGGGCCGGGACTCGTGCGCACCGACCCTCCCTGATCACCGCCGCCAACGAAGCCGGAGCACGCAGCGCCCCGCCGCTGCATTTCACGATCGTCAGGTGACGGGGGCGGCCTCCGCGCCGTCCCTGCGCTCCAGGTAGCGCCGTTCCCAGGCTTCCTGGTTGCGCCTGGCGTCGAGCACGAACGGCGAGAAGCCGATCATCTTGACGATCGCCCGGTTGATGGCGGACTCGGGGGAGGGGAGGGGGCGCAGGACATCCACGAAGAGCACCACCCGAGTCTCGTCGGTCTCGTTCCACACCTCGTGATTGAAGGTGTCGTCGAAGATCATGCTCTCGCCCTCCTCCCAGTGGCGAACGTCGTCGCCGACGCGGATGCGGCAAGCCGTGGCGTCCTCGGGCACGATCAGCCCGAGGTGGTAGCGCAACACGCCCTTGTAGGGGCCGCGGTGATCGAGGATGTGCTTGCGCGGGGAGAGGATCGAGATCATGGCGGTGGTCATGCCCGGGATCTCCCGCATCAGCGCCGCCGTGCGCGGGCACATCTCGACGCCCAGCTTGGCCTCGAACCCGTAGCCGTAGAGGAAGAACGTCTTCCAGCGGTCGTCGTCGGTAATCTCGATCTGGTCCTTGGAGATGTCCTGGAAGTTCGGCAGCGCCTCGCGGTCCTGCAGGACGGCCTCGAGCTCCTCGCGGATCACCTCCCAGTTCTCCTCGATGTGCGCCACCCAGGGGAAGCGCTCCACGGGGAAGAACGTCGCGTCACCGACGAGCGAGCGCCGCCCGATGAATCGCTCCACCGGGCCCAGCACGCGTTCGCCGATCGCGATCGTCCATGCGACGGTCCGGTCCCACAGCGTCTTCCCCTGCGCCTCCGACACTCACCGCATCCTAATACCCGACGCTATGCGAGAAGCACACGGCGCGGAAGCCCCCGCACCGTTTCCATCCACATGCGCCCTGACGACCGTGGATCAAGCGCGGCAAGGACACAGGGAGCGTGGCGTACTTCGTAGGCGAGCGACCGAGGACGCGGCCGCGCGCCGCGTCCACCGTTTCCATCCACATGCGCCCTGACGACCGTGGATCAAGCGCGGCAAGGACACAGGGAGCGTGGCGTACTCCGTAGGCGAGCGACCGAGGACGCGGCCGCGCGCCGCGTCCACGGTCGTCAGGTCAAGCAGCCTCGCGCAGGGCTGCCAGCTCGGGCGACTCGGCCAGCTTCTTCAGAGCGCGCTGCTCCAGCTGGGAGGCCCGCTCGGCGGAGAATCCGAGGCGCTTGCCGATCGCGGTGAGCGTCTGCGGCTCCTCGCGGCCGGTGCCGAAGCGCAGCGTCAGGACCTTGCGCTCGGTTTCCGGTAGCTGGGAGATCGCCTGGTGGACGATCCGCTCGCGTTCGTTGTCCCAGGCCGTCTCCTCGGGAGCCTCCGCGTCGGACGGCAGCAGGTCGCCGAGCGCCGTGTCGCCGTCTTCGCCGATCTGCTGATCGAGGCTGACGAGCGCAGCGCGCTGGTGGCGCACCTCTTCTACCTGGTCAATCGGCAGGCCGGTCTCCTCGGCCAGCTCCTCGAGCGTGGGGTCGCGCCCGAGCCGCACGGACAGCTCGCGCTCGACGCGCCCGACCTTGCGGGAGCGCTGGGCGACGTGGACGGGCAGGCGGATCGTGCGACCGGAGTTCTCCAGGCCGCGCTGGATCGCCTGACGGATCCACAGCGTCGCGTAGGTCGAGAAGCGGAAGCCCTTGCGCCAGTCGAACTTCTCGCTCGCGCGGATCAGCCCGAGCATGCCCTCCTGGACGAGGTCGGCGAGGGGCAGGCCCTGGTTCTGGTAGCGCCGGGCGTTGGAGGCGACGAGGCGCAGGTTGGAGTTGACGAGCAGTTCCTTGGCGTGCAGGTCGCCGCGCTCGATCCGCTGGGCGAGATCGATCTCCTGCGCAGGGGCGAGCAGGGGGTAGCGCCGGGAATGGGCCAGGAGCTGGTCCACGGACTCGGGGATGAAGGTGTCCGGGGTTGAGGTGTCGATCTTCTCGATCGGGTTGTCGAGCCGCTCGGGAGCAGCGCCAGGAGCGCCGTCCACGACGGCGTCCGCCTCGGTCGGGCCGTCGTGCGGCACGGCTACCGGGCTGAGGGTGATGGTGGTGTCTGCGGGGGAGTGTGACATGTGCGTCCTTCTAATCCGATGCTTGGAGTCGGAATTATACGCTGCGATAGTTGCGTTGTCAATTATCCGCTCTTCGGCGATCCAAAGCCTCGTTCGACAACAGGTACGCACGCACCTTCCTCAACGCGTCACGAGGTCGCGAGGGGGCCTTCGGCATGCATAACCCGCCAGAGCGCCAAAAGGAGCGTTCTGCGAGGGCCATACGCGTATCGGCCCGGTTTTCCGGGCTGTTGAGCGCGGCGGGATAAGCTCGGCGCATGATGACCCTAGATCTCTCAGACCACGTAGTCGCGGTGACAGGCGCCAGCTCGGGGATCGGCGAGGCCACCGCGCTCGCCTGCGCCCGCGCGGGGGCCGCTGTGGCGCTCGGAGCGCGCCGCATGGACAGGATCGAAGCGCTCGCGCAGCAGATCATCGACGATGGCGGCCGTGCGATCGCGGTGCGGACGGACGTCGGCGAGGAGGCTCAGGCGCGTTCGTTCGTCGAGCGCACCCACAGCGAGCTCGGCCGGATCGACGTGCTCATCAACAACGCCGGCGTGATGCTGCTGGGCCCGATCGAGAACGCGCCCACGGAGGAGTGGCGCAGGATGATCCAGGCCAACGTGTTCGGCGTGCTCTACTGCACGCACGCGGCGCTGCCGCTGATGCGCGAGCAGGGCTCGGGGCACATCGTGAACGTCAGCTCCGTCGCGGGCCGCGTGGCGCGGGCGGGCTCGGGCGTCTACAACCTGACGAAGTTCGGGGTCGGCGCCTTCTCGGAGTCGCTGCGCCAGGAGGCCGTGGGCCTCGGCGTGCGCGTCACGACGATCGAGCCGGGCGCCGTCGCCACCGAGCTCACGGGCCACAACCGGCCCGAGGTGCTCGCGCAGATGGCCAAGCGCTTTGCGGGCGTCACGCCGCTCGCGGCCGAGGACATCGCCACGGCGATCATGTACGCGATCGGCCAGCCGCCCAACGTGAGCGTCAACGAGGTGCTAGTGCGGCCCAGCGGCCAGACCGCCTGAGGCGCGCCGACGCGCGGGCGGGCGGGTCAATGCCATTCGGTCGTCCGCCAGTTGTCGGTGGGCGACTCGGGCGCCAGCCACGGTGGCAGACCCAGGTCCAGCCGCTCGCCGAGGGCGTTGATGTAGGGCTCATACAGCGCCCGCATGCGGGCCAGGCGGCCTGCGACGGTGTCGAGGTCGGCGGCGGGCTCGATGCCCGCCTCGCGCAGCTGGGCCACGAGTTCGGCCAGCGCGGCCGGAGGCAGGCGGTCCTCGGCCGGATCCAGCGGGTCCACGTGGAAGCTGTAGCCCAGGTCCACGACCGCGTGGCGGGCGATCGCGAACGTGAAGCGGGCCGAGTCGACGCTGCCCGCGGGGGCTGCCGCGATCGCGAACGCGCACGTGTCGAGCAGCGTGCACATTGCCGACAGCCAGTTCTGGTTGACGTGCTGGGAGCGGAAGTAGGCGAGCACGGGGTAGGCGAGATGGGTCTCCATCAGCTCCGCCACCCACGTCTCCCAGCTGCTCAGGTAGTGGTTCAGCGCCTCCCAGCCGCCGCGCTGGGTGGAGCGCACGAGCAGCTTGCCCGCGCTGGGCGGCGAGCCGGCGCGAGCGTCCAGCTGGGAGACGGTTGCCTCCCGGCGCGAGAAGGCCTGGTAGAGCGAGGGCAGGTAGCCGATCACGATCGCGATCACCGCCAGGCCGCTGCCGGCGTCGATCACCTGCACCACGCGAGCGAACGTGGTGTGCGCGCTCAGGCCCGCCGTGCCCGTCGCGGCCATCGAGGCGGCGCTGAAGAACAGGCCATCGCCGAAGCCCACGACCTGCCCGCCCGGCCCGAGGTGCGAGCCGCCGGCCCACTGCAGGCACGCGTAGCCGAACATCATCGTGAACACCCACAGCACGAGGTTGAGGATCAGCCCGAAGGGGCCGTAGACGCCGAGCATCGTGTCGGCGGCCTGCGCGGGCAGCATCCGCGCCGCTCGCCGCCACGGCCGCCAGGCGTACGTGAAGACCGAGCGCACGAGCCTGGGGTCACGCTTGACGCGCCGGGGCAGCAGGAACGCGACGAAGATCTCCAGCAGCATCAGGGCGACGAGCGCGCCGCCGAGCACTCCGACGAGGATCCGCATCGCCGTGACGATATGGGGCGGCGAGGACAGGGCGGCGCGGGTTCCCGCACGCCGCGCGACGCGGTGCCGCTAGCCCCGTTCGGAGGCGGCCGCGCGAGGGGCGATCTCGAGCAGGCCGCCGCCCGTGTGGTCGACCTGGAGCGTCGTGTGGTCGAGGCCAAAGCGCTCGTGCAGGAGCGTCTCCATGCGCCTGCGCGCGGCGTGGCAGTCGCAGTCGCTCGCCACGAGCACGTGCGCTGAGAGCGCGGGGAAGCCGCTGGTGACCTCCCACACGTGCAGGTCGTGCACCTCCACGACGCCCTCCTCGGCGACGAGCGCCCGCCCGATCGCGCGCGGGTCCAGGCCCTTGGGCGCGGCCTCGAGGAAGATCCGCGCGGAGGCCTTCACGAGCCCGTAGCCCGAGCGGACCATGAGCCCGGCGATCAACAGCGAGACGAGCGCGTCGGCGCGCTCGAAGCCCGTGATCAGGATGACAGTGGCGGCAATCGCGGTGCCGATGAACGCGTACAGGTCGGTGAGGATGTGCTGGAAGCTGCCCTCCACGTTGAGGCTGCTGCGCCGCGCGCCCGACAGCGTCCAGACGGCAGCGACGTTCACCAGCGCGCCCCCGAGCGCCACGATCAGCATGAGCCCGCCGTGCACCTGCGGGGGGTCTAACAGGCGGCGCACGGCCGCATAGGAGATGAAGGCGGCGAGGATCAGGAGCGTCACGCCGTTGGCCTGGGCGGAGAGGATCTCCACGCGCTTGAGGCCGAACGTCCATGCTCCCCGGGCGGGGCGCGCAGCGAGGCGCAGCGCCAGCAGCGAGAGGCCGATGGCGGCGGCATCGGTGAGCATGTGCCCCGCGTCGGAGAGCAGCGCGAGCGAGTGCGCGAGGACACCCGCGGCCACCTCGGCCGCCATCAGCGCGAGGATCAGCGCGAGCGCGATCCGCAGACGTCCGCGGTCGGCGTCGGCAGGGATCGCGTGGGAGTGCTCGGAGTGATCTGCGCCCACGCGCCCAAGATACGCCCCGGCGAGGCATTCGGGGCACCGCGCCCGCGGCCGGGGGCCGCTCTAGTCTGCAGCGATGGCAACGGCCAGCGCAAGCGAGCGGGCGCTCGACCAGCGGCGCACGACGCTCGTCTCGATCGCCGCCGCAGGCGTGCTCGTGGCGCTGAAGCTCGGCGTGGGTCTCGCCACGGGCAGCCTCGGGCTGATCTCGGCCGGCATCGAGTCCAGCGGCGACGTGATCGCGGCCGTGCTCACGTTCTTCGTCGTGCGCCTCAGCGGCCGGCCCGCTGACCTCGGGCACCCCTACGGCCACCGCCGCGCCGAGAACCTCGGCGCGCTCGGCGAGGCCGCGATCCTGCTCGCGGGAGGCGTCGTGGTGGCGGTGGAGGCGATCGTGCACCTCGCCTCCGGCCAGGGCCCACCGGAGATCCACTGGTACCAGTTCGCCGTGATCGCGGTTGCGCTCGTGATCGACCTCAGCCGCACGAGCGTCTCGCTGATCGCGGCGCGCCGCTACGAAAGCCCCGCGATGCGCTCCAACGCGCTGCACTTCGCGGGCGACATGGTGGGCTCGCTCGCGGTGCTCGTGGGGCTGCTCGCCGTGCGTGCGGGCCTGGCCGAGGGCGACTCGATCGCCGCGCTGATCGTCGCCGCGATCATCCTGATGGCGGCCGTGCGACTGATCGCGGTAAACGCGAACGTGCTCATGGACCGCACGCCCGCGCAGGCGCGGGAGGCGGCCGAGCACGCGATCTCCGAGCTAGGCGAGGACATCGAGCTCGGCCGCGTGCGGCTGCGCGAGTCCGCGGGCCGCTACTTCGCGGACGTCGTTGTGAGCGTGCCCGCGGGACAGGCCGTCGTGGAGGGCCATCGCGCCGCGGATCTGGTCGAGGACGCCGTTGAGACGGCGTTCCCGGGCAGCGACGTGGTCGTGCATGTCGAGCCGCGCGCCCGCGGCCTGGACCTGCGCGATCGGGTGCTCGCGATCGCGCTCGCCGAGCCGCTCGTGAAGGAGGCCCACGACATCACGATCTTCGAGCAGCACGGCTCGGTCAGCGTCTCGCTGCACCTGAAGTTCCCCGCCGACCTCGAGCTCGGCGCCGCCCACGAGATCGCCGAGCGCGTCGAGGCGGCGATCCGCGCCCGGCCCGGCGTCAGCGACGTGCAGACCCACCTCGAGCCGCTGGAGCGGATGCTCGCCGCGCGCCGCGCGGACGCCGCGGCGGACCTCGCGACGGAGAGCGAGATCGGCCGCCTGGTGCGGGAGCGGACCGGCGCGGAGCCTCGCCGCGTGACGCTGATGTCGACGGAGGCCGGCCGCGTGCTGTTCCTCACGCTCGGCGTCGACGCGGGGGAGTCCCTGACCGACGCCCACCGCCTGGCCGGCGAGCTCGAGGAGGAGCTGCGCCAGCGGATACCGGGCATCGCCGACGTGGTCGTGCACACCGAGCCCTGAGCGCACGCGGGAAGGATCCGCTGCCGTCGGCATCTAGCTGCTCAGGCAACGGAATCCAACGACCAGGAGGTCACGTTGAGACGATCCTTCACGCTTGCAAGCCTCGCGGGCACCATCGCGCTGCTTGCGGGATGCGGCGGCAGCACTTCGAGCACGAGCACGACCACGAACGCCGCCAGTGGCGCCGCGGCGACCCAGGCGGCCCCCTCATCGCCCTACGGCAAGAGCAGCCCCGCGGCCGCGACTGCCACCGCCACCACGGCGAGCGCGCCGTCGGCGGCGGGCGTGCAGATCACGGTCAAGCGCGCGAAGCTCGGCGAGATCGTGGCAGCGGGCCCGCGCAGGCTCACGGTCTACCTGTTCGAGGCCGACCGCGGCGGGGCCTCGGCGTGCACCGGTGCGTGTGTGTCGGTGTGGCCTCCCGTGACGACCGCGGCGGCGCCGAGCGCGGGGGCGAGCGCGGCGGCCCTGGGCACGATCACGCGCGCCGACGGCACCAAACAGGTGACCTACGGCGGACACCCTTTGTACTTCTTCGCCCAGGACAAGGACCAGGGCGACGCCTACGGACAGGGCGTGAAGTCCTTCGGCTCCGCCTGGTACATGCTGATGCCCGCGGGGAGCAAGCTCGACCCTTCGTGAGCGCGGCCGCGTCGCCGGGTCCGCGAGCTTCTCAGGCGCGGACCCAGGCGGCGCCCGGGCGCGAGAGCGCGCTCACGGCGAAGCCGACGCACACGACCGCCGCGAGCGCGACCGCGAGCGCTGCGGCGATCGATACGTGCAGGGCGAGCAGGGCCCCGGTGAGGGCCCCGACCAGCATCGCGGCCACCGCGACCGAGCGGCGGCCGAGCTGTGAGCCGCGCCCGCCGGCGATACGCGATTCGGAAGCGATGCCGGTGAGGGTGCGCGTGAGCACCGTGGTCGTCAGCTCAGGGATCGCGAGCCGCAGGGCGGCGGCGTTCTGCACGCCCATCGCCAGCGCCAGGGGCACGAGCAGCGCGTAGCGGGCTCCGGAGGTGAGCGGTTCGCGGGCGGTCAGCGCGACGCCCAGCGCGATCGCCATCAACAGCGCCTGGGCGACGTTCGCGCCGCGCAGCACGTGCCCGCGATGCTCGGCCGAGCGCGCACCGAGGCGCCCGCCGGCGATCGCGCCGAACAGGAAGGAGCCGATCGCGGTGAGCGAGGCGGCGGTCGAGACGCCGCCCGCGCCCGCCAGCGCGAAGCCCAGGAATACGACGTTCCCGGTCATGTTGGCGACGAACACGTGTCCCAGCTTGAGATAGCTGACCGCGTCCACCACGCCCGTCACGCACGTCAGGGCAACCATCATCGGCGCGAGCGGCCCGTGCGGGTCGCCGCGGCCCGGGCGCAGCGTGCGCGCCGCCTCGCCGAGGATCCCCGCAAGGCCCTGCTGCGGTGCGGGTGCGGGATCGCGGGCTGCTGCCACGGCCCCACCCTAGCGGCGCGGCAGCGTCAGTCGAGGTGGGTGAGAACGTCCGTGACGGGCGCCCGCTCGGGGACGCGCTGCTCCTGCACGGGATCACCGAGATACAGGAGCCCGACAGGGGCCTCCGCGGGATCGATGCCGAGGATCGCGCGCCCGCGCGGATCGTCGAGCAGCGCGACCGTGCGCCAGTAGCCGGCGAGGCCTCGCGCGTGGGCGCCGAGCAGCACGAGGTAGGCGGCGACGGCGGTGGCGAGCAGGTCGTCGCGGTTCTGGGAGGGATCGCCGCCCTGCACGGCGCTGACCGCGATCAGCGTGGGCGCGCGCGCCAGCTTGGCGGCCGAGCCCGGCTTCTCGGCCTCGGCCAACGCCATCAGTCGTTCCCGCGCGTGCGGGCCGAGCACGCGGAAGCGCCACGGGCTGGTGAGGTTGTGGTTGGGCGCCCAGCGCGCCAGCTCGACGAGCTCGGCGAGCGTCGCAGGGTCGACCTCGCGGCTCCCGTAGGCCTTGTGCGTGCGGCGCGTGCGGATAGCCTTCTCCAGCTCCATGGCACAACCCTAGATCGCGGTGCCCATCGATACCGACATCCCCCGTATGAGCGACGAAGCGCCTTGAGCTCCGGCGAAGTCGTCGCGATCGCGCTCGCGGGGCTCTCGGCCGGGGCGATCAACACACTCGTGGGCAGCGGCACGCTGATCACGTTCCCCGTGCTGCTGGCCTTCGGCTACGCGCCCGTCACGGCGAACGTCTCGAACACGATCGGCCTCGTGCCGGGCTCGGTGTCCGGCGCGATCGGCTACCGCCGCGAGCTCGCGGGCCAGCGCTCGCGCGCGCTGCGGCTCGGGACGATGTCCGTCCTCGGCGGGCTCACGGGCGCGGTGCTGCTGCTGCTCCTGCCGTCGTCGGCCTTCAAGGCGATCGTGCCCGTGTTCATCGCGCTGGCGCTCGTGCTGACGGTGATGCAGCCGCGGATCAGCGTGTGGCTCGTCAAGCGCGAGATCGACCTCGACCACAGCCGCAGCATCCTCACGCCGCTCGCGGTGTACCTCACGGGCATCTACGGCGGCTACTTCGGGGCCGCGCAGGGCATCATGCTGCTCGCCATCCTGGGCGTGGCGCTCGCGCAGGACCTGCAGCGCACAAACGCCCTGAAGAACGTCCTCGCGGGCCTCACCAACGGCGTCGCGGGCCTGTACTTCGTGTTCGCAGCCCACGTCGAATGGGGGCCCGCGGCGATCATCGCTGCGGGCTCGATCGTGGGCGCGCAGCTGGGTGCGCGCTACGGGCGCAGGCTGCCACCCTCGGCCCTGCGGGCTGTCATCGTGGTCGTCGGCATCTTCGCGATCGTGCGCCTGCTCGTCTAGCGGGGGGCGATCGGCAATCACGGGAGCGGGAGGCTGAGGATGGACGGCGAGAAGAGCGGTGGCGAGGCCGACGTGCTCGTGATCTTCGGGATCACGGGCGACCTGGCGAGCAAGATGACGTTCCGCTCGCTCTACCGCCTCGAGCGGCGCCGGCTGCTCGACTGCCCGATCGTGGGCGTTGCGGTCGAGGACTGGCCGCTGCAGCGGCTGCGCGAGCACGCGCGGGAATCGATCGAAGCCGACGGCGAGCCGATCGAGGAGCGCGTCTTCAAGCGCCTCGCCGCGCGCCTCAGCTACGTGAGCGGCGACTTCAACGACGCCCCCACCTACACCCGCCTGGCGGTGGCGCTGGAGGGCAGGAGGAGCCGCGTCTTCTACCTCGAGGTGCCGCCGTCGCTGTTCGCGACCGTCGTGGAGGGGCTGGCCGGCGCGAAGCTGCTGGAGGGAGCGCGGGTGCTCGTGGAGAAGCCCTTCGGCAGCGACCTCGTCTCCGCGCGCGCCCTCTCGGCCGAGCTGCATCGCCATCTGGAGGAGCGCCAGCTGTACCGCATCGACCACTTCCTCGGCAAGATGGGCCTCGAAGAGCTCCTCTACCTGCGCTTCGCCAACTCGATGCTCGAGCCGGTGTGGAACCGCAACTACCTCGCGTGCGTCCAGATCACGATGGCGGAGGCGTTTGGCGTGGAGGACCGCGGCCACTTCTACGACCCCGTGGGCACGCTGCGCGACGTGGTCGTCAACCACCTGCTGCAGTTCCTCGCCGCGGCCGCGATGGAGCCTCCCGCGGGCAACGACCCGGGCACGATCAAGGACGCGAAGTTCGCGGTCTTCCGGGCGATGGCCGACGCGGACCCCGCGCAGTACGTGCGCGGCCAGTATGCGGGCTATCGCCGGATCGCGGGCGTTGCGCGGAACTCCACGACGGAGACCTATGCGGCGCTGCGCCTGGAGGTCGACAACTGGCGCTGGGGCGGCGTGCCCTTCTTCATCCGCACGGGCAAGGAGCTCCCGATGACCCAGACGGAGCTGCGTCTCATCTTCAAGCAGCCGCCGCGCCTGGGGTTCATCAGGAGCTCGCCCCGGCGCCCGCAGCCGAGCCAGATCGTCGTGAAGATCGACCCCAGCACGGGCGTGCGGATCGTGCTCGACGCCCAGCGCGCGGATGCGGAGGGGCCGGGTGCGATCGAGCTCGACATGGAGTTCGCGCAGGAGGGGGGAGAGGGGGCCACGCCGTATGAGGTGCTGCTGCACGCGGCGCTGATCGGCGACAGCACCCATTTCACGCGCGAGGACAGCGTGGAGGCGTGCTGGCGGGTCGTGCAGCCGTTGCTCGACGCGCCGCCGCCCATCGAGCGCTACGCCAAGAAATCGTGGGGCCCGACATCCGCGGCTGCGCTCCCCGCGGACTTCGGCGGCTGGCACCGGCCGTGGCTGCCCGTCTGAGCGCGCCTCAGTGCAGGTGCGCGACGAACGTGTAGATGACCATCACGGCCAGCAGCACCGCGAAGATCCGCAGCGCCCACAGCGACAGCATCACCGGCCGCGAGAGGCGCGCGAGCGCCACCGGGCGGAAGGTCTCGGACACGAGCTGGTCGAGCTCGAGGTGCATGATCAGTTCGCGATCGTGAGCCGTCTTCGCGGGCGCGGGCGCCTCTGCGCGCGCATCGTGTGCGATGACGTCCCCGACAGCCGGATCGGCGGCCTGCTCGACGGGCACGCCGCTCACGAGCCGATCACCCCCGTGACCTGGAGGAAGGAGTCGATTGCGTAGGCGGCGCCGCAGACCGCGACGAAGACGGCCACGGCGATCCCGATCACGTTCGTCGCAGGGCGGTTGGCCCAGCGTCCCATCAGGCCGCGGTCGTTGGCGAGCATCAGCACGAACACGAGGCTCACGGGCAGCAGCACCGTCGCGAGCACATTCGCGTTCAGCGCGATTGACAGCAGCGGTGCGCCGGGGATCAGGATCACGACGGCGGCGATCAGCGCGACGCCGACGTTGGCGGCGTAGAAGACGGCGGCGTTGCGAGGAGAGGTGTTGAAGCTGTGGGCTGCGCCGACGCATTCCGCGGCCGCGTAGGCGGTGCTCGCGGAGATCGTCAGGATCGCCAGCGCGCCGGCCTCGACCAGCCCGAGCGCGAAGACGGTCCCGGCGGCGCCACCGGAGATGCGGTCGAGCGCCTGCGGGAAGCCCGCGCCGGCGAACCCCTGGATCCCCGAGCCGCTGTGCGGCAGCAGCGCGGCGCCGGCGACGAGCGCGCCGATCCCGAAGACCCCGGCGAACACGGCGCCGAGGGCCGTGTCGTAGCGGCCGTGGCGAACGTCGCTGGGCGTCATGCCCTTGTCCGCCGAGGCGCTCTGCTGGAAGAAGATCATCCACGGCGTGACCGTGGCGCCGATCGTGGAGGCGAGCAGCAGCAGCAGCGTGTTGAAGCTGCCGTGCGGGAAGGGGGAGAAGGACAGCGAGGAGGCGAGGCTGCCGAGCTGCGGTTTGACGAGGATCGCCGCCACGAGGAACAGGCCGTTGAAGATCGCCAGCCCGAGCACGGTGCGCTCCCAGTGCCAGTAGCGCCCGCCGCGCAGCGTGAACAGCACGAGCGTCAGCCCGAGCCCGACCGCGACGCCCGCCCCGAGGTGGAAGTAGGCGAGGCCCACGCGGATCGCGACGAACTCGGCGATCAGCGTGACGAGGTTCGTCAGACACAGGTCGCCCGCTCCGAACCACCCCCACACCTTGCCGTAGCGCTGCAGCACGAGCTCGCCGTAGCCGCGGTGCGTGACCGCCCCGATCCGCATCGACATCTCCTGCACAACGAACGCCATGGCGAACAGGAGGGGGATGAAGGGGACGAAGAACCCGAGCCCGTACTGCGCCCCGTCGGATGCGTAGGCGATCATGCTCGGCCCGTCGTTCTCGCCGATCATCGCGAGGATCCCGGGGCCCACGAGCAGCCACAGCAGGTGCCAGCGTTTGTCGTGGCTGCGCGCGTGGTGGACGCGCGAGCGGTCGCGCGAGCGCGCGTGGTCCTCATCGGTGAGCAGGGGCGCTCCGAGGAAGGGCGGGACGGCGGTGACTTCAGGCGTGGCCATCTGCCTCCGAGCGCTGCATCGCGGGGACGCCGGGCGCGGAACGGTCGAGCTCGACGCGCATCGCGCCCGCGAGCTCGCCGCCGATCGCGTGTTCGTCGGCTCCGAAGATCACAAACAGCGGGCCCCCGAAGGGCTGGCGATCGCGCACCGCGAAGCGCTCCCCGGGCGCGATCCCGCGGTCGGCCAGATAGCGCAACATCTCGGGGTCGGAGTCCGAGACGCGCACGAACAGCCCTTCATCGCCGGGCTCCAGGCTCGCCATGCGGTGGGTGGGGCGCTCCTCGAGCTCGAGGTCCGCGCTGGGGATCGGGTCGCCGTGCGGGTCCACGGTGGGGTTACCGAGCTTGGCGGCGATCAGCTCCTCGAGGTCCTCGGAGAGCACGTGCTCGAGCACCTCCGCCTCGGCGTGCACGCGGTCCCAGGGCATGCCCAGGGCCTCCGCGAGGTAGCTCTCGAGCAGCCGGTGGTGGCGGATCACCTCGAGCGCGATGCGCCTGCCGTCGGGCGTCAGGCGCACGCCCCGGTAGGGCACGTGGGCGATCAGGCCCAGCTCGTCGAGGCGCCGGAGCATCGCGGAGACCGACCCCGGGGTGATCCCGAGGCGCTCCGCGAGCGCATTCGTGGAAACGGGATCCTCGCTCCGGGCCTCGAGCGCGAAGACAGCCTTGCAGTAGTCCTCGACCGCGGGGGTCCGCAGGAGATCCTTGCTTGCCATGGACCTAGAATAAGCCATGCCAAAACATTCTTCAAGTCTCGACCATCTTGCGATAGTCATCGAGCGCTCGGGCGCGGGCCTTTAGCCACGGGGAGGCGGCTGCGCTCGCTGCGGGGCCGCTAGGCCGGGTTCGTGTCGGGCACGAGGCAGATCTTGAGCCGCAGCGCCACGTGGTCGTCGATGACGAGCCCGCCGGCGGCGAACGCGGAGTCCCACTCCAGGCCGAAGTCGCGGCGGCTGATGGATCCGCTGGCGCGGACCCAGACCTCGCCGTCCTCGCCCTCCAGCCAGGGCTCGGCCTCGAGCTCCAACGGCTGCGATACCCCGCGCATCGTCATCGTCCCCTCGGCCTTCAGCGGCCGCCCTTCCTGCGCGGGCGCTACGAGGCCCCCGAACGACAGGGTGGGGTGGTGCTCGACATCGAAGAAGTCCGCGGCGCAGATGCGCTCGTCGCGCTTGGGGTCGCCCGTGTCGATGCTGGCCACGCTGACCCGTGCGGAGATCGAGGCGGCGCCCTCGCTGTCGCACTTGATCTGCGCGCTGACGACGTGGAAGCGCCCGCGGACGCGGGCGATCTTCAGATGGCGCACCTCAAAGCCCACTGTCGAGCGCTCCGCGTCTACCTCCCAGAGCCCGGGGGGGAGCAGCGTGACGGGCATGCTGTGCGCGCGAGTGCTGATCCAACGAGGTTGGCCGCCCGGAGAGCGCGCTCCCAGCGGAGATCGCCGCAGGAAGACTGCGGGGATCTGCTGAGAGCGAGGTCGGTCAGCCGGCGCCCGCGCAGGCGGGATCGGGGCGTGGGGGGGAGCAGAGGGGCGCGGAGACGCGCACGAGCGTTCGCACGCTGACGCCGGGGCCCTCGCCCGCGGGCCGCGCTGTCCACGCGAGCGTCCAGGGCACGATCGGGTTCTGCGGCCAGCGGCTCGCACTGTCGAACGCGGCACGCACCGTGCTCACGTTCTCGCTCGGGGACACCTGCTCGGGCGCGCCGAAGCGCCCCGTCGGGAGCGTGAAGGGCGTGACGGACGCGAACACGGTGCCGTCGAAGTAGCCGGGCGGGTCCTGGCGGATCCACGTGAGCAGCTCGCCGTCCATGCCGGCGACTCCCGCCAGTCCGCTCGCCTGCTCGCCCGGCGGCGAGAGCGTGAGCGGGGTGGAGTAGCGCGAGCCGCTCGCGAGATACCCGGCGCCGTTCGGGTGGGAGACCCTGACGGCGGTGGGGTTCGGCGGCGAGCCCGGCGCGGCGCGCCCCGAGGATGCCAGGAAGGCGATCCTGGGCGCGAACCACGGCACTTCGAGGATCACGGGCGCAAGGCTCACGCCCGCAGGGGCACCCTGGATGCCGGTGGCGTCGCGCTCGAGCACGCGCGTGGCGATGAAGTCCCGGCCCGCGGCGGGCCGCACCGCGACATCGATGTATCCGGGCGAGACGCACCCGCCCTCGCACAGCTGCGTGTGGTACCAGGCGACGACGACCTCGCCGATGCAGCTGACGAAGGGGGTGACGTCGTTCTCGGTGTGGATCGCGGCTGTGCCGAGATCCCGGGTCGTTCCCCAGCCGCCGTGCGCGTCGCGCATTCGCGCGCGCAGCCGGCCGCGGCCGCTGTCGAAGACGACGACCATCCTGCCGCTGCGCCCGATCGCCGCCGAGACCCCTTCGGCGCTCGTGCCGCGCGCGAGCACTTCGGGAGGGGCGAAGGCGCCGCCGGCGCGGCGCATGCTCGCCCACACCACGCGGTGACCGCCGTGCACGTCTGCCGCGATCCAGCTCGCGAGCAGGTCGCCGTAGACGTTGCCCGCGAGGCTCGACCGGCCGGCGTAGACCGTGCCGCGTATCGGCAGCGGCGCACCGAAGCCGCCAGCGCCGCTTCCGAGCGAGACCGACGGGCGCGTCTGGTTGAGAGCGCGCGGCGTCAGGATCAGCTGCGCGAGCCGCCCGGCGCCGATGCTGACCATGGGTCCCGTCAGGAAGCTGGCGGGCAGCGCGCGCTCCATCCCGAAGGCACCGCCCGGGCGCGCCGTCGCCGCGCGCGCTCCGCGCGTGGGATGCATGCCGAGCCCGTCCTGGAAGGTCCAGCTCACAAGGGTGCCGCCGAGTCCGCCCGCGGCCTGCAGTCCGCCGGCGAAGCCGCCGATGAACTCGTGTGGCATGGAGATCGTGACGGGCGCCGACCACTGTGCCTGCGCCACCGGTGCGAGCGCCAGGCACGCCAGCGACGCGGCCGCGGAGAGGGCTCTGATGGTGCGCATTCGCGTCTCCAGTCGCGTGGTGGCCGAGATCGCCCGCGGACGCGGTGTTCGCGAATCCACCGAGGTGGGCACGCAGCACGCTAGGCATGCGAGACGGAGCCGGCAAGCGGACAAGATCCGTCCGGGAGTGGTGAGAACTACTGACCGAACCTCTGGCTCGAGCCGCCACAAGGCGTTGCGATGCGCGGCGGGACCTGGAGGGGGAGGCGTGTTCGCACAGCTACTCGCGAGTCGCCGTGGCCACGACATATGAGCTCGTGACGCGGAAGGCGCGAGGCTCTTCGTTGGCCGCCTGGAAGACCTCCTGCACCCGGTCGCGCATCGCCTGCATCTCGCCGCGCGGCTCGAGCGCGCCGCGCGCGGCGACCCAGCCGGGGTGGTCGCGCAGCTCGTGCTCGACGAACTCGTGCGGAGAGGACGCGGTGAAAGCGAGCGAGTGCTCGTGCAGCACGGCGGAGAGCCCGAGCCCGGCGAAGAGGTCCTGCAGCGCTGACTGCTCGTGCCAGGCGAACGGTGGAGGGCCCGCGGGCACGCCGGCGGCCTCGGTGGCTTCGCGACGGATCCGCATGACGTCGGCGAGCGCGCCGCCGGGCATCCAGGCGGTCAGCACGACCCGCGCTCCTGGGGCGGCTATGCGGGCCATCTCAGCCGCCGCGGCGCGTGCGTCGGCGGCGAAGATCACACCGAAGACCGACACGACCGCGTCGGCGCTGGAGTCCGGGAGAGGGAGCCGTGCAGCCTCGCCTCGCAGGAAGGTGACATCGACGCCGCGAGCCGCCGCCTCGGCGCGTCCGGTGTCGAGCAGGCGCTGTGCGGGGTCCACAGCCGTCACACGGGCGCCGCGCTCGGCAGCGAGTATCGCCGCGTTTCCCGTGCCGCAGCCGATGTCGAGGACGCGCTCTCCCACTAGCGGAGCAGTGCGATCGATCACGACCCGCGCCGCGGGGAGCAGCTGCGCGGCGATCCGCTCGTAGTTACCGGCGTCCCAGTCCATCGCACAGCGAGTCTAGATCGGGGCCCAGGACCTTCAGTCAGTGACCGCGGCGCCCCCGCCGGCCCGTTACGCTGCACGGGTCCGCAGGGAATCCGCTGGGGGAGGCGCGAGATGGAGCTGAGGGTCGTCGGAGCAGGGTTTGGGCGGACGGGGACGGAGTCGCTGAAGACGGCACTCGAGCAGCTGACAGGGGGCCGCTGCTACCACATGTTCGAGGTCTTCGAGAACCCCGAGTCGGTCGCTCTGTGGCATGCGGTCGTGCTGGACGAATCACGCGACTTCGACGCGCTGATGAGCGGCTACACCACGAGCGTCGACTGGCCCGCTGCCGCCTACTGGCCCGAGCTGGCAGCCGCGAATCCCGACGCGATCGTGCTGCTCTCCTCGCGCGCGACGCCGCAGACGTGGTGGGCGAGCTTCGAGAAAACCATCCTCCAAACGCTCACCATGGACCTCCCGCCCGAGGCTGAGGAGGCGGGGATCGACAAGCACCGCGCGATGGTCATCGACCTGTTCGACCGGCGTTTTACGCCCAACTGGCGCGAGCCCGAGGCAGCGATGGAGGCATACGAGCGGAACAACGAGCGCGTCCGCAGCGAGATCCCCCCGGAGCGCTTGGTGGACTGGCAGCCGGGCGACGGCTGGGAGCCGATCTGCGCGGCGCTCGGCGTGGCGGTCCCCTCGGATCCCTTCCCGCACAAGAACGACAGCGAGCAGTTCCAGGCCAACATCGAGAACCGGGTCTACGGGGAGAGCGCGTCCTGACCGCACGGTGCGACGGTCCGCGTCCCGGTTCGTGTTGCGTTCATGCGCTGGATGTCGAGAACACTCCTGGGCCTGACGCTGACGCTCGCCGCCTGCGCGTCCGCCGCTGCCGCGCCCGCGATCGCTCCGAAGCCGCACGCGACGTACATCGGCCTCGAATTCGGTCACTTCTCGATCACGCTCGACACCAAGGGCAAGCGGATCCTCGCCGGCCGGGCCGGACCACTGCTGGCCGCGCACGCGGTGTCGGGAGCTCTCGAGGTGTGCCCGGCGAGCGCGCCCGGCGAACCGGTGCGCGAGCTGCACGTCGGTTTCCCCGGGACCACGCTCACGAAGCCGGGCCGCCGCTACACGTTCAAGCGCTCCTACACGGAGAACCACGCGCACCTGATCGTGGTCGCAGGTCAGGCCACGACGAACGTGAGCGGGGTGCGCGTCAGTATCACGGGAGTTGTCACCAGCGCCAAGCTGATCACCGGCACCATCGCCATCGCCGCGCCCGGCTGCAACCTGACCACCAGGAAGTACCGCGCGAAGTACTTCGGCACGCTGCCCGCCTGAGCCGGCTGTCCAGGCACTGAGGGGAGAGCGGGCGTTCGGACGCGGGCGCCGAGGAGCTAGGACCTGCGGTCGCTGCGGAACTAGAGTCTCCTCATGCACGTGAAGCGGTTGAACACCTACAAGGCGTACACAGTGGGCTGCGTGATCGCCTGGGCAATCCTGTGGATCGTTGTGGGCACCCAGTCGAGCGAAACTACCCAGGAACGCGTCCTCTTCGTCTTCCTCGGATGGCTGCTCGGGTGGACCTCGGCGACCATCGCCAGAGCCGTGTACCCGCCGCCCAACCGCGGGTGGGACTAACGCGCTACGCCTCATCGGGGTAGTGAGCTAGCCGCTGCTCTTCGGCGCTTGATAATGCATGTTATGTCAACTAGAAAGCGAGCCGCCCCCGATTCCCCGGGGCTGAGGCGCACCGCCGGGGCCGCCCTTCTCCACGCCGGCAGAGCCCAGCTCTCACCAGTTCAGCGCGCTGCCGAGCGCGTATCCGACAACGGCGGCAAGCGGGAAGCCGAATATCGCGCCCTGGATGAAAGCTTCCCGCACGACCGCACGGGCCCTGCGCGGCTGCGCACGTCTGCGCGACGCTGCGCGTGCGAGGCCGCGGCACAGCCGATCCCGACACCCCTGCTGTGCCTGTCGCGGCAGCTCAAAGAGCAGATCCCTGTCAGTCGCCATATCCCATATCTCGGAATCCGGCGGCTCCTGCTTTAGCACTCGACGCCCGAGCGGACGGCCCGATCGGGCGCGGGGGGCGGCAGCGGGCGCCGAGGCGGGCGCCGCGATCCCGCCGCAGGAGACCTGCGCGGACGCGAGGCTAGGCGGCGCCCGAGCCTGGAATCGCGCGCATGCGGTTGTTGCGCGGGTTGTGCTCGATCTCCGCGAGGCCGAGCGCCTCCATCAGCGGCGGCACATACATGCCGAAGCGACCGCGCAGGCCCTTCTTGAGCCCGTACCAGCCGCCGAGCGGGTTCTCGGGCGAACGCCCCCACGCCTCCACCGTGCCCTCGCGCGCCGGCTTCTGCTCATCGGCGGATCCGAGCTCCACCCAGTCCCCGCGCTGCACGAGGAAGTCGTGCAGGTCGGCCAGGCAACGGTGGTCGTAGAGCAGGACCGTCTTGCCGACGGTGCAGACGAGCACCTCGATGCCATCGCGCTCGTCGCGGTGCATCGTGTACTCGGATGTAAGCGGCGGCGTCCTCAGCACCCACGGATCGCCCTTCGTGCCCGTGCCAGTGACGCTCGTGCCCATGCGTGACCCCTTCGGAGATCGTTGAGCCCCGGCGGGCGGGCGGTGCGCGGAGTATCGGAGCGGCGACCCCGGCGTGTCAAGTGGAGGCGCCGAGCGGGCGCGGCTAGGATCGTGCTCGAGAGAGAGCGACCCCGGAACTAGAGGAGATGCAGGCGATGGCAAACACGATCTACACAGCCAAGGCTCACGTGACCGGCGGCCGCACCGAGGGCCATGGCCGAAGCGACGACGGCGCCCTGGAGGTGGACCTCCGCATCCCCTCCGAGATGGGCGGGCCCGGCGGTGGCACGAACCCCGAGGAGCTCTTCGCCGTCGGCTACGCGGCGTGCTTCGAGGGTGCCCTCAGCGTCGTGGCGCGCCGCGCGAAGGCCGACCCGGGCGAGGTCGCGATCGACTCCGAGGTCTCGCTCTCACCCAACGGCAAGGGCGGCTTCGTGCTCGGCGTCGGGCTGCACGTGACGCTGCCCGGGATCGACGATCAGGCGACGGCGGTCGAGCTCGTCAAAGCGGCCCACGCGGTGTGCCCGTACTCCAACGCCACGCGCGGAAACATCGAGATCGCGCTCACCGCCAACGGCGCCGAGGTCGCGTGAGCTAGCGGCCGAAGGTGCGCAGCAGCTCGCGGGCCCGCGAGCGCGTGTGGTCGATCAGCGCGCGCGCCTCCTCGAGGCCTGCCCGCAGCTGCGGGTCGCCGACCTCCACGGGCAGCATCGAGTCCTGCAGCGTCGCGAGCGTCGCGTCGGCCTGTTCCACCGTCGCCACGGCTGTCTCGACGAAGCCCTTGACGCCCTTCGAGGGCGCGGCGGGGGCGGCCGGTGCAAAGACGCGGCCGGGCAGATCGTGGCGCTCGGCGAACTCCGCGTGCGTGCGCCTGGCCCGGCCGTAGGCGCTCTGGACGGGCCGAAAGAGCTCCTGCTCGAGTCGCTCGGCGGTGTTCTCGTCGAGCAGTTCATACGCCTCGGTCAGCAGTGCCAGCGCGCCCCCGAGCTGATCGGCGGCCTTCGCGAGCGTGTCCAGCAGCAGCTGCCGGGCATCGGCGGTCGAGTAGGCCACGGCCGCCTAGGTTAGTCCGCCCGCGCCCGCGCCCCGCTGCGGGTCACCCGCGAGCGTGCGCGCACGCTCGAGCACCGCGTCGATCATCGGCTCGGTGAGCCTGCCCGTGAAGGTGTTCTGCTGGCTCGGGTGGTAGCAGCCCAGCAGGGTGTGGCGATCGCCCGGCAGCTCGGCACCGTGGGCGAAGCGCGGCGCCGGCCGCGGCACGCTGCCCGCGGGGCCCCGGAGCTCGGCC
>OCZT010001164.1_pt1 | contig 27264 bp, 16 predicted proteins | sample 1539031 | NCBI WGS metagenome assembly OCZT01 (sample SAMEA3539308, study PRJEB22396) | soil metagenome | biome: tundra; feature: field; material: soil | place: USA | collected 2010-05 | depth 0.15 m | reverse complement strand
GGCAGGGCTCGCCTTCGGAAAAGAGCAGTTCGCCGCTCTTGAAGAGCTTGCGCGCTGTCCGAGCCGCCAGCGCGTGCAGCTCCTCCGGGGATAGGCTGGAGAGCAATGCCGTGCCCTGCAAGACGGCGACAAGGTCGAAGCGGTGAGTACTCACCCCAGGATTTTATCAGGCGGCGAATCAGTTCATTGCGCTGGATTAAGTGCTGGATTGATCCTTTCTTTTTGCAAAAAGTGACCAAAGTCGCTGCCCGCCGGTGCGCCGCTGCTCCATGCTGCAAGAGAAGGAGATCAAAATGAACCCAACCACACAGACAGTGCGCGAGATTGCTCTCGAACAGCCTTCCTCCATGCGCGTCTTTGAGCACTACGGAATCGACTACTGCTGCGGGGGGCGCAAGCCTCTTGCCGAGGCCTGCGCGGCCAGCAAGGTCGAGGTTGACGCGGTGATTGCCGCTCTGGAATCCGCGGCAGGCACAACGGCTCCCGCCGTTGAAGATTGGCAGCTAAGGTCCATGGAAGAGCTCGCCGCCCACATTGTCGCCACGCATCATACCTACGTGAAGCGGGAGTTGCCTCGGCTGGCCGTGCTGGCGCAAAAGGTGGTGAATCGCCACGGAGCAACCAGGGCCGAGCTGCCGACAATTCGAACGGCGCTGGCCACGCTGGACGAGGAGTTGACCCTGCACCTGACCAAGGAGGAAGCAATCCTGTTTCCCTATATAGTCAAGCTGGAGCGCGCCAGAGCCAACGGCGCCGCCCAGCCAGCCGCCTTTTTTGGCACTGTGGCCCATCCCATCCAGATGATGACTCAGGAGCACGATGCGGCCGGAGAGCTGCTGGCCAAGATTCGCCATCTGAGCGGCAACTTCACGATGCCCGCGGACGCCTGTCCGACCTTTCATGCTTTTTATGACGGATTGAAAGAGTTTGAACAGGATCTTCACCAGCACATTCATCTGGAAAACAACATCCTGTTCCCGCGCGCCATTGAAACGGAAGCGCAGCAGAGTGCAAGCCAGTAAAAAAGCCGGAATCCTCCATGCATCGGGAGTCCGGTTTGACCCTGCCCGGTCGGGGGCAATACTTTGAAAGGGAGCGCGGAAGACCACTCCAGCGATGAAGACCTATCGCCGGGGACCCCGTGAAGAGCGGTTTCGCGTTCCTGGACGAAGGAGATCGGATGCAAAGCAGAAGTTTCCCCTGGCTTTGGAAGGGCGTTTGGGCGTTGATGCTGGCGGCGATGGTAATGGCAGTCGCGCAGGCGCAGAATCTGAAGAGTTTTGAGCAACGAATCACGACGAAGGTTCTGCCTAACGGACTGACGCTGATCATCTGCGAGCGGCCGGAGGCGCCGGTCTTCAGCTACTCCACCTTTATTGATGCGGGCGACGTGAACGACCCCTCGGGTCAGAGCGGCCTGGCGCATATGTTTGAGCACCTGGCCTTCAAGGGGACCAGCGAGATCGGCACGATGGATTATGCGGCCGAGAAGATTGCGCTGGCCAGGGTGGAGGCGGCCAACAACGCATACGAGGCAGAGTACCTGAAGGCCGTAGGCCGCGATGAGAAGAAGCTGGCCGAGCTGAAAAAGGCCTTTGTGGATGCTCAGGACGAGGCGCACAAGTACGTTATCCCCAACCAGTTCACAGACGTGGCGGAGCGCAACGGGGCCGAGGGCCTGAACGCCGAGACCGCGCTCGATAACACGGTGTTCTTTTGGTCGATGCCGGAGAACCGGCTGGAGCTTTGGGCGTGGCTGGAGAGCGGACGGCTGGCCGACGCGGTGCCGCGCGAGTTCTACAAGGAACGCGATGTGGTGAATGAGGAGCGGCGGATGCGCACCGACTCCAATCCCATCGGGCGGCTTGTGGAGCAGTTGCTGGCTACGGCTTACGTGGCGCACAACTACGGCCGCAGCGGCATCGGCTGGCCCAGCGAGGTGAGCCAGATCAACGCCACCGAGGCGATGGAGTTCCACAAGAAGTATTACGCGGGAGCGAATATCGTCATTGCCGTGGTGGGCGACGTGAAAGCCGCGGAGGCTCTTCCGTTGCTGGAAAAATACTTTAGCCGCATTCCTGCCGGACCCAAGCCGGAGGAGATGACCACCGTCGAGCCAAAGCAGTTTGCCGAGAAGACGGTGGCGATCCGCGAGCAGACGCAGCCTTTTTATGTTGAAGGCTATCACCGGCCCGACTACCGCAACCCGGACGATGCGGTCTACGACGCCATCAGCGACATTATGTCCAACGGGCGTGTCTCGCGGCTTTATCGCAGCCTGGTGCGCGACCAACATATTGCTGCCGAGGCTGCGGGATTCAGCCCCTTTCCCGGTGGAAAATATCCCAGCCTCTTCGCGTTCTTTGCTGTTCCGCTGCCGGGGCATACGCCGTCCCAGATGCGTGACGCCATCCATAAAGAGATTGACAAGCTGAAGACCGCCGACGTGACCGACGAAGAGCTGGCCATGTTCAAGACTCGCACCCGCGCCGACCTGCTGCGCGGACTGGCCAACAACCAGGGGCTGGCCAACTCGCTGGCCGAGTACCAGACTCGTTACGGCGACTGGCGCGAGCTTTTTTTGCAACTGGAGAAGGTGGACAAGGTGAGCAAGGCAGACATTCGCCGCGTAGCCAATGAGGTGTTTGTTGCGAGCAACCGGACAGAGGCATGGATTGAGACAGCACCGGCGGCTGCCGAAAAGCCCGCTGCCGCGCAGCAAGATGGAGGCGCGCAATGAAGAGATTTTCGATAGAGCAGATGCAATTGAATCCCAGGTCTCAAAAACGAGACCTGGGGCACCCGTTCATTTTCGGGACATTCATAATTGTGGCGCTTTGCGCGTTTGTTTTTTCTTGCGGCGCAATGCAGGCGCAGCAAGTTAAGCCCTGGGAGAAGATTCCCATCCCCAAGCTGCACGAGTTTAGGCCCCACCAGCCACAACGCATTGAACTCAAGAACGGCATTGTTCTCTTTTTGCAGGAGGATCACGAACTGCCATTTGTCTTCGGCTCGGTGTTGATTCCGGGCGGCGCGCGCGATGAAGACCCAACCAAAGCCGGTCTAGTTGGTCTTTATGGCCAGGCATGGCGGACCAGCGGCGCAAAGATCAATGGCGACGCGCTCGATGATCTGCTGGAGTCCAAGGCCGCGCACATTGAAACTGGCGGCGACGTGGATTCCACGGCGTTGTCGTGGGACTCGCTGAAGGGCGACTCCGATCAGGTTCTTTCTCTGGCTCTGGATTTGCTTTTCCACCCCAACTTCAGCGCGGAGAAACTGCAACTAGCGCAGCAGCAGGCGGCCACGGGCATTGTCCGCCGCAATGACGACGAAGCCGGGATTGCCGGCCGGGAGTCGGCGAAATTAGTTTATGGCCCCAACAGCCCGTATACCCGGCAGCCGGAGCTGGCCACCATCGGCGCAGTCACCGTGGACGATTTGAAGGCGTGGCACGACCGGACGATTGGCGGAAAGCTGATTGTCTCCATCAGCGGCGACTTTGATCCGGCAGCGATGGAAGCCAAACTGCGCGAGACTATTGAGGGACTGCCGGCGGTGAAGATTGCACCGGCGCGACACGATGATTTTGCAGGACCCAAACCAGGCGTTTATTTCATCAACAAAGAAGATGTGAACCAGTCGAACATCGGGATTGTGGGCCTGGGCACGGACCGCCGCAATCCCGATGTTCCCGCGCTGGCGGTGATGAACGAGATTCTGGGCGGCAGCTTTGCCAGCCGGATGTTCCAAAAGATCCGCACGGAGAAGGGATTGGCCTACGCGGTGGGCGGCAGCTACGGCTATGGCTGGGATCATCCGGGCACATTCCACGCCATGGTGCTGACCCAGAGCGCCACGACCGTAGATGCCACCAAGCTCGCATTCGCGGAGATCGACGGCCTCACAACGCGGCCCTTTACCGAGGAGGAATTGGCGCGGGCCAAGGACAACATCCTCAACTCCTTTCTCTTTCGCTACGACACGCGGGAGAAGGTGCTGGCCATGAGGGTGCGCCTGGAGTTCTACGGCTATCCGGCCGATTACCTGGAAAGCTACCGGGCCGCGCTGGAAAAGGTGACGGTAGCCGACCTGAATGCTGTGGCGAAAAAGTACATTCATCCCGGCAAGCTGGCTATTCTGGTAGTAGGCAACGGGCCGGAGATCAAGCCGGGGCTTGAAGAGTTGAAACTGGGGCCGGTGCAGGCGGTGGACATTACCATTCCGATGCCAGGCAATCCGGCAGCAGCGGAGAAGAAACAGTGAGCGAATCAAAAGCAATTGCAGCTCAAGAAGGCGGGAAGCTGGCCGTGGTCATCATGGCGGCGGGCAAGGGGACGCGGCTGAAGTCGCAGCGGCCCAAGGTGCTGCACGAGATCGGCGGCAAGCCGCTGCTGGCCCATGTGATTGCCGCGGCAAGCAAGATTGTCACGCCGAGCGACATTTACGCCGTCATCGGTCACCAGGCCGAAAAGGTGCGGGCAGCCGTAGCCGCGACTGGCGTTGGCTTCGTGGAGCAAGCAGAGCAACTGGGCACGGGCCACGCGATTCAGTGTGCGCGCAAAGCCATCGCTGGCTACGAAAACATTCTGGTACTCTCCGGCGACGTGCCGCTGATCCGGCCGGAGACGATTGCGGAGCTTTGGCATTTTCATCAGGACCAGAAGGCGGCGATGACCATTCTGACTGCCGCGCCCGACGACCCTACCGGCTACGGGAGGATTCTGCGCAAATCGCCAGAGGCCCCAGAGGTCGAGGCCATCATCGAGCAAAAGGCTCTGACGGCTGAGCAGCAGAAAATTCGCGAAATAAACTCTGGAATTTATGCTTTCAAGACCGCGCCGTTGCTGGCTCATCTGGACAAGCTCACCGCCAACAACGCCAACAAGGAAGTAATTTTGACCGATATGGCAGGACTGCTGCGCAAGGCCGGCGAGCGCGTGGTGGCTATTCAGGCTGCCGAGGCAATCGAAGTTCTGGGCGCCAACACCATCGCCGAGCTGGTGGCGCTGGACGCCACGCTGCGCTTGAGGTCGGCCAGCCGGCTGATGGCTGCAGGCGTGACCATCTTCCGGCCGGAGACTTGCACGATCGACGCAGAGGTCGAGGTTGCTCCTGATACCGTCATCGAGCCGTTTGTGCAGTTGCTGGGCGCGACACGAATCGGCGGCGATTGCCTGATCCGCTCTTACTCCGTGATTGAGAACTGCACCGTGGGCAGCGGCGTGCTGATTCGCCAAAACTGCGTGCTGGCCGAGAGCAGCGTCGCGGATGGAGCCAGGATTGGCCCGTTCTCGCATCTGCGTCCGGGCAGCGAGATTGGCGAGGATGCGCATGTGGGCAACTTTGTCGAGACCAAGAAGGCGAAGCTGGGCAAGGGCGCAAAGGCCAATCACCTCACCTACCTGGGCGACGCAGAGGTGGGCGCGGGAAGCAACATCGGCGCGGGGACCATCACCTGCAACTACGACGGCGTGAACAAGTTCAAGACGATCATCGGCAAGAATGCCTTTGTGGGTAGCGATACCACGCTGGTGGCGCCGGTAGCCGTGGGGGATGGCGCCTATATCGGAGCCGGCTCCTGCATCACCAAAAGCGTGCCCTCGGATTCGCTTGCGGTGAGCCGTGCTCGCCAGGTTGTCAAGGAAGGCTGGGCCGCAGCCAGACGCGCGATGCGGCAAAAGGGGTAGGTTTTGCGGCCAGCATTGGGGGCCGGCGGAAGTCAATTGATTCCATGATTGGAGCAGATCCTATGCACACATTGTCCGCTCAAGAAGTTACTTCTCTTCTCGGCGCCCTGCCAGAGTGGCGGATCGAAAAGGGAGAGTTGACGCGTACCTTTACCTTTAAGGATTTCCCTGCCGCGCTGGCCTTCGTTAACCGGGTAGGCGAGCAGGCTGAAGCGGCCGGCCACCATCCGGATATCGACATTCGCTATAACCGGGTGCGACTGTGGCTGGTCTCGCACGATGCCGGGGGCCTGACGGCCAAGGATTTTGAGCTTGCGTCTGCCGTCAACAAGCTACTCTGAGAGCGCCCTGGGCACTCGCATGGCACTGAGTTGTTATTGCAAGCCGGATTTCCACAGGTAATCCAGAAATCAGGATTTTGGCACTGCATCCTCCTGGTAAACATTTTTGACCGTCTTCCAGGACCGACTGAGAGCCGCCAAAGAACCCCAAAAAGCCTAACGGTAGCTATTACCCCGCCTCAAGACCGCCGTTGATTGCCGGAGACCTTGTGTGCAATATTAAGCAAATGCAAGATATAAAAGATCTTATATCGATTTATGCTGTTGTTGACGCTGGCCAGTCGCGCGGTTTGCGTCAATTGCGTCTCGATCTGGGACATGGAGCAGACTCAGAGGTGTCTTAGCTTGGAGGCTATAAAATAATTTCGATTTTTGTATTTGACATCTTCTGAACCTATGCTATGCTGTATATATTCCAGTCAAGGAGGAGGCATCCTCCCTACTGGAAGTAGTTTGCGTCACTGGCCTCCCGGCACGAACAGCAAGACCGTTCGTGCCGCCTTTTTTTGCGCCAAGAACGATGCCCAAACAGCTGTGTAGCCTGGCACTGAATAGGGATATTAATATCTGGCAAGTACATGTGAGGAATAAATGACTGTAATATATTGATAATAAAATAACTTAATAGTGGAGGCGGCGGGAGTCGGAATATACAGGGGTATTGAAAATACGTAAGTTACAGAATTTTAGGCGCTCACAAAACGCTGAAAACGATAGAAACGCGGTTCCCACACACGGTATACACACACGGAGTTTTTGACGTTCTTGACTTCGCGCAAGATTTGCCCTCCGCACGATCTGGTTTACAGGGGGTAGGCCGGGGTAACAGATTTTCATGGTGAACGACGCTCCTACTGTTCGGACTGCTGTGTCGGGCCAGGAAGGCTCTGGAAAATTTCCGTATTGTCGGCAATTCTCTTGGAACCGCAAGAAGCCGCAGAGCACAGAATCGCCGAGAATCCGACATGCCTTCGGAATTGAGCAATACGGACCATACAATTGCTCCGAATATATATGATTCTGCGAGAAGCACTTTGCCAAATGTGCGTGGGCGCGGAGTCTTGCATGTCTGAGTACGAAGATCAATCGGGTGTTCAGCACATTGGCGCAGATCATCAATTATCTGAGCCGCTTCCCTGGTATCGAAGGCGCTGGATTCTGTGGACAAGCCTGCTTCTACTTCTGCTGGTCGCGATCGTTATCATGGTTGTCCACAATAACGCTGTCAAGGCAGCGGCTGCCAAGCGCGCGCTGGCTGCCGTGAAGCCATCCGTCACTGCCACGGTCGTGACTGCCACGAAGGGTGACATCGGCATATACCTCGATGCCATTGGCACAGTGACTCCGGTCTATACAACTTTCGTCACCGCGCAGGCCAACGGAGTCTTAACCGCGGTGCATTACAGCGAGGGGCAATTCGTTCGAAAAGGGAGTGCGCTGATCGACATCGATCCGCGACCCTACCAGGCACAGTTGGTCCAGGCCGAAGGCGTGCTGGAACGCGACACCAACATTCTGGCTCAGGCGCAGATGGATCTGGATCGATACCGAACAGCATGGTCGCGAAACAGCATCAACAAGCAACTGCTGGACGATCAGGAGAAGATCGTACTGCAGGACAAGGGCACTGTGAAGAACGATCAAGGCACAGTGAATTATGACCAGGTGCAACTCGGCTTCTGTCACATTACCGCGCCGATTGCCGGCCGGGCCGGTCTTCGTCTCGTGGACCCCGGAAACGTGGTGCAGGCAACCGGCGCCACCGTTCTGGTGGTTATCACTCAGGAACAACCTATTACGGTGGTGTTCACGCTTGCAGAGGACAGCCTGGGACAGGTGCAGGCGCGAATGAAGCAGATGCATACGTTGCCCGTCGATGTGTGGGATCGCGCCCAAACTACCAAAATAGCATCAGGCAAATTACAGACGATCGACAACCAGATCGACACCGCAACTGGAACGGTCAAGTTGCGCGCGCTTTTCGATAATAAGAATAACGCTCTCTTTCCGAATCAGTTTGTCAATACAAGATTGTTGGTGAATACGCTGAAGGGCGTCACGCTGGTTCCCACCTCGGCAGTCCAGCACAACGGTCAGGTAGAGTTCCTCTATGTGATTGCGAACGGAACGGCCAGTGTGCGCAACATTAAGACGGGTGTTGCGGACGGCGGCATGACCTCGGTTACGGGAATCAATCCCGGCGAGGTGGTGGCGACGAGCAGCTTCGACAAGTTGCAGGCCGGGAGTAAAGTCGTGGTGGCAAAGCAGGTGCCACAAGAAAATACCATTGGGAGCCGTGCTCCGTGAACCCATCCGCGCCCTTTATTCAGCGTCCTGTTGCTACCGCGCTGTTGATGGCCGCAATCCTGCTGGTTGGTATCGTCGCGTATACTCAGTTGCCGGTCTCCGCCCTGCCGGAGGTCGATTATCCCACCATCCAGATTCTGACCTTTTACCCAGGCGCCAGCCCGGATGTGATGGCCACTACGGTGACCGCACCCCTGGAGCGGCAATTCGGCCAGTTGCAAGGGCTGAGCCAGATGACCTCAACCAGTTCCAGCGGATCGTCTGTCATCGTTCTGCAATTCGCCCTTACCTTAAACATCGACATCGCCGAAGAAGAGGTTCAGTCTTCGATTAACGCCTCGCAGAGCTTTCTGCCCTCGAATCTTCCCTCGCCGCCGGTTTATAGCAAAACCAATCCCGCGGATGCGCCGGTCCTCACGCTGGCCATCACATCCGACTCCATGCCTCTGTCGCAGGTTGAGGATCTGGTGGATACGCGCCTTGCGCCCAAACTCTCGCAGTTGAGCGGCGTCGGGCTGGTGAGCATCAGCGGAGGACAAAAGCCGGCAGTGCGCATTCAGGCCAATCCAACGGCGCTGTCGTCCTATGGGCTCAACCTCGAGGATCTGCGCACGGCGCTTACACAGACCAGCGTCAATCAAGCCAAGGGTAACTTCGACGGACCTCACCAGGATTACCAGATCAATGCCAATGATCAATTGGTGACCAGCGCAGACTATCGAAAGGTAGTCATCGCCTACCGCAATGGCGCGCCCATCCTGCTGAAGGACGTTGCACAGGTGGTAGACGGCATCGAGAACAACAAGCAGGCAGCGTGGATGAACCAGACGCCTGCGGTGATCCTCAACATTCAGAGGCAGCCCGGCGCCAACACCATCAGCGTGGTGAAGGCCGTCAAGGCTATTCTGCCGCAGCTTGAGGCAAACCTGCCGGCATCCATCAAGGTCACGCCGCTTACCGATCTCACCACGGCCATCAACGCCTCCGTCTCCGACGTCGAGTTTGAGTTGCTGCTGACCGTTGCGCTGGTGGTGATGGTCATCTTTCTGTTTCTGCGCAACGTTTACGCCACCATCATCCCCAGCATTGCGGTGCCGCTCTCCTTGGTGGGCACCTTTGGCGTCATGTATGCGCTGGGATATAGCCTGGACAATCTTTCGCTGATGGCGCTCACCATCTCCACCGGATTTGTGGTCGATGATGCGATCGTGATGATCGAAAACATTACGCGTTATCTTGAGGCTGGGGACTCGCCGATGCAAGCTGCGATGAAGGGCGCGGAACAGATCGGCTTCACCATTATTTCCCTTACCGTCTCACTGATCGCGGTGCTGATTCCGCTGCTCTTCATGGGCGATGTTGTCGGCCGCCTCTTTCGCGAATTCGCGGTTACTCTGGCCGTCACCATCATTCTGTCAGCCGTCGTGTCGCTGACTCTTACGCCCATGATGTGCTCGCGGATTCTTCACCAGACTCCCAAAGAACAGCAGGGACGCTTCTTCAAGGCCTCGGAACGCGTCTTCGAGAATGTCATCGCCTTTTACGGCCGTACGCTCAAGTTTGTGCTGGGTTACCAGACCATCACGTTGTTAATAGCTGCCGCCACCCTGGTGCTTACGATTGTCCTCTATATCGTCATCCCAAAGGGGTTCTTCCCTACGCAGGATACGGGCGTCATACAGGGTATCTCTCAGGCGCCGGAGACTATCTCCTTTGCGGCCATGGCGCAGAAGCAGCAGCAACTGGCAGCCATCGTTCTTCAGGATCCGGCGGTCGATAGCCTCTCTTCCTTTATTGGCGCGGACGGGACGAACACGACGCTGAATAGCGGGAGAATGTCCATCAATCTGAAGCCGCTGAATATGCGCAACATCAGCGCCTCCGATGTGATTCGCAGGCTGCAAACGAGCCTCAAGCCGGTCGAGGGCATCGTGCTTTACATGGACCCGGTGCAGAACATCACGGTGGATGACCGTGTCAGCCGCACCCAGTACCAGTACACGCTGGAGGACCCGGATGCAAACGAGTTGAACCTGTGGACCGGCCGGCTGGTCGACAAGATGAAGCAGTTGCCTCAACTTGCCGATGTAGCCACCGACCAGCAAACCGGAGGCCTGGCGGTATCGCTGGTGATTGATCGCGTCACCGCATCGCGGCTTGGGATTGCGCCGTCCACCATCGACAGCACGCTCTATGACGCTTATGGCCAGCGTCAGATCAACACCATGTACACGCAGTTGAACCAGTATCACGTGATTCTGGAGACTGATCCGAATTTCCAACAAAGTCCCGGCAAACTTCAGGACCTGTATATCCAGACCAACACCTCCGCAGGAGGATCTGGGCCGGGTGCTTCCTCTTCCTACGCATCCTCAGGGTCATCGTCCGCCGGTTCAAATGCGACCACGACGGCCGTGGCATATACTCCGTCCTCGGCAGCTCTCAGCGCGCCCTCGAATGCAATTAAATCCAATATAGGCGCGAGCAGCGCTTCTTCAGCCGCGAATGCAGTCTCCTCTACTGCATCCTCCAATGCCGTGCCTCTCAGTGCGTTCACGCATATTGAAAGAACGATTGAGCCGCTCTCGATCAACCATCAGGGACAGTTTCCCGCTGTGACTGTATCGTTCAATCTAGCTCCCGGCGCCGCGCTTGGGGGCGCAATCACGGCCATCGAGAAGGTGCAAACAGACCTGAACATGCCCGTCAGTGTCCAGCACGGCTTTCAAGGCACAGCTGCGTCATTCCAAGGTTCGCTCGCCAATGAGGGCCTGTTGATTCTTGCCGCGCTTGCTGCCGTGTATATTGTGCTGGGAATCCTATACGAGAGCTTCATTCACCCCATTACCATTCTTTCCACACTGCCCTCGGCAGGCGTGGGCGCATTGCTGGCCCTCATTCTCTTCAAGCAGGACCTCAGCGTTGTTGCCATTATCGGCATCATTCTGCTGATCGGCATTGTGAAGAAGAATGGAATTATGATGGTCGACTTTGCGATGGAGGGCGAACGAGAGCACGGAAAAAGCGCAACGGATGCAATCTATGATGCCTGCCTGCTGCGCTTCCGCCCCATCATGATGACCACCATGGCTGCTCTGCTGGCGGGTCTTCCGCTGGCTCTGGGTCAAGGCATGGGCTCGGAGCTGCGTCGTCCGCTGGGCATCGCCATGGTTGGAGGACTTCTTCTTAGCCAGGTGCTCACGCTCTACACCACGCCCGTCATCTACGTTTTCTTCGATCGCATCGGCCATCGCTTCAGCCGCGCGCCGAAGGCTATCGTAAGCGGCAACGAGCCCCAACTGGCGGAGGGATGATGAATATCTCCGCCCCATTCATTCGCAGGCCGGTAGCCACCACACTGCTGACGGCGGGCATTATTCTCGTGGGCGCCATAGCCTTCAATGTTCTGCCTGTCTCTCCTTTGCCGCAAGTTGATTTCCCGACGATCTCGGTTTCCGCCAGTTTGCCCGGCGCAAGTCCCGAGATCACTGCCTCCGCAATCGCAACTCCGCTGGAGCGCCAGTTCAGCCACATCGCTGGCATCACCGAGATGACTTCATCGAGTTCGCTGGGCAGCACCTCGATTACGCTGCAATTTGATCTGAGCCGCGACATCGACGGCGCGGCGCGAGACGTAGAAGCGGCTATCAACGCGGCGCGCACTTACCTGCCGGCAAATCTGCCTGCCAATCCGACTTATCGCAAGGTGAATCCTGCGGACGCACCGATCATTATTTTGGGGCTTACTTCAGATAAGTACGACAAACCAACGCTCTATGACGAAGCGTCGTCGATCATTGCGCAGAAGCTCTCGCAGATCGAGGGTGTCGGACAGGTCTCGGTCGGCGGCGGCGCCGGTCCTTCTGTGCGCGTGGAAGTAAATCCCACTCTGCTCAACAGCCACGGACTCACAATCCAAAATATTAAGTCTGTATTGAGCCAGCAGAATGCTCATGAGCCGGCAGGCCAGATAATAGACGGGAACATCACCGCGGACATCGTCACCAATGACCAGATCTCCCACGCTGACCAATATAAGCCGCTGATTGTGGGTTACAAAAACGGAGCCGCGATCAGGCTTGCAGATGTAGCCGACGTATCCAATGGAGCGCAGAACATTCGTACGGCGGGTTACTTGAACGGCACGCCGTCGATCACCATCATGATCTTTCGCCAGCCGAGCGCCAACATCATCGATACCGTCGATCGTGTCCGCGCGGAATTGCCATCGATTGAAGCCTCAATTCCGCAAGGCATCAAGACCACCATTGTCCTTGACCGCACCACAACCATCCGTGCCTCGGTGAGCGATGTGGAGAGTACGCTCATCCTTTCGGTCATCCTGGTGATTCTTGTCGTATTCGTTTTCCTGCGCAACTGGCGAGCTACACTCATTCCCACCGTAGCCGTTCCCGCCTCCCTCATCGGCACCTTCGCAGTCATGTACCTGTTCGGCTTCAGCATCGACAATCTCTCGCTGATGGCGCTGACCATCTCGACGGGCTTCGTGGTAGACGACGCCATTGTGGTGATGGAAAACATTTCCCGCCTTCGTGAAGCAGGAATGCCTCCGATGAAGGCCGCGTTCCAGGGTTCAAAGGAGATTGGCTTTACCATTTTATCCATCAGTATGTCGCTGATTGCGGTTTTTATTCCGATTCTTCTCATGGCCGGCATCGTAGGCCGGTTGTTTCGCGAATTTGCAATCACGCTGTCGACGGCCATCATTGTGTCGATGCTGATTTCGCTGACGACCACGCCCATGATGTGCGCGTATCTGCTCAAGGATGAAAGGACCATCAAGCATGGCCGCGCGTATCGGATAACCGAGCGTGGATTTACGTGGATGCTCTCCTCTTACAGCCGCACTCTGACCTGGGTGCTACAGCATCCGGCGCCCATGTTGACCTTGCTGCTGCTCACCATTGCGTTGAACTTCTATCTCATTGACATCATCCCCAAGGGATTCTTTCCGCAGCAGGACACAGGAGTCATTACCGGCAACGCGCGAGGCCCGCAGGACGCATCGTTTCCAATAATGGACAACTCGATCTTGCAAATCGAGAAGGTCATCCAGGCTGACCCGGCTGTCGCGAATGTCATCGTCCATACGGGCAACGGGAACTCCGGCAGTATCAATATCGCGCTGAAGCCGCTCAATGTGCGGAAGATTTCGGCGGCGGCCGTTATCGATCGCCTGCGGCCCAAACTGAACGCGCTACCAGTTGCTTCCGCGTTCCTTCAGGCGGCGCAGGATTTGCGCATCGGTGGACGCTCGAGCAATGCTATGTACCAATACACCATACAGTCGGATAACGTGGCGGATCTGGCGCACTGGGGCCCTATCCTGCTTGCCGGGATGAAGAAGATCCCCGGCTTCCAGGATGTAAGCAGCGATGCGCAGAATAACGGCTTGGAAGAGCTGCTCAATTACGATCGCCCCACGGCGGCAAGGCTTGGCATTACGCCGTCGTCGTTGGATAGCGCCCTTTCCGGCGCCTTTGGCCAGTCGCAAGTATCCCTTATCTATACACAACTGAATCAATATTACGTGGTGTTGGAGGTTGCGCCCCAGTATTGGCAGAGTCCCGATGGATTGAAGAACATCTATCTCAACACTTCGGGCAAAGGCATTGTCCCGCTTTCCACGGTCACCTCGGCGCAAGCGGTCACCACGCCGCTGACCATCAATCACACCAGCTCATTTCCATCGGTCACTGTGTCGTTCAATCTTGCGGCGAATATGTCGTTGAGCGACGCCACCCGCTTGGTTACTCAGATGCAACAGCGGCTGAATATGCCGCAAACTGTTCGCGGTTTTTTTGCAGGAACAGCGCAAGCCTATCAAACCTCGCTGGACAGCGAGCCCCTTCTCATCGGCACGGCCATACTCGCGGTCTACATTGTCCTCGGCATTTTGTACGAGAGCCTGGTGCATCCTATCACCATCATTTCCACCTTGCCTTCGGCCAGTGTGGGAGCCATGCTCGCGCTCATGCTGTTCAAGGTAGATCTCAGCGTGATCTCGATCATCGGCATCATCCTGTTGATCGGCATCGTGAAGAAGAACGCGATCATGATGATCGACTTTGCGCTGGTTGCGGAGCGCGAGCACGGCAAGACCACCACCGAGGCTATCTTTGAAGCCTGCCAGCTTCGCTTCCGCCCCATCCTCATGACGACGATGGCCGCCTTGTTTGGCGCGCTGCCGCTGGCCTTCGGCACTGGCACCGGCTCCGAACTCAGACGCCCGCTCGGCATCACCATCGTGGGTGGACTGATCGTCAGCCAGATGCTGACTCTTTATACAACGCCCGTAGTCTATTTGTTCTTTGACCGCTTGCGCCTCCGCTTCAAGGGTAGACAGCCAGTTACTCTACGCCCAGAAACCGCGGAGGCATCCTGACAAACGATGGTTATGGAGAGCTCTATATGAGAAATTCAGCCGCGCTATCACGGAAGACAATCGCCGCATTGTTGGCGCTTTATGCCGCTGCTATCTGTTTGGTGCTGTCCGGATGCAATGTTGGGCCGAAGTATCTTCCGCCCACCATGACGGCGCCTTCGGCCTACAAGGAATCTCCCGCGCAGTTCAAGGAGGCCGATGGATGGGCCGTCGCACAACCCCAGGATGCGACTCTCCGCGGCAAGTGGTGGGAGATTTACAATGAGCCGGAATTGAATGCGCTCGAAGAGCAACTCAACATCGACAACCAGAATATCCGGCAGGCCTTCGAGAACTTTATGGAGGCGCGTACCCTGGTGCGCGAGGCGCGCTCGCATTATTTTCCAACAGTGAGCATAGGAGGTTCATACACCCGCTCGCGCGCCTCGTCCAACGTTGGATCCGCGTCCAGCACCGGCGGATCAGGCGGTCAGCAATCTCAGTTGTTTTCTCTCCCCGGCGATATTTCATGGGAACCCGATCTCTGGGACAAAGTCCGCAACACAGTGCGCGCCAGCCAATATACCGCCCAATTGAACGCGGCTGACCTTGAGAATGAACGTCTGACTGAACAAGCCAGCCTTGCCCAATACTTCTTTGAGATTCGCGGCCAGGACGCACTGCAACAAATCCTCAACGGCACAGTGGAGGCCGACAAGAAAGCACTCGAAGTTATTCGGTCTGCCTACGACACTGGCGTAGCCGACCAAATCTCAGTTGTCGAAGCGCAGACTACTTTGAAGAGCGCGCAATCTGCGGCAATCAATATCGGAATTGCGCGAGCGCAGTATGAACATGCGATTGCCATGCTGATCGGCAAACCGGCATCGGCGTTTTCCATCCCGGTCGAACCCAGAACGAGCGCGCCGCCGCCTATTCCAGTGGGCTTACCGTCCCAACTGCTCGAACGGCGGCCCGACGTTGCCGCCGCTGAGAGGAACATGGCCGCCGCCAATGCGCAAATCGGGGTTGCCTATGCAGCTTATTACCCGGCATTGACGCTCTCAGCCACCGGCGGCATGGAAAGTTCGGCCATCAAGAACCTCCTGAAATGGCCCAGCCGTTTCTGGTCTGTTGGCCCATCGGTCTCTGAGACAGTTTATGATGGCGGCCTGCGCCGGGCGACCGTAAATCAGTACATTGCAACTTACAACGCGGATCTCGCCGCATATCGGCAATCTGTGTTGATTGCATTTCAGCAGGTGGAAGACGCGCTCGCAGCCGTTCGCATTCTTTCGCAACAGGTACGGTTCCAACATGAAGCCGTCGACTCCTCACAGATGTTTCTGAAGCTGGAGTTAGGGCGCTACGAAACGGGCATTGATCCATACATCGATGTGATCATAGCGCAAACTACTTTGCTTTCTAACCAGCAGTCTCTGACGAATCTGCAAATGCAAGAGATGACGGCATCGGTTCAATTGATTGAATCTCTAGGCGGAGGTTGGGATCGGTCGCAGTTGCCTACGCCGGCCCAGGTCACGCAGAAGCCTTCAAAGTCAGAGACAAAGATTCAGCATTAGACTGCAAGGGTAGATACTCCGCGGATGACAACACGATCATCTATCGTGATCTCCCAAAGATATTCGCGAGATGCGCAGACGAGCAAGGACGGGAATAATCATAATGAAATGGCCTGCTTGGGTTTGCCGCGTGCGTTTTTAAGTCTATTAGAATGAATCACATACTTTATGGTGGAGGCGGCGGCTACCAAATTAGACAATGTATGTTGCACATAATAATATATATAACGCAGATTCAATGAATGAATTATCATAGAGTTGCCCCCAATGTTGCCCCCTGAATGTGATTGATGCCGAGCCTTAGCGGCAGTCCGCTTGGATAGCGAAACCTTGTTTACGTTCTGAGCGCAAAGATAGTCTGTGTCTGCCAGACGTGTCAAGGGCGGAGTAAAACCAGTCTCATTGTCCTGAAGCCGTTTGAAGGCCGCTTCCACGTCGCAATAATGCCTGTGGCTCATCTCGCATCCAATGCCCGCAGCTCAGCATTTCTTCTTGCGCCGAGTCAACCCTGGACCAGGATCGTAATGGATACTGACGAAGTTGTTCTCTTATATAAAGCAAAAGGGCGCATTGGCGATGTAGGCCTGGTCCGAATGCGCCAAGATCCTTCAACACTCGGCTGAACCGCCTCCGGCACCCCAGCTCGGGGGATCAACCGAAAATATTTTTCACATGGTTGTCGCGAAAAAGCATTATCTTTCCCACTATTAGTATGGAGTCGTTTGAGGATTCACCAGATGCCAACCGTCATGGTGGATATTCGATCATGCGAGAGCTGGTGGCAAAGGAATGGAGAAGCCGTCTACGCCGTAGCGGCATGGCTGCAACGCGCCGACCGCAGCGATTCTCTGAGCTGGTACCTCAGCCCGAGCCTGACGGCGGAGGAAAGCGGTATCGCCAAAATCGAAGGGTGGATTCTCGGGGTCGTTTGAACCAGCGACCGATTCCAAATCCGCACGGCTTGCGCATCAGTTCACCCCTAAGAACAGGGTTTCATTACTCTATGTTTGCTGTCAAATTGGTATAAGAACTGCGCTTGTCCGAAGACCGAAAAAAGGCTGCGGCGAGCAGCCTTTTTTCAGCTCTTAAGCTGCTTCACGCCACGATTAATGCTTCGAATGCGCGCCTCTACTTCAACTCGACAACGGCCCCTTTGCCGTCGTCTGTGATTGTGAATGCTACGCGGTGAGGGTCCATGGCGATATGTGCTGAAATCTTGCTCCCATTCACAACGACCTCGCCTTGTTTGGGAGTGAAGCCGTAGATTTCGGCACGGATCTCTTTCCACCATGCAGGATAGGAACCCTCATGCGGGCTGATTGTCAGGTGCAATCCATCGGCGGTTTTCTGACAATCGAACTTCATTCGGAGATACGCGCCATGCTGAAATGCATAAGTCTTTCCGTCATCCTGGTAAAGCTCGCCCGCGCACTTATCGCCGAGATACACACGTAGAGTTAACGGGCCTTGTGGAGTCTCATTCGTGCTTTGAACCACGGGCGCGATGGGCAGGATTGAACCGGCACGAACGAAGACCGGAAGCTGAGACAGTTCCGGAATAACGCGGATAGAGAACTTTCCATCCCTGTCTGGAACAGCCGGTGAATCCAAGATGGCTGAGGTCGAGAAGGCGGGCAAAACAAGTTTCTCTCCCGTCCAGTAGTTATACCAATCGGGCGATGGGAGCTCGATTTCGTAGGCATCCAATTCATCCGGGTATGGCTGGGGTGCAATGAGCATGTTCGCGCCGAGAAGGAACTCACTCGATGCGTTAAGATCTATATCGATCGGATGGCCATCGGAAGCAGCATCTGGAAATTCCAGGAAGAGCGGCCGCAGGATTGGAAGCCCGTTGCGTGAAGCCTCTTCGGCCAAGGTGTAAAGATACGGCATCAATTGGTAGCGAGCTTCGATAAAATGCCGTCGGATTGCTTCCTGTTCCTGACCTCCCACCCATGGTTCCTGATCGCCACTTCCTTTCTCGGTATGGTCGCGATCTATGGGTTGAAACGCGCCCAGTTCAATCCATCTTGTCAATAACTCGGGTGTCGGAGTTCCAGCATATCCTCCCACATCGGCTCCGCTGAACGCGAAACCGCTCAGTCCAAGGTTTTCAAGCATGGTCGTCGCGAGTCGGAGATGACTCCAACTGCTGCTGTTGTCTCCGGTCCATGTCGCCGCATATCGCTGGCCTCCCGCATAAGTGGCCCTGGTGAGGACAAACGGACGGGTATCAGGATCGAGTCTCTTGAGTCCTTCGAATGTTGCTCGTGAATTCTCCATGCCGTAAACATTGTGAATCTCGGCGTGGGTTGCGGTGCGAATCAGGAACCCTGTCTCGTCGATGCGATGCACCGTATTTTCCGGCATGGTGAACGTTGGCGAATCGAAGATTGACGGCTCATTCATATCGTTCCAGAAACCATCCACGCCGTTATGCCGCAAGTCGCGATAGAGAGCGCCCCACCAGGCGCGGGTTTGCTGACGAGTGAAATCAGGAAACACGCTGGGTCCCGGCCAGACGCGGCCCGTATAGACCGACCCGTCCGGATTCTTCACGAAGTGGTCGCCTGCGATTCCGCTGTCATACGGGAAGTAGCCCTGCTCTGGAAGATTCGCGATATGCGGATCGGTAATTGCTACCACGTGGAAATTTTCCGCGTGTAGTTGCGCGACCATTCCAGGAAGGTCTGGAAATGCCGCGCGGTTCACCGTGAAGGGACGATTCCTGTCCTGATAATCTATGTCGAGATAGATTACATCCGCGGGAATCGAATCGGTCCTGAAGCGATGCGCAACTTCAAGCACACGCTCTTGCGACAGATAGCTATACCGCGATTGCTGGAAGCCAAGGGCCCATAGCGGCGGAAGCGGCGGAGTTCCTGTGAGCCAGGCATAGGTTTCCACAACCTGCTTCGGAGATGGGCCGTAAAACAGATAATAGTTCACAGGGCCCGCGACGGCGCCAAAGGAATAGACCCCGGGCAACTCTTTTCCGAAATCAAAACTCGTACGCCAGGTATTGTCGAGTAACAGGCCAACTGCGTGCCCTGCTCGAAAAGTCATGAAATAGGGAATACTTTTATAAATCGGGTCCGTGGATTCCTGAAAACGATAAGAGTCGGTGTTCCAGAGCGTAAAAGCCTCGTTGCGCCTGTCAAGAGGCCCTGTCTTGTCCCCGAGACCGAAGTAGTGCTCGTCCAGCGGCATCTTCTTGTAAATGCGAAATGCATCGCCGTCAAAACGAATCGGGCGCGCATCCTGCTGCAAGATTTTGCCGGCCAGATCGCGAACCGTAAGTTCGAGAGACTTCTTGTCCAACTCGACGATCATCGCGCGCGTGCGGAAACCGAAGTGATCTCCACTGGTTTCAGCCAAGACGGGAACAGAACTATGACGCGCGCCTGGAAGCACGGCCCAGGATGCATCCTCAGGCAGCACGCCGCTGCGCGAAATGCGGATGCGCAATACGTCTTCGCGCAGAGCTACGATTGTCTCGTGCAAATCGCCATCCAGCACTTCGATTCCGTTGGGTAGCGAAGACGCAACCGCACTGTGGCTGGGAGATTGCGGACCGGCCGGATTCAGGCTTGGTTGCGCCTGTACCATTGACGATGTTCCACAAAAAAGGATGATGAAAGGTAAAAAAGAAAACAAGCGGGACAATCGCATGATGACTCCTGGATGAATGTTCTCTTAGGACTTGTCTGTAGAGAAAAGCAGGGAGATTCAGGGTCGCTTAGGCAGTTCGATGCCATTTGCAGGCGGTTCTGTCCTTGCGATCCTTGAAAAGGAGACGGAATTCCCTCTTGCAGCGAAAGCCGCCGCCGATCTCCGGCTGCGAGCGCCCGTCGAAGAAGCAAGAACCGCGGCGGAGTTTGAGCCGCCGCGGCCTTTGATCTAGTGTTAGAAGCTGAACTTCGCCGACACCTCCATCAAGCGCCGGCCGAGCTTCAAGGGAGCGGAGCCAAAGCCTTCGCCAGGATTGTAGGTTGCAGTCGTCGGCGATCCGGTCACCGACGTGTCGCTCAACTGTAGAATGGTCTGCGACGCATAGCCCGTACCGAAGCTATTCAGAGGATGGTTAAGGAAGTTGAATCCCGCTATGCGAAGCCGCAGGCTACGGTCACCACCCATGCTGAAACCTTTCTCCAGCGTGAGGTCGGAATTGAAGAACGCCGGGCCATGAGCGTACGGCTCGATATACTGGCCATTCGTTCCAGTCGCCGGCAGTGCGAAGCAGGCCGGATTGAGGTACTGATGCGCCGCGAGATTCGATCGCGGGTTACACGTGAGCACCGGCTGCAGGTTAACATCCGGCGTGCCGAGGATCGACTGCGATTCGACGGGGTACGCATTAGCGCCTTGGTTGATGTTGCCCTGCACATAGTAGCCAGGCGAAGCGCTGACGCCTGTCTGCATATTGGGGCCGCTCTGGATATTGGTGACGCCCGAGATGAGCCAGTGATTGATGAAACTACCCAGCAGACGCTCCTTCGTGAATGTGCCCGTTTGGTACGAGTAACTCAGGTTGAGAACCTGAGTGCGGTCGAAGTTCAGCGGACCGTAGTTGTTTCCGAGGTGGAATGGGTCAATGCCGGCCGTCCAGTTGAAGTCCGCGGAAGAACCGAGAATGCCGAGCGCCTTTGAGAAGGAGTAGTTGGCGTTGAAGTTCAGGCGGCCGGCGCGTTTGATCGCCTCGATCTGCAGACCGTTGTAGTTGGCGTAGGTGTTGTGCTCCGGCTCCAGGATCTGGCTGTAGTTGGGATATGGCCGCGCCTTCTGGACGGCCTTGTCGCCTGGGTAGTTGTAAATGTTGTCGAGGCTTGCAGCCTGGACCGGCGTACATCCCGTCGGGTTGCAAGCGTTGTAGCCAGCAGCCGCGTTGATCTTCGCCGCCGCCGTCGCCGTAAACAGGGTCCCGACCGGGATCGCATTCACGTTGTCCAGCACTACTGCCTGCGTCGTGCCGTTGTCCATTAGCGAGTTGCTGTTGTTGCCGACATACGATGCCTGAAGGGTCCATTTGCCAGGCAATTGCCGCGCAATGCTAAGGCTGTAGTTGTTGGTCACCGGCTCTTTGTTGTCGGTGGGGTCAAGTCCATAGATGGTTGCTGGCGAAATGTAGGTCTCAGTGCTGCTCAACCCGGTATTACCATAGGTGTTCGGATTGAGATGAAGTGTGTTGACGCCTTCCAGCGTGTTATCGCCGAAGCCCTGCAGGTCGGTGTAGCGCACGTTTTCCGCTTCAGCGAACTCGCTGGTTACGTCGACGACCGAATCATGGAAGCGGTAGATGCCGAAACCGCCGCGCACCACCGTCTTGCCATCCTTCAGGACATCCCACGCGAAACCAACGCGCGGTTCAAAGTAAAGGGGCGGCGCAGCGACACCGGAATTTGGAACAGAGGGGGTGTTCGCGTGCCACGTAACGCCAGGCAGAGGATTTGTCGTGGCATTGTATGTTGAGCTGTACAAGGCAGAGTTCCAAATCGCGGCGCCGACCCCATGTGCATCCTGCCACGCACCGAGCTTGGCCACGCGGAAGCCGAGGGTTAGCACCAGGTGCGAAGTGGCACGCCACGTATCCTGGCCATAGAAGTCTATGTTCCAGAAGTACAGGTTCGTGTACGGATTAAAGTTCTGCTGGTGCCAATCCTGGATCTGCCCTTCGAAGAAGTTCGCCAGAGCGTTGCCGCTGTTGAAGTGCGCGTTGCCGTATGCCGGCGAGCCGTCAGGGTATGTCCCGTTGTAATCCGCAAAATAACTGCCGGCGGAACCGTAATAGTAATCCTGAATGACGCCGTTGGTCTGCGGATTGGTCGCCGTCTGGTTGTTGGTCGTGCGCTGGCTGAAGATGCCGGCCTTGACCGTGTTCTTGCCCCACACCTTGGTGAGGTTGTCGCCAATATTGGGCTGGAGCTTCTTTAACTGCAGCGGGTTAAGGGAGTAGTCGGGCCACAGGCCGAGCGGCAAGCCGCCATACGTCGTGTAAGTGCCCAGTTGCGGATACTGCGTGTCCTTATTGTCAAACGCGCCGTTGTAAGGATAGTCGATCGCGCTCTTTTGCAGCGCGGCGAGTTCTCGCGCGTCAAACGACTCGACGAAGGACGTGATGGTTGCGTAGAGTTCGTTGGTCAGGGTGGGCGTAAAGACGGTGACGTAGTTCGCCGCCGCGCTGTGCACTGAGGTGTCGTTGTCGACGCCGTAGCCGGGCGTGTTCACAGCGCCCATGACGCTCGATGCCGTGGTCGAGTAGTACGGCACCTGCGGCTGGCCCTGCTTGCCCTTTTCAAAGCTATAGCGCGCAAAGAACAGGTTCTTCGGGCTGATGTTGTAGTCCACGCGTCCGGCATACTGGCTAACGTTGTTGTTCACCAGGTCGAGCTGGTCATAGTTGAAACCGTCGGTGCCCGTCTGTGTCCGGGTGGGAAGCGGCAAAGTGCCATTGACCAGCGCCATCGCGCCCGGATTCAGAAACGCGGCGATATTGCCATTCCCCAGTGTCGAGCCGTCGTCGCCAACGGTCGGCGGTGTGTTGAACGTGCCGTAGTTGCCGCTGCTGAGCATCGGTCCGAGGTAGGCCGCAAGCGCCGACGAGCTGAAGTCGCCCTTGCGCATCGCAGCCGTCGGCACCAGCGCATGGATGATAGCGCTGCCCGAGCTGCCATACGCGTACACATTGCGCTGCGCGTCATACTCCGCGCCGGCGAAGAATGTCACTTTTTTGAAGTGGGGGACCGGGCCGCTGACGGTCCCGCCTGGATAGACAAAGCGATCATCAGGCCGTGCAATCCCGTTGTACTTGGCCAGCCAGTCGTTGGAGTTGAGCTGAGAGGTGCGGGCGTAGGTATAGAGAGAACCGTGGTAGCGGTCTGTGCCGGACTTGGTAACGCCGGTGATGACCACAGGCCCGTTGGACTGGTCGGCGCCGAAGTTGGATGTCTGCACCTGGACTTCGCTTACAAATGAGCTATTGATGTTTTGGAGGCTCGCGCCGAAGTTGCCGGCGTCAGTCAGGTTCGCACCGTCCAGCTTGAGGGTGATGCCAGCCACCGGGGAGCCGTTCGAGGCGTAGGGCGTCGGCTGCCCAACCTGGACCTGCGAGAAGTCTGGCGCGGCATTGGTGGATCCCAGGTTGCGGATCGCGAATCCGGGCAGGATGCGTTCCAACTCGGTCGCGTCGCGGCCAGTGATCGACAGCCTGTCCAGATCGCTTGAGGTGATGGTCGAGCTGAGTTGGCCACTGTCCAGCGGGAGAGCCGCCACATCCGCGGCCACCGTTATCGACTCACTGGTTGCGCCGATGCTCAGATGCAGATCGGGAATCGAAAGGCTGTCGCCCGGATTCAAATGGATGTCCGAGCGAACCAGTTGCTTGAACCCTTTCTGCTGCACGGTCAGCTTGTAGTCGCCGCTGAGTATGGCCTCGAAGGTGAAGGCGCCGGAGCCGTTGCTGTGAGATGTACGTTCTGTCCCGCTTGCGACGTTTTGAAGCGTGACCGCCGCACCCGGAATGATCGCGCCGGTCTGATCCTGCACTATGCCGCTCAGCGAGGCGCTGCCCACCTGTGCTCGCACCGTGGAGCTTGAAATGAGTAGCAGGATGAGGACGAGGAAAGAGGATGCGCACACCCAGGAGAGCGGATGCGCCTGGCTTGCTGTGACACGTTTTGCTGCGTTCTTCACGAAAGCCTCCGGTTCAATTTCCTCTATGCCGCTCAAGTTGGCTATGTTGCCGGGCGGATAGAACGGAAAATTCCAAATTTATATAGCACACACCTTATAGTGAGATCAGATTTGCCGTGTCAAGGTCCTTACGGAAAACGCAAAAAGCTCCTTTCTGGTAAATCCCACGGTAACCTGTTTATTTTGTTCAATTATTGCTTTGGTTGAGGCGCCATCCTTTACCTGTAAAGGGGGTATAATGCGTGTGGAAGAGGGAATGAAGCATGGCGGATGGATCAGTGGAGAACCTCGCGGGATCAATCGCAGGCCAAACTGCCGCAATCCAGGCCCAACTGGAACGGATGCTGAACAATCCTCATTTCAGTCACAGCCAGCGCTTTCCTTCGTTCCTGCGTTTTGTGGTGTCGCATACCCTGGCAGGGCAGACTGACCCGCTCAAAGAACGGACGATTGGCAGCGAGGTCTTCGGCAAGGATCCAGATTACGATACCGCTTCCGACCCCATCGTCCGAGTTACGGCAGCGGAGATTCGCAAACGCATCGCACAGTACTATCAGGAGCCCGGCCACAAGGATGAAATGCAGATCTCTCTGCCTTCCGGCTCCTATGTACCGCAGTTTCAGTGGCCGCACAGTAGTCTGGAAGCTCCCCTGTTCGATGGGTCGGCCCAACCCATTTTGCCCGCGGCTGAACAACAGACAATCGACGAAGTCCACAAGGTACATTTGCACGAGGCAATCTCGAAGAATCCGTGGCTGGTCGCTGGCGGACTGGCGCTCCTGACGATTCTGGCGACTACTGGATGTCTCTACATGCGTGCCCGGCAATCTGCGCTCGATCGTTTCTGGGCGCCGGTGCTCGGATCGGGCGAGCCGGTTGAGGTCTGCTTCCCGCTGAATCACTTTAACGGAATCATGCTCCGCGATGCAGCAGATCCAGCCCAGCAGACGCAGCTTAAAGAGGACGCAAGCGTTTTGATAGTCGATGATCTGCAGCCGCTGGTCAGCATCACGGGATTGCTTGCGATGCACCACCAACCCTATCTCCTGGCCGGTGGGGACACCGTCACGCTGACGGATTTGCGGCGGGGCCCGGCCATCTTCATAGGAGCGTACGACAACGAATGGACGCTTCGCATGACACGCGGCCTCCGCTACAGGTTCGGCAACGATGCCAACATGACGCACTTCTGGATTGAGGATACCCAGTCTCCCACGCATACTCGCTGGGGGATCGACCGCGGCCTGCAGCAAGCCACCAACAACTACCGCGATTATGCAATCGTGGCGCGCTTTTTGGATGCGAACACCGGCAAGCTGGCCGTCGTAATAGCGGGCATCGCTCGCGGTGGAACCGTTGCCGCCGGTGAATTCCTGACAGGACCGCACAATATAGAACTGATCAAGTCGCGAGCGCCCAGAAACTGGGATGGCCAGAATATGGAGTTTGTGCTGAGCACTGAGATCATCGACGGTCGCTCTTCGCCTCCCAAGGTCGAAGCCGCTTACTTCTGGTAGGTTGAGCTGATCGTACTGCCTCGCCAGTAGTGGAGTTGTTCCGATGAATCCATTCCGTCGCTGTCATTCATGCTGGATTGCACTTCTCCTTCTGGCTCTTTGCAGTGCAGTGTGTTTCTCTGCGCGCGCACAAAGGGTCGTCTTCGCGCACTATATGCTTGCCAATCAAGACTACCTGCCCGGCGGCTCCAGCAGCGAGCGCAGTATCGCTTCTTATCAGCGCGAGATACGTCAGGCGCAGGCTATCGGTATCGACGGTTTCGCCTTGAACGCCGGCGGCTGGCTCAAGGAGCCGCGCTACATCCGGCGAGCGTCGGAGATCTTCGAGGCCGCATACCGGCTGCACAGCAATTTCAAGCTCATCTTCTCGGCGGATATGTGCTGCTCAAACGACGCGGCGGACGTGGAGGACATGATGCGGCGGTTCGCTAACAATGGCCGCTACTCCGCGCTCTACTACAAGTGGAACGGAAGGTTCGTGCTGACCACTTTCGCTGGATCGAAGTTGGGTCCCGAATTCTGGCAGCACTTGCGCCGCGATCTCGAGGAAGGCTCCCACCCCTCGGAACACGATGCGCCTGGCGCGCTGCGTTATGTGAGCGGAGTCCCGTCCAGTGCCCCGCTCCCTATCTACTTGGTGCCCGCGTTCTTCTGGGGAGGTGAACTTCCGCAACCGAACGATATTGAGGCTGGTCTCACCGAGAGTCTGCACATCGTCGATGGAGCGTTCTATTGGGGAATTGCTGGAGTTCCCGGACTTGGCCACACTCCAGATCAGATTCCATCCTCTGAAGCGTATGCCGATGTCCTGCACCGCGCCGGCAAACTCTATATGGCGCCCATCTGCCTCCAGTTCTGGGGCGCGAACGCTGGCCGATACTACGAATACAGTGGTTTTTCCGGAATGCGCGGCCTGTGGATGGACGCGATCAAAGTAACCCATCCCGAGTGGGTGGAGATAATTACCTGGAACGACTTTATAGAAGGAACCTATGTCAGCCCGATCGATGACCCTGCCAAATACAAGCTGGCAAACGATCTTGCGAGCAGTCAGGCGCCGCCGTCGACACTGCATTTCTTCCATTCCCACAGTGGAGCCACGGATATCCTCGCCTTCTTCATCCACTGGTACAAGACGGGAGTGCAGCCCACAATCGGTAACGACTCAGTGTATTGGGCGTATCGAACTCAGTTAGCGCCGGAGAGCGAAAGCGATGCCGGGACAATGAAACTTTATGGGCCAGTGGAAAACGTGGTCTATCTCACCGCCAACCTGACAGCTCCGGCGGTGCTGCATGTATCTTTCGGGAGAACGTCCACGTCAGTTACCTTGCTTGCCGGATCGACCGATGTGAAAGTCCCGATGATTGCCGGCCATATACCGCGCTTTCTGTTGATGCGCGGAGCGGCGCACCTTGCCGATGCAAGTGGAAAAGATCCGATCTCCGCGCGTGCGCCTTATCCTGACTTCTACTATTCGACCGGATCCATGCATGACTGACCCCCCAATCCGCAGCAGGGCTTTCGCATGTGCACTCTTAGTGCTACACGGGCACGCAGTTGTTGCAAGGTTATGCCTTGGAGGATTAAAAGGGCGGATTCAACAACGAAGCGCAACGGGTTGATTAGAGTGTAACTGTTCCCAGAAGACTTGGTGTGGCGTTTTGTAGCCGAGGCATTTTCTTGGCCGGTGGTTGAGCCCATCCCGGTAAGTATTTCGATAGCGCCTGTAGGTCCGGGCGAGTTGGCGGT
>OCZT010001163.1_pt1 | contig 27266 bp, 36 predicted proteins | sample 1539031 | NCBI WGS metagenome assembly OCZT01 (sample SAMEA3539308, study PRJEB22396) | soil metagenome | biome: tundra; feature: field; material: soil | place: USA | collected 2010-05 | depth 0.15 m | reverse complement strand
GTGGTGTTTCAGATTGTGACATAAGAACTTGCCTTTGGGGTATCTGAACAGTTACCTTGCTTTTTATTATAACGAAACGCATTTCCAAGATTCAATGCTAATTTAGCAGCATCGCCCTCTATGGAATGAAGGGCATATAACCCACAATGACAATCGCGCTCAGGAGCTAGTGATCTATGCGAACTTTGAAAGTTCGTGCACACCGCTTCCATTTGAGACATCCAAATAGTCATAGGCAATCTCAAGCTAATTAAATGTTTTTTTTGAGGTTCATAGAACCAATAGCGAAAACCAACAACAGGCTGAATCTCTTCCATTTGACAAACCTTAATCTTTTAGGATTTTATAGTACCACAAAAGTAATGTTTGCCAAAGTCAAGCTTTTGGGTTATTTGCAAAGTGGAGCAATTACAGAATTTGCAATGACCGCACGATAACGACTCGAACCGTTAATTACAGATACCGCATATTGAGTATTTCCATCTGGAGCTGCAGGAAGAGTTACGCTCAAGGTTTTCGCATCTACAAAAACGTCTGGATTATAACCATTAGCATCTCTAATCACATAGCCCGTCGCTGGAATTTCAGATTTATTCCATTTCACAGTTATCGACTTACAGGATAAAGCCTGTTCAGTAACTCCTTTCAGTCCTAAGTAATTACAAAGAGCCGTAACCGCAGGAGAAAACGCCGGAGGAGAGGTTTGAGTTCCGCTAATGGACCATAGTTCCCATTGGTAGATTTTTCCTGCTGTTAAATTCTCAAAGGCATAGTCCTGTTGTACAGCAGTAAAAGTCATATCAATAGTATTTCCGTTTACTTCGTGGATTTTATAGCCAGTTGTTGCAGGTGGATGCGCTACCCAATGAATAGTTATAGTAGCACAGTTTTGTCCATTTATTAGTTGAGATGGAGTAGGTAGTGGAGTTACCAATACAGGCGATGGAGAGGGAGTGGGTCCTGAACAAGCACGAGGACTAACCGCAACAATCGGCGAAAAGTCAGAACCCTTTTTATTCTTAGCATAAGAAACTTCAAATGAATAAGTATTTCCGTTTCCAGGCAGGTCAATCTTTGTATTATAGGCATATATCTTAGTTTTAGCCAAATGGCCTACATTTCCTAAAATCGGACTAGACAAAGGAGAAGGAGTTACGCTTTCGGGAAGAGGAGAAGTACTACTTACAGAAGGAGATACTTCTATTTTTGTATTTTCCTTAACTGAAATATCTGGAATAAGTTTATCAACTTCATGAATAACATAATCTCCTCCTGGAGTAATATCATTTGCTGGATTCCACGAAATTTCAACTTGCTTACAAGAAAGAATCTGTACCATAACGTCAGTTGGAGGCTTAAGAACATCTGGTGAAATTGAAGGTGAAGCTGCAAGCACAACCGTAGTAAAAACGCTTGATAAAATAAGGCTTGTTATTGTTTTCCAGAAACGCATTCGTCCTCCTCAGGCATATCTCTAACATAGCTTATTTTAAAAGCACTAAAGAAGCAAGATTTTTAAAGCAAAGGCACACAACGTTTTCAAAATTGGGTCTAAGGTCATTCGTGTGTTAAAATACAATTAGCTTTGGAGAACGTCAAATGAGAATCGTAACTATAAGTGACACTCATCTTCGACACAACATCGTTGTTCCAGATGGCGATGTTTTAATTCATGCTGGAGATTTAACGATGAGTGGGTCTATACCTGAAGTGATAGAGGCAACCCATTGGCTTCATCGTCTTCCACATAAGTACAAAGTAGTTGTAGCAGGGAACCACGATTGGTTGTTTCAGCTTGCTCCAGAAAAGGCACGCTCGTTGATGAACGGATTAGTTTATCTTCAAGATGAAGAAATTATGATTGAGGGATATCATATTTTCGGAACACCTTGGCAACCCGCTTTTTTAGCCTGGGCTTTCAACGTGCCTCGTGGTAGAGAGTTACAAGAAAAATGGAAGACCATTCCCGACCATATCGACATTCTTGTAGTTCATGGGCCACCAATGTATTTTCAGGACAGCAACGGCAAAGAACACGTAGGTTCTGAAGAACTATTAGAAAGATTATTGCAAATCAATCCTTTACTCGTTGTCTGTGGACACATCCACGAAGGTTACGGAGAGAGTTATATAACTTTGCGTGACAGCAATATTCATGTAGTTAACGCTTGCATTTGTGATGAAAAATATCGTCCAGTTAACCAGCCGATCATTATAGAGTTAGAAGATCGGATATAGATTATTGTTATGCCGTATTTCTTCTTGCACGAGATCGTTCTTGTTCAGTTAGGTGTCTTTTCCTAAGCCTCAGATTTTCAGGAGTTACCTCTAACAATTCGTCGTCAACCAAGAAATCCAAACACTGCTCCAAACTCATTTTAGTAGCCGGACTAAGACGAACAGCAATGTCGGATGTAGAGGATCGAATATTAGTCTTTTGCTTTTCCTTACAAATATTTATGGCGATATCTCCAGGTCTTTTTTGCAATCCAATAATCATTCCTTCATAAACCTGCTCTGTTGGTTCAATAAAAGTGCTTCCTCGCTCTTGAGCATTAGCAATTCCATACGCCATCGCAGTACCAGCAATAGCCGAAGTTAGGACCCCGTTTCTAGAGTTGGAGAAATCTCCCGCCCAAGGACGGTATCCTAACAGGATAGAGCCCATCACTCCGGTTCCGGCAGTCACGGTCAAAAAGGTATTCCTCAAACCAATAAGTCCTCTGGTGGGAATTCGGTATTCTAATCTGACCGCTCCTTTATGATCATAGTTGATTTCTACCATTTCTCCACGGCGCTGCCCTAAAAGTTCAGTAACCGCACCTACGTAATCTTCTTGCACATCTACCGTAAGATGTTCCATTGGTTCCATTTTCTTACCATCTATAGTCTTCAAAATAACCTGTGGACGAGATACCTGAAATTCGTATCCTTCCCTACGAATCGTTTCGATTAAAACCGCCAGATGGAGTTCGCCACGTCCACTAACTAAGAAAACATCAGCCGATTCTGTATCAGTAACCCTAAGACCCAAATTAACTTCAAGTTCTTTCCAAAGGCGAGCTCGAATTTGGCGAGAAGTTGAGTATTTACCTTCTTTACCCGAGAAAGGAGACGTATTTACCCCAATAGTAATTTGCACCGTCGGTTCTTCAATTTGTATTCGTGGAAGCGGATCCAGATTGTCAGGATCCGTAAGAGAATCTCCGATATTTATATTTTCAACCCCACTCAAAATAACAATGTCGCCAGCTAACGCGACATCTACAGAGCGTTTGCTCAATCCCTCAAAAAGAAGAACTTTACCTATTTTAGCCCGTTTCACAACGCCCTCTTCTTGCAAAACCGCAACTGTATCACCTGGTTGTATTTGACCACGAAAGATTCTACCTATCGCTTGGCGTCCAGTGAAATCATCATAGTCAAGGTTAGAAACCAACATTTGAAAAGCACCTTCTTCAATTAATGGTCCGGGTACTTGGTTGACAATCGCTTCAAATAAGGGTTGAAGATTCTCGCTTAGTTGTTCTGGGGTTACGCCTGCTCTCCCTTCTCGTCCAATACAATAAACCACAGGTATATCTAGCTGCTCTGGATCTTCAGCTAACTCTAAAAATAAATCATAAGCATCATTCAGAGCTTTTTGTGAATCTGCGTGTGGTCGATCTAGCTTATTGATAACCAATATTGTGCGTAATCCAGCGGCCAAAGCCTTCCCTAATACGAAGCGGCTTTGTGGCATAACTCCTTCCACACTATCCACAAGAAGCAAACATCCGTCAGCCATACTTAAAACTCGCTCTACTTCCCCGCCAAAATCGGCATGTCCTGGAGTGTCAATAATATTAAGAGTAGTTTCGCCGTATCTCACAGAAGTATTCTTCGCTAGAATCGTAATTCCCTTTTCGCGCTCCAAAGCATTAGAATCCATAATCAATTCACCCACTTCTTGGTTTTCTCGAAATATTTTGCTCTGTTTGAGCATTTCGTCTACCAAAGTGGTTTTTCCGTGATCAACGTGTGCAATAATCGCAATATTGCGAATATCATGCCGAATTTTAGATTTCATCCATCTCCTGGAACAGTAGATGCAAATACATCTACCCATAAACTAATTTTGATCATATCAGAAATCTGGCCTCGACGCCCTATCAACGGCTAAGTTGCTTATCTGTATCTCATGAAAAAGCCAACGTAAATGTAGCAGGGAGAGTCAACGGTTAGCGTTACAATAGAAATATGACCTCAAAATGCGATCCTACTCCCTCGCGACTTGTCGGTAAATTTGCTCGCGAATTATATAACCGAAAACCATTAGGTTTTTCTGGAGGCGTCTGGATACCTGGCGAAGTTTTCGGCAAAGGGATTATATTTATTGAATCATATTCAGCGGTATCTCCTGTTACTCCAATCATTAGTCGGGAAAATAGAGCAGCTTTTGAAATAGTCTTACCAAAGAGACTTGATTATCTTTACAACCCAAAAGTTTTTGCAACTGAAGGTTCAAGCGAATGTTGCAATATTTCATTAGGAGTAATTTGCGATGGTTCTGATGGATTATACGCAAGCATGGTACATTCTAGCAATTCAGCTATGAAGATAGTCATTCCTAAATTACAGGCGAATTATCAGGAATCATATAAAACTTTAACCGGAATAGATTTACATAAAGCAAGCCTTCCTGGGTACTTAACTCGTCTTGGTACCTATTTCAATATGCACCAAATCTCACACACTCTTTGGGGCGATTCAAATCAAACTCCCTTAGGATGGGAGATTCGCGAGCATCAAAATCCAGATCCTATCAATCAAAAATTAATGACACATGAAAGAAAATTAAATAGAGGAGAACTAATTATCGAAGATCTCTCCACTTCTGGTTTCGGCTCTTTTCATACCGCTCCCAAACTTTCTCTTTTATGGGGAGAAGCTCAATACTCTCATGCAGCAAAAGATATTTTATTTTAGAGCTTGACTTCTGCCGGCGGGCGTCTCTTATAATACAGTTTCATCAATGGAGAAAATTGCTTAAGAAAAGCGTGCTATTTACTATTCTTTCCGGCTCATTGCTGCTTCTCTTTGCTGTTTTCTTTCATAAAAAAACACAAACAATTCAACCTTCTGTTCCAGAGGAGAGGGGAAATATCTTAGATCACTTTGAGAGTATTTATCCTGATAATTATCGGGAACCTGAAGTTCCTGTTAATATTAAACGCAATAGAGCTTTAGTCGTCGGTATCTGTATTGCCCTTTTGCTTTTCTCGATAGTTCTAATCAACGTTTTCCAAATAGAGTTCAATACATTTATGAGATTGTTTGTATTTTGTTTTTTTCCATTATCTTTTCTATTTGTAGGATTAAAATACTTAGGGAACTCTCACCCTGTCGACCACGTTTTCGATTTATATTAAAGCTCTTCAGAAAACCTTTCCTTGAGATAATTTTTCATATCTCGCTTAATTTTGATTTGCTGACTTTGGAAATGGTAAACCTTAATTCCTAAAATCGCCAAGGCGGCCAGCATAATTACCAGCAAAACTTTAAGTAGTTGGTCTTTACTTACCAAAATGGCCGAAGTCTGATAAGTTGTCTGGATAGTTCTTTGGGACAACGCACGATTAATTGTTGTAATTGGTTTTATCGGTGTTCCTACTGGTATCCCTTGCAAAATAGAGTTTTCAGAAGTTTGGCAAGCTCCCATAGCACCAACTGCGTCTAGGTGAGGAATTCCGTTTTTAAGAATAGCTCCAGAAATAATTTTTTCTCTAGCTTGATTTGCACTATATCCCATTCCTCTCAAAAGAGCTAATGTTCCAGATACCATTGCCGTAGCAATCGAGGTGCCATTGGTATAGACATAACCATTGTCTATGGTTGAAAGGCTAGTGCTGACAACCAACCCATCCCCAGTAGCATCAGATGTGTCATCCCCACCTGGGGAATAAACTTGAATATACGGAGAGACCGCAGAGTATTTCGCGATTGAACTTTTGGAGTCTAGGGCTCCCACTAATAAAACGTGGTTTGTAATATCTTCAAGTTGTACGTTTGTATAAGAGGGAGCATTTTCGTTCCCAAAATTACCAGCACTAATCGCTATCGCAACATTATGTGCCGCCGCATAATCTAAAGCTGCTGGAATTTGGGAATTAGAATCAGCTTGGACCAAGCTCAGGCTTAAGTTGATAACATCAGCTCCTTTATCTGCAGCAAAACGAATACCAGCTGCAATATCAGGATCTGCAAAGGAATTATTTCTTCCTACGCGTACGACTAAAATTTTAGCATCAGGAGCAACTCCAGCAATCCCAATTCCATTGTCAGTTTTCGCAGCTATAATGCCAGCCATTTCCGTTCCGTGGCTATCTTTGGACTGTAATATCCCTTTCGAATTACCTGAATACGTTCCGTTGCCGTCAATAAAAGCCGCTCCAGGAATCAGTTTGCCCACAAGTTCAGGATGATTAAAGTCAATTCCGTCTCCTACAACCGCTACTAAAATTCCAGCTCCTCTAGAATTACACCATTCCAAAGCCGCACGCATTCCATTCGGATTTCCATCAATTGCCCATTGTTTTTTTTGAGCGAAAAACGGATCGTTTGCTAAAGGTTTAATTGCAGCTATTGCCGATAACCCCGAAGACAACAGTAGCCCGCAGGTCAAGCAGATAGTCGATAGCTTTCGTAACATGTAACCTAAATGATACTTCAGTTTCCTTGATTTAAAGAGCTTTTTTGGTAGCTGTTTTGTGTCCAATTCAATAACAATAAAACTCTTTAAAATCGTTCTGTTAGTAATCTAAAACATCTTTAACGCGTGCAGGATAATATAGCTCAGTCCACGAATCTTTAATTTTCTTCAGGTCCAGTTTAACCTTTTCAAATTGAGAATCTGGTAAAATGGCCCCTATAGCCCCAAACGGCACGCTACCCATATGACGATAAGAAAATAGCATTGGAGCATCCGCCGCTATATATTCAGGTTCTTCATCTCCACTCCCCCAAATTCGTATTACAGAAGGTTTTTCATTATCAAGAGCATACAAGATCCCTTTCAATTCAGGATTCGAGTTTTCTAGTTCAGATTTAAGTTTCAAAGGCTCTTTTAAAAATCGTAACTCTTCCAGTGTCCGTTCCAGCAAAGCTGTTGGAATTTCGTGTACAGAAACCGCGATTCGTTTTGCCATGACATTCGCCGCCTTATTTTCATTAGGCCAGAAAACAAGTTCCAGTCCCAATCCACAACACTTAGATTTTTCTTTACTTTTCATAATTTCTATAGTCAATAAGTTATTAGTCCATTGCTCCGGAAGCGAAAATCTAAAAATTGAAGGAACTTGTTTTACCCCTTCGGCATATCCTCCTTTAGCCCCCCCCTTGTCATCCAATACGAAAAAATACCCTTCAGTTCCCTCAATAGGAAGCCAACAGCAAAAACCCTTTTGCCAATAAGATTTGGCCATACCGCTTTGATTTTTATAGTTTTCTTCTCGGTATTCTCGCAATTCTTGAGCAAATTGAAGATCTGGTTGCTGACACAAAGGAAGAGGTATTTTCATTCTTTCAGTATAACTTTCTTATGGCGTCTAGCCCAACATTAAAGTTTAGGTACTTGTTTTCAATTGTGGGGATGAATCAAAAACAATTATATTTAAGACTGGACTTACGCAAGGCGAGTGAAATGCCAGCGTTTTTGTCCTGTGAGATCGAAAACGGAACGATTTACACTAAAATTGTGTACTTGTATAACTTTAATTTTCCAAAAACAGAGTGCACCACCTATTCTGCGTAAGTCCAGTTTAAGAGCAGAAATATGAATAAAATTAAGAAGATCTCTAACTTTTACGCTCTGCTAGAAGTTTTTTGACTACACGATCATTATCTGGCACAACCGTAATTCCAGCCGTTTCAAAACGTTGCTTAATATCCTCACGTTTTTCTAGTTGTACCGGCTGAATATTCAGAACCTTTCCTGCATTTACCGCAACAGAGTATTCAACCCAAGGATAACGTTCATCCAACCGTTCAGCCCCAAACGTCGACTCTATAAAAACCGGTTGGCATTGCTCGCATACTGCATATATATTAAAATTCGCAGTAACTTCAGTTATCGAACACTCCTGTTTGCTTATTATCTCTAAAGTGTCATTTTTTTTGACAGTCTCCGTTTTTTGATGTTTTCCGGAAAGCTTTGAATAGCATTGATTTTCTTGAATAATAAATTCATCATGACGAAAATCGTCTTCTGAGTTTCTTTTTTCTACAGGCTGGCTATGAAAATAGTTAAGCGAGTGTCCTTGGGCACATTTTAGCAAAGAATCTCCAACCCATACCTCATCAAAGGTTTTTGAAACGCTTTCCCTTTGGGATATAATCACATCTCCTTGAGAACGCAGGTTCTCTTCAATTTCTTGTAAACTTTCTTGCTTTTTAGGTTCAACCTTTTGTAGAATTCCTTTTTCCAAAAAGAGCTGAAATTCGTTCCACGGATATTGCCGTTCAATCAAATCTGTCCATGAACCTGTCATCCGAGCATTTTTTCGATAAGAAACTGGCAAACATTTAAAACAAGAGGTATAGACGTTTATTGATTCAGTCAATTCTTCTTTTATTGCGGGTCCTTGAACCTCCACCCATAAAAGATCTTTTGCACTAAAGGTTCCTCCCTGTTTGTCTTGTGCAAACATTCTACCACTAAAACGGTAAAGTCGAGATTCCATAACATAATAGATTTCCATAGCGTTATCCAAAGTTTTAGTTTGAAAGTTATGTAAGTGGTGCCCTTGGGCGCAAGTAATTACTTGGTCTAAAACTTTAACTTCATCATACATACCCATTATTAATTTACAGTATAGCAGTTTTAAAAAGAAAATGTGCTGGTTCACCATATGTCGTTTGGGTGGATTCAACGGTACAATTAAGCACGAAAAACCTCCTGTAACTGTATTTGTTAGAAGATCACATTTTACCACGGAAATTTTCTTTTGTTCACGGTTACATCTTTGCCCTAATTTGCATGGACTTAAGTTTTTATAATGTAACAATTTAAGCTCCATAATGCCATTTTGATACTTGACTTGTTTTTCGTAAAAGAGTATTACTGAAGAAGAAAGTAAAACAACTGTAAGGAGGTACCACAAAGACATAATGAGTGTTTGGAACCGACTACGGAGAGGACCGCAAGACATACTGAGTATTTGGAACCGACTACGGAGAGGACGGGCTGAAAAGCCTGCGGCTCTTTAGGGGCCGCATTTACTTCCCTTCAACATAGGTTGAAAACTTTATCCCCACCGCACATGGGGAGCCCTAAGTGGCAAATACATGGGCTGGTCAACCAAAAGGCACCAGCCCTTTTTTAGTGGATTTTTATCTAACCACCTGTGCCACTTTTAGATAACTTAGGGAAATTTAGGAAGATTTATTTGCTTTTTAGCATAATCGGCCAAACAGCCCGCTAACAACGAAGGATTATTTTTAGCCTTTTGCTTGCATGAATCTAACGCTTGTTTCGCATCAGTTACGCTAGTTGCCTGTTTATTAATCGCTTGTCCCAACACTTTGCCGCCAGTAGGTTTTGTTTGTTCCACTTTAACCTGTGTTCCCTGGCTATGGATCGTAACTCCAACCATAGCCAGCACCAATAAAAATCCTACTATAAATGCCTTTAGTCTTAAAAGCGATTGCACCTTAACCCATAATCCAAATAACATTATTCTCCCAAATCCTCTTATTATTCTAGCCGGTGTAAAGAGGGCTAACGCTTAAAATTAGATGGCAAGTATTCCTGATTTTTTGCGTAATTCAATTTCAGGAATCGGAGGTAAGTCTTTCATTACAACTTTTGGTGCTAGCAAAGAATGCCGCAAGGCTTTACGAGGAGACTCAGAAACCATTTCAATATTACGAGCGCGACCAATAATAGTTTGATATTCTCCATATTTAGGTTCGTGACGTAAAACCGTGGCTTTGAATTTGAGAACTTTTCCGACTACAAATTGAGAGGCAGCAGCACTGTCGGAGAACCAAACATAGCGATTACCTTCTGTATCTACCAATTTGATAATTCTATTATTGCGAGGTGTTTTTTCGTCCAAACTAGGAAGAAGGTCCGAAAAGAAAACTTCGGCCTGCAACTCTATGTGTTCCCCTGGTTGACCAATATATTTGCTCTTGGCGCCCGTCTCAGATAAATATCCTTGATAGCTCATCCTTTTCATGTCATTTTCGGCCGTTACCATCAATGATGCAGCTACTCCTGCCCATTTCCAATTTATAACTCCATAAGCAACCACTTCGCGTAAGTTCTGAAAATAATTGCTCAAGTCAGTTTCATCTTTATACAACAGTTCGCCATCAGCCCAGCGCAATACGCCAATAGCTTTTTGTTTGTCTTCATTCGTAAGAATAACTTCGGGTCCTTCCTTAATCTGTCCATCAGCTTTTAGCATCGCTTTATAAGCAATATCGGCCGTACTTTCCATTTTAGGTACATCTGGATTTTGTGCCGCGTGCTCACGAACAGAAGCACTAGAAACCCAACCTTCTTTACGAATAACTGCAGCAACATAAGAAATATAAGTATCTAAATTATATCTACGCTCTGTCCCTCCAGACGTAAGCATGCCATCTACCATATTATCCATTTCGTAATCAACCAGAAAGAGATATTCGGCCATTCTCATCGCCTCATCAACTTTTGGTCCAAGAAATTCTCTCATGCAATTAGCGGCAACCACCTTCCATTCGCCATTGTCACGTCGTAAAATAAACGCTTTTCTTCTTTTCATGTCCACCTCCTCTTCACAGTGATCACATCTAGAAGAATCGGCTTTTCTTACTGATTTAGGAACCTCGATTCCTGGAACTAACCATACGTGGTTCTCGCCTCCTGAAAAAGTATTAAACTTTTCAATTGCTCCAATAAGTTGATAATTTGCAACTTGTATTGGCTCTCCTACTAGTTTTATTTCGTAGAAGATTTCAACTGCTCCACCTTTAGAGAGTTCTTGACGAGGGGCGTCCACAGTATAGACTTGAACCGGTTGTGCTCCAAGCTCTTCAGCCCGTTTATTAATCCGCGCAATAGCAAGTTTAAGATCCTTTACGTGTGCCTCAGGTATAGTGTGCGTCTTTACTTTAATCGGGTTAACTTTTCCCATTACAAATAATCCTGTCAAGCGTTATGTTCGAACATAATCACCTTAGCAATCGTAGCCGGACATCCCTCGGACAATTGCTATCACAACTGTTAAAAGCTCCTCGGCTCTATCCGTTGGTCGGTACCAGGAGACCTGTTCCATATTTTTCGCCTTTCTCTAAAACACTATATGTTACGGTTATAGAAATTCTTCCAGTTGGCTTAAAGGCAATATTCAAGTCTGGTTGTTCTGCAATAAAAAACACCTCTCGATCTCCCCTAGTAAAAAATATATATTTCGGGAATTGAATGGTGCTTGGAACTCGATACCATCCTTGTGGTAAAAGTTTTCCACCATACCAATTGTATACTTGAGCAGCAGTGTCTCTTACCAAGTATCCTCTAACCGCAGTTGCCGGAGTAGTTGCTCCCCCTTTTATTTGAGTTCGATTTACCCCAGAGGGCAGATCAACCTTCCCTCCCTTTTGACTGGTTGCCCCCGGATATACCAAACCCATCTCAGACAGACTCGCTATATATGCGCCTCCAGGATGATCGGGTAAGGAATGGTAATATGCCGTCTGAAATAATAAAAGCCCAATAGCTAATAGGGTAATCAGGAGAACTAACCCACCAAGCGGAATGAAAAGCATTTTTTTCTTCATTTGTGCATTGTATCATCGCAATTAGTTCTTTTGAGAAACTATCGTTTTCTTGAATATGCCAGTATCATTTCTGTTATAATATAGGTACGAGAGATAACCAAGATTTTTGGAGGAAAGGTAATGTCTAAGCATTTTCATGTAATCACGTTTGATGAGGGATACGGATTTCCTGATATATCCAAACAGTATGAGGATTACGATAAGGCTTTTTCAATTTTATTAGAACAAAGAGAAGAGTTAGAAAAGGATGACGAAAGGGATTGGTTGATCGCTTGGGATAATTCATACAGTCCCATGGATGGGATCCATGCAGGATATGACGATGAAGTGCGTGAGATACATATTGAAGCTTGCGAAAACGATCTTTGTAGCTTCAGTCCTTAGGATAATTTCAATCAAGGCGTTCTTGTTTTTGGTCTGAGGTGCTAAAATCGGGCAAATGTCTAAAAAGGCCAATTTATCACACCAGACTTTTCTTCCTCTAATTGGTTTTAGAACCTGGGAGATTTTTGATGGTCATCTAGGTAGTCTACAATCGGACGTCCGGTGGCCATACGATGGCATTTTAGAAGCAAATTGTTCCCGTCTATTAAAGGGGAAACATCTAAAGAACCAAGCTCCCAGTGAGGATTGCAGTTGTGGTCTCTATGCATTTCATCGTCTAAAGAAGGCACAAGAATTAGCACAGTTTTATTCTTTAGATAATTTTCATGACCTCTTCGTTCCTTGGACCCATATTTTATGTGGCGTCACTATAGGATGGGGAAAAATCATGGTTTGCAAATACGGTTTTCGTTCAGAATACCAAAGAATTATCGCCTTTGTACCTCCGATACGTCCCACCAAACATCTCGAACAACAATTAGCGTCAATCCAAAAGAATTACGAATTCCCGTTTTTATCATCCAAGCAAATAGACATATATGCTAGAGAGTTTGGTACCTCTTATGATTTACCAATTTTCTCAAGATTTTTCTGAAGCTTATTTCCCAAACGAATAAAACCTGCTATAATAACCTTTAGGTTTTATAAAAGGAGAAAAAATGACACAGTTAGGTAAAGTAATCGAAGTAATCGAAATTCCAGAGCCACAACCTTTCCAAATTCCACACGCTGATCCCGAAGGAGTACCTGAGGAATTGCCACAGGAGCAACCTGTTCCCCAAAAGGTTGAAGTAGAAGAGGAAGAGCTGGTCCCCGTTTAATTCAAACTAAGCTCTTCAGCTTATTTTTAGCTAGAACTGTTCGTTTATTTTGTATGCTTTTCTTTTCATTTTTTTCTCGTTAAGACACAACTCGTATCCCTGTTTTGCGATATAATGGAGGTATAATTTAGAAAGAGAGGAAAGATGCTTCACTCGTTCAATTCCGCTAAAGTTCCCATTAGCATTCCTGCTCTTACACCTCTACAGCGTTCTCAATTAGAAGATTATAGAACCAAGTGGCTAGATATAGCTCTTTGTAACTCGCCCTCTGATCGAGACATGGCAGAGATTGGAATATATACCGCCTACGAATCGGTCCGACTTAAGGCGCCTAAAGAAATTATTTGGGCAGATTCTCCCTGCAGTGCATCTAAGTTAGCAACATCCATGCACTATTCTCAAACAAACGTCATTGATAAAATTCGTACTATTTTACGCGAAAAAACTTCAGCTCTTCTCGAACATTATCTCTGGAGTGGAGTTCGAGAAGAAGCCGTTTCTAGCCTTCGTAATCCTATTTACGATCAGGCCAGCACTATTTTTCGCCATCATATCTCTCCTGCAATGACTCAAGATTTTTGTAATACTTCAGAAGATTTTTGTTTAGGTCAATACGATTCTCATTGGCTGGCTTTATTCGATTTTTATTCTAAAGTTTTGAAAATTGACGAAACTGAAAAAATGAACGGGTTGGGATATGTTGCTCAAGCTGCTGGACCTTGGTGGCCGATGAAAGACTCCGTAGTTATTTCCGATAGATTTAAAGAAATAGCGATGAATAACGGACAACTACATAATCCTTCCGGAAAGGCAATTGAGTATGCCGACGGATGGGGGACGCATGCTCTTCGTGGGGTAAGGGTTCCCGCTTATTTAATTGAAAATCCGGAAAGTATTACTCCTGCCATTATTAATAAGGAAAATAACCAGGAAATCAAACGAATTATGATTGAAGTCTTTGGGTTCGAACGTTACGTCCTAGAGGGGGGAGGTACTCTGCTCTCCGAAGATGAAACTGGTAAACTCTGGATGATTAAAGAGTATCGAGATATACACCGAGAACACCTCTTTTTGGTAGCAGTCAAAAACGCAAGCAAAGAACCAGATGGTACCTATAAAAGCTATCTTTTACGTGTCCCTCCTTGGATCAGTAGCGCAAAAGAAGGAGTAGCTTGGACATTTGGATTCGATTCAGAATTAGAAGCACAAGCAAGAAATTGGAGAATGGGTCGTGTGCTTTCGGCACCAACTGGAGCACCTCTAGGCACTAGCAACGATTATAATCCCCTGCAACAATCATGAGCGTATTTAGAAATTCGATTTTAGGCATTGATCTCAAGTCTTACATTCGTGATATCCCGGATTTTCCCAAAAAAGGAATTTTGTTTAGAGACATCACTCCGCTTTTAGCTTCTCCTCACGCATTTGCAGAATCCATCAAAAGGCTCAGCACTCCTTGGAAAACCAGTCGTATTGACAAGGTTGTAGCCATGGAGGCAAGAGGATTTATTTTCGGTTCGGCTGTAGCTCTCGAATTGGGATGTGGTTTTGTTCCTGTTCGTAAACAGGGAAAGCTTCCTTATAAAACAAAAGAGATAAATTATGAATTAGAATATGGGAATGATGTACTTTGCATCCACGAAGACGCCATCACTTCCGGAGAAAGAATTCTGTTGGTAGATGATCTATTGGCTACTGGAGGTACTTCTGAGGCCGTTGTAAGGTTAGTAGAGAACCTTGGCGGTGTTCTTGTCGGAGTTGGGGTTTTAATAGAACTAAAGAGTTTAGAAGGGGCTAAACGTTTAGTTGGTTACCCTATGGTTTCCGAATTAGTTTATCCATAGTGACTTCCACACTAATAATACTGAACTCAAAGACACTCATTTCGCTATCAAAATCACATTGCCATTACGAAATGACAAAACCTTGTTTCAATCCCTTTCCGGAAAATGTTCTTGTCTAAATCTGTCCTCTAACATTTTCCATTGGCCCAAGCACTCTTCGGAAGCAAGATGATTTTCACTACGTCGAATAAATGGTTCAGGTAAAGAAGTTCCATCAATTTGTGAAATACTATAAATAGGTCCCAGTTCTCCTTCGTCTTTTTGATAGTATTTCTCTTTAAATACCTTAGCTCCTAGTCTATTTAATAGTACTGGTAAAATTTGAATCCATTGGGCTGTGCGTGATAATCCAAAGTCATATTCTCCCCATGGAGTCCAAAGAGATCTGGGATTGTCATAGTAAAGCTCCAGTAAAAGTCCTTGTTTTGTTTGATGCAAGGATGGGTTAATTATCCGTTCTTCATTTTGCCTTTTTTCTTGACTTTGTACAGGACTACCATATTCAGAAATCGCTTTTATAATTTGGCAAACCGAAAAATAGACCCTGTAGTCATTATTCGTTTCCGAAAGTGATTCCATTTAATCTCCTTCTCATTGTATTTTTTTAGTATAGGCTCGGGTACTTTTGGGAACAAGACGTTCTGTTCTTTTAGGTGAAGTTATTTCAAGTATCTCTAAGTCATGTTAAAGTAACAATCGAGGTACGAATATTTATGGAAGATTTAAATAAAGCAAGACTAAAAGCAAAAAGAGCGATTTATTTTCAGATCGCTTTTAGTATCTTTGTATTAGCAAGCGTTTATTTAGGATTTCCTGCATTAACAAATTCAACGTTTGGTCCTCCTCGCCCCGCAAAACAAGAATTAGCCATATTTAATAATTCTCCTACATGTCAAAACAAAGATTTAAATTACGAAAACACTTGTCGTTCGTTAATTCCCGTCAATATTCTCAGCGTTTCTTCTGGTACCGATCCTCAAAATTACTCTCAAAAAGTTCAAGGATATAACATCAGTTTTTCTCCTCCTCAAGGATATAACCTAGATACTGTTGAAACAAGTTTCTTTCTGCCCCAAACAGGAACTCAACCCAAGCAACTATATCCAGGAGAAGCGCTTACCCTGCAGTATTGGAGAGAAGCTCTCATCTCTATAAAAGGAGATGGATGGAATATTCAAACAAACAACTATCCCACTTTGAATCTATTGCAGTCAAATACCACTAAACAGGAACTCGGCGTTACTTCAAGCAAAATGATGTTTCTCTGGATGGTCGGATTTCTGGGAGTGTCTCTACTAATGTTGATACTCCGCGCTATTAAAAGATACCAAAAAGAATATTATCCAAATAAATTCTCTACCTCCGGAGAAACATCCTAACTTATTTATTCTTTGTAGTGTTTTACCTCTTCTATTTTTGTGAGAAATAAGTTACACTGGTCCCAATGAATCAATTTCCTATTCGTTTAGTATTAGAAAGTTTTATTCTGGCAATTTCTGCCCTACTCATGCTGGTGATTCTTTTGCAAACTCCAAAATCTACCAGTGGTCTTGGTGGAACATTAGGTGGCGGGAGTGATTCAGGAGGTGGATATAGAACCAAACGAGGAGTTGAAAAAAAACTTTTCCAAATAACTATTGGCTTTGCTGCACTTTACATTCTGCTTTCACTAGTCATTATCAAAGTTAGCTAATTCAACTTAATGAATAAATAACAAAAACGTAGTAAGCAAGATAGCTGTTCCACTTAAGAATAATCCTACAATTGCCAAGCTTTTATTTGAATAATCAAGTCCTTTAATTCCGGTAAAAATTCCAAAACCCGTTGGTACATAAATAATTGCCAGACCTTTTTTTTGGATTGAAAACAATATAATCACGCCCAAAAGGCTTATTATTCCAGTCAATAAAGAGCGTTTCCCAGAAGGATTTGGCAGTTTAGCTTCTTTAGGGGTTCGCATCACATAAGGGGCCTTCGCTGGATCATGAATTGCCACAATAGCCGCATTTGCCGCTTCTCTATCGGTAGCCCCTTGCATTTGTGCAGCAACAGCCACCTGTATCGCTAGTATTCTTTGCTCCGCTGAAACATTAGGTCCAATTTCTTTAGCCCATTTTAGACGAAGTGCAGATTCGTCAAGTTTTGGTAAGCTCTCCGAAATTTGAGCAATCGGTTTTATATTTGCCCTTTGCTCTCTAAAGAGTTTTTCTCTACTCTCCATTGTAGTTTCGGATGAAGTAGAGGTCGTTTTTCGTGCTGCTTCTTGAGCCGCCTCTAATCCAAGTCCTTTTCCTAACGTTTCAAAAATAACCTGAACTGCTTGTTCTATGCCTGTGGGATCCTTAGTTACGTTCTCCATAACCCATTTTTTCCAAACGTTATAAGCCTCTTCTCTACTAGCCATATCCCTAGTAGACCATAAAACAAAGAAATTTAGCTCAAATCTATTTCAATTTCACGAATTTTTAAGCTTTATCTTTCATATAGTTTATTGCGAATAATCGTTTTGCCTCTGCGTGGAGCTATTGAAATAATATCTACTGGTGCTTCAAGCAGTTCTTAAACGAGTGATAACTTTTTTGAGGAATTTATCTCGTTTCTATTTTGTTAAGATCTGGAATCCCGATACAGAAATTTTTATATCGAAAATAAGAAAATTTCTGTATCGGGATTCCAGCAAGTACGCTATTCTTAATACATGCCGAGGGAACCAGATCCAATAAAATTAAAACTGCCAGAACTTTATCAAGCGTGGCTTGAATGGGCTTTGGCTAATAATGCCGATAATAGCTGGAGAGCAAAAGCGATTACCGATCGAATTATTGAGAAAATAAAAGATAGCACTTTGCCATTGGAAGGACCTGAGTTTTATTCAGACGACCAAGGGGGACCATTAGGCAATCCCTTAATCGCTCAATTGGTAGCCGAACGTCGGGCCAAAGATCGCACTCCAAGTTCTGAAATCCCATTGGTTCCCAGTCCCTCCCATGGCAACACACAAACAGAAGAGATAAATAATATCACCCCTGACAATTATAGAGATGAAAATCCTTGGCCAGAAAGAAAGAACTCTAAAAAGAAAATAATAATACTTCTTTTTCTACTACTATTACTTGTGGGCGGTGGAGTCTTTGAATTCTTTAGTTTTCAATCACAACAATCCAGTAATCCGCTTCCAACTCCTTCACCCAGCGATATAATCGTACCTCCAAGTATTGCAATTCCGACTCCAAAACCTAGCCCTAGTCCAGTTCGGCCTTCTCCTACACCGCCGCCTTCTACCGTACCATCACCTCCAACAACACCATTAACCGTTCAAGGTGATCGTCAGGCCTGTGTTGTTCGAGGGCAAAATGAAACTATTACTATTCATACCCGAGCCGGAGGCAATGTTTCCATAAAAGTGCAATATCCAAACAAATCCGTAATTATTTCCGGCGCTGGAACAGCTGATCCTAGCGGTACTTTTGTAAATACTTTTACTGTTCCCTCCAACATGACAGTTGGTCAAGCTCAATTTTCGGTTACCGCTACCAGCCAAGGTCAAACGGCTTTTGCAAATGGAGCTTTTAATATTTATGCAGATCGTAATTCCTTTGGTTCTTTCTGTTAAAGAAAAGAAATAGGTTCTTGTTCTAATTGAATTCGTAACGGAACTGGAAAAACAATTTCTTCTAGTTGGAGAGCAATAAATGGGTTCTGTTTTTCATAAACAGGAAGTCCTTCTAGTTCTTTTCTCAGTTCTCGCAAAATATTAGAAGTAACTAAAAGAATATCGCTTCTTTCCTGTTCAATAAGATGTGCCATGTAGGATGTATTTTTATGAAAATTTCGGCCACATCGTCTCAAATACTCCGCTGACATCTGGACTGTATCAATTCCCAAAACTTCACATACTATGTAGGCGGGAATTTCTGCCGCAATTTCTGTTCTCAAAAAACTACCACCAACATAAATCCAGGTTTTTTGATGTCGTTGAGTCCAAAAATGAGCAACTTCATGAATAAGGGATGCTATCACTTCGTGGATTTCTCCTGCGGGATTGACCATCAGTTCATTAGATTGAGCGCTAGCCCATCCAGCGATTTCGGGCGCTTCCGGAATTTGGTCGATTAGAACTTTTACTCCGTATTTTTCAAGAACGGAGACTGTGCTACCGTATACATTTTCCAATTCTTCTTCAGTAAGATCGCTGGTTGCCGGATAATAATGTCCTGCCCTCACGCTAGGAAGCTCTTCAATAAGCTTAGTAATCGACTGATTAAAATCTACTGCCATAGTCTTACATATAACGAGTTAAAGCGGACATGTAGGGGACATTTATAAAGATGGATGGACATTGATTTGATAGTAACTTAGCGCCCGATTTTTATGTTATTTGTGACATTATTATTGCTAATTTCATTCTTGCTTCTTAAATTTCGAGTCTGTTTTCGTGGGTTGACATTTTTACCAATTGCGTGAATTCTAATTAAATGGTAAACTAGAAGGGTTGTAAGTTTAGTTCATGAGGGATAAAAATGGATCAGTACCGCCAAGGAGACGTTTTTTTAGTCAAGGTTAACAGTGCCCCAAAGAATGCCAAGCAGATTGCTATCAATAGGTTAATCTTGGCTGAGGGGGAAGTTACAGGACACATGCACATGATTGAACAAGAAGGAGCAGAATTAGTTCAAGTTTCTCCCGAGGAAGTGTACGTAAAGATCATGGAAACCGCCGAACTCAAGCACGACGAACACGACACTATCGTTGTAGAGCCAGGTTGGTATCGAGTGATTCAGCAACGTGAATACTCGCCAGAAAGGTATTCTCGTCCCGTCCTCGACTAAAATAACCCTTGAACAAAAAAGTTGCCCAAAGACTTAGCGAAGAACTCTGGCATTTTGATAGTCTGCTAATCCTATTTATCGCTTTGTTTATTGGTGTAAGTGCAGGAATAGTTTACGCTCATGCTTCCACTCCTTTCTGTTCTACCTATCTCAATTCCAAAACTGAATCTCATTTGTCATTTCCAAATTCCCATATTCTTTTAGCTCAAACCAAAACCGGATGGGATACCCATAATCTCAATACAAATGCCACGGTTTTAACCATAGCTTCAACAACCGGAGATCCAACCCAAGTCGTTAAGTGGTATTACCAATATCTACTTGATAATAATTGGCAGGGCGGTATTCTTTCAATGCAAGACACCAACCCTATAACAGCGCCAGTTGGAGCAGGTTTTGGAAGAGGTGGCAAAAATGGAGATAATGAAACTATCGTTGTAGCAGTATATCCTGCCAGTAGTCCAGATCTTATTTCTTTAGAACATCAGTATCATTTTTCCTCTCCAGTCAAAGATAGTGTTATCTGGTTTTCTTATTCGCCTAAAAAATCTTCCTTTTTTTGCTAGGAAACATCGTTTTATTAAAACGGTGTCTTTGTGGCAACAGCCCTCATATCAAGCAATAGTTTTTATACAATGAATAAATGCTCGAAATGTTTTGGAAAGCTCTTGAAAAATGTGAGGAAGTTATTTTAGAGGAAGTTATCTGGAAGCCTTGGCATCAAAAGCAACGCAAAACAGCAAGGTTATTGCGATACGCAACTCCGGAAGCGGTAAACGAGCAATTGATTGCTGAATATATCGCAAGACGAGATTCGTCAAACCCTTTTTAGGAAAAAGATTTTTTCTTTTGGGTATCCCAGCGATCCCTCAGGTGTTAGTATAATTTAAGGATCAATAATCCTTAAATTATGAATGATAAAGAACAAGTTTGGCATTTAGTCGCAGGCGCAAAAGATTACGGTACTTTGATAGAATCGGGCAACGAAATGTTTTGGATAAGCTGCACTTTTATACCCACTGAGAATTTTTCGGAAATTCAATCTTTATTTGAGGAAGAACAGAATCTTCATAAAAGTCTAAACCAGAGAACGGATGAAAAAGCGCTTCTTCGTTTCAACGAAATCTGGAAGGAAATTCAAGCTAGAAAACTTTTCTTAATCGCTGAAGATCGTGATGAAATCATACAGGAATTCTTACTTCAAATTGATGGCAGTCAAGCCAAATTTCGCTATCCTGCCGTTGTCTAATTCTTGAACTTTTATTAATTGATTTTATATCTAACGATTACCCAAACTACTACATAATCAGTAGAGTTACAGCTTGGCTGTAAGATTGCTCCAGGAGATGGAGAAACCGGAAGCGCAAACCCACTTCCTGTAGGCGCTCCAAGTGCTGGACCAGGAGCGCCCTTTTCAATCCCCGGTGCCGGTAAAGGCATCGGACAGTTATAAAATGGCGAGTTTTGAACATAATCCGAAATTGCTACAACATTTCCTAAATGCAAGTCTGCGGCTCCCGCAAGAGTTTGAGCTTTATCGCGTGCATCAGTAACTGCCGCTTTAATTAAAGAGTTATCAGCAACGGCATTGGAAGCAGAGTTTTTTCGATAGGCAACTCCCCACGAACTCAGTCCATCGCCACCGCTCAAGTTTTGACTAAAAGGGGGATATCCAGGAGTAAAATTATTAGAAGTCGGCCCAGGGTAAGGGTAAGCCAAAGAATTTGTTGCACTATTTGTTGTGGGAGCACTCGAATCAGCCGTTTGCGCGACTCCAGGGATTGCTGCCATTCCCTGAACCGATAGGGGATGTAGTGAAGTATAGATAGGACCAGAACCGGAGGCCGGTGTTGAGTGCCCAATAATCAAGCCAATCAATAAAGCAACCATAAACACGACTACAGTCAAAGCCCAGAATTTATATTTCCTCAGTACCATATTCAAAACCTCCAGAACCACCTTTTGTTACACCAATTAGACGTATTGATCTAACAAAAAGTTCCCTAGCGTTAAATCTTTACAAACTGAGTAATTTGAATTTGCGTCCGTGCCTTGTAACTGTTAAAATAGGTACAATGAAAGTAGAGAGAATAGAGGAGATAAAATGAGTGGAGTTGTTGAACAGTGGGCCGGTCATTATCAAGGCGGCGGAAGCGATAAGGTCTGGGCTGGATGTTATACCGAAGATGGTATTTTCAGATCCACTTGGGGACGTAGAGGTTCTTCTTTAGCAGTAGGCGAGAAAAATCTAGGTTCCAGTGAGGCGGCTGCTAAACAGTTCAACAAAAAGATGAAAGAGAAAGTTACCGAGGGATATCAGAGCGTAGCTTTTGATGATCCTAATATAGGAGTTTCTTCTTTTGGACCAGCAGGCGCTGGAAATGCAACTAACCTGCCTTCAATCGTGGATTTAATTACAAAGACTGTTGAATACCAGGCCGGTCATGTAATGCCTCTGAGTATGGACGAACTGGACGAAGCTTTAGGAAGCGACAATCATGGGGTTAGCGAAAAAGTCAATGGCGAGCGTTGTATTATCGCTTATGACGGAAAGGATGAATTAAATGCATACAATCGCAAGGGGATTAAGGTTAGCACTATTCCCGAGGGAGCTAAAAATCTAGACGGGCTTGGGTGTCAGTTTGTTTTGGACGGCGAACGTTTGACCGGGGAACAGTCCGGAGTTTATGTCGCTTTCGACCTTTTGGAATGGGACGGTAAGGATATGCGTTCCGTTCCTTATAACCAGCGTATCAAAACCCTGGAAGATGCACTAACCGGGCACAATTTTATCGAGCGAGGAGCCGCTTTATACGAAACCGGAACCGCTCAAAATTTATTCTTACTAGTTTCGGAAAATAACGCTAAAAAAGGTAAAGATATTGTGCAAGCCATTCGTTCAAAAGGTGGCGAAGGAGTAATAGTCCGTACTCACAATGCCCATTATCAAGCTGGCGATACTCGCTATATTAGAAAGTTTAAGTTCCTAGCTGACTTAGACGCAATAGTCATTGGAGTCCAACCTGGAATGGCCACCGGCAGCGTTATACTTGGCTTAATTCGTCCTTCAGATGGCGCGGTTATAGAAGTTGTACGCGTTCGGGGCGGGTTGAAAGACAACGACATCATCAAGCTAGGCGAGATGGTTAAACAAGGAGAGCGCCCTGTTCTCAAGGTCGAATACCTGCCTATCCGAACAGTTGGCATCCGTTTGGTTGAACCTAAAACCAGCATGAGCGAACTTCGGCATGATAAAAATGCGGATGAATGCACGACTGATCAGCTCGGAGCAGAAAAAGCAGAAATGTTTGCTAAGGCCACCCCTTTTAAGGCAGAAAAGCTCGTAGTTATGAAAGAAGTTCCTGCTCCATTTGAGAACGAACTTTTATGATTTCTTCCTCAAGTTCTTCAAACGTATCGCTGTCTTTTGAAATATAACGATCAATTACAAAATCTTGCTTCATTCCCTTAGCTTCAACTCGCGAAAAATTCCCAGACATAAGGACACACCTGAGATTTGGTTCCTGCTTTTTGATAATTCGTATTAAATCTTCTCCTCGGAGCTTTCCTAAAAGATTCGAGTCCGTAACTACCAGATCATATTTTCCTGGTACACATGCTTCCAAAGCTTGTTCAACTGATGTAAACCAAGTTATATCGTCTTTATTAAACCCAAAGATTTTTTCAAATCCATTAATCATAGAATTCGCCAGGTCGAGATTATCCTCAAGATATAAAATTTTCATTTATACGAGATCTAGATCTAAAGATTCTTTTTCGTCCATATCCTGAATCTCTTGATTCTCTCCCTCTTTTTTAAAAATCTCCTCAGACACTAGATTTTGTTCATCCAGCAACATTTTTTCCAGGTGAGGATTAAACATTCCGCTTATATCGCTGAAAAATCCCATTAGTTCTCCTCTACCTATTTCTTCATATTACCACAACAAGTCAGTACTAATTAAATGTTGACCATACAGAGACATACAAGGTACTAAATTAAGAAAGTTCGGTTCCTACAGATTCTTGGCCCTTGTCTACGTCCAGACGTTCTTCCAATTCCATTTTTGTTAATCTAGCCAGATAGAACTTGAGTTTCTTTTGATGTGGAAGTAAATATTTACCCCGATAATAAGCATAGCGTTCTCGCCACTTAATCATTTGTTCTTTTTCACTAAGATCTGGCCAATCCTGTAATTCTCCTTCTCCCGGTTCCCCCTTAAGAAGTTTTACCATATTGTTTTTAACTTCTAAACGAGCTCCCTCGATACGCATCCCAATCAAGCTTCCGTATAACCCCTCAGGAAGATTTTCGTCTTCTTTAGTCATTTCTAAAAGTTCATCCCACAGTTTAGAATCGTCCGTGAGATCAGGTCGAGGATCGCGTTTTATTGCCATCTTTAAATTATAGCTTATTTAAGCCGCATAAATTATTGAATTCGTCTAAGCGTCTCTTCTACGATATCCAATAATCTTTTGATTGCCTCAGGGGGCAAATTTACGTCTACGTCATCAACCCATCGCGAAGCCCAGGCCGGGAAAATTTTCTCGGCTAAATTTAGGAGAACCTCTCGTTGCCACTTTTCTTCGCCTACCGCAGGTTTACCTTTAACTATCCTATGAAAGGCATTGCGACTCAAGGTTACTCCAATGATACAGCCACACTTAGCCGTATCGTCATCTTCATCCCATCCATATTGAACTTGAATTTGTCCTCCCGCTTTAAGATATTCTCGCAATCGAAGAAGAGTAGAAATAGGTGCTTCCTCTAAATTTTCGGCTAAATCTCTATCGTCGATTACCATTAGCCCTGTATCTCCACCGGCTCTTTCCAAACTTCAACTTTATTTCTGCCAGATTTTTTAGCTCGATATAAGGCTTTATCGGCAAATTCTAGCAATTTTTCTGGACTCACTTCTGGAGTAGCGGCCACTCCCAGACTAATTGTACAAGTTTTGGGATACGGTTCAAAGTTATTTAGTTCAATCGCTTCTCTAATTTTTTCTGCCAGAATCGCCGCTCCGTCCTCGCCAGTGTGAGATAGTCCTATACAAAATTCTTCTCCTCCTATTCGTGCCAATAAATCGGAAGCCCTAACTTGAGTTCTCAACACTTCTGCCACAGCTTTTAAAACGATATCTCCCATCTCATGTCCATAGATATCGTTAACGCTCTTAAAGTGATCTATATCCAAATAAATTAACGATAAAGGATCGCCATAGCGAGCAGTCTGAATAACCTGATCTCCCCATTTGTCATCAAAGTATCTTCGATTATGAAGCGTAGTAAGGACATCAACCACCGATTCCTCCTCGGCTTTACGCAGAGCTGCGGCGTAGGCAACAAGATTTTTGACTCTTGCCGAAAGCTCCGTCGGACTAAAAGGTTTAGTCAAATAATCTATTGCTCCCAAATCAAATCCCTCAAGTTTTTGGCTTTCGTCTTTCATTGAGGTAATTATGACTGTGGGAATAAGTTTAATATCTTTGTCGGTAGCCTTAACTTTAAGAACATCAAACCCATCCATTGTTGGCATTATCACATCCAAAAGGACAAGAGTAGGATTCCATTCTCGCATGGCCGCAAGGCCCTCCATTCCGTTTTTGGCAGTCAAGATTTGATAACCGTCCAGAATAAGTCGTTTTGCCACCGACATTCTATATTCTGCTTCATCTTCTATAATCAAAATTTTATGAGCAGAGGGAGGCACATCAATCATTGCTTTAGTCTAAACGATGTGGTTGACGCTGAACAGCCCTCACCAAAAATAAAAAAATATCATCTATTTGCCAGTTTTGCCATATGAATCGACAATGTGCGATTTATTTATGCTATGCTAATTTCTGTTGATCCCCTCGTCAACAAAGCAAGGGTAAGAGTCCTGCTTTAATCCCCTCCTCTCGAAGGTCCTTCAGGAAACTGGAGGACCTTTCTTTTTGGGGAGCTGTGTTATTCTCAAATTATGCGAAAAAGTACCATTGCATTAATTGGAGTGATTTTACTACCTCTCTCTGCCTGTACCCAAACGCACCATCCAACTCCAACACCCAGTTCAGGTCCAAAAGATATCGTTCCTGCTTACGTGGCCGTTATTAATCAGGGCAATGCAGCTCTCACTAAAGCACTCAATGCCTGTCAATCTGAAAACTACTACAATTGCGACCCTTCGGTAGTTTCTCCGTTGCAAAAGGCGTCACAAAAATATCTTGACGGTTTAAGTGGTGTTCAAATTCCTAAAAACTTTCAACAATATGACAAAGACATGCGCACAACTTTAGGAGCACTTTTAATGGCGAGCGATCTATACAATAAGGCCCATCAAACTAACTCTACAAGCTCTGGTCTCAACGAAGAAACCAATAGCGCTCTCACAAACGAACAATATGCTGAAGCAGTAAAATTATTGAATAAGTCGATTTCGGAACTACCAGCGGACTCAACTCCAGAATTTCAACAACCAGACACCACCCAGAATAAAGTACTTTACATTACCGCATCACAAAAAGATGATCAGACCTTAAGCGCTCAGGCGTTTACCACACAAAATGCTTGTTTTGCTGATTCTTTTGCAAGTGGTTGTATTAGCGCAAATGCTCAACTCCAAGTTTTAGCGCAACAATTCCAGGACGATCTTACAAAACTAGAAGTCCCAAAGAGCTATGCTTCACAAGACAGCAGAATACGTGAGGGTGCTGCCAAGATTAATGCAGCAATGTTTTTAGCCGCTCGTTCTAGCAATGAAAAGAATTTGCTAGGATCAAAAGAAGCCGATAAGTCAGTGAGGGACGCGCTTGTTCTTGAAAAGGCTGCTCTGACTACCTTAAACCATGCTTAAAACGATCTCCTGTAACTACAGATTCCTAAAGGAAAAGGCCTATAAGGTTACGACAAGATTGAAGTTTCAAGTTAATGCATCACTCATGCCATGCTCCGCAAATTGATAGCCCGAATAAACTTTTGCCATCCTCCCCACTAAAGTAGGGAGCCTTCTGTGACGTTAGAGTAAGAAATATTAATGGTTGGATGAAAAGGATATCTCTCTCCTGTTCCTATACCAATAGCTAAAATTTAGAAGTTATGACCAGCTATCGATTCCAGGTTCGTCCTCTAACTCCATAGATGCCATTTTGGTCATTTGGATTTTCTTGGCCGTTAGTTTTCGCCTGTCAGCATCAGTAAGAGCAATACCATTAATATGGGGTGAGGTTGGTCCTAAGTTCCCTGCTTTTTTAGCTCTTAGAATAATTTTGCGAATAGCAGCTTCTTCCAGTTTTTGATTTTCAGTCAGCTCTTTTTCGAAGCTATGGGGATCGATATCACCTTCTTCAGTTACCTTACTTTTGCGACTACGTGGCATGTAAATTCCTCCAAATAATAAACCGCTATCGCTATTATAGCGCAATCTATGGACACTAATCAAACAACTTTATGGATACTCGAAAACTTCTTTGATTTTGCAATAAACAGGACGAGGTGAACTCAAACGGATACGCCTTCGCCCTATTTATTGTTTTTCTATAACTACCTAAAAAAGAAGCAAGAGTGCCCTCGGTTTTAACTGTAGGGATGAATTGCTTCAGTCT
>OCZT010001162.1_pt1 | contig 27277 bp, 25 predicted proteins | sample 1539031 | NCBI WGS metagenome assembly OCZT01 (sample SAMEA3539308, study PRJEB22396) | soil metagenome | biome: tundra; feature: field; material: soil | place: USA | collected 2010-05 | depth 0.15 m | reverse complement strand
AGTCTCTCCGCATATTCCTTCCATGGTTCCTTTCGCTAGTTTCTGGACACGTTCTCAGGCTCCGGCTTCATTTGAGGTTTCAGGCTTTCCCTGTCGCTGCCTGAGGCGCGGCAGCAGGCATGTTCGCCACCGGCTCTTCGGCTGCGGGTGCGGCAGGTGCGGCTTGCGCTGTTGGCGCTGGCGTAGGTGTCGCGGGGACCGGAGCCGCAACCTTGATGTTCAGGTAGCCATCCACTGAGGCCACATTGGTTCCCAGCATGGCCGCGATTAGCGCCGGGCTCTGGCCTTGGCGGTGCATCATCCGGGCCTGGGCCGCTGCAGACAGCTTGACCGTATCCTGCTTGAGCACAGCCGGAGCGGCCTTGGATTCTGTTTCGGGTTGCACTTGAGCGGGCCTGGATGCGGCCGCGGTTTGCTCCAGGTTCGCCTGCGACGCGCTGGAGATGGACATGGATGCCATGATGGCTCCTTTCACTTGGCCCGAAAAAAACCCTTCCAAAGGGGAATCCATGCTCTCGAGCCGTAGTCCGGGAGCGTTTTGCAGGCCTGTGCCGGGCTTATCGGCGCTTAATCAGGGAGCATGAGCGGCAATCCTCAAAGCCAAGAGGATTGAGCGCTCGAAAACCGGCTGGAGATGCGCCTCAGCCAATCGTGCGCAGCAAAATGCCGATCGCCCCGCCGGCGAGGATCAGCCAGGTTGCGTTGATCTTGAATCGCACCAGCAGAACAGCGCTGGCCAGGCCCAGCGCCCACGACCATGCATCCACCATCGCGGTCCGCCCGAGAAAGATGGCGACGGACGCCATCAGCGCGATGGCGGCGGCGTTCACTCCATCCAGAAAAGCGGAAGCCAGCGGCGAGTTGCGTATGCGGCCGGCCAGTGCGCCCACCAGGCCGGCCATCAGGAACGATGGAAGAAAGATAGCGACGGTTGCGGCTGCCGCTCCTGCCCAGCCTTGCAGGAGGAAGCCAAGGAAGGTGGCCGTTGCGAAGATCGGGCCAGGCGTCAGCTGTCCAGCGGTTATGGCATCGAGCAGCTGCGGCTCAGTGACCCAGTGCAGGCGGTCTACGAGGTCGGCCTTGAGAAAGGCTACCAGTACGTAGCCGGAGCCGAAGACCACCACGCCGAGTTTAAGGAAGACCAGGAAAATCGGCAGGATCCCGATGGAAGCTGCTCCGCCGCCCAGTGCCAGAGGCACGCCTGCGATGCCCAGAGCCGCGCCTGGCTTTCCGCTCGGCCGGGCGCGATGCCACTCCGCCAGCGATGCCACGCAGCCCGAAACCAGGATCACCGCAATGGCTGGCGCCCCCGCCAGCACCGCCGCAAAACAGACCGCACCAGCCGCTGCAAGCTGCCACCGCCGAAATGCCAATTTGCCCAGGTTCCAAACCGCCTGGACGATGATGGCGACCATTACCGGCTTGGCGCCATAGAGCAGTCCCTGTGCCTGCGGCAGGCTTCCAAATCGCACATAGGCCCAGGCCAGGGCCAGTGTGGCCAGAGAGGCAGGCAGAATGAAGCAGGCGCCTGCAATCAGCAAGCCCGCCCATCCCGCACGGCTGTAGCCAAGCGCCATGGCGACCTGGGTGGAACTGGGACCCGGCAACAAGTTGCATGCGCCTACAAGGTCGAGAAACCTCTCGCGGCTAATCCATCCGCGCCGTTCAACGGCGTCGCGCTGCATCAGGTTGATGTGCGCCGCCGGGCCTCCAAACGCGGTCAGGCCAAGCCGCAGGAAAAACCCGAAAATCTCACCCGGCGAAGATTTGCCGTTGGGTACGGACACGGCTCAGAGCCCTTTGGACTGGTACCAGGGCCGTCTGCGCCCCAGGTGCAAACCGGACTCGATCAGGATCGCCACCAGGCTGAAGAGCATGCACAAATCGGTTCGCGCCTCGTGGAGAAAGCCGAGCCAGCCATAGTGCGGCACTTTCATCAGTGCAAAGGGCCCCATCGGCCGGCCCAGGAGAATCGGGAACTTGGTCGTGACCAGCGCAGTCACAATCACGACCAGCAACAGGAGCGCGGCGTCTCCGGCGTAGAAGTCCAGTAAAACTGCAGCGCCTCCGACCAACTCGGCGCCACCCACCAGCGGACCCAGGACATTCGGGAAGGGCAGTCCGATGGCGGCAAATCGTCCCGCTCCCAGTTCATTGGGCAAAACAAACTTGAGCGTTCCCTCGGTCAGGAACACCAGGCCCACAACAACGCGAATAAGAATCATGGGAAGATTCCGCTGCATTTCAACCTCCCTTGCTCTGACTTTTAGACGGAAGGCCGGTTCGGAGTGCGGGAAAAGGCCAAAAACAAGAGCCAGACAGGGACAGCATACCGCCTTGGACCTTGACTATTCACTTTCGAGAAGTCCTTCTATTGCAGTGCCGAGGGACTTTGGCTCGACGGTGGGAGCGTATCGGCAGGTCAGGTTCCCTCTGCGATCTACCAGAAACTTGGTGAAATTCCATTTGATGCCTTCGGTGCCGAAGACGCCGGGCTTCCGTTCCTTGAGGAAGGTGTAGAGAGGGTCAGCATGAGGGCCGTTCACGTCGACTTTTGAGAACATGGGGAAGCTGACGCCGTAGTTCTGTTGGCAGAAGGCACCGATCTCCGTCTCCGCGCCCGGTTCCTGCGCGCCGAACTGGTTGCATGGGAAGCCAAGAACCTCGAAGCCGCGATCCTTGTAGGTTCGGTAGAGTTCTTCCAGCCCTGCGTACTGGGGTGTGAAGCCGCATTTGCTGGCCGTATTGACAATCAGCAATACCCGGCCGCGAAACTCGGCCAGGCTTACCAGGTGGCCGTCCAGCAGAGGTGCGGAGAATTCATAAATCGTTCGTTGCGACTCTCCCATGGCTCAAAACCTCGCAAGCTGTGCACTTGATGCCGTCTCCAGCCGCGCTTAGAGGGATGCCGCGGGATCGATTGGGGATGCATATACGCCCCAACCCGCCCCGGTCCGTTAGACTGTGGGTTGGGTCCCAAACAGCTCGGGGTGGCAACTCCGGGGCCCCCAACGACAGGTCTTCGTAGTTGGGGTGGAAATCCGAGGTCTCCAACGACGAGTCTTCGTCGTTGGGGTGACAACAGGGGGGCCAGCCCGAGTCCGCAGGGGCCAAATGCGGCAGGGAAATTCAGGGGAAGACGCGATTTCCGAGCCGATTGGCGTCCCGGCGATTTGGGCTGGGTGGGCGCGTCCAATATAATCGTACTTTCCTTGAGGCAGGACCAGATTTTCAGCAATGAGGGTGTGCATATTCTTCCCGTGAAGCCGAACTATGGATCGATTCAGTACTTGTGCTCGCCGCAGGGCTACGGCCCGGTGAAGATCAAGCACTCTTCCATCTCACGTGCCCCGCGGCCCGCAGGCCGCCTGGCGCGCATGATGATGTTGCTCGCGCTGGTGCTTGTCGCCGGTGCGGCCCTGGCCCAGCAACCCCTGACCATCGAGCAGATTCGCGTCATCGGCAACCGGCGGATTCCCAAGGAGACCGTGCTGGCACGGCTCTTTAGCCACCCCGGAGACACCTACGACCCGATCTCCATCGAGCGCGACTTCAACTCGCTGTGGAACACAGGGTACTTTGACAACCTGCGCATCGAGCGCGAGGACTCCGAGAAGGGCATCATTCTGAACATCTTCATCGTGGAGAAGCCGACCATCCGCGAGATCAACTACAAGGGCCTGAATTCCGTCGCGCAGTCCGATGTGCTGGATCGGTTCAAGAAGGAGAAGGTCCCTCTCTCCGTGGAGAGCCAGTACGACCCGTCAAAGATCAAGCGGGCCGAGACGGTGATCAAAGACCTGCTCGCAGAGCATGGGCACCAGTTTGCCACCATCAAGACCGAGGTCAAGACGATTCCGCCCGCCTCCGTGCAGGTGAACTTCAACATCAAGGAAGGTCCCACGGTGAAGGTGGGCCAAATCAAGTTCACCGGCAACGAACATATCGCCAGCCTGCCCCTGCGCCGTGCGATGAAGAACCTCAAGCCGGTCGGCATCCCTTATTCCCTAATCTTCGAAAGCATCTTTCCCAAAACCTTCGATGTCTCCAAGTTGGAGGAGGACACGGAGCGCGTACGCCAGGCCTATCGCGACAAGGGCTACTACACCGCCGCCATCGAGGAGCCGAAGACGCAGATTCGCGACGAGGGGGGGCTGAACTGGTTTACTTTCCGCCCCAACAAGGGCAAGCGCATCGATATCCTTATGCCGGTTGAAGAGGGTGCCCGCTACCGGCTGGGCAGCATTACATTCTCCGGCAACAAGGCGGTAAAGAACTTGAAGGCGCTACGCGCCAGTTTTGCCGTGAAGGATGGCGACTGGTTCAACGCCACCCTGATCGTCAAGGGCCTGGACAATCTCAAGAAGAACTACGGGTCGTTGGGCTATATCAACTTCGGTGCCATTCCAAAACCAGTCTTCGACGACGATAAGAAGACCGTCTCCCTGAATATCGACATCGACGAGGGCAAGCCGTTCTACGTCTCGCGCATCGAGTTCCAGGGCAACACGATTACGCGCGACAAAGTCATTCGCCGCGAATTGATGCTGGAAGAAGGATCGGTCTACAACTCCCAGTTGTGGGAGTACAGCCTGCTGCGCCTCAACCAGCTGGAGTACTTCGAGCCGCTCAAGGTGGACCAAGACTCCGAGGCCCACCAGGATGCCGAAGCCGGTACCGTGGACCTGCTGCTGAAGGTGAAGGAGAAGGGGAAGAACTCCATCGGCCTGAATGGCGGCGTCAGCGGCCTCTCGGGAGCCTTCCTGGGCGTGAATTACCAGACCAACAACTTCCTGGGCCTGGGTGAAACGCTCAGCCTGCAAGGTAACCTGGGCAACACCAGCCGCCAGTTCATGTTTGGGTTCTCGCAGCCTTATGTGCGCAACCGGCCTCTGAACGTAGGCTTCCAGATATTCAATACCAAGTCTGACTTCAACGCCGCCAAAACCTACCAGACCAGTGTGGGCGCGTCAGCCAATTTGTCGGCGGCGCAGCAGTCGCTGACGCAGAATTACAACCAGGCCTCCACCGGCTTCAACTGGTCGGTGAGCTACCCGCTCAAGCGTCACGCCTTCCAGCGAGTCGGATTCACCTATAACCTGAACAAGGCAAACATCACCGCCTTCAGTTCTGCATCCCAATCCTTCTTCCAGACCATCAGCTTCCGGTCCGGCATTCAGGGCTCGAATGCGCTCCAGGGCATCGTTACCAGCCTGGCATCGTTTACCTACACCTATAACACCATCAACAATCCCATGCGCCCTCGCAGCGGCAAGGAATACTCGGCTGTATTCCAGATAGCCGGCATTTGGGGCAATGTGCGCTACTTCTCGCCGCAAGTGGCCTACAAGCGTTTCCTGCCCATGCACTACCTCACGCCTTCGGCCAACGGACGCAACGTGCTGGGCCTGCGAGCTCAATTGGGCTATGTACAGGGCTTTGGCGGCGATGTGGCTCCGCCCCAAAACCGCTTCTTCACAGGCGGCGAAGCAGACCTGCGCGGTTTCGATGTTCGCGGGGCCACTCCTTACGGCTACGTTCCCAATCGCATCACCGTGCAGTTGACCAATCCGGACGGCAGTTGCGTTCCGCGCGACCCGACCAATCCCCAGTTGAACCAGTGCATTCTGGTTCCGTTGCCCACTTATGGAATCGCCTCGATCGGCGGCGACACGCAATTCACAACCAATGCCGAGTACCGCATTCCCATTGCCGGTCCGGTGATGTTCTCGTTCTTTGACGACTTCGGCATTGACGTGTCCCTCAACAAGGGCCAGTTGAAGCAGAGCCCCGAGGGCTTTGCAACCCTCACTGCGCCTCTCTACGGTTGTCCGGTCTTCAACAACGGCTCCTGCCAGGGCGGCATTCCGGGATCGCAGGTCGGGTTCGTTCGGGACATCCGGCCCATCACAGGCACCAATTTCGTCCCCCGCATGTCTCTGGGTGGTGAACTATCGGTCATCATGCCGATCATCAATGCTCCCTTCCGGCTCTATTTTGCATACAACCCGTTGCGCCTTTATGAGACGCCCACATGCCATGACGTTGCGGGCGGTGGCAACAAGAACAGTTGCACTGCGGAACTGATTACTCGCGATATGTTCCCTCCCGGCGGCGCGGGAGACTACACGTATGCGGAGTCGATACAGGCCTACGGAGCGCAGTACCAGCTCCGCGAGCCCCGCAAGACCTTCCGCCTCACAGTCTCTACGACATTCTAGGCACAGGCTTCAAGGCTTATTCCGAAGGGCCGCTCACTTGCGAGCGGCCCTTCCAGTCTGTGGCCCGGCGGGGATATCAGTCGCAATTGCTGCCCCTTGTTCTCCAAGGGGTTCGGCGCCGATATTGCGGAAGCTGGGTATCGGGCAGCCACGCCTATGCCTGAACCATGCGTGGATTTCACGCTCTGACGGTTTGACGCTCCCACTCTGCCCTCCTATAATCCTGATAGTTCCTGCTGACGTCTCCGTTCGCGTCTTTTCCAGCCTCTGCGCAATGTGCGGGGCAATTCGGGATAGACCGTGAGGTTTCTCAGGAGGCACAGGCTTGGATTCGCGCTGAAACGCGGACCGCCACACAGGAATTCCGAAGGAGTTTTAGACTCACATGAAGCGTTCGCTTGCACTTGCTTTTACGCTGGCCTCGGGTTTTGCCCTGAGCGCCGCTGCCCAAACACCGGCCGCCCCCGCTGCGGCGCCAGCCGGTCCGGCCAAAATCGCTGTCATCGCCTTCCAGGCGGCCGTGGGCCAAACCAACGAATTTCAGCGCAACTTTGCCGATCTTCAGAAGAAGTATGAGCCCAAACGCACCCAGCTCAAGGTGCTCAGTGACGAAGTCGACAACCTGACCAAGCAATTGCAGACGCAGGGCGACAAGTTGAGCGATCCCGAACGCGCGAGCCGCGCCAAGACCATCGACGACAAGAAGAAGCTGCTGCAGCGCTCCGGCGAAGACGCCCAAAACGATTTCCAGGGTGAAATGCAGGAGATGTACAACGGCGTCGCCTCCAAGGTTTATGACGTGTTGTCCACCTATGCGCAACAACAGGGATTCACCCTGGTGCTCGACGTGAGCCAGCAGCAGAATCCCGTTCTCTACGCTCATGAGTCGACCAACATCACCAAGCCGATTCTGGACGCGTACAACGTGAAGTCGGGCGTTCCGGCTCCTCCAGCGCAGCCGGCAGCCAGCGCTCCCGCTCCCGCGGCGCCCAGGCCAGCCCCCAAGGCTCCCGCAGCCCACTAGCGGTAGGGTTCAAATCCACGCAAAGGCCCCGCTGAGCGGGGCCTTTGTACTTTCATGTGAAGCCGCGGAAGGGCCAAAAACGACTTTGGTTGACAGAAGCTAAAAAGGCCCGCGTGGACGAAGTCCGTTGTGGGAAAAAATGTGGAAATCTTCCGCGAATCAACCGAAATAATCTCAATTTCCTCTCTTGTCAACCCTGACCGGATTCTGATAGGCGCAGCAAGTCCTTATTTATGAATAGAGACACACTGGAATGTTTGCTCTCAAGAACCGGCCAGAGCCAAACTCTAAACGGGACCGAATAAGCAAGCTTTCCACAGTTCGCCATAAATATCAGATAAATGAATTGTGTATTGAATCACAGAACCAGGACTATTTCTGCGAATCTTCGCCTACCCTCAGGACTGCCAGAAAGGCTTCTTGCGGTATATCGACCTTCCCGATGCGCTTCATGCGCTTCTTACCTTCCTTCTGCTTCTCCAACAACTTGCGCTTTCGGCTGATGTCGCCGCCGTAGCACTTGGCAATCACGTTCTTGCGCAACGGACTGACCGTCTCGCGCGAGATGACCTTGGCGCCGATAGCCGCCTGGATGGCCACCTCGAACTGCTGGCGAGGAATCAATTCGCGCATCTTGGAAACCAGCGCGCGCCCGCGTTCGTAGGCAAAGTCGCGGTGCACAATAATCGAGAGGGCATCCACCGGCTCGCCGGAAACAAGAATGTCCAGCTTGACCATGGGCGACTCCCACTCGCCGGCCAATTGATAGTCCAACGATGCGTAGCCGCGCGAGATCGACTTGAGCCGATCATAGAAGTCGAGCACAATTTCGTTGAGCGGCAGCTCATACGTCAGCATCACGCGGGTAGGCGTGACGTATTCGAAATTGACCTGTTTGCCGCGCTTTTCCTCGACCAGTCTGAAAATGCCGCCGACGTATTCCTCGTTGGTAAGAATCTTGGCGGTAATCACCGGCTCGCGGATGCTCTTGATGTTGGTAGGCTCGGGCCAGCGCGAGGGATTATCCACTTCCAGAACGCTGCCGTCCGTGAGCGTGATGTGGTAGCGCACGCCGGGTGCTGTGGTGATCAGATCCAGTTCGTATTCGCGCTCCAGCCGCTCCTGGATGATCTCCATGTGGAGCAAGCCAAGAAAGCCGCAACGGAATCCGAAGCCCAAGGCAACAGAGCTCTCCGGCTCAAAGAAGAACGACGAGTCGTTGAGGCGGAGTTTCTCCAGGGCGTCGCGCAGCAGCGTGTGCTCGTGCGAGTCCACGGTATACAAACCGGAAAACACCATCGGCTTGATGTCTTCAAAGCCCGGCAACTGCGCAGGCGCGGGCCGTGCTTCCTCCGTAACGGTGTCGCCAATCTTGGTGTCGCCGACGTTCTTGATGGTAGCCGCGAAGAAGCCCACCTCGCCGGCCATCAGTTCGCCAATCTCCACAGGCTTGGGCATGAGCACGCCCATAGATTCGACTTCGAACGACTTGCCGTTGGACATGAAGCGAATGCGCTGGCCTTTGCGCATGGTGCCCTGCATGACGCGCACCAGCACGATCACGCCGCGGTAGGCGTCGAACCATGAGTCGAAGACGAGCGCTTGCAGAGGGGCATTCGGATCTCCGGTGGGTGGCGGCAGCCGGTGGACAATGGCTTCAAGCACTTCAGCCACGCCCTGGCCGGTCTTTGCGCTCACCGGGATGGCGTCAGTGGCATCGAGGCCCACGGCCTTCTCAATGGCTTCCTGGGTGCGAAGAATGTCGGCCGAGGGTAAGTCAATCTTGTTGATGATGGGAATAATTTCAAGGCCGTGGTTGATGGCCAGATACGCATTGGCCAGAGTCTGCGCCTCCACGCCCTGGCTGGCATCCACCACCAGCAACGCACCCTCGCACGAAGCCAGTGAGCGGGAGACCTCGTAGCTGAAGTCCACGTGCCCTGGTGTGTCAATCAGGTTCAGTTGGTATGTGTTGCCGTCGTGGGCCTTGTACATCATGCGCACGGCGTGGGCCTTGATGGTGATGCCACGCTCGCGCTCCAGGTCCATGTCGTCCAGAATCTGGGCCTGCATCTCGCGGCCGGTCACCGACCCCGTGAACTCGAGCAGACGGTCGCTCAGGGTCGACTTGCCGTGGTCGATGTGGGCGATGATTGCGAAATTGCGAAGGAAGCGAGCGTCCATGGATGGCCTGGCGAAAGAAGGAATTGCGCGGTGCAGCGCGCACTCCCTCCATGGCATAGCTTATCATCGGCATAGTATCTTCAGCGGCTGGGGATTCTGCATCGCACATGGGAAAGACTTGGAATACTTGTCGTTCGCTCGGGTTTGCACTGCTGGCTTTTTCGCTGGCGGGGTGCAGTCCATCCGCTTCGAATGGAGCCCGCGAGGGCGCCAAACCGCAGGCCACCGCGCCCGCGCTCACTGCGCCTGCGCCGCCCGCACAGTCTGCGGAACCTGGACAACTCCCTGCGCTCACCATTGAGCAACAGCGGGTCAAGGTCCTTATCAAGCAGGTGGAAGAGGCCTACGGCAATGGCGAGGCAAACTACCGCAAGGGAAAACTGCCCGAGGCAAAGGCGGAGTTTGACCGCGCCGTGGACCTGATGCTCTCCAGCGGAATCGACATCCATGCCAATCCGGAATTGCAGGAAGAATTCGACCACGTTGTAGACGGCGTCAACGCGCTGGAGATGGAGGCCCTTAAGCAGGGGAACGGCTTTGTGCCCAAGGAAGAGGAGACGCCCGCCGACGTAGCCGAGGACGTCACCTTCGAAGTGGACCCCAACATCGTGGCCAAGGCCAAGGCTGATCTGGCCACCACAAAATCCGATCTACCCCTGGTGGTCAACGACTCTGTGGCTGGCTTGATCAACTTCTTTGCCAACACCAAAAAGGGCCATGCCGTCCTTCTGCACTCGTTCCAGCACGCCGGGCGATACAAGGCGATGATTCAGCGCGTGATGGCTGAAGAAGGCGTGCCGCAGGATTTGATTTATCTTGCGGTGGCCGAATCGAGCTTCAATCCGCGGGCGCTCAATCGCAAATCCGGTGCCGGCGGCATGTGGCAGTTCATGCCCTACGGCCCTTACGGACTCCTGCGTACTCTGTATGTTGACGAGCGCTTCGACCCGGAGAAATCCACCCGAGCCTACGCCCGCTACATGAAGTTCATCTACAACCAGTTGGGCGACTGGTACCTGACCATGGCCGGATACGATTGGGGCGCCGGCAATGTGCAGCACGCCGTCGAAAAAACCGGCTACGCCGACTTCTGGGAATTGTACAGACGCAACAACCTGCCCAAAGAGACCAAGAATTATGTGCCGGAAATTCTGGCCGCCATCATTATCGCCAATCATCCTGTGCAGTACGGCTTCGATGACATAACGCTCGATCCGCCTGTAATCACTGACACCGTTACTATCAACTATTCTCTCGATCTGCGCCTGGCGTCGGACCTGGTGGGCGCGCCGGTTGACGAATTGGTTGCCCTGAATCCCAGCCTGCTGCGCTTGATTACGCCGCCGGATGCCGCGTTCGATTTGCATTTGCCCGCCGGCACCGCATCCGTTTTCAATGAGCGCATTGCCGCGATTCCCCAGGCCAATCGCAACTCATGGCGCTACCACCGCGTGGTGGCCGGAGACACGCTGGCGTCTGTTGCGCGCGAGTATCGCGTCACTGCAAAGGAACTGGCCGCCGCCAACCAGATCAGCGAGGATGACGGTGTCGAGGGCGTCGCGGCACTGCTGGTTCCAGTACCCCCCGCCCCCACGCTCTCTACGCGCATGATGCTCTATACCGCGCGCAGAGGCGACACGCTGGTGACCATTGCGGATCGTTTCGGTGTTTCTCTTACCCAGTTGCGCCGCTGGAACAAGATGACGGGCATTAAGGTCGAAGCTGGCCGCAGGCTACGCGTTGCCGAGCCGGCCATCGCGCCGCGTGCCACCGGCAAACATCGGCACGGCGCTGCCGCAACGAGCACAAAGACACATTCAGCGGTCGCGGAAAAGAACGTCGGCGAAAAATCTTCCGCGCCTTCTGCGCATAAAAAAACTGCACCCGCAATGCAGAAGAGAGAACAAGCACAGGGCCCCAAAGCCGCTGCTGGAGCGAGGAAGAGCACCACTCGAGGTAAGAACAGTGCTCACGGCCAGAGATCGACAGCGCATTCAAAGGCTCCTGCCTCGAAACAAAAATAGGCGGTAACCTCATTACGCACTTGTCTTTTGATGGTGTTAAGTGCAAGCTATTGCTACAATAGCTTGCGCGGGCGGAGCGCACGCTTCCGCCGCGAGATAAGCGAACGCGAACAAGGACAGCGGCAAGCCGCTGGAGGCAAAGGGATGGAAGAAGTCTTCAAGATGTACGCGAACAGTGACGGCAATCCGGAAGTAGAGCCGGCAGAACTGGACCCCGATCACGAAGAAAGCTTTGATGAGGACGAAGGGGTAGAAACCTCCACTGTCCTCACCTCCTCGGACGACGATGAATTGGTCGCAGAAGAAGTTGCGGTCTTGATCGTCGAAACACCCATAGCCAAGCCGGCCGTAAAGAAGGCCGCGAAGAAGAAGAAGAAGGTTGTGCAGAAGGTCGCCGTAACTGAAGCCAGTACGGGTGCACAGGGCGGAAAGACCACTGCCAAGAAGCCTGCTGCGAAGAAGGCACCGAAAAAGAAAGCTCCGGCCAAGAAGAAGACCGCGAAAAAGATAGTGGCCAAGAAGGCCGCGAAGAAGTCCGCCAAGAAGAAAAGCAGTTCTGGCGCGAAGGGCGGAAAGACCAAGGTCAAGAAGACCAAGGTCGGCAAAAGCGTCAGCAAAACCACCAAGCGAGGTAAAAAGTTGGCAATTAAGAAAGCAGCAAAGAAGGCGCCCGCCAAGAAGGCAGCGGCCAAGAAGGCCCCTGCAAAGAAGGCAGCGAAGAAGGCAGTAGCGAAGAAGGCTCCTGCGAAGAAGGCAGCCAAGAAGGCAGCCAAGAAAGCCGCTCCGAAGAAGGCAACCAAGTAGTAGCGGCAATACGAAGTACAAGGCAAGCAAAAGAGCCCGGCTCCGTGCCGGGCTTTTTTGCGTGTGCGCCCAGCATGGGCGCACTCTTACGGGTGTAAGTCCCGTCACAAGCAGGTCACAGTGAGTGAAGTGAAGCGCAACTGCATGAGGGTGACCGAGTGTGGGGAGGAAGCGCGGAGCGAAGCTGCGGGCCGATGAACAAGAACCGTATAGAAGGCGCTGTTGACCAGGGCGAGCGGGCACGTGACCGCGAAGCTCTCGTGACCAAGGGGAAGCGGCGTAGATCCGGCGGTCGTGCAGTGAAGGAGTGCGTTCTTACCTGGGGAGATCTCTCGTTATGCCTGAAAGGGCGACGGTGTTGAGCCGGAGCGAGAAGTCAGCAGAGGTCGAAGTAGGTCGCCTCGGCGACTGAAGGACCGAACGAGAAGGAGTGTTCTACGGCATGACGATGCGCAGGGCAATGCGTCAGGTGTTGCAGCCGATCCTTGATCCAACGTTCAGCCCACATAGCTACGGCTTCCGACCGGGGCGGAGCGCACACCAGGCCGTTCAGGCGGCGCAAGCTTATGTGCAATCGGGCCGGCGGGTGGTCGTGGATGTGGACCTGGAGAAGTTCTTCGATCGAGTCAATCACGACATCCTTATTGATCGCGTTCAGAAACGGATCGGAGACGCCGGAGTGATCCGGTTGATCCGCGCCTATCTGAATAGCGGCATCATGATGGACGGCGTGGTTCAGGAGCGAGTGATAGGGACTCCGTAAGGTGGCCCGCTATCGCCGCTGCTGGCCAATGTGCTGCTCGACGAGGTGGACAAGGAACTGGAACGCAGAGGCCACTGTTTCGTGCGCTACGCCGACGATGCGAATGTCTATGTTCGCTCCCGTCGCGCGGGCGAGCGGGTGATGGCTCTGCTGCTGAAACTCTATGGCCGATTGCGGCTCACGGTCAACACGACCAAGAGCGCGGTGGCCAGTGTGTTCCAGCGCAAGTTCCTGGGTTACAGCTTCTGGGCGGCTCCCGGCGGCGCAATCAAACGCCGGGTGGCCAACAAGCCGCTGGCAGTGTTCAAGCAGCGTGTTCGGCGACTGACTCGTCGTTCGGGCGGACGCAGTCTGGAAGAAGTGGTAAGTAAGCTGCGAGTCTATGTGCTGGGATGGAAGGCTTACTTCCGGCTGGCGCAAACTCCGCGAGTCTGGCAAGAACTGGACCAGTGGATGCGACATCGGATGCGGGCGATTCAACTCAAGCACTGGAAACGCGCCAAAACCATCTACCCGGAACTGCTGGCCCGGAAAGCATCTTCCAATGTAGCGGCACAGGTGGCGGCCAACGCCCGTCGCTGGTGGCGCAACAGTGGAATGCTTTTGAACTCTGTGCTGAACCTGGCCTGGGCGGACAGGCTGGGCATACCCCGTCTCTGTTGACCTCAACTTCTCGAACCGCCCGGTGCGGACCCGCATGCCGGGTGGTGTGGCAGGGGAGAGCGGGTGACCGCTCCCCCTATGCCGATTGCATCCCGAACAAATGCCGGACTCGTTGGTCTACTCTACGCGAAGGGCGATGACCGGGTTGATGGCGGCGGCGCGGCGTGCGGGGACAATGCTCGCCAGCAACGCACAGATTCCAAGCGCAAGGATGGAACCGCCAAGAACGATCGGGTCCCAGCCTTTGACATGGTAGAGCTGCGAAGCGATGAGGCGGGAGCAGCCGATTGAAGCCGGAATGCCGATCAGCAGGCCGATGAGGATCTGCAGAAAAGCGCCGCGCAACACCAGGCGAATGACGCTGGCCTGGTTTGCGCCCATGGCGATGCGAACGCCGATTTCATTGGTCCGGCGTTCGACGCTGTAGCCGGTCACTCCGTAGAGGCCCACGGCGGCCAGAATGAGCGCGAGGATGCCGAAGAGGCCCGTCAATTGCGCCACGGTTCGCTCCTGGTCCAGACGGCCTGCAACCTGGTCCTGCATGGTGCGGATGCGGACCAGAGTGAGATTCGGATCGACTTCAGCAAAGGCCTGGCGCACCAGCGGCTCAAGTCCGGTCATGCTGCCGCGCAATTGCAAGACAACGCTCTCTATCAGGTGTGTGCGGTCTTCGATCATCTGCGCCATCGGGATATCGTAGTGCACATGCTGTGAGAGCGGAACAAAGAATAGAGGCGGCCGCCAGTGGCCGCTGGGATCGGTATAGTTTGCGGTGCGTACAACGCCAACAATCAAGTAGGTGCTGCTGTTCCTCGGGTCGGTGATGCCGAACCGCGTGCCGATGGGCTCTTCGCCCTGCTTGAAGAACTTGTGCACAAACGATTCGGCCACAACAGCGATCTTCTCGGTGTCGGCCGTGTCCTGCTCGGATATGCTGCGCCCGCGAAGAAGCGTCTGCCCCATGGCCTCCAGGTAGCCGGGGCCCACGTGATCCCAAGACGCGTTGCTGCTGTCATCGGTTACGTTGGGTTGGCCGTGACCCTGGCGGACCACCAATTCGCCCCAGTTGTCAGCGAATGGCGTGTATTGAGCCAGGGTTGCGCTTTGCACTCCGGGGATGCGGTAGAGGCGCGCCTGCAATGCCCGGTAAGTTGCGTCCAGCTTCTCTGGCGAATAGGTCGAGAACGGCGCGTTGATACTGAGGTTCACGCGATGGTCGGTTTCAAATCCAAAGTTCTGGTGCTCCATTTTTTGCAGGCTGCGGGTGAGCAACCCGGCGCCGGCGAGCAAGACGACGGACAAGGTGGCCTGGACCACAACCAGGGCCTTTTGCGATATCGATGAGCGGTCGCGCGTGGTCCTGTTGGCGCCGCGCAGGGCTTCTGCCGGCTCAGCATGGGAGGCGAACCATGCGGGCGCAGTGCCGGAGAGCAATCCCGTCATCAGCGACACGCCGAATGCAAAGGCAAGCACAGGCAGCGACGGAGATGCGTCGATGGGCACAAATTGCGCTGAGCGAAACGCCAGCGCGACAATCAGCTTTACACCAAGAATTGCAATCACGATGCCTGCCGCCCCGCCCAGCACAGCGAGAACCACGCTCTCAGTGAGCGACTGGCGGATCAGGCGATTGCGTGAGGCTCCCAGCGCCAGGCGCACGGCTGTTTGCGAGCGGCGCGCCGATCCCCGCGCCAGCAGCAGGTTGGCGATGTTGGCGCAGGCAATGAGCAGCACCAGGCAGCAGACCGCGAAGAGGATGCGCAGGCTGTTCTTGTAATCAGCCTTCATTTCGGCTACGCCGGCGCCGGCTGGAATCACATGGATGATCTGTTTAGGAATCATCTGCTTGATCTGCGAGAGGAACTGAGGAAACTCGCCGCCCAGGTCCGTTATCAGCCAATCGCGCAGAATGGTGGTAAAGCGCGCGCCGAGCCCGTCAGTCTTCGCGCCCGGCCGCAGCCGGCCGATGATCCGCAGCCAGGAATTCGATTGCTTCAGAATCGAGTTCTTTCCAACCAGGAGCGGCTCTTGTTGCAGCGGCACATAGATTTCCGGCGGGTCGCTACGCAGGGTTTCGCCGTAGAAGCCCGGCGGCGTGATTCCCACGATGGTAAAGGGGTGGCCATCGAGCATGAATGTCGAGCCGACGATTTTGGGGTCGGAGCCATATTCCTGCTGCCACAGGCGGTGGCTCAGCATGGCGGCCGGAGGGGCAGCAGGCTGGTCGTCGGCCTGTGCGAAATCGGGCGGCCGGCGAAGGCTTTCAAGCCGAAGGTCGTGAAGTAATTGCCGGAGACGAACTCGCCGCTCAGCGGCTTCGGCACCTGATCGGTCTCGCCGCGGCGCACGCTGAACTGCGACCTGCCGGCTTGGAACGCCGCCAGTTGCTCGAACTCAGGCGCGGCAACGATAAAACGCTTGTAAAGCTCGTAAGGAAACAGTCCCCAGGCGTCACTTTGCGGGCCGCCGTTCACGCAGCAGTCGTTGCCCTCGCCCACCCGATAGAGTCTGGCCGGGTCGGCCACAGGCAGCGACTTCATCATGACGGTGTCGATCAGCGAGAAGATTGCCGTGGTGGCGCCGATCCCCAGCGCCAGCGTAAGCATGGCCGTCAAAGTGAAGATGGGCGACAAGCGCATTTGCCGCAAAGCGTATAAGACATCCCGGCGCAACATTCGCATCGCAAGCCTCTCACACAACATACGGCAACGGAGAGAGTGCGGTTCCCGGCAATGCTAGTCGAATTTCCGCAGCCAGATATCGCGCACCGATATCTGGCACGGCTGGCTTTCGATCTCGAAGCCAATGAGTCCCGGCTGGTTATTGACGGAGTCCTTGTTGTCATCGATGAAGATCGCCATCAACTGGCCGTTCATAATATGCATCATCACACCGCCGCGCGCGATGATCTCGTAGTCGTTCCATTCGTTCACCTTCACATAGCCACCCAGCGCCTGTTTGTCGCCGATGTTGGCGACGAGGCGATTGGTTTGTCCGGGCAGCGCCTGTGTTACCTGGCCGCGATAGGCGAGAATGCCCTGCATGGTGTTTTCCGAGTACCACTGCCCTGTGTACGACGAGGTCTGGGCAGTGACCGGAAACCAATAATCGGCCTGCGGGCCGGTCATCATGAATTTGAGGTCATACGGAGGCTGGCCCGCAGGCTGCGGTCGCGTCCACGGAACACCAGTGACGCTGCGGTACTGGATGCCGCCGCCACCGCCCTTTTCAATCTTCATTTTCAGCTTCAGATCGAAGTCCCGTGTCTTGTCGCCGCGATAGACGATGTAGTTATTTCCCTTCGGCTTGCCCTCGAACGTTTCGCCCACCATGATGCCGTCTGCGACGCGCCAGATGGTGGGGTCGGCGTCCCATCCGTTCAAGCTCTTGCCGTCGAAGATCTGTTTAAAGCCCGTGTGCTCGTCCATGTCATACGGCGCGGGATCATGGAACCTGGGCATTCCAATCAGTTTCTCGCCGTGTGGACCGGTCTGGGGAAGTTCGGCAGCTGGAGACTCCAGAGCCGGTGGCACGGACTGCGCGGTGAGTGCGGCCGGAAGCGCCATAAAACAGACGAATAGCGCTGCTGCGGGCGAAAGTGATCGGCAAAGAAAGCGCGTGGTGAGGCGATGCGATTTGGACATGGCGTTAGGTGCCTTCCCGTTGAGACGATTCAGGAGCATTAGGAGTTTAGCGGGAGTGTGGCGTCACTGGCCACAGCTACAGCGGTTCCAGAATCGCTGTACCCCGAAACCTCGGCTGCTAAGTGGCATTTTCCCCAACCGGGGTCCCGCGGACTGGTTGTCGTCCGTGGGGTGGAAGTAAATGACATCTTACGCGGCCCCGCAAGGGCACGTATATTCTGGAACTGCTCTAAACGTACCGCCGCAAGAACAAAGCAACTCCACTTGATTCAGTTGCTGGAGTCGCCGTCGCCGGATTCTGTCCCGGGAGGCGTTCTGCGAAGCGTGGATTTGCGACGAAAAGCCAGCCTTGGGGAAGCACTCGATTCCGCGGGCGACGGACTACTCGGAGGTCAATCCTCGTTCTTACCCCTTGCGGCGGTAGAGGATCTGGAAGTCGTAGCCCTGGTTGGCGGGGAAGAGGGTGGCTACGTGGCGGAGGCGCTCGGCTAAAGCGGGGGCGGCCAGCAACGGGTACTCGCGCTCGCGAAGGTCGTGATAGTCGAAGTCCACGGCGAGCGATAGCATGTAAACGGCCAGCGCGTCAGAGAATGCGGACTCGAAGTAAGTGCTGCGGGAGCGCTCGTCGATGTTCTTTGCATGGGCCTGAGAGTCCTGGGCACGACGGCGGGTCTCCCACGCGTCCTGGCTGGTTTCTCCGCGGACCTGGGCCTCGGCCTGCGACCATGCGAGAAACGAGAAGCTCTCTGGGACGCCGGCGGCCTCGACAAAGTTGTGGGCCACGTTGATGAAGAACTCGAAGGCCAGGCCGAAGCGGTCCTCGACAAGTCTTGTCGAAAGGAAGACTGCGTCGACCGGTCCGAGGACGGCGTTGCGGTGGCAGATGGCGCGGTCGCCCAGATCGACCGTGTAGCCGGGGGCGATCATGGTTTCGCCGGTGTCGGCGATGGCCAGGGGAACAAAGTAATAGGTGTGCAGACAGATGGCGCCGGAGAGCGAGGCCGGCACAGCGCCCACCAGCCTCTCGAGGTCCGGCTCGGAGATGCGGGTCTCGCCCCAGGATGCGTAACGGATCCCGTTGGGGGCATGGGTTACGGTGACTGCCGCAGCGACTTTCTCCGCGGGCCAAAGTTCGATTTGAGCGCTGCTCGCCATGAACTTGTATTCTAGACGATGGAGGCCATGGAGATGACTGATTCCGCACAAACTCGACGTCGTGAGGGTGGGACGGTTCTGGGGTTTCCGCTGAAGGGCTTTGGTTTTTTTACCAGCTTGCTGCTGGCATTTGCTTCGGCGTTCTTTACATTTTTTGCATCAACCACCATTGCTATCTTTGCGCTGGTGGCATGGAACGTGGGCGGCCACCATGCGGTGAGTTATACAGCGAGTTATCGATGGGTGGGCTTTCCGGCGTTCGTGGTAGTGCTGGCGGTGGCGCTGCCTGTCTTCGGAACGCTTTGGGTGCGAGCCAAGCTAAGGAAGTAGCGAGAGCGCCCCTCCGGGGCTAAAGCGCGCTTTCATTTTTGACAGGTTGATGTACGGGCTGAAGCCCATACCCTTCAAAAAACTTGTCTATTCAGCGGTGGCAGCGGCGCCGGCAGGCTTGGGGTTTGCGGGATCGAATTTCGCTATCTTGATCTGGCGGGCGAGGCCTAGCTTTGAAAGCAGCCAGATACCGTAGTAGTTGGGGTCGATTTCATACCACTTGAGGCCGTGGCGCGCGGAGACGGGATGGGCGTGGTGGTTGTTGTGCCAGCCCTCGCCGCCGCTGACCAATGCGACCCAGAAGTTATTGCGTGAGTCATCCTTGGTTTGAAAACGCCGGCTGCCCCACAGGTGAGTTGCGGAGTTCACCAGCCAGGTAGCGTGCAGTCCGAGGGTCACGCGCAGGAATGCGCCCCAAAGAAGCATGCCGACCGCGTTCTTCCAGCCGCCCCAGATCCAGCCGAAGCCGAAAAGGGCCACGCCGCTGGCGACTAGCGGAATCCAGTGATACTTGCTGAGCCAGACATGGAAGCGGTTGCGGACCAGGTCAGGAACGTAGCGGGCGAGAACCTTGGTTTGCGCATGCAGCGCGTTGCCCCAAATGAGCCAGCCTGTGTGCGCCCAAAATCCGCCTTCGCGAGGAGTGTGCGGGTCGCCTTCGTGGTCGCTGAGCTGGTGATGGACGCGATGCGTGGCCACCCAGAAGATGGGCCCGCCCTCGAGAGAGAGCGTGGCGCAGATTGCCATCACATACTCCAGCCACTTGGGAACCCTGTAGCCGCGGTGGGTGAGCAGGCGGTGATAGCACATGCCGATGCCGACGTTGATGGCCAGCACATAGAGGCCCACCGCCGCCGCGAGCCGCTGCCAGGTGAAGAAGAAGAATGCTGCCAGCGCGCCAGCGTGGAAGGCGATCATCACCGTGAGAGTCAGCCAATTGATGCCGTCGCCGGCGGTGGCGGCTCGGCCCATACGCACTTCAAGGCGGGCGGGCACCGTGTACCCATCTGCCGCGGCGGCTGCGCTTGTGATATCAGGAATTGGTAGAGTCGGATCTGCGGTTGCCGTGGAAGGGGCGGTTGCTACGGATGCCATGATCGGGGAAGATCCTTGTGGGGTGGCGACGCGCCCACCCTTATGCTCAATTGTATACGGAGCCAGTTTTGTAACCATACAATCTAGCTCAATGTCTGTGATGCAGAGAAAGAATTCCAGCCGGAAGTGAGCAATTCTGCTCATAACCAGGAATGACCGGTGAAACAGGACGCATTGAAGCTTTCTCTGACGGCATTTTCTCCATTGCCGCAACCCTGCTGGTGCTTGACCTGAAGCCGCCGGCCGCGGGGTTGCCGTTCTGGCAGGGACTGGCGGCGCAATGGCCCGGTTTTGCAAGCTTTCTTCTCAGCTTTCTCTTCATCGGCATCATGTGGATCAACCACCACCGGCTCTTCTCGCACATTTGCCACTCCAACGATGCATTGATGGTGGCCAATCTCATGCTGCTGCTTGGGGTGGTGTGGGTTCCTTATCCAACTTCACTGATGGCGCGCGCTCTATCCACGGGTCAGCTGCGTGAGGCGGCGATCTTTTACAACGGCTCTTACCTTGTGATCGCGCTGCTGTTCAACTGGCTGTTCTTTACCTGCGTCACGCGCGGCCTTGTGGATCGGCAATACGCGGGCGTGCGCGGCATCGCGCGGCGTTACGCGGTTGGGCTGACCATGTATCTCATCTGCCTGGCCGTCACATGGTGGAACGTTCCGCTGAGCCTGACCATCAATTTCGGGCTCGCGGTGTTCTTCCTGCTTTCGCCCAGCAAGGAAGAAAAACCGAAGGCGGTGGGCGCGGTATAACTCCGTTTACTCCCTGCACTCGATTCCGTAGGCTCCGCCGCCGCCCATGAAGATCTTCTCCGCCTGGCCGCGCAGCACGCGATAGAGAGCGAACTGGCGCTGGGCGCTGCCGCGCAGTTCGAAGAGCAGTTCGCCGCGGTTGTCGGCCATGGCGTCCACCGCGTCTACCAGGTGCATGCGCGGGGTGTCGTCCAGGTGCTTGCCGTCGGTCACGTTTTTCAGCAGCACCAGCACATTGCCATAGAGGTCCGGCTGGGCGACGAGGGTGACGAATTTTTGATCCGAAAACGAACCTGCAGTGTGCGCCGAAAGCACCATGGTCGCACCGGAGCCGTAAGCCAGCTCGAAGACCCGGAACTGCTCGCCTTCAAGCGGTGTGGGCGGAGGAGGAGGTGGAGGAGGCGCGGGCTTGACGGGCTTGTGATTGGGCGTCCGTTTGGGCGCGTGGACAGCAGGAGGCGGGGGCGGCTTGATGCCCAGCGCATCGCGAGCAATGTCTTCAACCGCCGACTTCATCTTCGCCTCGTCGTCCGGACTGGCCCAACTGTAGTTCCACGGATGTTCCGGGTGGCTCTTCGCGTCGGAGACGGCTACCACCTGCTGCATCTCCACCGGGATGCCCATAAGGCTGGGAAGCACATCGAGCGTACCTCCGGATACCTTGCCGCGCAGGAGCTTTGGCCGGTCAGGATCGGTGACGTCAGGCAGAGCCGTTTCATAGCCGACTTCTTCAGGCGGTTTGGACTTGTTCTTCTTGAGACGGGGCCGGTCTGGATCGTTGGGTGCCGATTCACCGCTGCTGGCGGAATCGTCGCTGGGGCTCTTCTTGTGCAGAGTGGGGCGGTCGGGGTCGTTGGGTGCAGATGAGCCGCTGCTTGCCGAATCGTCGGTGGAGTTCTTCTTGTGCAGCGTGGGGTGGCCGGGGTCGGCGGCTGGACTGTTGCCGGCATCGCCGGAGCCGGCGCTGGAGCCCTTTTTGTGCAGCGTGGGCCGGTCGGGATCTGAGGGCGCAGACGGCGTGGACGAATCCACCCCCTGACTGTCGCCGCCGCTTCCCTCGCCGCCATGCTTCTTGCGATGCAGAGTGGGGCGGCCCTCATCTTCGTTGTTGGCTGTTGAATGCGCAACTTCTGCCATCGACGGCTTTGGCTTGGGCGCGGGCAGAGACTTCCACGAACCGTAGCCCACCCACGAGCCCTGTTCCTGGCCCGCGTTCTTTATGTCGTAAAACCCCAGCGGCTTGCCACCCTGCAGAAGCTCGTATTCCACCTCGCCGGCCACGGCCATTGGCTCGGGACGGGCCATGTAGATACTGCCATCCTGCAATTCGCCGCCAGCCAGAACGGCCACCGGAATCAGGCGGCTGGCGTTGGGCTTGCCTGCCACTCCGGTCCATTCCAGCACGGCAATGGCGCGTAGTTCGGGGCTCTCCTTGGCGTTCTTGGCTACTTTTCCGGGGTACTGTGCGCAGATGGGCAGGGCAGCCGCCAGGCCGATCGCCGCCAAAATCAATCGCTTTCCAGATAAAACAATTCCTTTGTGCAGTGACACTTGCCGCCCACCTCGGGAATAATCGAACTTGATGGCTGCCAACAGCCCTCCAACCAAACCTGTGAGGAACTTCCCCATGGAACTGAACAAGAAAATCGCCAACTTCACTCTGCAAACCGACGAGGACAAGACTGTAAGCCTCTCAGACTACGCAGGCAGACCGATCGTACTCTTCTTTTATCCCAGGGCGGATACTCCTGGCTGCACCATTGAGGCCTGCGGCTTCCGGGACACGTTCAAGAAGATCCAGGTCACCGGCGCAGTGGTCCTTGGCATCAGCCGCGATACGCCCAAGGATCAGGCCAAATTCCGCGCCAAATACGACCTGCCCTACACGCTCCTTGCTGATGTAGACGAGAAAGTATGCAATCAGTTTGGCGTTTTGAAGGAAAAGAACATGTATGGGAAGAAGGTTTTTGGCATTGAGCGGACCACTTTTGTGATTGGTCCGGACCAGACCCTGCTGCACATCTTTCCAAAAGTCACACCCGCCGGCCATGCGGAAGAGGTGCTGGCCCTGCTCGAGGAATGGAAAAAGGCGCACAAATAGTGCGGCTAGGCGAGGTTCCTCGTATCCCGCCCTTCGAGCAAAAAGCGCTGGAAGGACAGGGCACCCGCAGGCTGCCGGGGCGCCTGTTGCCGCGCGCCTTCTTTGAAGCGTCGCCGGAACAGGTGGCTCCGCGGTTGCTGGGCAAGGTGCTGGTGCACCGGACCGGAGACGGGAGAGGCAGCGAAATACTGGCCGGACGGATTGTGGAGGTCGAGGCTTACCTGGGCCCGCATAACCATCCGCCCGATCCGGCTGCTCACTCGCATCGCGGACCAACGCCGCGGAACTCCGTTCTCTTTGGCCCCGCAGGGCACGCGTATGTTTACACGATTTACGGGCGCTACTTCTGCATGAACGTGAGCTGCGAGGTCGAGGGCCGGGCGGGCTGCGTGCTGCTGCGGGCGCTGGAACCAATTGTGGGTGCTGCCAGAATGGCCAAAAACCGTGGACTCGCGAAGGTCGCGGCGGCCCGAGAGCTCGTGTCAGGGCCCAGCCGCCTCTGCCAGGCGTTGGAACTCACCCGGATGGCCCACAACGGCCTCGACCTGGCCGATCCCCGTTCTCCGCTGCAAATACGCGACGACGGCTGGCAAGTCGAGGAGGTGCTGGTCACGCCTCGCATTGGCATCCACGACGCGGTGGACTGGCCGCTGCGGTTTGCAGTCTCCGGGCATGAATGCGTCTCCGGCCCGCGAAAGATGCGTGGGGTTCCGCAATGACCGAGCAAAAAGAACGATTTCTTCGTCCTCTTAAGGGAGAATTGAGAAACGCCTGCGTAAGCTTTCCTAACCAGCAGTACAACTCCACTCTTTCAGGAGAAATTTCACTTTGAAGACATCTTCCCCGTCTTTACGCTCTGTTGCAGCCTCGTTCGCCGCGGCTGCGTTTGCCTTGACCATGGTTGCCCAGGCGCCGCAAACCGTACCCTCAGCGCCCGGCGACGCACCGCCTCCACCGCCGCGCACTTATCCAGCGCCGACGAATCTGAAAGTCCTGCCCAAGGATCTGACCGGAAAGCAGGTTCACGACATCATGGAGAAATGGGAGGGCTCGCTGGGCGTGCATTGCAACGCGTGCCATGCAGCCGACCCCAACGACATCGGGCCAAACGGCCGTCCGCGGCTCAAGTTTTCCGACGATTCCAAGCCGGAAAAGAACATCGCCCGCACCATGTTCACCATGACCGAAGAGATCAACAAGAACTACATTTCCAAGATCGACGCGACAGGTGCCCCGGTTACGTGCGGCACCTGCCATCGCGGCCACTTTGGGCCGGAGCCTTTCGTGATTCCGGACGACGACGCACCGCGCCCTCCTCAAGCGCCTCCGCCGGGCGAAGGAGCAGCGCCGAAGCCTCAATAGGCGATCCAGCCTAGTTTTGCTTCCAGATGAAGGTGGCCACCGAGCCTGCAGGAATGGTGGTGGAGACCGCCTTGTCGTGGTAGCCAATGCGCACTTCCTGCCCTTTGGTGCCGGCGTTCAAGGCGTAAAGCACCACTGTGCCGTTGGGGTTGCGAAAGGCGACGTCCTTCAACTTCGTCCCTGCGGGTTCATCCGACGCAATGCGCACCGCGCCGGGCAGCACGAACTTGCTGGCGTGGGCGAGAACGTAGTAGTCCAGTTCGGGCTTGACCTGGTCTCGAATAGGCTTGGTTACGTCGATCGTGACCAGGCCGCGGCAGGTGTCGCAGCCGCCCACGTGGGGGCCGTGGTCCTGGTCGGTGGCCAGCGCCCAAAGCACATAGCTCCTGGACCAGTTGCGGATGGAGGCAATCAGCTCGGCGGCTTCCTCTTGAAGGATGCCGCCTTTCTGCCAGGTTCCCCCGCTTGACTCGGTGACCCATTGGTCTTTTCGCGGGAACTCTTCGTGATTCTTCGTCATCACCGACGCATCGCCCGCGTAGTGGTGCCATGCGGTTCCGGCGGCCAGTGCGCCTGCCTTGGGGTCCTTCAAAACTTCTTCGGCATAGTCGGGGTGGTCCCAGTTGTGGTCGTAGACCATGACTTTCGTCTTTAGGCCCGCAGCAGCCAGCGCCGGCCCCAGTGCGTTGCCCAGAAAGTTCGCTTGCTCCGCGGCCGTCATCAACATCCCGCTATATGTGGGCGGTGCGTAGAGCGGCTCATTCCCCACACTGAGCGCGTAAATGGGAACTCCGGCCGCTTGATAGCCCTGGACAGTTTTGACGAGGTAGCTGGCGAAGGCCGCGTACGCCTCGGGGCGCAGGGTTGAAGGCTGCTTGGTGTCGGGGTCCGAGCCCAGCATCGAGCCTGAAGACTTCATCCAGCCCGGCGGACTCCACGGGGTGAGCATCACGTGAATGTCGGGGTTGAATTCCAACGCTTTCCTGATCAGCGGCAGAATGTACTCTTCATCGTGCTTGAGCGAGAAGTGGGCCAGGTTCGGGTCTGTAACGCCAGCGGGTGCTGTGCAGGCCTTGGCATCCTGTTGGCAGAGGTCGTCGAAAGAGTAGAACGTCACTGCTAAATCGGAAGATCCAACCGGCTGGCGCAGAAAGCTCAGCGCGATGCCGTCTTTACGGCTGAAGAGGGTCTTGAAGGCAGCATCGGTTTGAGCTGCAGTGAGCTTTTTGGCGAAGAGCCATGCGGCCGCGTCGGTGAGCGATGCGCCGAAGCCGTCGATCTCCTGAAAGCGCTTCGTGTCGTCCACGGTGATGCGCGGTGTCGTCAACTCCTTTGCAGCCTTGGCGGAGAAGTGCAGCGTCTGGAGCTCAGAGAGAGCTTCAAGCAGGTCGGGAGTGGTCTGGTAGACCAACACCGACTGCGCGCCGGCCGGGGCCGCGCAAAGTGCGGCGAGTGCAAGGCAGGCAGTGAAGATCGCTTTGTTTTGCATTGAAGCCCCTTGAGGGAAACACCAGGAACTCGCGCGGACTCCTGGTACTGCTTATCGCGCCGGAGTGCTCTCTCTCGAGAAGTCGCCGCTTTTACCGCCGGATTTGGCTTCTAGTTGAACGTTGCGAATGACGATGGATTTATCGAGCGCCTTGGTCATGTCGTAGACAGTTAAGGCGGCCACGGCGGCGGCGGTGAGCGCTTCCATCTCCACGCCGGTGGGGCCAACGGTGGCAGTTGTCGCGGTGATGCGCACGCCCCCTGCAACCACCTCCGCCTGCACATCCACGTGGGTCAGCGGCAGCGGATGGCACATGGGGATCAAGTCCGCCGTGCGCTTGGCGGCCTGGATGCCGGCAAAGCGCGCTACCTCAAGCGGGTTTCCCTTGGGGTTGATGGGCAACGCGGCCAGCACCTCCGCCGAAAGTTCGACAAATGCCGAGGCGGTGGCGGTGCGGCGAGTGGGCTGCTTGGCGCTTACGTCCACCATTGCGGCCTTGCCTGTTGAGTCGAAATGTGAGAGTTGCGATTTGGATTGCTCTTGCATTAGATTCCTCAGGGAAGCAGAATGCGGACGATGGCGCCGGATTCTAGGTTGTGGGCGTGTTCGGGAATGACCAGGAAGCAGTTTGAACGGGCCAATGCCCCGAGATCGCCTGAGCCGTGCCAGGGGACAAATACAACCTCAGGCAACTGGCCGCCGGGTGCGCTGAAATTGCAGAGAGCGGGCAGAAAGCGCGTGAGCCCGGGCTTGCCACGGCGTTCTGCGTTGGGCCCCATGCGCGCGAGGGCAAAGCGCGGCGCGGGCTCCCGGCTGCCGGAGAGCGCGGCCAGCACCGGCGCGGCAAAAAGCAGAAAAGTAACGGCAGAGGAGACGGGATTGCCGGGAAGCCCGAAAAAGCACTTGGTGCCGTTTTCTTCCTGCGCGGTTCGCCCGTTCCTCACAGGCAGTTCCCCAAAGACCAGCGGCTTTCCGGGCTGAATGCGCACACCGGTGAAATGGAAGCGTGCGCCGGCGCGGGCCAGGGCAGGCTCCACCAGATCGAACTTGCCTGCCGAGACGCCTCCGGTGATGAGCAGGAGGTCGGCATCCGCGGCTTGTGCCAACGCGGCGTCCAGGGCGGGGGCAGTGTCAGCCGCTGTGGGAAGTACCATGGGCTCTCCGCCTGCCGCTGCGACCATGGCGGCCAGCATGGGTGCGTTGGAGTTGCGAATCTGGCCGGGCGCGGGCGAGGAGGCAACCGGCACCAATTCGTCGCCGGTGGTGAGGATAGCCACACGGGGGCGCGCGAAAACAGCGAGAGACTCGCAGCCGCAAGAAGCGGCCAGTGCAATCTGCGCGGAGTGGATCCGGGTTCCGGCGGGGAGCAGTCGATCTCCGGCGCGAGCCTGGGCGCCCTGGGCCACGATGTTCTCGCCCGGCTCCAGGCGGCGCGGCGGCAACAGCCGGACCAGATTCGTGCCGGCCTCGACGTGTTCCAACATCATCACGGCGTCGGCGCCTGCAGGAACCGGTGCGCCGGTCATGATCTCCCAGGCCGCGCGTGGCGGCAGCGGCCCGGCGGGCGCCAGGCCGGCGCGGGTGGTGCCGGCAACTGCGAGATCAGTAGATCGGAAGAGCACACGTCTGAACTCCAGTCACGCCAATATCTCGTATGCCG
>OCZT010001161.1_pt1 | contig 27290 bp, 32 predicted proteins | sample 1539031 | NCBI WGS metagenome assembly OCZT01 (sample SAMEA3539308, study PRJEB22396) | soil metagenome | biome: tundra; feature: field; material: soil | place: USA | collected 2010-05 | depth 0.15 m | reverse complement strand
ACCAGCCTTCCCGCCAGCCCAGGATCGGCAACACCGCTGCGGCCGGGGCCGACCCGACCGCCAGCAGAGCGTCCGGGACATAAGTTACCTTTCTAGGCTCGTCAACGCCCTCGGTTCTCGAGTGTTCTCGAAGCGACGGTAAAGACTTGACGGTGCTCTTCACGGCCGGCCCCGGCCGGCCCAAGTCAGCGGAGGCTCATTGAGATGCCGGTCACCGAAAGCGCGATCGCGGTCTTCCGTTCCGTCAATCCCGCCACGGAGGCGGTCATCGCCGAGTACCCCGCCATGAGTGCAGAGCGGATCGAGGCCGTCCTCGAGCGGGCGGAGCGCGCTTACCAGGTCAACCGCCGGGAGTCGATCGCCTGGCGATCGGAGCGGATGCTGGAGCTGGCCCAGGGGTTTCGGCGCAAGCGGGAAGATCTGGCCCAGCTGGTCACCTCCGAGATGGGTAAGCCGCTGGCCGAGGCCCAGGGAGAGGTGGACAAGTGCGCCGTCACCTGCGAGTACTTCGCCCACCAGGCCGCCAGCTTCCTGGCAGACGAGCCGTCCCCCTCCGACTCCCCGCGCAGCTTCGTGGCCTTCCGGCCACTGGGGGTGGTGCTAGCGATCATGCCCTGGAACTACCCGCTCTGGCAGGTGGTCCGCTTCGCCGCCCCGGCCCTGATGGTGGGCAATACGGCGGTGCTGAAGCACGCGCGGAACTGCTTCGGGGCTGCCTTGGCGCTGGAGCGGTTGGTCGCCGAGACCGGGTTTCCGGAGGGTGCCCTGGGCACCCTGGTGGTGGGGGCCGAGCCCATCGGGAGGGTGATTGCCGACCCCCGGGTGCGAGCAGTCACCCTCACCGGCAGCGAGGCGGCCGGGAGCAAAGTGGCCGCTCTGGCCGGGCGCGAGTGCAAGAAGGCGGTGCTGGAACTGGGCGGTTCGGACTTCTTCCTGGTGCTCGCTGACGCCGACCTGGCCCAGGCCGCCGAGGTGGGAGTGCGCGCCCGCTTCCAGAATGCGGGGCAGAGCTGCATCGCCGCCAAGCGCTTCCTGGTAGCGGAGTCGGTGGCCGATGAGTTCCAGGAGCGCTTCATCGAGCTGGCCGCCAAGCTGCCCCTGGGCGACCCCCTGGACCCCGGCACGCGGCTGGGACCGCTGGCGCGGCAGGACCTGCGCGAGGAGCTGCACGATCAGGTGCAGCGTTCGGTGGGAGCGGGCGCCCGGCTCGCCCTGGGCGGCGCGCCCCAGGAGGGGCCGGGATTCTTCTACCCGGCCACGGTGGTGCTCGGGAGCAAGCCGGGAATCGCCGTCTTCGATGAGGAGACCTTCGGCCCGGTGGCCTCCTTCACCCGGTTCGGCGACGAGGCGGAGGGGCTGCGGCTGGCCAATCACAGCCGCTACGGCCTGGGAGGCAACGTCTGGACCCAGGACGTGGAGCACGGGGTCGAACTGGCGGCGCAGCTGGACACCGGGGCCGTGTTCGTCAACGGCATGACCCACTCGGACGCCCGTCTGCCCTTCGGAGGAGTCAAGAAGAGCGGTATCGGCCGGGAGCTGCACCATTTCGGCTTGCGGGAGTTCACCAACATCCAGACCGTCTGGCGCCCCTAATCGGGTCCGCGTTCAGAACCTTCAGTTCGCCCCAGCCGTCTGGAACCGGCAGCCGCGGTGACGGATCGCTCTCCTTCTACAGCTCGTCACCCAGGATGGCGGGGTCGTAGCCGGGCAGGGCTAGCAGCTCACGACGCAACTGCGGGCCGCCCAAAACCAAGAGCAAGAGCCGCAGCTCAGGCGACTCCAGCTGCTCCCGCGCGACCTGGACCACGCACTCCTCCTCGGAGAGGGGGAGAAAGCGAAGTCCGTAGGTGAGGGCGGCCGGCTCGGTGGCGATCCCCACGTCCGCCAGGCCGGTGCCGACGGCGCTGGCCACCTGAAGGTGCCCGCCGGCCTCACTTCGGTAGCCGGGCAGGTCCGGCCCAGCGACGCTGAGCGCCCCGAGCTCAGCGTCAAGCAGGCGACGGGCCTGGGCTCCCTCTTCGCGGTTCACCCAGCGAAGCCGCTCGCGGACGGCATCGCTGACGGAGTTGACCAGGGGGTGATCATCCCCCCGCAGGAGGAGGCCCTCCCGCCACCTGGCGAACCCGATCGAGGCGAGGGCGGGATCGCCCAGGTGCCGAGCGCGCTCGGCGACCGGGTAGTGGAGGGAGGCGGCATGAACCAGCCCCTCTTGCAGCAGCCGGGCCGCCTCGGCATTGCCACAGGCCCACCAGTCAAGGCCCCAGCCATCCCCTGCCCCCGCGACCGGTGCGCCCAGGAGGGGTAGGGCGGGATCGCATCCGGCCACCAGCAAGGAGCGCCCACTGCCCCAGAGCTCGGCAGGGGAGTCGGCTCCGGCCAGCCGGCCAGTGGCTGAGGCAAAGCCCATCGCCGCCGCCCGGTCCCCGATCAGCGGTAGAGCTATCCAGCGATCGAAGACCCGGACCAGCCGGGCCCGGCCAGGAGCGTTCCCCGGCGAGAGCGAGATGGCCGCCACCTCCTGGACCCTGGTGTCGGGGGCGAAGAGCTGGTCAACCGTGCTTCCGAGAGCTCGAGCCAGCGCCAGCGCGCCCGCCAGCGACGGGGACCACACCCCAGCCTCCGCCCCGGCCACGGCCTGGCGGCTGACGCTGCAGAGATCGGCCAGTTGGCTCTGGGTCAGCCCGGCGGCGAGGCGCGCCAGGCGCAGCCGGCGACCGGCTTCGACCGCTCCCGCAGCAGGCGATCGGCGCGCCGGCCGCGGCTCAGTCAAGGGCGGGGCCCGGCCCGGGGAAGATCGGTGCGGCGTCAACCTGGAACCGTCTTCGCGATCCCAGTTGGGGCGGCTCGTCGAAGAAGCAGTGGAAACGCCCCAGCCACTCCCCCACCGACTCCAGCTCGACGTCGAGGCGTGCTCCCTCCGGCTTCATCCCAACCACTCTGCCGGAAAGAGCGCCGGACTCGTCCGCGGAGCCGGCGGGCCGCACCCGGTCCGGGTGGATCGCCATCACCTGGTCCCGGCGGCGAAGCCAGCCCCGGTACCCGACCAGCTGCGCCACGACCGCCGTCTTAGGCCTCAGCACCAGCTCCCGGGGATCCCCGATCTGGAGCAAGGACCCTCGGTCCAGCACCGCCACCCGGTCGGCGAAGGCCTGGGCCTCCTGCAGCTGGTGGGTCACCAGTAACGCCGCCGTGCCCCTGTCTTGGAGCTCCTGGCGCACCAGCTCCAGCAGTTCCAGGCCGAGCGGCCGGTCCAGGGAGCTGAAGGGCTCGTCCAGGCAGAGCAGGCGCACCTCGCTCTGCAGCGTTCGGCAGAGGGCGACCCGCTGCGCCTCGCCGCCGGAGAGTCCCTTGGGCCGCGCCTGGAGCAAGGTGCCCAGCCCCATCCGGGACGCCGCCGCAAGGGCTGTCTCGGCGGTGGCACCCGGGGGATAGCGGATGTTGTCGAGAACGGTGAGATGGGGGAAGAGCCCCGGGTTCTGGCGGAGGAGGCCGACACCGCGGCGACCCACCGGGATGTCGGATCCGGGATGCGTACCGGAACTGAGCCGGCGGCGATCGAGCCAGATCTCACCGGCGGTGATCGGGACCAACCCCGCCACCGCCTCCAGGAAGGTGGTCTTGCCGGCACCGGAGGGGCCGAGGACGGCTAGCCGCTCGCCGGGCTCGACCCGGATCTCCATCCGCACGGTGAAGTCACGGCGTCCTACCTCAAAATCGGCGGCGAGCACGGCTACTCCAGATGTAGGCACCGACCGGGACCGGCAGAGCGACCACCAGCAGCACCAGCGCGAACGGGAGGGCGGAACTGAGACCCGACTCCTGAAGGGTCGTCCAGATCTGCATGGGGAGCCCGAAGGGGTGGTAGGCGATGATCAGGACCGCGCCGAACGCTCCCATGGCCCTGGCCCAGGTCACCGCCAGGGCCATGGCCAGACCGGGAGCGGCCAGCGGCAGGGTGACCTGCCGCCAGGTCCGCCAGCGGCCATCGCCCAACAGCGCGGCGGCCTGCTCCAAGTCGGGTTCGACGGCGGCGAAGGCGGCCTCGGCTCCCAGCACGTAGTAGGGAACCGCCTCATAGACCTCGGCGAGGACCAGGGCGAAGAAGGTGTCCGAGGCGGTGAGGTTGAGGTGGGAGAGCGCCGCCCCGATGGGGGTGGCGGGACCGACCATGAAGATCAGCAGCAGGCCAATCACCAAGGGAGGGGTGAGCAGCGGCAGGATGACCCCGATCTCCCAGAGGCGGGTGAACGGGAGTCTTCCTCTGGCCAAGAGGTAGGCCAACGGGGTTCCCAAAAGCAGGATGGCGCCGAGCGCCACCAGCGAGGCCAGCACTGACACCACCAGCGGCTGGAGCGCGCCCGGCTGGCGCAGTGAGCTCACCACCGAGCCTGGCGACAGGTGAACCAGAAGGGCAATCAGCGGGCCCAGCAGCGCCGCCCAAACGATCAGCGCGCCCAGCAGCGACAAAGAGGTGGTCGCCCGGACTCCGGCGAGCCGCGGCGCCGGCGGCGCGGGTGCGACGGTCATGCCTTGCGGGCGGCTGCTCTGCGGATCGACGAGGGGACCGCCGAGACCCTGCCCACGAACGAGGGTACCAGCAGCTGGTAGCCCTCTTGGCCGAGCAGCCGGCGCCCGGAGGAGGTCAGCAGGTATCGGACAAACGCGTCGCCAGCGCCCTGGTCCGGGCCCTTGAGCACCGAGGCTTCCAGGTCGAGCAGCGAGCCGTGCACCTTCTGGCCGGGAGCCACGGTCAGCGACACCTTGGCGTACCCCTTGGCGTCCGCGGGGTCGGCAAAGTTGATGCTCGGCGGAAGCCCGATATAGGGGAGATGAAGCTGGACCGCCTGGGGCAGGTAGGCGCTGGCGGCGTCAAGCTGGCCGGCTTGGAGGGTGGGCTCGAGCGAGGTCTCGGAGAAGATCTGGGAGGCGCCGTCCGAGCCTCCCAGATCGGCCGCCCCGGTGGCAGAGCTCACCTGGAGGTCCTTCTCCGCCAGCCGGACCATCATCTCGAAGGCTTGGCCCTGGGGGTCCACGGCCGGGTCCGTCCGCCCCAGCCGAAAGCCGGGGGTGGCCATCAGAGCGAAGAGGTCTCGGATCGGCAATTTGCCGTCGGCAATCTTCTTTAGTTCCGCCGCGTGTGGGCCTCGCGGATAGTAGGCAACCACCAAAGGGCTGGCCGCGAAGCGGACGGCCCAGCTGGTGAAGCGGGGCTCGAGCAACGTCATCGGGACCTGCCCGACCGGCACGAAGACGTTGGGGTGAAGCTCGCCCGCCAGGATCTCCTGGGCAAGCCCCAGGCTGCCTGCCGCCTGCCCCTGGTATTGGTAGCCGGTGCTCCGGGAGAACGACGGCCCGAGGTACCGGTCCATCAGGAGCTGGAGGGAGCCGGCGCAAGCGACGCTGGCCAAGCCCGTCCGCGAGGCGGCCGTGGCGCCGAGCTCGCTCTGAGCGAGCGCCGTGCCGACACCGAGCACCAGTGCCAGGGCCCCGATCCGTCCCCGCCAGCCTAGCCTCACTCCGCGAGCATACCTCGCGCTCAGCTAGTCTCACTTGCGGGTTATCTCACCATGACCGCCCAATCCCCAGCTTCTACCGCGTTCGGACAGCTCCGTCCGTCGAGCTCGGGCAAAATGTTCCGCCGGCTCGCGCGACTCTCTGGTAGGAGTGCGTGTCTTTCTGGTAGGACTTGGTCCCTGCCGCAGCAAACGGGGTGCCAGGAAGAGCGCCCCGGCCCCGCCGCAGACCCCGTATAGACTGCCCAGGTGTCTGATCAGCCCCAGCCGACGCCGCCGCGGACCGGCTCTGCGGGCGCCCTGCTGGCCTCAGATCGCGAGCGCGACCAACTGGTCGATCGGCTAAGCGCTGCCTGCGCTGACGGACGCCTCGACCTGGCCGACTTCTCGGATCGGCTGGAGGGGGCTCTCTCCGCCCGGACCATGGCCGACATCATGAGCTTGGAGGCGGACCTGGGCCAGCCGGCCCCGGCCCTACTCGCGGCTTCGGCCCACGGTGGCACCTCCTGGTTCCTCGGGATCATGTCGTCGGCCGTGCGCAAGGGCCGCTGGGTGCTGCAGCCCAAGTCGCACGCCCTGGCCGTGATGGGCGAGTGCGTGCTGGACCTGCGCGGGGCCGAAGTGCTCGCCAGCTACAGCCACATCACCGCCGTCGCCGTGATGGGGGCGGTACGGGTGATCGTCCCCGAGGGCATCGACGTAGATGTGGACGGGCTCGCCATCATGGGCGCCAAGACCCTGCGGCTCGGCTCCAGCCCACCGCTGCCGGGGTCTCCCTCCATTCGGGTCACCGCGGTGGCGGTGATGGGCGAGGTGAGCGTCGTCACCAAGCCTCCCAAGGGGTCAGCCCGCACCCCAGTTTGACTGGGCGCAGATGGCGGATCGCCACCAGCACGGCTGGGCCGGCGAGGGGGACGACTGAGGCCACCTTGCCTCGTGGGCCAGCGGGCGCCGGCCCCGGATCAGCTACCGGATGTCGCCGGGGCCGCGCTGCCGATCTTGGCGGCCATGATGAAGTCGTTCCGGGTCAGTCCCCCGGCAGCGTGCGTGGTGAGCTCCACCTCCAGGTAGCCCCAGCCGACTTTTAGACCCGGGTGGTGGCCCTCGCGCTCCGCCAGCAGCGCTGCGCGGGTGGCCAGGGTGAAGGCGGCGGCGAAATTGGGGAAGGCGAAGCGCCGCCGCAGCTGCCCATCCTTGACTGTCCAGGCGCCGTCCAGCTCGGCGAGCAAACCGCGCGTCTCGTCCTGGCTGAGGGTGGGCGTCTCCTTCGTGCACGCGTGGCAACGCTCGCGCGCCAGCTCCCCCACCAGCTAAGCCTCCACCGCGCCGGGCTCGTCGCCGCACCGCTGCAGGACCCGGGCGGCAATCGCCAGCGCGCCGGCGTAGGTGCCCTCCATACCTTCGAAGCGCAGACCGCGGGCACCCAGCGTGCGGGCCTGGGTGTACGGCGTGTCGGAGGCGTAATGGATCACCCCGACCTCCATTGCCGGGCGGGTCAGGTCCACCTGCTCCCGGTTGGGATAGCGGGAGCTGTCGCCGGCCTCGAAGACGGCACCCAGATAGGGACCGGCCTCCATCTCGACGACGGTGTAGGCGTCCCGGTAATAACGCTCAAGATATCCACGATTCTGCAGGAAAGTTGAGCGCACCGAGACCGCCCGCTGGCGGTCCAGCACCGACCGCGAGGTGACGAACGGTGAAACTTGCGAGAAAGAAAAACAGTTGTTGAGCCAGTAGGTGTTGCCGCTCTGCTCGTCGTGCACCACATCGGAGACCAGCACATCGCCGACATCCGCATTCAGCGTCGCGGCCTTGCCCAGGACGTAGACGCCATCGACGTGCTCGGTGGCCTCCATGACCTGACGCAGGATGTGATAGGCGCCCAGTCCCAGCGGGTACTGAATGTTGAGGATCACGTAGGGCGAGCGCCCCAGCGCCTCCGCCCCCACCGCTCCCTGCAGGCGCGGGTCCAAGCGGGAGGGTTGGAGGCGGTCCAGCACGATCAGCTGGGCGGCCACGTCGGTGCCCGACTGGGACGGGACGTGGAAGATCCCCTCACTGCGCTCCTCGCGGGCCCTTTTCTGGCGCTCCTCGGGGTGCCCTTGGAACCAGCGTCGGGCCGCGTAATAGAGGAAGTTCTCCGCGGAGAGGCGCGAGCCCTTCTCTCCCAGCTCCGAGGCGATCAGTTGCAGCTCGGGGTCCCCGGACTCCGCGACCCAGGCCGCCACCTCGGCCGCCCGCTGGCGGGCCACCCCGGAGAGCAGGTTGACCAGGCAGTGCGCGTTGCTGCTGACGAAGTAAAGGGGCCGGTCGAGGAGCTGCTCCCGGCGCAGCACGTCCCCCAGGGGGCGCCACCATTCGCGGGTCGCCCTGGCGTACCCGACCTGGGAGCCGCCCAGGAGCTGGATCCCGAGGTCCATGGGACGGCTGGCCACCTCGGCGAGGAAGTCCGGCAGCCTGACGCCGAAGACCCCCCGGAACCGTTCCCAGTCGCCCTCCGAGATTCCGAGCCGGGCCGCCGCCTCCACCTCCGACCCCAGGCCCTCGGGAGGGGGCTCGCCCTCACCAACCGACCGCAGCAGCGCATGGGCCTTGTTCCACTCGATCTGCAGCGCAACCAGGGTCGGGACCAAGTCGTCCAGGTCGGAGCTGCTGGCCAGCGCCACCGCCATGGTCCGGAGGTCGTGGTTCCACCACCAACGCCGGCGCCGGCCGGGGGCCATCACCGGCAGCCAGTCGTCGGGAACCGAGCCCCCAAAGTGCAGGAGCTGGTCGGGCGACTGGCCGAGACAGACGTGGGCCAAATCCAGGACCACCGGAGGCAGGCGATGGAGGGCGTAGAGGAACGCCCCGCTGTCGAGCTCCTCCTCGCCCCCCAGCTGGTGCAGCGAGGACTCCATCCCGAGGTGGGCCCGCTCCAGCACCTGGAGCCGGATCTCCCCGGAGGACCGGAGCACCGAACGATAGGTGCGGACGTAGAGCTGGACCTGCTCCTCGCCAGGGCTAGGGGGCCCGGCGGCCGGCCCCTCCCCCGTCACAGCGGCACCCCGGCTGAGCGATCCCCCAGGAAAGGCGCCGCGGCGGGAAGCGCTCGGCTCACGGCGGCAGCCGGGCCGGCTCAGCCCAGCTCACCGGGGTCTCGGCGGGCAGGGGATCGCTGCTGGGAGGCCGGGGGAGCAGCCGGACCGTGAAGCCGTACTCACCGGCTGCCCCCAGCACCAGGCTGCCCAGGTAGCGGTGGCTCCCATTGGAGTGGGGGTGGTCCTCGACCATCGACTCGACGCTGGGTGAGATGAGTCGCCCATCGGCGCCGATGGGGCCGTGGAGCAGCTCCACCTGGACGTCCTCGGGCGGCAGCATGCCCAGCTCCACCAGTGCCTCGACCACCTTCTCCGCCCCTTCGGGCTGGAGTTCGCCGGCGCCCTCCCTTGAGATCGCCCGGGCCGAGACCCTGGCACTGGGGAAGTCGCGCCGGACCCGCTCCCACCAGGCAGCCCTCTCCCTGGCCACCCCGTGACGGTCTTGAGGGGTGAACACGGCAGCGTCCACCGCCGGCTGGTACACGTGGCGCACGTAGTCCGCGACCATCCGGGACCCCAGCACCAGCGGCCCGAGCGCCTCCAGAGAGTGCCGGACCTTGGCCAGCCAGCGGTGGGGCGGCCCTCCCTCCGGCCGGCCGTAGAAGGCGGGGACAACGTCGCGCTCCAGGATCTCGAAGAGGGCATCGGCCTCCAGCCGGTCGCGGTCACGGTGGTTCTCCACCTGCTCGAACGAGGGGATCGCAAAACCGGACTCCCCGTCCCAGCCCTCGTCCCACCAGCCGTCGAGAGTCGAGCAGTTGAGGGCTCCGCTGAGGAGGGCCTTCTGGCCGCTGGTCCCGCAGGCTTCCATCGGGCGCCGGGGAGTGTTCAGCCAGAGGTCCGAGCCCTGGTAGAGCATCCGCGCCACCCCCATGTCGTAGTCCTCCAGGAAGACGACGGAGGACCGTAGTTCGGGAGAGTGGGTCGCCTGCGAGAGAGTCTGGATGATCTCCTTGCCCAGCCGGTCTTGGGGGTGGGCCTTGCCGGCGATCACCAGCTGCACCGGCCGGCTGGGATCGAGGAGCAGTCGCGAGAGCCGTTCGGGCTGAGAGAAGAGCAGCAGGGCCCGCTTGTACTCGGCGACCCGCCGAGCGAAGCCGATCGTGAGGGCCTTAGGATCGAGCACCCTTTTGGTCCACTCCAGTTCCCCCTCGGGGACCCCTCTGCCGCGCTCAGCTAGCTCCAGACGGCTCCTCACCCCCTCGATCAGCCGCAGGCGTCCCGCCTGGCGGGCCTCCCAGAGCTCCTGGTCGGAGGCCGCCTTGAGCCGGGTCCAGTCGACGGCTGCATGGACGTCCCACCTCGGACCGAGGTAGCGCTCCAAGAGGTGGCGCATCTCCCCGGAGATCCAGTTCTTAGCGTGGACCCCGTTGGTGACCGCGCGGATCGGGACCTCCTCGGGGAGGAGGTCCGGCCAGAGGCCGGCGAACATCCGCTGGCTGACCGTCCGGTGCAGCTTGGAGACGGCGTTGGCCTGGCCGGAGAGCCGCAGCCCCATCACCGCCATGTTGAAGGGGTCCTCTTTGGCCTGCCCCGGGAAGTGCCCCAGCTCCATCAGCTGGTCCAAGGGCACGCCTACGGCGTCGCACCAGTCCTGGAAGTGGCTGGCCATCAGCTCCCTCGGGAAGCGGTCGATGCCGGCCGGCACCGGGGTATGGGTGGTGAAGATGGTCCCCGCCCGCGCTGCCTCGACCGCCTCCTCAAAGCCCAGCCCCTCCGCCTCCACCAGCCGGCGGATCCGCTCCAGCACCAGGAATCCGGCGTGGCCCTCGTTGCTGTGGAACAAAAGGGGATGGTCGCCGGCGAGCTCCAGAGCCCTGACCCCCCCCATCCCGAGCAGGATCTCCTGGTGGAGCCGGTGCTCCATGTCCCCACCGTAGAGCCGGTCGGTGACCCCTGCCAAGTCATCGGGGTTGTCGACGCCGGTCGTGTCCAGCAGGTAGAGGGGCACCTGGCCCACCTGTTGCCTCCACACCCTCGCCCGCAGCACCCGGTCGCCCAGCTCCAGTTCGATAGCCTCGTCCCCAACCGCGACCAGGCCGAAATCCTCGGGGTTCTGCTCCAGGTAGCCCTCGTGCTGCCAGCCGCTCTGGTCCAGCCGCTGGTGGAAGTACCCGTGGTGGTAGAAGAGCCCCACCCCGACGAGCGGCCAGCCCTCGTCGGCGCAGACGCGCAGGTAGTCTCCAGCCAGGACCCCCAGGCCCCCTGAGTACTGGGGGATCAGCTCGCTGACCCCGAACTCGGGAGAGAAGTAGGCAACCCGGGGCATCGACCCGGGGGCCAGGGGTCCGGCCGGCGCTGAAGCCTGCTCCACGCTGAACCTCTCGACGGCGCGCACAGTGACAAAGGTAGCGGCAATCCGGTCCCATTCGCCCAGCTGTTCGGAAACGGGCCGCGCAGTCGATCAGCGGTTCGCTAAGATCGCCCGGTGATTGGAGAGGAGCAGCAGCCCTCCGGGGCTCCGGACGCGGGGGGCGCCAAGAACCGGTCCCGCGCCTCCCACGACCAGACTCCTCCCTCCGCCCTCCTGGAGTTCATGACCAAGGGGTGGGCGGCGCCCAGCGCGAGCCCTCCGCCTCCGATCACCGGGGTCGACAGCTACCGGGCCCGCCGCAAGGAGCTGTCTCAGAGCTTTCCGGGAATGTTGATAGTCGTCCCGGCCGGGATCGAAAAGGTCCGCGCCAACGACACCACCTATCTCTTCCGGCCCTCGACCGACTACCTCTACCTGGTCGGTGAGGGCGAGCCCGATGAGGTCCTGGTCATGGAGCCACTCGAGGGCGGCGGGCATCGGGATCGGGTCTTCACCGAGCCTGCCGCGGACTTCACCAAGAGCGACTTCTTCACCGACCGGGTCAAGGGAGTCTTCTGGGTTGGTCCCGGACGGGGCCTCAGCGCCACCGAGAGCCACCTCGGCATCGACGCCCAGGCCCTCGCCGAGCTGGCGCAGGTGGTGCCCGCCCACGACCGCGGGGTGGTGCTACGCGGGGTCGATCCGAAGGTCGACCAACTGGCCTCGGACCTGGCCGGCCCGGACGACCAGCTCGCGGCCCAGCTCTCCGAGATGCGCCTCATCAAAGACCAACTTGAAGTCGAGCTGCTGGAAGAGGCCTGCGAGCTGACCCGGCAGGGCTTCGAGGACGTGGTCCGGGCGCTGCCCAGGGCGCGCACGGAGCGTGATGTCGAGGTCGCCTTCTTCGCCCGGGCCAGGGCGGCTGGGAACGACACCGGTTACTCGACGATCGCCGCCGCCGGCAGTCACGCCACCATCCTCCACTGGAGCCACAACAGCGGCGACGTCCGCCCGGGCGAGCTGCTGCTGCTCGACGCCGGGGTGGAGACCAACCGCTACTACACCGCTGACGTGACGCGGACCATGCCGATCAACGGCCGATTCAGCGAGGTGCAGCGGCGGGTCTACCAGCTGGTCTACGAGGCCCAGCTGGCGGCGTTCGCCGAGGTCAAATCCGGCAACGAGTTTCTCGCCCCCAACCGGGCGGCGATGAAGGTTCTCGCTAAAGGGCTGGAGACGATGGGGCTGCTGCCGGTCAGCGCCGAGGAGTCGCTACAGAAGAAGAGCCAGCTGCACCAGCGCTACACCCTGCATGGGGTCAGCCACATGCTGGGGCTGGACGTGCACGACTGCGCCCAGGCGCGCGAGGAGAGCTATCGCCTCGGCGCGCTTCGACCGGGGATGGTGCTGACCGTCGAGCCGGGGCTCTACTTCCAGCCCCATGACCTCACCGTGCCAGAGGAGCTCCGGGGGATCGGGGTGAGGATCGAGGACGACGTGCTGGTCACGGAGGACGGCTACCGGCTCCTCAGTACCGGGCTCCCGTCAGCCCCCGACGAGCTGGAGCACTGGATGGCGGAGATCTGGGCAGGCACCAACAGCTGAAGGGGCCCTCACCCCAGCTCAGCCGACGCTGAGCGCCTCGACCAAGCCCTCCTGCACCCAGCTGAGCAGGTGGAGGGTCGCGAGTGGCGGCCGCCGGTGCTCCTGGAGGGTGTACTGCTCCTCCCAGCCATCGGCGGTGATCCCGAGCCGCTCCGCCAGCGCCAGCCGGAGCAGGTTCAGCGCCCGCAACCAGGCCATGGCCCCATCTGAGGACAAGAGGATCCGCTCGTCGGATTCCAGAGCTTCCCGCACCCGGGCCAGGTCAGCCGCCCGGGAGTCGGCCAGGTCGTTGCCGACCAGCCGCTGGAACTCCTGCTCATCCGCCTCTTCCTGATAGGCGCGGGGGCGAGCCAATTGGGAATGGTCCACCAGCGGTTCCAGCCGTTCCAGGATCTGCAACAGCGCTCGCCGCTCCCCGCGGCTGACCCGAAGGTAGACCAGCTCACCCTGCCGGTTGATCTGGGCCAAATTCAGTCGCGGGCCAAGGTCGCCTGGAGGCCGTGGGCGTGGAGCTGCGCCACCGCCATCTCGGCGCGCTCGCGGGGCTCGGTGGCCACCACCGCCTTGCCCTCGTTGTGCACCTGAAGCATCAGGCGGGTGGCGGTCGCCAGGTCGAAACCGAACAGCCTGCGGAGCACGAAGACGACGTAGCTCATCAGGGTGATCGGGTCATTCCAGACGACCACCTGCCACGGCCGATCACGCCGGTCCTTGTCTTTGCGGTCGGAGCCGGTCTCCTTGACCGCGAGCTCGTTGGTCGCACTCACCGGCAACTACGGTAGCGCGCCGCCACGCGAATGGCATCCGTAGCGCTCGGCGGCAGCCGCCGACGCTGTGCCATCCGGTACCCTGATCGGGATGCAAGGTGCCGGCCCAGCCCTCGTCAACCGGAGAAGGCGCCGCCTCGACTGGACCCGGCGCAAGACGGTGGGACTCGGGCTCTCGCTGGGGCTGGCGGCAACCCTGGCCGGCTGCGGCGGCAACCCTCTCAACACCGCTGACACCGGGGTGGGCTGCTCAGTGACGGTCCTGATCCCCAGCTCGGGCAACACCCTGCTGGGGAGCGTTCGGGTGAGGGTGGGCGGCACGAGCCACGACTTCGCCCGCAACGTCAACACGGTCGCGGTCGCCTGCGGTCGCCAGGCGACGCTGTCGGCGACCTCCGCCGATCCGTCAGTTCACCCCTTCACCAAGTGGACCCTCGCCGGCAGCACCAGCTCCGCGGCCAGGCTCACCGTCACCGTGGATGGGGTGCTCTCGATCCGGCCCGGCTTCCGGGTCCCCAAGGTAGCTCCGGTCCCGACTCCCCCGCCGAGTCCCAGTGCCAAGGTGACGCCGACCCCCTCGGCCACGCCATCCACGGTCACCCTCGACCAATGGGTCTCCTATGACTCCGCGACCCAGAGCGTGATCTGGAAGCTGGTGGCCGCCTACCAGGACGTCAACCACGGCCTCAGCTTCGATGGGGAGGCCCACGGCGCGATGAAGGTCACCGTCCCCGCCGGTTGGAGCGTGACCGTGGACTTCAGCAACGGGGGCACCACCAACCACTCCGCGGTGGTGGTGACTCCGACCGGCCTGGACCCGGTCTTCCCCGGCGCCGGGACGCCCAGCCCCATGCAGGGCACCGCCCCCGGGCAGACCGCCTCCTTCACCTTCACCACCAGCCAGGCGGGAAGCTACCGAATGGCCTGCCTCATGCCCGGGCACGAGGCGGCGGGGATGTGGGAGACCTTCATCGTGGCGAGCGGCGGACTCCCGGGCGTTCAGATCTAAGGGAGGCACCTCGTGACCGAAACCACCATGTGGGCGGCCGTGATCGACCGCCTGGGGGCAAGCCCCACGTATCGCGAGATCACCCGGCCGACGTCGGCCCCAGGTCAGGTCCTAGTCCAGGTCAGCGCCGCGGCACTCAACCCAGTCGACCTCCAGATCGCCTCCGGCGGCTTCTACGGGGGGGTCCCGGAGTGCCCCTACATTCCGGGCTCTGAGGGTGTCGGGGTGGTTACCGCGGGCAGTCGGCAGCTCCTGGGGAAGCGGGTTCGCTTCGAGACCAGAGGCAGTGCCAGCGGTGCTTTGGCGGAGTGGGCGGCCGTTGACCAGACCGCCTGCCTCCCCATCCCCGACCAGCTGCCGTCCGCCACCGGCGCCGCCCTGGGGGTGGCGGGGATGGCGGCCTGGATCTCTCTCGTGGACAAGGTCAGGCTCCAGCGAGGAGAGCGCGTGTTGATCCTGGGGGCAACCGGGCCGGTGGGCCAGCTGGGAGTGCAGATAGCCAGACTGCTGGGCGCCGGCCGGATCGTGGCCGCGGGCCGAGATCCCCAAGTGCTGGCGAAGACTCTGGAGCTCGGGGCAGATGCCGTCGTGGCCATCGCCGGGCAGACCGTGGAAGATCTCCAGGCCGAATTTACCGCAGCCGCCGGCGGCCCCTTGCAGGTCGTCTTCGACCCAGTGTGGGGCATCCCGCTCCAGGCGGCGGTGGCTGCCTCGGGACAGTCGGCTCGGATCGTCAACCTGGGCCAGAGCGCCGGCGCCGAGGCCACGCTGAGCTCGGCGATCGTGAGAGGGCGACAGCTGACCATCGTCGGCCACTCCAATCCCAACACCAGCTGGAAGGGTCGGGCCAACGCCTTCCGAGAGCTGGCGGACCACGCCGAGAGGGGCCGGATCCGAATCGAGGTCGAGGAGTTGCCGTTGCCAGAGGTCGCCTCGGCCTGGGCCCGTCAGGCCTCATCCCCGCACGCCAAGCTGGTGTTGGTCCCCTCTCCCTGACCGGCGCCGCAGCGGCCGGACAGGGGACCATACTGGCGCAGCCGACCGCCACCGGAGGAGCTGCAACTTGAACCCTCCCCAGATCCTCCCCACCCGCATCCGGGAGGGGCTTGCTCCGGGAATCACCTACCTCATCGAGGGTGAGCTGGTGCCGATGCTCCACTGCAGCATGGACGGATCCATGCCGGTCTACTTCGAGCACCACGTGGTGCTCTGGAAGGAGCCACAGGTGGCGATCAAGCTGAAGGCGGTCCGGGGAGCAGTGCGGCGCCTGGTCGGCGGGCGGCAGCTCTTCCTAACCGAGGCCCGAGGTCACGGCGACATCGCGTTCTCGAGGGACGCGCCCGGCCACGTCTTCCCGCTGGACCTTCCCCGCGGGGCGGCCATCCTGGTGCGCGAGCATCAGTTCCTGGCCGCGACCGCGTCGGTTAGGTACAGCACCAGCCACCTCCGCGGACTCAGCAACAACCTCTTCGGCAACAGTGGCTTCTGGGTGGATCGATTCGAGGCCCACGACGCCGACGGGGTGGTCTGGTTGCACGGCTTCGGGAACGTCTTTGAGAAAGTGCTTGAGGAAGGCGAAGAGATCGATGTCGAGCCGGGCGGCTGGGTCTACATGGACCCCGAGGTGAGGATGCGGCCCGCGGTCTACGGTCTCCGCACCGGCCTCTTCGCCGGGGTCGGTGAACTGATCTTCAATCGCTTTCGCGGGCCGGGCCGGGTGGGCATCCAGACCATGTACCTCCATCTCCCGAGCTCGGAGTGACAGGAGAGGATGCCTGGGCGTTCTCTCCCCAATCGATCGACGAGCTTGGCCGGACCAGCTATCGAGCGCCCCCTGAAGACGTGGCTCCTGACCGTGGGTCACGGGACCGCATCTGCCGAGCAGTTCGCAGCGCTGCTGCGCGGGGCAGGCGTGACCGACCTGGTCGACATCCGGTCGGTACCGGGAAGTCGGCACAATCCTCAGTTCGGCCAGGCAGAGATGGCCTTGTGGCTGCCGCAGGCGGGGATCGCCTACACCTGGGAACCTGCCCTCGGGGGTTTCCGGAAGACCAGCCCGACGTCGCCCAATGTGGCCCTGAGACATGCGTCGTTCCGAGGCTACGCGGACTACATGCAGACTCCAGCATTCACCACGGCACTCGCGGACCTGCGGCAGCTCGCACGCGAACGGGAGGTCGCGGTCATGTGTGCTGAGACCCTGTGGTGGCGGTGCCACCGGCGGCTGGTGGCCGATGCAGCGGTGCTGTGGGGCGGCGCCACGGTGGAGCATCTGATGCCCGACGGGCACCTCCAGATGCATCGGCTCACAGAGGGCGCTCGGCTGGACCCGGATGGCACGCTCGCCTACGACGGAGTGCCCACACCAACCGCGCCGATGCTCCTGCTGGAGCCCGAGCGGGCGGGCGCCGCGAAGGACCGGAGCAGCCGATCCAATACCCATGACGCCCAGCCGAAGCCGCCCTGATGGAAGTGCGGGTGGGGCTGGCGGTACAACCCCTGCATCACCAGGACCGCTCGGTCATCGAGCCTGACCTGAGTCTGTTCGGGGTTTTCGACGGAGTCGGTCAGTTCGAACAGAGCGGCGAGGCCGCCGAGTTGGCGGCGACGACGATTACTGAGGTGTGTCGTGCCGGTGGTCTGGCGCCGCTGGACGCCCTGGTCACCGGGTGCGAGCGAGCCGACGCGCTGATCAGGCAGCGCCGTCTGGGAGCCACTACCGCCACTGTGGCCTGGCTGGTTGGCGCTGAACTCCACTACGTCTCGGTGGGCGACTCCCGCCTCGGCTGGTTGGCGCTGAACTCCACTACGTCTCGGGGGGCGACTCCCGCCTCTACCACCTGCGGGCCGGCGATTCGCTGCTGGTCCAGATCACGGTGGACGAAGGCGAGGGCAACGTGCTCTTCAATGCCCTGGGAGAGGACGGTGGCCGGGGTGGCCGGTCGGTGGCCCCGCAGCGGGGCACTCTCCAGCTCGCCCCCAAGGACAAGCTACTTTTGGTGACCGACGGCATCACCGGCGATTTCGTCCCCGATCTGCTCACGGAGCAGGATCTGGCACCCGCCATCGACGGTGACGACCCTCAGCGGGCGGCAGACAGGTTGGTCGAGATGGCACGCAAGCAAGACGACCGCACTGCCTTGGTCATCTTCGTCGAGTGAGCTAGCAGGCTAGAGAGGCTCGGCACCGCCGCCTATACTTCCCCGGTCGTGCGCGTGGCCGCCCAGATGCAGCAATCCTTTCTACGTTTCCATGCTTGGGCCTACCAGCGGACCGGAGGCCGCCTCGGCCACCACATGATCGGCGTACCCACGCTCTTGCTGGAGACGATCGGGCGCCGCAGCGGCACTCGCCGCACCAACGCGCTGGTCTACGCCAAAGACGGGGCCAGCTACGTCGTGGTCGCCTCCAAGGGTGGAGCTGACCAGCCTCCCGCCTGGCTGCTCAATCTGCGGGCCCAGCCTCAAGTCGAGATCCAGGTGGCGCGGACGCGGATGAGGGCCCAAGCCGCCATCGTGGAGCAGGGGGACCCCGACTACGAGCGGTTGTGGCGTCTGGTGAATGACCACAACCACGATCGCTACCACGGCTACCAGACCAAGACCCAACGTCCAATTCCGATGGTGGTGGTGACTCCCGTCTGAGCTGGGACCCGCTTCGCGGGGCGGCCAGGTGGGGCTCGCCAGAGGAACTCTGCTACCCACTACCCTTCATGCAAGCGACGTTGGGGCCGCGTCGCGGCCCGAGGTGGTTCGGCGAGGAGGTTGGCAATGCCCTCACTGGCGCGTCCGGTCGGCCTGGGGCTCAACGCTCAGGGCGAGGTGCGCGACGCCATCCACCAGGCCGAGCTGGCCGAGCGGGCGGGTTTGGATTCGATCTGGTTCCATGAGTCCTACTTCGCCCGGGACGCCGTCACCTACGCCACCGCGGTCGCCACCACCGTGCCGCGAATGAGGATCTGCCTGGGGGCGCTCAACCCCAACACTCGCCATCCGGTCGTGCTGGCGATGACGGTGAGTGCCCTCGACGACCTGGCGCCGGGCCGGATCACCCTGGCCCTCGGAACAGCTCTGCCCCTCCGGCTGGCCCAGATGGGGATCCCCTATCAGCCGGACGCCGCCATCGCCAAGGTGGAGCAGACGATGGTGGAGTTGCGCCAGCTGTGGCGGGGCGACCGCGTGGCGTTGGGGGCATCAGGCGTGCCAGAAGTGGAGCCGATGTTCCCCCCGGTACACCAGGTGCCGATCTGGGCCGCAGGATACCGAAGGGAGTTCCACGAGCTGGCCGGACGTGCCGCTGACGGTTATCTGGCCCGGCCGGCAGAGCCGGTGGAGGCGGTGGCGCTGGCGGCCCGGCGGATCAGGGCCGCCGCCAGTCAGGCCGGGCGGGACCCCGCCTCGGTCGTCATCGGCGGCTATCTGCTGGCTCTGATCGACAGCAGCCGTCGGGCTGCTCTGGACCGCGCCAAGCGCGAGCCGTTCGCCATCTACATGCTCGCGGTACAGACCGATGTCGCCATGCGCCGGGCGGGGATGGACCCCTCCCTGCGCCAGCCGATCCTGGCTGCCTGGAGGGCCGAGGACTATCACGGGGCCGCTCGACTGATCCCCGACGAGCTGGTGGAGGCATTTTTGCTCTGCGGCACGAGGGAAGAGGTGGCGGCCGGAGCCGAGCGGTTCAGCGAAGCGGGCATGGACCTCCCCATCCTCCAGCCGGTGGTCCAAGAGGCGGCTCAGGTGGAAGCGGTGGTGGAGGCGGCGGCGATCTACGGCTCGGCGGGAGCCCTGGCACCAGCCTGGGGCTCGCGGCGGCGGCCGATCGAGTCAAGCGACAAGATCGGCCTGCTGCGCCGCGCCCGGGGCTGGCTCGAGATCACCAGACCCTTCGCTCTCACCGCCTCTGTCGTGCCGGTCTCGGCGGCCGGCTCCCTGGCAGCGGTGCAGCGCCAGTTCAGCTGGCCGCTCTTCGCCCTGGTCCTGGCCGGAGCGGTACTGCTCCAGGTTGGCACCAACGTGATCAACGAGATCTACGACGTGCGCAAGGGGATCGATGCCATCACCTCACCTCGGGCCAGCCAGGCACTCTTGACCGGCCGGGTCCGAGAGAGGGACGCGTTCGCGTTGGCGGGGATCGCCTTTCTGTTGGCGACCCTGATCGGAGTGGTGCTGATCCTGACCCGCGGCTGGCCGATCGCCCTCATCGGAGCGATCGGCCTGATCGCCGGGTGGGGCTACACCGCTCCGCCGCTCCAGTACAAGTACCGCGCCGCAGGACTACCCCTGGTCTTCTTGCTCATGGGGCCTTTGATGGTGCTGGGCGCCTACTTCACGATCACCGGACATCTATCCTGGGCCGCGGGCGCAGTGAGCGTGCCGATCGGACTCTTGGTGGCCGCCATCCTCCAGGGCAACGAGTGGCGGGACATCGGCGAGGACGCCCGGGCCGGGATCAGCACGGTCTCGATCCGGGCCGGGCGCCGGGTCGCCCACAACCTCTACGTGGTGCTGCTGGTGGGGGCGTTCGTCACCCTGGCCTTCTCGGTCGCGATCGGGGTGCTGCCTCGGCTCAGCCTGCTGGCCCTGCTCGCCCTGCCACTCCTCGTCCGGGCGCTCAATGCCTCCCAGCTGGGCGCCGCCGGACAGCAGCGGGCCATCGCCATGATCGATCTGGAGACTGCCCAGCTCCACGCCAGCTTCGGACTGTTGCTGGTCGCCGGGATTGCCATCAGCGTCGGCTGGCACCCGGGCAGCTGAGCCAGGTGAGGATGAGCCTCCCCGAGCAGCCGAGCCCGCGGGTGGTGGCCGCGAGTGCCGTCTTCGCGTACCTGGCTTTCGCGGCCACCTTTCGGGGCCCCCGGCCGCGGTTCTGGCAGCGGATGACCGGCACCGCCGTGGTCCTGGGGACGACCTCCATCCTCACCAGCCGGGAGCTGCGCCGCCAAAGAACCCGTCCCCGCGACCTGGCCCTAGGTACGGCGATCGCGGCCGGCCTTTACGGGGTCTTTGCGGTGGGCGATCGGGCGGCCCGGCTGGTGATGCCGCAGGGCGACCAGGACATTGGCAACATCTATGAGCTCCGCCGGCTGCGGCCACGCTCCGAGTTGGCCCTGCGGCTGGCTCTGGTCATCGCTCCCGCCGAGGAGCTCTTCTGGCGGGGCATCCTGCAGCAGGCCCTGGCCAAGCGCTATGGCCGGACAAAAGGGGCGGCCCTCTCGGCCGCCATGTATGGCGGCGCCCACATCTGCACTGGGAACCCCACCCTGATCGGCGCCGCCACTATCGCGGGCGGCGGCTGGTCCGGGCTGGCCGCGGCCGGGGTACCGATGCCGGCCCTGGTGGCTAGCCACATGATCTGGGACGTGTGGATCTTCCTGGTACGGCCCACTCAGAAGATCGGCTGAACTCCCGACTCTCTGAGCCAGCGGCGGCCCAGCGCGCCAGTCACCGGCAATTAGTCAGACGTTGGCTGCTGAGCCTCCTCTACGGTCAGCTCCGCAGTCGGGTCGGCTTCCAGACGATCATCTGGGATGGCCAATCCACTACGGAGAGAGCGCCCGAAGGTTCCCTTCTCGAGCCGACGCTCAGCCCGGTCGATTGCGGCCAGCCGGTCGCGGAGCTGGGCCGCGACGGCATCGTCGACTTCCTCGTTCGTCAGCGACTCGGCTCGGTCTTCCAGGTCCCCGGGCTGGTTCGCTTCCGCTCGGTCGGTCCGCCCTGAGACTGTCGTTCCCTGCAGCAGCGCCTCAACCCGGGAACGCTCGCCTCGCAGCAAAGCTTGGGCTCGCTCGTCTTCCATCTGGCCTCCTTGATGGTTACGGGTCGGGGGAGAGCCGGCGAAAAGCGTCACCGGAAACCCGACAGCCCTCTGGCACGATCCCGGGCCCCGCGGTCAGTCTAGAGGCGGAGAGCCCCTCGGCGTCCGACTTCACGCCCCTTCGGTTGACAACCCGCGCCCGCCTAGGCGAACTCATCGCAGAGTTCACCTAGGCGACGCCGGGCATAAGTGTCCCGGACGCTACGATCCCACCATGGACGAATTGGATGCGGCTGAGCGAGAGCGGGTCCGGCGCCGCAATCGTAAGCGGATCATCAAGGTGGTGATCAAGTCTCGGATGACCCTCTTGGTGTGAACCTCCCTACGGTGTTTTGCCAAAACCCTAGGGGTAGCTGGGTGAGCGGCGAGTTCAGTCGTCGACCCCAGGGGCTGGAGCAAAGTCCAGGTAGGCATCCCAGGCCCGGGGGCCGTAGACGGTGGCCGTTCCTCCGTCCATGAGCAACGCCACGGACAGGGCCTCGGCCACCTCCTGCGGGGTCGCCCCCCGTGCCGCCGCCGCCTTGGCGTGGTAGGCGATGCATCCGTCGCATTGCTTCACCACCGCGATTACGAGTGCGATCACCTCTTTGACTCGAGCCGGCAAGACCCCGTCGGCGAGCGCGGCATCGTGCAGTTGGCCGAAGCCGGCCCAGGCTTCGGGAGCGGCTTGCCGCAGCGAGCGGGTCGGGGCTCTTAGTTCTTCGATGACGTCACGTGCGTGGCTCATGGTTCATCCTCTCTCACTGGTCGATGGGGCTCCCCTGAACGGGCGCGCTGGTCCGGGTAACCGGCCTCCCCGGCGGTAGGGAGGCGCAGCCACCGGAAGTATTCACGGTCATCCAGGAGCTCGAGACGCCGCGAAAGAACCGGGTTCTCCGTCGACTGGCTGGTGTGGCATGCGATGGCGCGCCGCTGGCGGGTCCGGTTGACGAGCACCACGATGTCGATGTGCTCGTCGTCGCGGCCGACGAAGCTGGTGGCGAATTCGCGGTTGAGGGAGAGGGCCGCCTTCTGGGGAAGCACCCAGGCGAGGACGGAGAGTCCGGCCCGCTCGGCGTAGGCGACCGCCGCGTCGGTCGCCCGCTGGTGGTCGGGGTGCCCAGTGATCCCGCCTCGGTCGAAGGCGAGCAGCAGGTCGGCCCCAACGAGCACCGCGACCTGGCCGACCTGTGTCACGAGCTGCTCGAACGGCTCGTCGGCCAGGGAACCGTCGGGGTGATCGAAGAGCTCGATCTGCCCGACACCGAGTTCCGAGGCGGCGTTCGAGAGTTCGGCCCGCCGCACCGACCGCAGATCGGCCGCAAGCCCGAGGGTTGACGCCTCGCCGTTGGTGAACACCAGCACCGCCGTCGACGAACCCTGGGTGGCGAAAATCTCGAGGGCCGCTCCCAGCCCGAAGCTCTCGTCATCAGGGTGAGCGCAGACTGCAAGGACCGAATGGGCCGCCGGGAGCGCCGTGGTCTGCGAGTCAGTACCCATCGCGCCCCTCATTTCGGATCGGGAAGGCCGAACGTGACCCGCCGTCATGATACCTCCTGATACCCCCCTGGGTATAATACATCCTATTGACAGAATGGCGGCGGTACGCGACCAGGAGGCACATCGGTGGACCGCGAGGAATGGAACGAGCGCTACGGAACTGACGAGCTGGTGTGGCGTGCCGAGCCGAACCGGTTCCTCGTTGAGGAGGTCGAGAGGCTGACGCCGGGCCGGGCGTTAGACCTAGCGTGCGGCGAGGGGCGCAACGCCGTGTGGCTGGCGTCCCAGGGGTGGAAGGTCGTGGGGATGGACTTCTCGTCAGCCGGGCTGGCCAAGGGCCGGCGCATGGCGGACGAGCGGGGCGTCGAGGTGACGTGGGTGGAGGCCGATGCCGTGTCGTGGATCCCGCCCCGAAGCGGCTTCGATCTGGTGGTGCTGATGTACCTACAGCTACCCTACGATCAGCGCCGCGCCGCGCTCGGCCACGCCGCCGCGGCCCTGGCGCCCAGGGGGGTACTGCTGGTCGTGGGGCACGATGCCACCAATCCGACAGAAGGCTTCGGCGGACCCCAGGACCCCGCCGTCCTCTGCAGCGCCGAAGACATCGTCGGTGACCTCGACGGCCTTCGCATCGAACGGGCCGAGCGTGTGGAACGACAGGTCGACACCCCCTCCGGTGCAGCGGTCGCCCTCGATGCCTTGGTCCGGGCCGTCCGGGACGCCTGACGGTCCGACCGGTGGAGTCGGGCGGCGACTCAGCCCCGCGAGGCCACCGCGTCACGAACCGCGGTGAGCCGTTCGGCCGCTTCCGCCGCCAGGTCGGCCAGCTGCGGTCCAGGCATCAGCGCCCGGGGATCCGCGATCGACACTCGGGTGCGGTCCCCGTCGGCTTCGAGCACGACGTTGCAGGGGAGCAGCAGGCTGACCGACGGGTCGACCTCCAGCGCCCGGTGCGCGAAATTGGGATTGCAGGCACCGAGGATCTTGAGCGGTGGCCGATCGACACCGAGCTTCGCCTTGAACGTGGCGGCGACGTCGATCTCAGTCAGGACCCCGAAGCCCTGGTCGGCAAGCGCCTCGCGCACAACAGCCTCGGCGCGGCCGAAGGGAATTCCGATGGTTGTCACGATCGCGTCCATTTCGAGCACCTCCACGGGTCGGATAACGCGATTCAGGCCAGCTTCATGAACATCCGCTCCACAGACTCGATGGCGTACCCCTCCTCCTCGGCCTCGTCGGGATGCTGGACACAGTAGGTAAGCCCGGCGGCAACCAGGCGGAGTCCGGCCTGTTCGAGCGCCTTGGTGGCGGCCGACAGTTGTGTCACGACGTCGCGGCACTCGCGTCCCTCGTCGAGCATCCGCTCGACCGCCTGGACCTGACCCGCCACGCGGTGCAGTCGCTTGCGGACATCGTCGACGACGTCATCGGGCAGTTGCATGGTCGCTCCCTTCGTCTCCTTGGGTCACGCCGAAACGGAGCTGCGGTCGGGCCCCAGCTCGAGTTGACGCAACTCGAACAGCGGCAACCCGGTACGACCAAGGTTGACCGCCGCGATCTCGACGTAGTTCGGCGGACGAGGTGCCGCCCTCTGGGTCGCCCAGCGGACGAAGCGCTCCTCGTAAAACGACAGTGGCTTGAGCGTCCGGCGTAGATCCCCGAGCCTGGCGGCCAATTCAGCGGCGGACATATTGCGGGACATCGATGGTCTCCTCGGGTCGCAGCGGCGGCCTTGGCGGTCTCGGCGTGATCAGCGGGTACCCCAGCGGGTATATTTCCTTCCGGCAGGATACCTCAAGGGGTATCCGGTCGGGGGATAAGCAGGACGCTGGGAGATCACCGTGAGCTGGTTGCAGAGGATGTTGGGTGGGGGCCAGGGGATCGGCCCGCAGGAGGCGCACGATCTCGTGCGGGCCGGGGCGCTGCTGCTCGACGTCCGGGAAGCGTCCGAGTGGCGGGCCGGTCATGCCCCTGGGGCCCGCCACGTCCCTCTCGAGGAGCTCGAGCGCCGGCTTGGTGGGTTGCCCCGCGACCGACGCTTGGTGGTTGTCTGCCAGTCGGGGAACCGCTCGGCGAGGGCGACTGCCCTCCTCACCCGGTTCGGATTCGAGGCCGTGAGTCTGAACGGCGGCATGCGGGCGTGGGCGGCGGCCGGCCTGGCCGTGGAGACCGGCAATCCGCCGCCGGCCACGGTGGTGTGACGCTCCTCCTTACCCTTCCCTTGGGGCTGATGATCGGGCTGGCGCTCGGTACCCTGGGTGGCGGCGGCTCGATCCTAGCCGTGCCCGCGCTGGTCTACGTCGTCGGTCTCAATCCCAAAGGGGCGGTCACGACGTCGCTTGTGGTTCTCGGCGGGGCTGCCCTCGGCGGCCTGGTCGGCCACTGACGCGCCGGGCGCGTCCGGGTGGCGGCCGGCCTTTGGTTCGGCCTGGCTGGCGGGGCGGGATCGCTGCTCGGCACCGAGCTGAACCGGGCGGTCAACCCCGATGTCCTGCTCGTGGCGTTCGCGGGCGTGATGCTGCTGGCCGCGTGGCGCATGTGACCGACGGCACGAGCACCAGACCGCAGCACGTCCGATTCGTCGTCAGGCTGAATCCTCGCGACGGGGACGGCCGCGGCCCTACCGGCCGTCCCCGTCGAACGCCCGGTGCCCAAAGGCACGCTGCCAACCGGGCGCAGGCTCAGCTTCCAGATCTCGACGGTAGTCAAAGTCGTCGCCGCTGGAACGGCGGTCGGGTTCATGACCGGGTGCTTCGGGGTCGGTGGCGGGTTCATCATCGCTCCGGGCCGTATGCTCGCCCGGCGATTCGAGATGCGGATGGCGATCGGTACGTCGCTCTTGGTGATCGCCGTGAACTGCGGTGTGGCGCTGACCTCAAGGCTTGCCACGACCGGGGTTACCTGGCACGTCGCGCTGCCGTTTGCGGCCGCCGGCCTGACGGCCGCGGCCGCTGGCAACCACATGGCGAGCCCAGTACGGGCCTCAACCCTTCAGCGCTGGTTCGCTGTGCTGCTCGGGGCGGCAGCCGCCTACCCGCTGGCCCGCTCGCCCGTATCGGTATAAGCCGCCAGACTGCGCCTGGCCGATCTGAACCAGCCGACGAGGAGACTCACCCGCGGCGCGCATCGCGAACGCTGCGACCTCCCGGCAGGCCTGCCCGCCCGAGGTGGTGGTCGCCAGGGTCGGCAGACCAGGTGCCAGCCGGAACGCTGACAGGGCGGCTCACTGGTCTCCTTGTCGGCGCGGCCGGGTAGACGGCCTTGCGGGTCTGTCCACGCCGTCTGATGACGGATACCCCTAGGGGTATACTATTGGGGAGTGTTGCAACCCAGGAAGCGAAAAGGAGGACTGCGGAGATGCCAACCGTCAAGCTGACGAAGGCGACATTCGAAGACGTCGTGACGACCGGCACCGTGCTGGTGGACTTCTGGGCGTCGTGGTGCGGACCGTGCCGCATGTTCGGGCCCGTGTTTGATGCCGCCTCCGAGGAGCACGCGGATCTAGTGTTCGCCAAGGTCGATACTGAGGACCAGACAGAGCTGGCCGCCGAGCTCGGGATCATGTCGATCCCAACCTTGATGGTGTTTCGGGACCAGGTGCTCGTGTACTCCCGGCCCGGAGCGCTCCCTCCCGCCTCGCTCGAGGATCTGATCAGCCAGGTGCGGGCGCTCGACATGGACGAGGTGCGCCGGCAGATCGCTACGACCGAAGTCAGACGAACCGCCTAGGTCCGGTCGCCTCTGCGCCCGCCCGGTGGCGGGCCCTCAGCCTGGGTTGACAGCGATGCCGGTGGTGAACCACGACCATGGTCGAGGCCCCTTGGCGTACCGCTGCTCGACGTGGTCGAGGACGAACCCGGCGTCGGTGATGATCGCCGGGATGTCGCGCGTGAGGTGGCATCCGCCGGCAAGTCGACGTTGCAGGGGTTCGAGGCGGCGTTGCCAGGCGACAACCTTCGGGTCGGGAGCGAGGCCGTGCTCTAGAAATTGGAGATGGCCCCCAGGGCGCACCACGCGTCGCAATTCCGCCAGGGCCAGGCGAGCATCGGGGACGGTGCAGAGGGTGAAGGTCGACAGGGCAGCGTCGCAGCTGCCGTCTTCGAGGGGAATGGCCTGCCCGTCGAGGCCGATATGTTCGACCGGCACCAGTGACGAGGCGACCCGACGGGCGGCCAGCCGGCGCGCCACCGCCGCCGGTTCCACGGCGAGGACGACGTCCACCGTGGCCGGGTAATGGGCGACGTTGAGCCCCGACCCGAAGCCGATCTCGACCACACGGCCCTGCAGCCCTGCGGTGACTCCGGCACGCCAGCCGTCCATCGAGGCGATGCCGCAGGCCCGGTCCACCAGTCGGGGCAGGATGTGTTCACGGTAGAAGCCCACGTCGGTACCGTAGCGGGAACTGGCAACCCCTTGCGGTGAGTTGTCTGGTCCGTTGCGGGGGGCGATCCGTCGTCAAAAGCGTCGTGCTCGGACGGTTTCGACCCCGATCCGGATCGGGGAGACCGCTGCTCGGTTCCGCCGTCTCTTCTTCAACCGTCGATAGCGATGCGCGCCGAGACCGCCGCCGCGTGTCGCTCCTGCTTGGGAGTCATCCACGCTCCAGCTCCTCCCCGGGCCGCCCGCGCCACCACTGGGTTGCTCATTGTGCCCTGCGTACTCCCCTGTGGTCGCCGAGCCGACCGGTCCGGTCTGCAACCTTGATTTCTAGTACTCGGGACCTTCGTCCTG
>OCZT010001160.1_pt1 | contig 27300 bp, 28 predicted proteins | sample 1539031 | NCBI WGS metagenome assembly OCZT01 (sample SAMEA3539308, study PRJEB22396) | soil metagenome | biome: tundra; feature: field; material: soil | place: USA | collected 2010-05 | depth 0.15 m | reverse complement strand
TCGATGCCGTTGACCTGGGCGTTGTCTTTGACGGTGGCGAACTGGATGGTGATCTTCCCGGTGCTGTCCGCCGTCGCGGTGAATTGCTCGACCACGGCCTTGTATTCCGCGCCGGCCGTGGCCAGGATGTCGAAGTTGGTCAGCACCTGGTTTCCGTTGATGATGACGTTGAAGGTGCGCGAGCCAGCCGTCGTCCAGTATTCCTCGGCGAAGTGCAGCCGCACGGTGTAACTCCCACCCGCGGTCAAGCCGGGGACGGTGTAGCTGAAGTTGCCGTAGCGGTTGCTCTGGTAGACGGACTGGGGCGCGGGGCTGGTCACGGCGCTGGTGTCGATCGCATGCGAGGTGGCTGAGGTCGCGCCGCCGGTGAAGTCCTCGTCGGCCGCGAACGGCGAGACCGCCGGGCCGCCGGAATTGATCTGCACAGCCCCCGGCGGTGGTGGTGGCGGCGTACTACCCGACAGGACCTCGATGCCGTTGACCTGGGCGTTGTCTTTGACGGTGGCGAACTGGATGGTGATCTTCCCGGTGCTGTCCGCCGTCGCGGTGAATTGCTCGACCACGGCCTTGTATTCCGCGCCGGCCGTGGCCAGGATGTCGAAGTTGGTCAGCACCTGGTTTCCGTTGATGATGACGTTGAAGGTGCGCGAGCCAGCCGTCGTCCAGTATTCCTCGGCGAAGTGCAGCCGCACGGTGTAACTCCCACCCGCGGTCAAGCCGGGGACGGTGTAGCTGAAGTTGCCGTAGCGGTTGCTCTGGTAGACGGACTGGGGCGCGGGGCTGGTCACGGCGCTGGTGTCGATCGCATGCGAGGTGGCTGAGGTCGCGCCGCCGGTGAAGTCCTCGTCGGCCGCGAACGGCGAGACCGCCGCACCGCCCGAGTTGATCTGATAGCCCCCCGGTGGCGGGGGCGTGGTGGTGGAGAGCAAGCCGAAGATCGCCAGGCTCGATGACAGCCCCACGAACACGTCGCCGTTCGTCACGACGACTGAACTGAACTTCACATATCCGCTCAGGCCGTCGCGGCTCGCATCTGGTTACTGTTGTAAAGCTCGTTCGCCAGATTGCTTGCGTCATAGGCGTGCAGTTCCGAACCGTAGTCGATTTTCCAGACGATACCCGTGCCTGCCGCGGTTCCGTTGCTGGACACGACCGGAGAGCCGCCGTTGCCATCTGTTGACGTGGAGGTGGGGGCGGTCGAGAGCTTTCCGTTGCTCCAGGAGAAGGCCCAGGTCGGGCCGTTCACCGACGTGAAGTACACGTACTGCCCGCTGGGGCCATTCCAGAATGCTGGCGTGCTGAAGTCTGAACCGACGGTCCCAGGTGGCAGTTCCTGCTGCACCTTGTCTATGTCGGTACGGTTTTCTTCAGCGGATCCGTTACAGGTGAGATTGGGGTCGGCGGTATATTTCCCCATATTCGTCGTGCTGACCACGTACGGACGGCCTTCCTTGCCCGCTCCGATCAGGGCGTTCGCCCCGGGAACCAGCAGCGGGCCGCCTGCGCCTAGGTCCTGGTCGCCTGCACTGAGGCAGCTTTGGTTGAAGGGCGTGAAGTAGTCCTGGTTCTGCAGCGCGGCATTCAGGCGCACGAAGCTGTCGCCGTAGTCGGGTCCGCCTGTGTTGGCATCGAAGGTGCCGTTACCGCTCACGTAGTACAGGTTTCCGCTGCTGTCGGCGTCCAGCCCGGCGTCGCCACCCCAGATCCCTCCCTGTATCCCATTAGGAGTGTCGTCGTAGGCATTCACCTGCTGGAACGAGGACCCGTTGTAGGTGTAGCTGAGGATCCAGCCGTGATAGTTCCCGTTGTCACAGAACGAGGAGAAGGCGATATAGACTTTCCCGTTCGCGAGTACGAGCCCGGCGCGCTGCCGATTGAGACCGGCATTGAAGCTGACCGTGCCGCCTGAGCTCCCGGCGCCCGTCCCCAGTGCTGATGCTTGTATGACGATGGGCGGGCTTATGTCCTGCCCGGTCAGGATATTCAGCGCATGCAAGCGGTAGACAAGATTGCCGCCCCTCATCGTCGTAGTTGACGACGTACATCGTGTTCGTCGTGGGATCGATGACCGGCGTGCCTGTGATTCCGATGATAGGGGTCAGGTCGCCGCAGGATACGGCGCTGTAGGGAACCGCCGTAGCGCCGCCCGGCAGCAGGCTGGTCTTCCAGAGCGGCGCCCCGGCGCTGGTCGCGTCGGCGTCGAACGCGTAGACGGAATCATTCTCGGTGGCTGCGAAGACGACGACAACGGCGTCGAGCGGTTCATCACCACCACCCGGCGGCAGAACTTCCTGGTCCCACCCCGCCGGAACCGGGCGTTCCCGCTGATTGAGCTCATCTAACGGGACCTCTCTCAGATCCTGTCGATGGAAATGATTGTCCAGCCGGATCCGTGCCGCGCCATCTGAAGGTGCGCATGATACGGCCCGACTCTTTTCCGGTCGAGGGTCAGCACGGCCATCGACTGAAAGACCGCCACGGAAAAATGGGTCACCGGCCCACCCATGCCATCCATCATGCCGGCGAGCTGGAGGAACCCTTGCAGGGTCAGCCTGCGGCCACCCGGCCCGGTCACATTGGCAGCGAGATAGGTGAAGGCCTGTCGATACTTCTGCGCGACGATCGCCCGGTAATAAGTTGCCGCCACTGCCGCCGCAGTGTTTCCGGGTGGTGCGGTAGTGGGAGATGTTACCTCTGAAGAGCCAGAACTCGGGGCGGCTGTCACTTTTGCCGTTGTATTGGGTGAAGGTGCGTGGAAGCCTTTCCAGAGCATGCGACGATACCCACGGCCAGGCAGATGCAGAGTAGCGCCAATCGTTTCATGCGGATCCTCTCCTCGGCCGCTGATGCGGCCTGCCGTTGAGGAAGCGTTCGACGGGGAGGGTGGCGGCGCCGAGTGCGACCGCGTCGGGACCGAGGTGTCCCAGCTCGATCAAGGTCCCGGCGAAGGGATGCCTGAGCGAATGCTGGCGGGCCGCTGCGCGGATGGCGGGGAGCATCTGATCGCCGAGCAGAAGTCCTGCCCACCCGCCCAGGATGATCCGCTCTGGGTTGAAGAGATTTATCAGATTCGCGATGCCGACGCCGAGGTACCGGGCCGTGTCATCCAGCACCTCCGCCGCCCTGGCCGACGTCGCATAGCTGTTGATCAGGGCCGCGAGCGCGGACTCCTGATCATCGCCGGGCAGCGGCAGGCCGTATCGATCGAGGATAGCCTCGGCGCCCACGTAAGCCTCAAGGCATCCCCGCGACCCGCACCTGCAGGCACGCCCGCCCGCGGTTACGGTGGTGTGCCCCCACTCCGCGGCGCTCGAGGTGGAACCCCGGTGGGCACGCCCGTTGGTAATGATGCCGGCACCCGCACCGGAACCGATCAGGCACACGACCGCGTGCTGGGCTCCCCGGCCTGCGCCGAACCACAGCTCAGCCTGGCTCATGGTCTTAGCGCCATTGTCAATGTCCAGCGGCAGGCCGGTACCAGACCGGAGCAGCCGTTCCAGCGGGATCGACTCCCAGCCGAAGGTCTGCCCGTGCACGAGCACCTCGGGTCCGTGCTCGACGATGCCGGGAACCCCGACACCGATCCCGAGGACGCGCGAGGCGTCGACGCCCCCGTTGGCCAGGACGGCGGCCAGCCCGGTGACGACCGCGCCGACGATCACGTCCACGCCGTGTTCCCTGGGAGCCAGCGGGTAGTCGGCTTTGGCGTGTTCGGTCATCATCAAGTCGAACAGCTCGACGCGGACGCGGGTCTCGCCGACGTCTACCCCGATGACGTATCCGTAGCCGGGGTTGATCTGGAGCAGGGCGCGGGGCCGGCCGCCCTCCGAATCCACCGACCCGGCCTCGACCACGATTCCTTCCTGGATCAGCTCACGGATGACGTTGCTGACCGATGCGGGACTGAGCCCGGTGGCCTCACTCAGATCCTGGCGGCTGCGTGGCTGATCGAAATACAGCGACGTCAGCAACACAGACCGGTTATCCCGGCGCAGATCGCGCACGGTCGCCCGTTTTCGCTCTGACATGGGCCCTCCAGCTGGTTTCACAGCATATTTGAAGAGGGCCGCCGATTTGATCAGCGGCCCTCTCTGGCTAGCGGCCAGAAACCACCGTTGTTACCAGCCGACAGCGACCACCAGGTACTGCGGGTTGGTTACCGAGATGTCCGAGGACTGCCCGGCGTCATCGTCGTAGGGGAATCCGTACTGCAGGCCGTTGATCGCGTTCTGATGCCAGAACCAGGCGTAGTAATTCGCCGGACCAGCCTGGTAGAAGTTGGCCGGGTTGGTCTGCTGGGCGGCGGGCAACTGCGCGACGTGCCGGTTGAGGCCGGCGCACAGCGGGGGATTGGCCGCCAGGGTGCCGCCGCAGCCGAAGATCTGGGCGGTGGAATCGCTGCTGTCGCCGTTGGCGGCCGCGTAGCTGGTGAAGTAGTTCGCGTACGCGCCGCCCGCCTGGAACGCGGGATCGTTACCTGGCGACGGGATGCCGTACGGGGCCTGGTCGGTCGCCAGCTCCTTGAACTGGGCCGGCACCGCGTTCTCGAATCGCTGGAAGGTCGCGCTCCGGCTCTCCTGGAACGTGGCGTAGTTCTCACCGACCTCCTGGCTGGACCCGTCGTGGCCGTGCAAGAGCAGGGCCAGCTTGAGGCCGAACCTGTCGACCCTGGTGGTGTCCACGTTGATCGACGACGCGCCCACGGTGAACTCGATGAAGTCGTAATACTGGCTGGTCGGGGAGCCGAGGTAGAAATACATCCGCCCGGCCGAGTTCGCCGGCATGTCGATGTACGGCTGCTGAGCGATCGATTCTTCCTGCCCGTTGAAGCTCCAGTAGACCTGGCTGTCCGGGTACTGGCCGTTGGTCTGGTTCACGATGGAGACTTCCAGGACGTTGTGCGCGGCGGGAATGGCGCTGGTGTTGCCCCAGAACGATGCGGGCGGGGCACCAGAACCGCCGCCTCCCGCGCTGTTCACGGTCCAGCTGAAGGTGGCGGTGCCGGCCGCGCCGGTGGTGTCGGTGGCGGTCACGGTGACGCTGGAGGTGGCCGCCGTGCCGGGGGTCCCGGAGATCAGGCCGGAAGAGCTGATGGACAGCCCGGCGGGGAGCCCGGTAGCGGTGTCGGTCAGGGTCTGGCCGGACGCCGAATCGGTGGCATTGATCTGCAGGCTGACCGCGGTGCCCACGGTCGAGGTCTGGCTGCCGGGGTTGGTGACGGTGACCGTGTTACCGCCGCCGCCGCTGCCTGCTGTGGTGTAGATGCCGAATTCCCACAGGCTGTAGCCGTACTGGGTACCGCGCGCGGTACCGTACATGCGGACATAGCGGCCCGAGCCGGTCACGCTGAGGGTCTGCGTGCCACCGGTGCCTGCGCTGGTGGAGTAGATCGAGGTCCAGGTCGTGCCGTCAGGTGAGGTCTGGATCTGGAACGCCTTGCCATATGCGGTCTCCCAGTTCAGCGTGACCTGGCAGATCGACTGGGTGGAGCCCAGATCCACCTCCAGCCACTGAGGGTCGGAGAACGCGCTGGACCAGCGGGTGCCCAGGTTGCCGTCCACCGCGGCCGAGGCCGGGAAGCCGGCATTCTCAAGCGAGGACGCGGTGGCGGGCTTGTTCAGCGCGACGTCGGTGCTGCCGCAGGTGCCGCCGCCGGTGCCGAAGACACCGAACTCCCACAGGCTGTACCCGTACTGGGTGGCCCGGGCGGTGCCGTACATGCGGATGTACCGGCCGGAGCCGGTCACGCTGAGGGTCTGCGTGCCGCCGGTGCCTGTGCTGGTGGAGTAGATGGAGGTCCAGGTCGACCCGTCCGGGGAGGTCTGGATCTGGAACGCCGTCGCGTACGCGGTCTCCCAGTTCAGCGTGACCTGGCAGATCGACTGGGTGGAGCCCAGATCCACCTCCAGCCACTGAGGGTCGGAGAACGCGCTGGACCAGCGGGTGCCCAGGTTGCCGTCCACCGCGGCCGAGGCCGGGAAGCTGGCATTCTCAAGCGACGACGCCGTAGCGGGATGGTTCAGCGCCAGATTCGTCGTGCCGCAAGCGGCCGCCGACGTCACGGCGCCTTGGCTGGGCGCCGTGGTCGCCAGGAACGCGGCCACGAGGGTGAACGCTGCGATGACAGCGCCGAAGGAGCGATGGCGGAAGCGCCGCCGCGCCTCAGCATGCGGGATGGGACTCATGGCCGTCCTTTCCAGGATGTGCGGGACTCGCGCTGGCGCCGGCCGTGGCCCCAGCGTCAACGGCACCGGAAGCGCCGGCGGCAGGCGTGCCGCCTTGGCGATGGACCGGATGGAGATCCTGGCGATGCCGTCGGCTGATGTCTGGAACGCAGCGGCACAGCGGACGAGCGGGCGCTATCTCTCGCGACGAGGACGCTTTCGCTGGCGTCAGGACAACGTCGCCAGGCGAGCCAGGATTTAAGGCGGGACGCACGGCATCTCCCAGGGCGGGTCGATCGGGGCTCCGAAGTCCTGCCCGCCGACCGGAACCCCTTGATTTAAGGCTTAGTTAATAGCTTAATTTAACTAGGCGGAAACGGTCCGTCAAGCATCGATCGGTCAGCTGCTGGCCGCGGGACCGGCTAGCCGCGCATGCCAGCAGCGACCAGCCGCCCGCAGTACCGGCCCGTGCTTGCCGCCGCCGGCCTCGCCAGGGCCCGGCGCTACTCCCGGTTCGCGGGCTATGAACCCATTTTCGGAACGGACAGTGGTGTCACCGCCATGTCCACATTGACCAGCCGGTACGGGGCGACGAGGCGGGTGCGCTGCTGAGATACGTTGGTTTAGATCTTGAACTATCGGAGGAACCATGCTGGATCGGACGCGAGGGACGGTCCGGGACCTGCGACGGGACACAAGGTCGGCGCTGCTGTGGTCGCTCTACTTCCGCCAGGCGCACAGCCGGCAGGAGCTCAGCGAGGCCACCGGGCTAAGCCAGGCCTCTGTCAGCAACGTCGTGCGTGAATTGCTCGACGAGGGCGTGGTGATCGAGGCAGGTTCGGTTGATTCCGATGGCGGGCGTCCGCGGGTCCTGCTGGAGATAAACCCCGAGTACGGGTACGTCATCGGCGTCGATATCGGCGAGACGCGTGTCCTGGTGGAGCTCTTCGACCTGGCGATGACGGAACGTGCGCGGGCCGACTACCGGCTGAACCCCAGCGACCACGACGTGGGCGTCGTGGTCGAGGGCGTCCTGAAGGGCCTGAACGCGGTGCTCGCCGACGGCAAGGTCGGGCCGTCGGCCATCCTCGGCGTGGGCGTCGGCGTTCCCGGGATCGTCGAGCAAGGACCGGAAGTCCTCGTGCACGGCCAGACTTACGGATGGGAAGCCGTCCCGCTGCAGCGGCTGCTGCGCGCGGGTACTGACCTGCCACTGCACTTCGAGAACTGCGCGAAGACGACGGGCCAGGCCGAGTTGTGGTTCGGCGCCGGGCAAGGCGCGATGAACGCCGTCGTCGCCCTGATCGGCTCCGGGGTGGGCGCGTGCCTGATCTCAGGCGGGTCGATCTACCGGGGTGCCACATCCAGCGCCGGTGAGTGGGGGCACACCACGATCGTGGCCGGCGGCAGGCGCTGCCGGTGCGGGTCGGCGGGGTGCCTGGAGGCATATGTGGGCGCCGAGGCGATCCTGGAACGCTATGGCCGGCCGATGCCGGGCCATGAGGAGGAGCCCGCACTAGCCGCACTCATCGACAGCGCAGGCACGTCCGCGCTCGCGGCCGCCATCCTGGAGGAAACCGCGGGCTACCTGGGCGCCGGCATCGCCAGCCTGATCAACTTGCTCAACCCCGAGCGGATCATCCTCGGCGGCTGGGCCGGGCTGCTGCTGGGCGGCCGGATGCTGCCGGCCATCCAGGACGCCGCACGCCGGCACTCGCTACGGCACCCGTTCGCCGCGACCTCGATAGAGCTCGGCCGCCTCGGCCCGGAGGCGGTGACGCTCGGCGCCGCTACCCTCCCGGTCGAGCGTTTCCTCCATGGATCCGCGCGCTAGGCAGACACGCCGCTCACACGGTCGGTCCAGGGGGGCCGGCCTCGCGGATGATATTCGCGTAGCGGGCGCCGCTGTCCTTGACCACCCGCCGCTGTGTCGCGTAGTCGATGTAGATGAGGCCGAAGCGCGGGCCGTAACCGTCCGCCCATTCGAAGTTGTCGAGCAGCGACCAGGCGAAGTACCCCGCCAGCGGCACGCCAAGGCGCATCGCCCGGCCGCAGGCAGCCAGATGCTCCTCGAGGTAGCGTGTCCGTTCCGGGTCGTGCACCTGGCCGTCCTGGCCGACGCTGTCCTCCCAGGCCGAGCCGTTCTCGGTGACGTAGACCTGCCGCACGTCATAGTCCCGGGTGAGCCTGACGAGGACCTGTTCAAGTCCCTCGGCCCGCACCTCCCAGTCGAGCATGGTCCGCGGCGCGCCGCCCGGCGCGCCGGTCTCACGTGCGTGCAGCAGGTCGGCTGGATCGTCGGCGATGACACTCGGCGAGTAATAGTTCACGCCCAGCCAATCCAGCGGCGTGGCGATCGTTTCCAGGTCGCCGCGGTGAACCGGCAGCTCGATCCCGTATAGCCGGAGCATGTCCGCGGGAAAGCCCCGGCCGTGTACCGGGTCAAGCCACCAGCGGTTGGCGTGACCCCGTCGAAGCGCACCGTCGCGTCCAGGTCCGCCTGGCTGGCTGAGGCCGGCTCGCAGGCACTCAGCAGGTTGACCAGGCCCACTCGCGCGCCGGAAACCCGGGCCCGGATGGCCTGCGCAGCCAGGCCGTGCCCGAGCAGCAGATGGTACGAGGCGGGCACGGCGGCCCGGATGTCGGTGATCCCCGGCGCGTGGCGGCCCTCGAGATGACCTATCCACGCGGAGCACCGCGGCTCGTTCAGCGTGACCCAGTTGGCGATCCGGTCGCCGAGGGCCCTGGCCACGTAGCCGGCGTACGCCGCGAAATGCTCCGCGGTTTCCCGTGCCGTCCAGCCGCCGCGGTCCTGCAGGGCCTGCGGCAGATCCCAGTGATAGAGGGTGGGGTACGGGGTGATTTCCGCCTCGAGCAGAGCGTCGACGAGGCGATCGTAGAAAGCCAGCCCGGCCGGGTTAACCGGCCCGTCGCCGCCGGGCACGACCCGCGGCCACGCGACGGAGAACCGGTAGGCGCCCACGCCAAGCGACTTCATCATCGCGATGTCATCACGCCAGCGGTGATAGTGGTCGCAGGCGACGTCGCCGCTGCCGCCCCCGGTGATCTTCCCGGCCGTGTGCGAGAACGTATCCCAGATGGATGGCTGCCTGCCGTCCTCGGCGACCGCGCCCTCGATCTGGTAACTCGAGGTCGCCGCGCCCCAGACGAACCCGGCAGGCACCCAGCTGAAATCCGCCGCGGGCAGCTCTTCAGTAATGCGCATGCTCATTTGACCGCTCCGGCGGTAAGGCCAGTGACAAGAAACGTTGCAGCAGCAGGAACCCGGCGACCACGGGCACGCTGACGACGAGCGACGCGGCCATGATCTGGTTCCAGTAGACGTCATTCATCGTGGAGTAGTCGCGCAGCCCGACGGCGAGGGTGCGCGTCGTGTCGTTCGTCATAACGGAGGCGAAGAGCACCTCGCTCCAGGCGGTCATGAACGCGTAGATCGCCACCGTGACGATGCCAGGGAAGGACGCCGGGATCACCACCCGGAACAAGGCACCAAGCGGGCCGCAGCCGTCTATCCGGGCGGCCTCGTCAAGACCGCGCGGAATCGAGTCGAAGTAGCCCATCAGCATCCAGATCGAAAACGGCAGCGCGAAGGTCAGATAGGTGACGATAAGACCGGCGCGGGACCCGTACAAGGTGATGCCGGTCGCGTTCCCGATGGAGATGAAGATCAGGAACAGCGGGAGCAGGAACAAGATCCCGGGGAACATCTGGGTGGAGAGCACCACGACCGCGAGGACGCGCCTGCCGCGGAACCGGTACCGGCTCACCGCGTAGGCGGCGAACGTCGCGATAAACACCGAGAGCGCCGCGGCGCAGGTGCAGACGATCAGCGAGTTGACGAAGTACCGCGCCAGCGGCACGGTGCGCCGCATGTCGATGTACGGGCTGATCGTGACGTGCGCGGGAATCCAGTGGAACGTGCCGGTGACGTCATGCAGCGGCTTGAGCGAGCTGCTCACCATCACGTACACGGGCAGCACGGCGAAAATGGTCAGCAGCGTGAGCACAATCCGGCGCGTCCAGATGAAGGAGCGCGGCGGCGCCAGCGGCGCGTGGGCGGATCTAGGCACTGGACCTCCTTCGGGAAGTGACCAGCAGGTACACCCCTGTGACCAGGAGCAGGAAGAGCAGCAGGAGGACCGACATCGCCGAGCCCTCGCCGAAGTTCCAGGTGAGGAACGACGCCTGGTAGATGTGGATGGAAATGACGTCAGCGGCTTGTGGGGCGGCGTTGCCGAACAGCACGTACGGCGTGGTGAAGTCGTTGAAGGTCCACAGGAACAGCACCAGCACGAGGACCTGGTTGATCGCGCCAAGCGAGGGCACCGCCGCTGGTATTCGTGCTGGCGCCGCCCCCACAGCCCTGATCCGGGCCGTGCTTGCGCGGTCTCTGCTGCAGCGCGGCGACGTGCCCGGGGCTGCCGATCGCGCCATCGCCGCCCTCGACGCCGCCAGGGGGGTCGCCTGGCCCTGCCGCCGCTGTCGCGGGCGGTCGGGGTCACCAGCCCGGCCGGCGAATCGCTGCCGCGCCGGCTTGGCCGGTAACGCGGCGCGCCACTACCGGTTAGCCCGTCAGCTCGTCCCCGAGCAGCCGGACTCCCTCGGCAGCGATGGACAGACCAGCGACGCCGCGTGGGTCGCTCAGGGACTGGCCACTCAGCTCCTCAACCCGCTGCAGCCTGTTGCGGACGGTATTGCGATGGCAGTACAGCTCTCGCGCCGCGGCTGAGGTGTTACCGCCGCAATCCATCCACGTCCGCAAGGTGCCCAGCAAGAGTTCCCGCTCGGCGGCGGAAAGATCGACGACCCGGCCGAGAAGGTGGCGGACCACGCGGCCCGAGATGTCCGGCGCGCTCGCCACGATCGTCGCCACCGGATCGTCGTCGATGGTGGCAATGCCGGCGCTGCCCGGCGGGAGGCAGCGGCGGGCGACGGCCGCGATCTCCAGCGACCGGCATGCGTCGAGGGCGTCGGCGAACTGAGGGCTGATCCCCACCCTGCCGGTGGCTTCCTTCGCCAGCGATTCCCTGATCGCGTGAAAGGGCAGAGCCCGGTTCATGGCGATGAGCCCTACCTGCTCATCGGGTCGAAGCCGCCAGGCGGACGCCACGCCGTGCCTGCGCAGCTGCTGGCCGGCTGCGCGCAGGTTCTCGATGCCAGCTTCCCTGGTCTCCGCTGAGACAGCCAGGTAGGGGCCGTGCTCGGGCAGGCCGATGGCGTGCAGGCTGCCGCCGAGCAGCTTCCACTCGCCCAGGCGGCCTTCGAGCAGCGCGTCAAGCAGCAGCACCCGCCGCTGTTCGTCGTGCCGGGCAGATTCGATCAGCGCCTCGTTGTACTCCAGGTTGACGGCCTCAGAGCTGGTATCCACCCAGGACCAGACCGTTGTCGACTCGCGTACCAGGCCATCCAGGCACGACTGGCCCTCCTGCAGCGCCCGGCCGGCCAGCGCAGTCCAGATCACCTGGAACCCGAGCCGGTAGGCGTGCAGCACCGAGCCAAGCGGAACACCCTGCACTGCCCGTCGCCTGGCGGTATCCCGCGAGGAGGCGGTGCTCGGGGTGCTCTGGCTGGCGAGATCGGTGAGGAAGCTGTGCAGGTTCGCGTGCACGGTGCGGCGCAGGTCGGCGATGTCGACCGGAAGGTAGGACTCGTCGGTCTGGAGCAGGCTGGTGACAAGTTGCTCAGTCAGCCCGTCGAGTTCGCAGGTCAGATCCGCCGCGAGCCTGGCCACCACCGATCCGCCGGGCGGCCCCGCCGCTACCTGGACCATGCCCTGAACGATATCCCCGACGCGGCCGGGCCCTGGTCGGTCAGCCGCCAAGTGCGTGGGCCATGTTCATGATGGTGACCATCTGCGGTGCGCTTTTCACCGCGAAGCTGGACCCGTCATAGCCCCACCAGTCCCAGCAGGCCTCCGGGTTGAACGGGATGACGCTGGCGATGGCCTGTGGGTACAGGATCACCAGGTTGTTGGTATCGGCGTAGGTGTCGAGATTGGCAAGCTCGGGGAACTGCTCGCCGAGCAGGTACTCGCCGCTCAGGCAGCCGTGCAAGGCAACGACGAGCTTGCAGGGTGCTCCGCGGGCGCAGCCGGGCGGCGTATAGAGCAGGCCGTTATTGTCCATGCTCAGCGCGGGGGCGTTGCCTCCCGGCGCGTAGAGATCCTGGTCAAATGACGAGAGCGTCCCCTCGGGGGTGCCGGTGTGCGGCGGGTTCACGCTGCCCAGCCAGTGCGTGAGCATCTCGGCCTCGGGATCGTCGCCGCAGTTGATCAGGAACGGCGGGCTGGTCAGGGAGCAGGGCAGCACGCCGTCCGGGGTTGGCCAGCCGTGGCCCGCTGGGTCGGTGCTGTGATACTCGACGTTAGCGCCGAAATGCTGGTAGAAGTCAACTCCGGAAGCTGACAGCAGAGCGTTCACTATCGGGTCGAGAATGCCGTGGTAGACGTAGATCGGCTTGCCCGCCAGGTCAGAGACCGGGTCGATGAGTCCCTCGTGCGACCAGGTGACCGCCTGCTGCTCAAGAGCCGGCAGGCTGGCGCCTATGTCGCAGGTGGCGAAATCGATCACGTTGCCCTGGCCGCAATCGTATGGGCCGGCCGCAATGATGCCGGCTCCGTCGAAGGTGGCTGAATAGGCGACCTGCAGCTGGGTGGCCATGAAGCCGCCGGACGAGACACCGGTGACGTAGAGGCCGGTGATGTCAAGCCTCGGCAGCGACGAGGAGCTGGCATGAGCCGGAGCGGCGAGGCAGAGGGTAGCGAGCCCGGCTGCGGCTGCCAGCGCGGCGTGGCGGAAGACGCGGTGTGTCATAGGCATGCTCCAGGGTTGTGGAGTTGGCGCGACGCGGGTCCGCAGACGTGAGGATCTCCCACTTGAAGGTCGGGTATCTCTGCTGCCGCGCGGCTGCATTGTTTCAAGGTGCTAACTGAATTAGTAGCGACGGCGCCCGTTCGCGTCGATGTGCCGGTGCACAGAGATCAGCGTCCGCGCGTATGCGGGTGCACACCCAGTCGGCCGATCTCGGGGCGGACATCCGCGATTACCCGGACCTCACCGACCTGGCCGCGATCCTGGCGGCACGCCTAAAGGGCGGATGGCGGTGCTGCGTCGAGAGCCTCGATGGTCTTGGCGAAAGCGAGAATCTCGCCGTACATGAGGCGCATGTCGAGCTTGTCGAGGTCGAGCAGTTGCGGCCGCCGCGCGTCCCCTGCCTGCAGCAGGTAAGTGGGAAGGGGACACAGCGAGACAGTGCCGAGCCCGGCCGCGTAGAGCGGCGCGCCCTCGCCAAGGTAGAGCGGGAGGGCGGCGGCGGGCCGCACGCTGGCCACGGGATAATCCGGCCAGCCGCTCCCGTTGACCGCGGCGACTGCGGCGAGGTACGCGGCCTGCTCGGCGTTGGCCGGGCTGGTGATGTCCCGCTGCATGGTATAGGTGGTGCCCCACTCAAAGCCGCCGGTGGGCACGTACTGCCCGGTCACGGGGTTGTTCGTCCACATGGTGGCGCCGAGGTGCTCGATGGTCACGCCGAGCGTGGCGGCCTGGTAGATGTCCGGGTGATCGAGCATCCAGACGCTGGTGGCATCGTTGCCGATCTCGGCGTTCTTGGGGTTCGGGATGGTCTGGATGAACTGCGGAAGCTGGAAGTGTCCCGTGACCAGCGCGAAGTACATGTCGTGGTTGCGCGCGGGAAGGCTTGCCAGGTGCCTGGCCAGAGCGACGAGGCCGAGTCCGCCGTTCTCTTCTGTGGCGTTCGGCCCGTCCGTGTGGGTGTTGATGATGATGTTCTGGCCGGTGTGCCCGGAGCCTTTCAGCGAGCCCCAGACCGTCTCGGTCGCAGCACCCGGGGTGATGTCAGCGGTGAGCACCAGCGTCGCGCGGGCATGGCCGCTAGCGGCGAGCCCGGACAGCTCGGTGCCGGTCGAGTCACCAACCCACACTGCGGGGCAGCCGGGATCGGAAGGGGCCGGCAGGCCCGATGCCGTTGGATACGGCGTGGTGAACGGGTTGTACTGGTTGATGACCTCGTCGTCCGGCATCCCGGTCCATGCGCAGATCACGCCGAGCACCCCGGCGTTCCTCGCGTCGAGCAGCGGAACCGGCTCGAATATGCCCTGCCAGGCAGGATGGGTCAGCGCGGCCGCGTAGGCCGTGTAGTCGGCGGCGACCTGAGCGGAGGTCCGGCCCGGCTCGTAGCCGCCGGTGGCCGTCTGGCCCAGGTTCAGGTCGAATACCGGCGGCGCGGTCCGCACCAGCGCGATCGCGCCTCGGGCCGGTGCCCAGAAGGCTGTGGTGTAGCCGCTGGCTGGCGGGTAGCTGCCGAGGTCGACCAGGTTGCCGGTCAAGCCGCCGGGCGACGTCTGGCCGGAGTAGGGGTAGTAGTAGGTCAGCGGAATCGGACCCGACCGGCCGACGGTCGCGGGGACGCTCACCCGGAGGGCGAAGTCGCGGGCTAGCCAGCGGTTGAAGGTGAGCCGGTCGGTCCGCATGGTGAAGCCAGGTACCGCGGAGAGATGCTCGGCGAGCCAGTCCACGTAGGCTACGTGACCGCGGCTGCCCGTGTAGCGGGTCCCGAAGCGGACAAGCTGCTCTTCCCACTGCCACACGTCCTGCATGCTGGGCATGCCCGTGACCTCACCACGGCGCCGGGACGCACCAGTGAGGGTAGCCGCCAGCGCTTTCGGCGTGCCCAGGCCGACGGCGCTGGCCGCGAAGGCGCCCGCGCCGGCCGCTCCCGCCCCCGCAAGGAAGCGCCGCCGCGGCAAGCCGGCGGGACGCGGCGCACCGCTTTCGCAGGAGTCGCTAGAACCGGCCGGGTTGCTGGTTTTCATGTTCACTTTTCCCATGTTGGAGGTCGGACACCAGCAGCTGGCTGTCCCGCAGGTAACGATCGGGACGCCGAGGGTGGCGTCGCGGTCGGCGGCGCCGCCAGGATTTACGCTTGCGAGCACAACTCTCCTCGCGGTGGCTCCGCGGTCACGTGGCGCTGCCAGGCAGTGGGTGGAGTATGCACACCGCGCGGCGCGGAATGCACTGTTCGCAGGAACACAAATCGCAAGGCCACGTTGTGCACCCGGCCATCGGGGAACCTGACCCAGGGAGCGCGGAGATCGCCGTTCTCCCAGGCCCGGTGCCGCGCGAGCAGGCACAGGCGCGGGGGACGTGGTCGTTTCGACAAGCGTGATAACCGCAGGCTCGATGCGCGGGCTGCGTGGGGCAGAGCGCGGACCGCGATGAACGCAGCTGGCACCGGATGCGGGAGGGGTCAGATGTCACGTATGAAAAGGTCAGATGGCCCTGTGCCCTAGGGGTATTGCGGCCCGAGACTGGGCGGCAGTGGCCCCGGGATGGCCGGCCTAGAGGAGATGGTCATGAGGATGTTCGGATACGGAACCGCCTGGCCAGCCTGGGAAATCGCCCTGATGTGGGTCGGCATGCTCGCGTTCGTGGCGTTCCTCATCTGGGCGGTGTACGCGCTGATCACCAGCACCACCCGCGGTCCCGGCAGCGACAGCGGCACCGCGGACGCCCGCAGCATCCTGGACCAGCGGCTGGCCCGCGGCGAGATCGACGCCGCGGAATACCGGCGGCTCGGTGCCCTGATGCGGGATGAGCACGGTCCCGGTCAGAGCGCAGGTCAGGGTGACGATCCCGTCGGTGTCTGACCATTCGGCCTGCCGCACCTCGGGGGCCGCGGCACCGCTGGCGTGGCGGCGCGGCCGGTGCCGGAGATGGCCGTCCATCTTGCTGGCGGGCTGTGTTTCGTCACCGGGCCGAAGGACGCGCCGGACGCGAGGGAACGGCAGGCCTCCTTCGAGGAGGTGGTGCTCGCCAGCCGGGCCGGCGCCATCGAGCAGGTCAATCACTCGGTAACACCGGCGGGTGGACGTCCTGGCAGACGGTCCCGGCGAACATCTCCACCGTCACCGGCACGCACCACGTCTACCTGGAGTTCGTCTCCGGCGCGGGTGGTGATCCGCCCTACGTCAGCCTGCACTACTTCGACTTCCCCGTGTCCTAGCGGCTGCTGGTTTAGTAGAGGGCATGGAACCTGATGACGCGATGCCCTCCGCCGCTCAGGTCCAGGCCGCTGAGCAGGGTCGGGAGACTCACCCGGCCGAGCCCCACGCCGGCGGCGGCAGCGCGGGGCGGCTGAACTGGCTGCGGGCGGCGGTGCTCGGGGCCGACGACGGGATCGTGTCGGTGGCCGGCATCGTGGTGGGGGTGGCCGGGGCCACCTCGACCCGCGGCCCCATCTTCACCGCCGGGCTGGCCGGGCTAGTCGCCGGGGCGGTGTCGATGGCCCTGGGCGAATACGTGTCCGTGTCCAGTCAGCGCGACAGCGAGCTGGCGCAGCTGGCGCAGGAGAAACGTGAGCTCGCCGAAGCCCCGGTGGCGGAGCTGGCCGAGCTGACGGCCCTGTACGAAGCCAAGGGCCTGTCCGCGGCGACCGCTCGCATCGTCGCGGCCGAGCTGACCGCCCGGGATCCGCTGGCCGCCCACCTCGACGCCGAGCTGCACATCGATCCTGACGATCTCGCCCATCCCATCCAGGCCGCGGGCGCGTCGGCGGCCTCGTTCATCTCCGGCGCCCTGCTCCCGCTGCTGGCCATCCTGCTGCCCCCGGCGGCCCTGCGGGTGCCCGTCACCTTCGTCGCCGTCCTGATCGCACTCGGGCTGGCCGGTGCCCTCAGCGCCCGCATCGGCGGCAGCAACCCCCGCCGCGCCGTCCTGCGGGTGGTCATCGGCGGAGCGCTCGGGCTGGCCTTCACCTACGGCATCGGGCTCCTGTTCGGCAGGGCGATCGGCTAGCTCCGGGTCAGCTTCCTGCTCATCCCCGGTTTCCGGCCTCGACGGTAGGTTCCGTCGCGAATACATTGGCCCCATGACGACCGAGGCGGGCCAGGTGGGCGGGGTGGGCGGGGTGACTCCGATGACGGCCGCCCGCCGCCTGGAACTGGTCGCTGATCCGGCCGATGAGCTCCAGGTCGCGCTCGGCGAGGCCAGGGCGGCCGCCGATCCCGTCGCGCTGGCCGAGGCGCTGAGCATCGCCCACCACTGCCTGCTCGGTCCGGACCACGTGCAGCTGCGCAGCCAGCTCGCGGTTGAGCTGACCAAGGTCAGCATGCGCACGCAGCGCCACCACCTGGCGGCCGGTTTCGTGGTCAGCGCGATCGAGGTGATGCTCGCGGGCCACCTCGACGACGCCGAGTCGCTGGCCGCCAGCTGCGCCAAGAGCGGCGTGGCGGCGGGCGATGTGGACAACGAATGGTGGTCCGCCGCCCAGCTGGTGACGGTCCGCTGGTACCAGGGACGTCTGGTGGAGCTGCTGCCGATGCTGCGGGTCCGGGCCCACTCCCCGGTGCTCAGCGCGGTCGACGACTCCTCGGCGGCCGCCCTGGCCGTCGCCGCCGCCCTGGACGGGACCGTGCGCACCGGCGCCCGCTGCTCCTACTGGCCGGGCTGAGGCTAGCCGCCCAGGGTGGAACGGGATGGCACGGGATGGACCGCCGCCCAGGTGAAAGCCAACCTGTCCTAGGAGGTAAGTCGTGGCGCTCCGTGACTCCATGCGTGAATCCGCCGCTCAGTACGTGCGGCCCGGCGAGCCCATCCAGGTGGTGATCGGCGCCCAGACGGCCAGCCAGTGGCTCGCGGCGCTGACCGGATTCCTGGTGTTCCTCGGCCTCAACCACTACCGGATCCTGGCCGTCACCCCGAGCCGCATCCTGGTCCTGGACGCGGGTAAGACCAGTATGAAGCGGGCCCGCGGCGTGGTGATGGAGCTGCCGCGGTCGACCAGGCTCGGCTCGGGGACGGGACTGTGGCACCAGATCCCGGCCGGCCGGGAGAACCTCCGGGTCCACCGTCGTTTCTTCAAGGACATCGAGGCGGCCGATACCGCCGCCGTGGCCGCCTGACGCGGCGTCCGCCCGGCCCGGCGAGCCGCGCGGGCTAGCCGGTGACACCAGGGCCGTTCGGCATTAATTCTTTGGATCCGAACGGCCGGTGGTGTCACGCCCATGTTCCCGCTCCCGCCCGGCCGGATCGACCCGGCGGACCATGTCCTCCTGCATGACCGACGCGACCAGGGTGCCGTCCCGGGAGAACAGCCGGCCCCCGGCCAGGCTGAGCCCGTCCGACGTGGACGGCACGACCTGGTCGTACAGCAGCCAGTCGGCGACCGAGCAGGCCCGGTGGAACCACAGGGCGTGATCGAGGGACGCCATCCGCAGGCCGGCTGGGCGGCGCGCAGCCAGACCTGCGCGTGATCGGCTGACCCGGCCATCGGGGCCGGCCCGACGGTGCCGCGGAACAGGTCGGGCTCGACGTCCAGGACGCGTTCCAGCCCCTCGGTGTCGTCGGCCACCGGGGTGCTCAGGATCCGGCGCCGCTGAACACCACGACCGCGCGGCCGCCGCGTTCGGCGGCGTCTTTGACGTCAACTCCTTGACGTTTTCGTCAAGGAGCGGCGGTGGCCCGGCCGCGACGCTGCGCTAGCCTTGTATTTCCCAGCGAGGAGGGACGCCGGTTGGCCGAGACGAAGGCGCGCAACGCGCTCATGGTCAAGTCCATCCTGGACACGGCAACCGAGCTGTTCGACCAACGCGGCTACACCGAGACCAGGATGCAGGACATCGCCAGCGCGATGGGCGTCACCCGTCCCTCGCTGTACTACTACTTCAACAGCAAGGAAGAGATCCTCGTCGCCCTGCTGATCGACCTCATCAGCGTCGACAGGGTTCTGATGGGCGTGGACGACCCGTCGCTGCCCGCCCTGGACCGGCTGCGGGACCTGATGCGCCGGATCGGCAGGCAGGTCGTGGATCAGCCGGCCCGGCTGCGTATCGTCAACCGGCACTTCGCCCAGGTCCCTGAGAAGTTCAGGAAGGACTTCACCAGGCAGCGGCGCCGGGTCCGGTCGGCCTTGACCGCGACGATCGGGGCCGCCGTGGCCGAGGGGGTGCTGCGCCCGGTCGACCCGGAGCTGGCCACGTCGATCATCTTCGGAGCGATCACCGGGATCCCCGACTGGTACCACCCCTCGAGCGCGATCAGCGCGGAGGAGACCATCGAGACCATCACCTCGGTGCTGCTCGGCGGCATCGCGCTGCCGGCCGAGGGCCGTTACGACGGCACCGTCCCCGGTGTCATCCGGCGGATCGGCGAGGACCTGGCCTATCTGGAACGGCTGACCCAGACCGCCCCGCTGCCGGCGGCGCCGCCGGCGGCAGATTAAAGTACGGCCGGCTCGTCGGCCTCGGTCTTGCGGATCTCGGCGACGACCTCGCGCAGCCGGGTCTTCTGCACCTTCCCCGACACGTTCTTGGGCAGCTCGTCGAAGGAGTAGACGCGCTTGGGCAGCTTGTACCCGGCCAGGTGCTCCCGGGACCGTTCGATGATCTGCTCCTGGCTGATCTGCCAGCCCGCCCCGAGCACGGCGATCGCGACGACGGCCTCGCTGCTCACCTCGACGTCCGGGGCGGCGTCGGAGGCCTCGGCGATGAGGTCGGAGATGCTCAGCGCGCCCGGCACGGTGACCGGGCCGTTGTACACCACGATCTGGACGCCGGCCAGGTCCGCCAGCAGCGGCGTGACCTTGTCCTGCAGGCCGGCCTCGACCAGCAGGACCTTCGACTCGCCGTCGGTGACGATGAAGGAGTGCGGCGATGCGGCACTGACCGTGGCGTTCGCAGATCTCGGGATCCACCTCGACCCTCATCGTGCTGTCCCCTTTCAGTCCGCGGCCGCACCTGGTCGTACTGGATGTCGAATTTGCGCAGTCCGCGGAGGAAGGCGTGCTCATGCTGGACGATCTCGCTGCCCGGCTTGGCCCGCAGTCCCGCCAGCCTGCCGGCGATCGCCTGGGTGGCGATCAGCGCCTCGCTCCGGGCGAGCGGCGCACCCAGGCAGAAGTGCGTGCCGAAGCCGAACGCGATGTGCGATCCGCCGCGTTCCGGCCGGAACTCCTCGCTCTGGTCGAACTGCCGCTCATCCCGGTTCGCCGAGCCGAAGCTGACCAGGACCTTGGCTCCCGCGGGGATATCCACCCCGGCGAGGGTGACCGCCTCGGTCGTCCGCCGGAACAGCGCCTGGAAGGGCGAGTCCATCCGCAGCGTCTCCTCGATCACCGTCGGTACCACGGCGGGGTCGGTGCGCACCTGGTCGAGCAGTCCGGGCGTGGTCGTGATCCGGTGCAGCAGCGAGCCGAGCAGGTTCGTGGTGGTCTCCGCGCCGCCGGTCAGCAGGTGCAGCCCCACGCCAATGGTCTCCTCCGGCGTCAGCAGGCGCGGCCCGTCGACGTCCGGCACGGTCGCGTTGGCCAGGTGGCCGACGACGTCATCGGCCGGCTCGCCGCGGCCGTGCTCGATGATGCCGAGCAGGTAGCGCTGGAACTCGGTCAGGTCGCGCGCGGCCCGGACCAGCCGCTCGGTCTCGACTCCGCCGGCGATCGCCACCATGGCCGAATCGGTCCACCGCTTGAACGTCTGGTACTCCCCGGCGGGGAAGCCGAGGATCTCGGAGATGACCTTGATCGGGAACGGCACCGCGATGGCCTCGACGAAGTCGACCTCGCCGGAGGCGGGGAACCCGTCGATGAGCGCGTGCACGATCTCGTGCATCCGGCCGTCCATCGCGCCGGCCGTGCGCCGGCCGAGAACAGCGAGGTGGCGAGCTTGCGATAACGGGTGTGCCGGGGCGGGTTCGCGTTCACCAGCGTCGACACCGGACGATAGGCGCCCTCCATGGCCGCCCGCACCTCCGGTGACCAGTTGCTCGGCCGGCCCAGCGGCGGCCCCTGACCCGCTTCGAACATCTCGTCGCCGTCCCACTGCCGGAAGGTCGCGGGGTTGCGGAGCACCTCATGGCACGACTCGTAGGTGCTGACCATGTAGAAGTCATGCGACGCGATATAGGCCACCGGAGCCGACGCGCGCAGCTGGCGGTACAGCGGGAACGGGCACTCGACGTTAGCCGGATGGGTGGGATCCAGGACGACCCCGGGACCGCTGGCGGTCGTGTGGATGGCGGACTCGGCCTGGGTCAAGAAGGCTCCTCTGCGCCGAACCGGCGTCTTCTTATGTGTCTATATATTGACGTTCGTGTCGATCACTTGTCAAATGGCGTGGCCCGGCCGGGCCGGCTCTCCCCGATCGCCCGCGGCGCTGCGACCACCGGCACGCCGAAATCGGCTATAAACCGAGCCGCAAACTCCAGCACCTGATCCGGACGCGGCGCACCCGGTGCGGCGCGCCGGATGCGTCCGACCCGCGGCATGGGATATCGAAAATGAGCGATATCGTTATTGATCGATAGCCTGGTATTATTGATCTATGGTGATACGGGGTGACGAGTACCTGGTGACCACGGCGCGGGACCTGGGCGCGGCGCTGAAGCACTTCCGGGCTGAGGCCGGGGTGACGCAGGTAGATGCCGCCGAGGCCATGGGGATCGGGCAGCCGTACCTGTCGTCGCTGGAAGGGGGCAAGTTCGGCAGTTCGCTGACCCACGTGCTGCGGCTGCTGCGCTTCGTCGGCTGCGAGGTCGTCGTCCGGCCAAGGGAGCCCCGTGGCTGACCGGCTCGTCGCATGGCTCTATGACACGCCCGTGGCGGTGCTGATGCCCGGGCCGGAGTTCCGGATCCAGCTAGAGTGGCGTGCTGAGGGGATCGAGCGGTGGGGGCTTGGCAGCCCTGTCCTCTCCGTCGGGCTGCCGATCGGTACCCCGGCTGGCCCCCGTGACATGCGCGGTCTGGACTTCTTCGAGAACGTGCTGCCCGAGGGGCCGGCTCTCGCGCGGATGGCGGCGCTGGCGGGGGTCCGCCCGGTGGACACATACGGCATCCTGAGGGCGTTCGGCCGGGACTGCGCGGGTGCGATCATGATGATCCCCGACGGGGAACGGCCCGGCGGGAACGGGGGCAGCGGGTATTCCCCGATGGCGCCCGGCGACCTGCGGCGGGTGATCAGCGCACTCGACGTGGCCCCCCTGGGCGCCGCACCGGAGCGCGGCTTCCGCCCGTCCCTGGCCGGCTTCCAGCGCAAGGCGCTGCTCGGCCGCGCCGCCGACGGGACCTGGCAGCTTCCCTGCGGGGACGCTCCCTCGACGTGGATACTCAAGCCCGACGGCCCGCACCCGATGGCCGCCAACGAGGCCACGTGCCTGCGGCTCGCCGCCGCCTGCGGGCTGGCGGCGGCGGAGGCCGAGCTGCTCGACGTCGCCGGGCTTCCCGTGCTGGCGATCAGGCGGTACGACAGGCAGGACTCACCTGCCGGGCACATTCCGGTCCGGATCCACCAGGAGGACGGCTGCCAGGGGACCGCCACGCCTCCCGGGCTGAAGTACGAGGAACAGGGCGGCCCGGCGCTGCGCGACCTCGCCAGCCTGCTGCGGGACTTCGGCGATCCCCGCGACGTGACTCACCTGCTGCGCCGCACGACGTTCAACATGGCCGTCGGCAACGCGGACGCGCACGCCAGGAATTTCTCCGTGCTGCACGAGGCAGACAGCCCGGCGGTCGGGCTCGCACCGCTTTATGACGTCCTCGCGACGATCGCCCTAGAGCTGACCGACAGCACGGGACAGCCAGTACGGGCCGACACGCACCTGGGCCAGCGGGTCGGCGGGCAGGCCGACATCCGGAAGGTGACCACGGCCAGCCTCATCGACGAAGCAGCCACGTGGGGCATCCGGCGACGGGCCGCATCTGCCGTCGTGACCGAGACGCTGGACCGGGTGCTCACCGCCATCCCGGCAACGCCAGGCGATGAGCGGGTCCTCACCGCCATCCGCGGGCAGGCCGAGCGGATCAGCCGCGGCTAGCGCTGGATGCCCGCAGGGTCGGCGAAACGAGGCGAACCATCCCGGGGTCAAGACGGCATCCGCCACCTGTTCTTCCAGCTCAGCTGGCATATAAGCGAATGCAATCACATGCCGCCGTACAGGTAATTATGTACCTAGCCAAGCAACGTTCCGGCGAGCCATGCGGCTGCTAGGCGTGGCGGCGGATCCTGCTTACCGGCGAGCGAGCATCCGCGTCGCCCCTGTTCCGGCGGTCTGCCAGCAACGGATCGATCCCGCCGCCCGGCGCCAGGACTCAGAGGCGTGGGCAGTCGTTAGCCAGCGCTGGCCGCTGGCGAACCCCCTGTTCGTGGCCCTCGACCTGGCACATGACCCGGGACGCGGTCGCGAGATTTCTCGGTGGCTGGCAGCCTCCGCGGCCGTGGCGGAGAATCTGGTGACTGACGGCGCGGCAACACAGACCCCCGTCGTAGACCTGGCCGGGAAGTCGATGCTCGCCATTGTGCAGGCGATTCCCGAGCTTGCGGCTCGAACCGGGCGCAAGGCGGCGGACAAGGAGCGAACAGACCTACTGGATATCATCCGGCTCACCCTGGACCGAGATGCAGGCCCGTCAGCGCTCGCGCAGCTACGTCAGGCCGCCCCGCAGCTCGCAGCAGATGCACGCCTTCACGCGCACCGATGGTTCACTGACCTCAAGGACCACTCACTCCGCCGGGTCCGTGAACTCTCCGAAGGCGCGGATGTAGATGCGGACACCGTGCAGCTGGTCGGCGAACTACTCCTGGCAGAGCTGGACGTGCCCGACCACTGATACCGCAGGCGTGGATTGTTTTCCCAGGTCATCAGCAATATCTGCATATGCGGGCATGGCCCGATGTGCATGTGATAGCCACACAGCCTCGTCTAGCGGGCTCACGCGAAGTGGTCGTGGACTGCTCCATGGTGCGGTGGGCGGTGTTTGCCGGGGTCAGGTCCGGTAAGCATCGCGGCGATGGCGGATCGAGTGGATCTGTACCTGGTGCTTGGCTTCATCGATGCGATAGATGATGCGGTACGTCCCGCGGCGTGCGGAGTGATATCCGTCGAACGGGTCATCCAGCGGTTTACCTGCCCGGTGCCGGTTTACAGCGATCGATCTCTCGATCGTCTCCATCGCGGCGAAGGCCACCTCCAGCGGAAGGTTCTCGCGGATGTTGCGGCGAGCCTGCCCCGACATGACCACGCTGTACGGCTCGTCTTCCCGCGGGTCGCCGGTCACTGCGGGCCGGAACGCCGGCGCTGCTCCAGCTCGGCGCGGACCTGCTCAGGGCTGTAGGTGTCGCCGGCCGCGAAGTCCTCCCGGGACTGCCGCAGGTCCGCGAGAGTCTCCTCGTCGCTGAGTATGTCAAGCGTCTCCTGCAGTGACTCGTACTCGGCCACCGAGATCAGCATGACGTCAGCGCGGCCGTTAGCGTCCTGACCTGGCGAACCCCCGCCGGCCTGACCTACACCACCACCACCACCCCCGCCGAGTACGCCGCCTAGCGACCAGGCCCGGAGCCGTCCGGCTCGGGAGTCACCGACCCAGGGGACCGCCGGGTCCGGAACTGGGCGTGAACACAGCCGGGAACGTGGGCAGCGCGATGTCCGGGCGACCGGGCGGCGCGGCGAAGAAGTGCCGGTGGGCCAGCTGGACGTCGGTGAGTACCTCGGGCACGGCGCGCAGCGGGGCCAGTGGCCCGCCGTACTGCTGGGCCAGCGCGGTGAGCTCGGACGACGTTCGCGTGCTGAGCCATTCGGTGACGTATGTGTCCACCCGATCGGCGTGATGGCGGGCGATGATGGCCTGGTCTCGCAACTCCGGGTCCTGCGCCCAGGCCGGATGGCCCATCATCTCGAGGTAACGAGCCCACTCCGCGCGTGACCGGCTCATCAGCACCACGTGGCCGTCACGGCACGGCAGGATCGTCATGGGGTACTGGCCGCCGGAGCCCGGGGCGCGCGCGCCTGTCCGTACGGCCGGCCAGCCGTAAAACGTATAGATGTGGGTGTACATCCGGCTGTACGAGGCGATGGCGTCACTGCCCGCGATGTCGACCGGCGCTGTCGGCCTGGCCTGCTCCGGGAGCAGCAGGCAGAACAGCACCGCGTTCGCCGCGTGCAGCCCCTGGGTGAGCCCGATGATCTCGTAGGGCACCGACAACGGCTTCTCCCCGGACCGGCCGATGCAGGCGGCCAGACCGTCGGCCGCCTGCATGGCCAGATCGTCGCCGGACCGGCCGGCCCACGGGCCGTCCGCGCCGAACGGTGACAAGACCACGTAGATCGCGGCGGAATTTCGGGCCTTGAGCTGGGCGAACTCCTCCTCCAAGGTCAGCCGGAAGACGTCGGCGTCCCTATCGCGGACGACGACATCCGCGGTGGCGAGGAGCTCGGCGAGGTCGCCGCGCCGTTCGCTCTTGCCCGCGTCGAGGTAGACCCGCATCGCCTCGCGCCGCGTCCGGCATGCTTCGTCCCCGGTCTCGGCGGCCGGATCGCCCGGGCCCCCGATCACCGTGACGTCGGCCCCGAAGTGACCAAGCAGCTTGGTGCCGTACCGGCTGGCCGCCGAGTCGCCGATCTGCACGACGGCGACGTTGGTGAGGATGCGCATCGGTCAGACTCCAGGGTGGGGTAGGGGCCGTCAGCCCGGGGCCGGTCAGTGCAACGCGCCGGTGCCGCTCAGCCTCGCGAACTCCTCCTCGGAGACGCCGAGCAGGCCGACCAGGACGTCGTGATTGGCCGAGCCGACGGCCGGCGCGACATCGCGGGCGTGCGGCATGTCCGGGCCGATCCGCCACGGCGGCTTGATCGTGGTCGGGAACTCGCCGAACTTCTCATGGTTCAGGTGATCGACGATGCCGCGGCTGCGCAGCGGCTCGGTCGCGGCGAGCTGGCCGGGCTCGATGACGGGCGCGGCCGTGACGCCGTGTCGCTGCAAGCTAGCGGCGGCGTCGTCGGCTGGGCGGCGAATCGTCCAGGACGTGATCAGTTCCGCGATGTCCGGGCGGGCGGACCGTCGTCCAGGCGCCGTCGCGAATCGCCCGTCACGAAGCCCGGTGACCTCGTTCATCGCATCTCAGAGGCCGCGCCACTGCTCGTCGGAGCCGACCGAGACCGACACCCAGCCGTCCAGCCCGGCACAGCGGAAGATGTCGTGCGGTTCGAAGCAGGGGTGCTCGTTACCGCGGGGACCGGGAATCTGCCCGGTGAGCTGCTGCTCGGCGATCGCCACGCCGGTCATGCACACCGCGGCCTCGGTCTGGGAGAAGTCGATCAGGCCGCCCGCACCGCTTCGCTGGCGCTCCAGCAGGCCCGCGAACACCGACAGCATCGCGAAATAGGCCGAGTTCGAATCGCTGAACGCGGTGGCGACCATGCCCAGGACGTCGTCCGGCCCGTATCCGATGAGTCCCTCCAGGCCGGACAGCGCCGTCATGATCGGCGCGTAGGCCCGCTGCTGTGCGAGCGGCCCTTCCTCTCCGTACGCGCTGGCGGCCAGCACGACGAGCCGCGGATTGCTCGCGCAGATCTGCGCGAGCGGCAGACCCAGCCGGTCGAGCCAGCCTGGGGCGTAGTTTTCGATGAAGACGTCGCAGCGATCGAGCAGCCAGGCGAACAGCTGGCTGCCGTCTGGCGACTTCAGGTTCAGCGTGATGCTCTTCTTGCCCGCGTTCAGCTCGTGCAGCATCGGGAACGCGTCGCCGACCTCAAGCGACCCGAGGGGCACGATATCGTGGCGCGGCTGCTGGCCGGCGCGGACCTGTTCGTGCACAACATGAGCCCGCGCGCCATCGAGGGCCTTGGGCTCAGCGAGAAAGACGTCCGCGACATCTCGCCCGGCACCATCTACTGCATCGTCACCGGGTTCGGCACCAACGGTCCCTACGCCGGACGGCTGGCCTACGACGACACCATGCAGGCGACCAGCGGGCTGGCTCACCTGCAGGGCATCGTGACCGGCCGCCCTGAGTACGTGAAGTCGGCGATCGCGGACCAGACGGCGGCGATCATCGCGGCCTACGCGATCATGGCCGCGCTGTTCGAGCGCGAGCGGACCGGGCGCGTGCAGGCGGTGGAGGTGCCAATGTTCGAGTCGATGATCGACTACCTGATAGCCGAGCAGATGGGGAGCTCGGCCTTCGTCCCCGCGTATCTCGTGTTTCCGAGTTTCTCGGGGCGGGATGGTGCGCTTGATCACGGGGAGCTGTGGCAGGCCGGGTGCCGGCTGGGCGAGGCAGATGCGCCTGAGGTGACGCGCGCGTCCAGTTTGCGCGTGATTGGCTGACGGGGCA
>OCZT010001159.1_pt1 | contig 27304 bp, 21 predicted proteins | sample 1539031 | NCBI WGS metagenome assembly OCZT01 (sample SAMEA3539308, study PRJEB22396) | soil metagenome | biome: tundra; feature: field; material: soil | place: USA | collected 2010-05 | depth 0.15 m | reverse complement strand
TGAAGCGGCAGATCGTGTGCTTCAGCTTCTACAAGGTGATGCCGGAGTGGCGGCGGCTGCCTGCTGCGGAGAAGGCGGCGCATAAGGCGGCGTTCGCCGAAGTCCTGGCGAAGTGGAATAAGCCCGGCGAGTTTCTGTCGCTCACCTACTCGACCATTGGCACGCGCGGCGATGTGGACATGTGCGTCTGGTCGATCGGCTATGGTGTGGATGAGTTGAACGAAATGCGGAGCGAGTTGCTGCGGACGCCGCTGGGCGGATACCTGAATTCGCCGCATAACTTCCTGGCCATGACCAAGCGGTCGCAGTACCAGATTGACCGCGTGGATGAGAGCGAGGGAGAAGGTCGCGGCGCAATTCGGCCAGGCGGACAGAAATATATCTTCATCTATCCCTTCTGGAAGACGCGGCCCTGGTATCTGCTGCCGATGTCGGAGCGGAAGCGGCTGATGGACGAGCATATCCGGATCGGACTGCTGTATCCGCGGGTGAAGCTGAATACGACCTACTCGTTCGGCATCGACGACCAGGAGTTTGTGGTGGCGTTCGAGACGAACTTCCCGGAGGATTTTCTCGACCTGGTGCAGCAGCTTCGTGAGACGGAGATCAGCATGTATACGCTGGCGGATACGCCGATCTTCAGTTGTGTGCGGGTTCCGCCAGCCGAGATGCTGGATCGACTGGGATGAAGAAAGCAGCGAGTCAGCGGGTTAGCGAGTCAGCGGCGAAGAAAGCTCTGGCAAAGGCGACTGCTCGAACTTCGGTGTCGCCGGTGGGCGCGAAGGCGCGTGCGATTGCGGCGTCGGACCCTGTAGCCGCTAAGGTGAAACGCGGCAAGACCGCGAAGTCACTAGCACCCGAGCGGGTGGCGGCGATCCTCGATGCGCTGAAGAAGGCTTATCCCAAGGCGGTGTGTGCGCTGAATCATCGCAGCGCATGGGAGCTATTGGTCGCAACGATCCTTTCGGCGCAATGTACCGACGTGCGTGTCAATCTTGCGACACCGGCACTCTTCAAGGCGTTTCCTACGCCGAAGGCCATGGCCGCCGCTTCCCTGCCCGAGCTTGAGGAGTTGATCCGGACGACGGGGTTCTTTCGCAACAAGGCGAAGTCCATTCAGGGTGCGGGCCGAGTGGTGACGGAAGAGTTTGGTGGCGAGGTCCCGCGAACCATGGAGGAGTTGCTGCGCATCCCCGGCGCGGCGCGGAAGACGGCCAACGTGGTGCTTGGCTCGTGGTTCGGAATTGCCGTCGGCGTAGTGGTGGACACGCATGTGCTGCGGATCTCGCGCCGGTTGGAACTGACGAAGGAGACTACTCCGGAAAAGGTGGAGAAGGATCTGATGCGGGTGATTCCGCAAGCAAAGTGGATCGACTTCTCGCACGAGATCATCTTCCACGGTCGCCAAATCTGCATCGCGCGAAAGCCGAAGTGCGCGGACTGCACGCTGGAGCGGCTGTGCAATTCCAGCGATAAGACCTGGAGCTCGCACTAACGTTTGCTGATCGTTGAGTGTGGTTGGTAGGATTCGGCAACGATTCGGGATAGTGCGGGTGAGCGATGAGATTTGACAAGGGCTGGTCGCGGCGGCGGTTTCTGGCGGTTTCGGGTGCGACAGCGGCGCAGGCGGCGGTGGGACTAAAGGGGTTGGGGCAGGCGACGGGCGCAGCTACAGATGCGGCAGCGGCCCAGAGGGCGAATGCGGCGGAAGCAGCACGGGCAATGCCTGCTCCAGGCGTGATTACCGGTGGAATTCAGCCGCTGATGAAGAGCATGACGGCGCGGCCTCTGCGCTATCGGCCGGTGGCGGGCGAGTTTGTGATTCGCAATGGCGGCGAGTTCTTCAATCGGCCAATCTATGGGGTAAGTTCGGCTACGCAGTCGGGCGACTTTCGCGTGGATGCGGGGGATCTGCCGGAGTTCTCGCTTTACCTGCCTGGGCATGGCGGGAATTTGAAGTTGGGGATTGTGGGCGCTGAGGGCGCGAGATCGAAGTGGGCGGCTGAGGCGGACGAGGTCGTGGCCCGCTATCGGCCGGGGCGGATGATCTACGAGATTCGCGATCGCCTGCTCGGCAAAGGAATGTTGCGGGCGGAGGTCCTGACGACGGGCGAAGGCTCGGGCTTCATGGTGAAGATCGAGGGTCACGGCGTGCCGCCGGGGACGAGGCTGGCGTGGGCATTTGCCGGGGTGAGCGGGCGCAAGGGTCAGAGAAACGGAGACATCGGGTGCGAGAGGCAACCGGTGAGTCTGTTCTTCCAGGTGCGAAAGGAAGAGTGCGCGGGGAACACATACGAGGGCGGTGCAACCGGTCGCCAGTTCTGGGCTCGTGTAAAAAGCCCGGCGGCGGAGTTGCTCCTGACGCTCCCGACGGGTCCAATTGAGGCCGCCCAGGAGATGACAGTCGCTGAGTTCTCTGCGTGGGGCGCGCCGCCTGATACCGACTTCGCTCATCCTCTCATCGGCATAAACAAGGGGGAGTTCCCGATCCTCAGGGGTTCGGTGCAGATAAGCAGTGAGCCGATGTATCTGGCGATCCACCACGTCATGCCGGGCGGCCAGTCGGAGACTAGCGATCCCGCATCGGCATTTGCAACCCGCAGTGCGCAGATCGAGGCGATTGCGGGAACGCTGAAGATCGAGACGCCAGATGAGTATGTGAACGCGGTGGGTGGGGCGATTGGAATCGCGGCGGAGACGATCTGGGACCAGAAGCAGGAGTGCGTGCTGCATGGCGGCGTGGCGTGGCGCACGATGCTGGCCGGATGGCGCGGGCCATACAACCTGGATGCGCTGGGAAATCACGATCGCGCTGTGCAGGAGTTTCGGCATTGGCTGAAGCGGCAGAATGTAACTCCGGTGACGACGGCGAATCCGGCGACCGGGCCATGGGACGCAAATATTCATCTCGCGCGCAAAGAGGGATTGCTGCACTCGAATGGGGATCTCTCGAACAACCACTACGACATGAACATGGTGTTCATGGATGTGCTGTTGCGGCACCTGATGTGGACCGGTGATCTGGAGTTTGCGAGAGAGATATGGCCCGCGTTGCAGCGGCATCTTGCATGGGAGCATCGGCTCTTTCGCCGGACTTATGCGGGCGCGGGAGGCAAAGAGCTTCCTCTATACGAAGCGTACGCAGCGATCTGGGCAAGCGACAATCTGCAATACAACGGCGGCGGCGCGGCGCATTCGTCCGCATATAACGTCTTTGCGCTGCGGTCGGCAGCGAAGGTGGCGAAGGCGTTGGGCGAAGACGGCGCCTCGTACGAGGCCGAAGCGGAACTTGTGCATCAAGCGATGCAGGACCTTCTGTGGGTGCCGGGACAAGGCGCGTACGGCGAATCCAAGGATCTGCTCGGTCCGCAAACGGTCTATACGAATCCGGCGCTGTGGACGGTGTATCACACCATCGATAGTGAGGTGCCTACGCCCAGGCAGGCGTGGCAGATGGTGGCGGAACGGCTAGCTGTGCTGAAGCATGTTCCGGTGCATGGGGACGGCGTGCCGGCCGGCGGATGGTACATGCTGTCGTGCTCGGACTGGCTGCCATACATGTGGTCGCTGAACCTGCTGCTGCTGGCGGAGAACATGCACATGGCGCTGGCGATGTGGCAGACGGGAATGCACGACGAGGCCTATCGGATATTCAAAGGGAGTCTGCTGGACTCGATGTATATGGGTTTGTGCCCTGGGGATTTCCACATGACGTCGGCGCTCGACGTGCATCGGCAGGAGGCGCAGCGCGACTTCGGTGACCCGATCGGAATCTCTTCGCGCGCGCTGGTGGAAGGACTGTTTGGCGTGCAGCCGGATTTGATTGCGGGAGAGATTCGCCTTCGGCCCGGGTTTCCGAGCGACTGGGATCGGGCGTCGCTGAAGCACAAAGACTTCGACTTTACGTGGAAGCGCGAAGGGCTGCGGGAGACATACGAACTTACCAGCCGATTGGCGAAAGCGGTCCCACTGACGTTGACGGTACCGGCGCGGACTACGAGTCTGCCGGTGGTGATGAGTGGTGGGAGACGCATGGAGTGTTCTTTCGATGCGGCGGCGGTCGGAGCGCCCATGCTGACGGTGAATCTGCCGGCGGCGCGGTCGAACCGAATAAGTGTGGAGTGGCATGGGCACGCACCGTCTCTTGCGCCAGCACAACAGAACTGTCGTGTGGGAGAGGCCCTGAAGCTGACCGGCGGGATTGGGTTAGGGAAAGTGGATGATCCTCAGAAATCACTTTCGACTGGCCGCGCCGCGGTTGCGGGATTCCACACAGTGTTTGCCAATGTGCATGAGGGAGATTGCGCGTGGTCGATGCCGATTTCGTTCGAGGTCACGGCCGAGACGCCATCGTTCATTGTGGTTCCACATATGCCCACGGTTGGGACGGGTGAGCAAGTCGACCTCTCCTCTGTGCTGAAACACCGCATTACGGAGATATTCACGCGCGCGTATGCCGAGCCGCGATCGCCCTACTGCTCACTGGCATTTCCTGACAACCTGCTGGGCGGGTGGGCCAATGCCGATGGACGCGCGAGCATCGACGATGCAGGCTTGCGTGCAACTGGTGGACTATTGAAGACTGCCGTAGGTGTAGACTTCGCCACGCCGAGCGGGAGTGCACCAAATTGTCTGTTTCTCTCTTACTGGAAGCAAGATGAGAGAGCAGCGAAGGTCGCGTTGAGTGGCCGCGCGCATGGTATCTACCTATTGATGGCGGGCAGCACACTTCCGCAGTGCAGCCGTATGCAACATGGGACGGTATCGGTTACATACAGAGACGGAACCTCGGCGAAGTTGTCCCTGCGCAACCCGGAGACGTGGTGGCCGATTGAGCAGGACTACCTGCTCGACGATTATCTATTCGTCAACGATGCGCCGCTGCCGCCGCGTGTGGACCTGCGCACAGGACAGACCCGGATTCTGGACCCAGTGAGTTTTCATGGCAAGGGACGCACGGTTCCGGGCGGGGCCGCGACCATCCTGCATCTCCCGCTCAACCCGGCGAAGGACCTCGCGTCGTTGCAGGTTGAGGTGGACCTCTACGGAATCGTTGTCGGATTGATGGCGGCTACACTGGCCCGGGCGTAGGAGCAGTCCGATTGTCGCCACGTTCAGCCGCCACGGTTAGGAGTGGCTGGAGACGGCCGCCTCGGGTAGCTTGGCGCGGGGTTCAGCAACGGTACGTTCTTGCTCGAGAACCGCGCGAATGTGACCGAGGCCCCAGTCGAGATCGGCCTTGTCGATGATCAGCGGTGGTGCAAGGCGGATGACGGAGGCATGCGTCTCCTTGCAGAGCACGCCGCGTTGCTTCAGAGCCTCGCAGAATGGCCGCGCCTGGGTATTGAGTTCGATGCCGATCCAGAGTCCCTTGCCGCGCACTTCGACGATGTGCGGACTTCGAATCTTCTTCAGGTAGCTTAGGGCATATTCGCCGAGTTGAGCCGAGCGTGTCGAGAGATCCTCATCCACAATGACGCGAAGCGCGGCACGGGCAATGGCGCAGGCGAGAGGATTGCCGCCGAAGGTGCTGCCATGATCGCCGGGGCCGAAGACGCCGAGAATTCCGCGCGAGCTGAGGACAGCCGAGACCGGATAGAAGCCGCCGGAAAGAGCCTTGCCAATGATGACAACATCAGGCGTGACGCCGTCGTGCATGTACGCGAACAACTTGCCGGTGCGACCGAGGCCGGATTGGATCTCGTCGACCATGAGGAGAACGTTGTGCTCTCGGCAGATCGTGGCGGCCTCGCGCAAGTAGCCTGCTGGCGGCACGATGATGCCGGCCTCTCCCTGGATGGGCTCAACCAGAAATGCGCAGGTATTCGGCGTAATCGCTCGGCGGAGTGACTCGACATCGCCGAAGGGTACCTCGCGGAAGCCCGCGGGAAACGGCCCGAAGCCGTTGCGATACTGCTGCTCGGACGAGAAGCCGACAATGGCAATGGTGCGGCCATGAAAGTTGTTTGCGGCTACGACAATCTCGGCCTGGCCGGCGGGAATGCCCTTGACGACTTCGCCCCACTTGCGAGCAGCCTTGAGCGCAGTCTCGACCGCCTCGGCGCCGGAGTTCATCGGAAGCGCCATCTCATAGCCGGTAAGTTCGTTGAGGTCGCGGTAGAGCAAGGGAAGCTGATCGTTGCGGAAGGCGCGCGAAGTGAGGGTCACTTTCTCCGCTTGACGGCACATTGCCTGGAAGATGGCGGGGTGACAGTGTCCCTGATTGACAGCAGAATAAGCGGCGAGAAAATCTAAGTAGCGGTGCCCCTCGGTGTCGTAGAGCCATGCACCCGAGGCACGTTCGACAACCACGTCCAGCGGATCATAGTTGTGTGCGCCATAGCGGTCTTCAAGAGCGATCAGGTCGGCGGGAAGCATCGTTCGTACCTTGGCAAGCGATTTGTTGGCGCCGCCGCGGAAGGTCCGCTGGGCTTGAACGCCAACTCTCGTAACCATCGTACAAGGCTGCATATTCATGCAGCCGAAAGCTGCAAGTATATGCATAGCATTGCTTTTAGAGGATATACGGTCTACCTGTTTTAGTCAGGATAGTGCGGGTCCGATTTCGACCGACTGCTAAGTAGACTCAATTTGCAGTTGATCACCCACTTGCATCTGGGCAAGCGAGATCGCTCCGCAGGGTAATTCCAGAACACTCTTCATCTTCAAGCTGACCGAAGTCACACGAAACGGCACCAGACAGCGCCACATCTTGATGACCTTTAGATCACGATCCAGGCCTACAACATCTATTTTGAAGGCCATTCCGAAAGTATGGACGCCGGAAGAAGGTTTAATCCACAAACCTCCACCGGCGTCCAACCCCCGTCTTCCGAGTAGCCCAAACATTCGCTTCAAGGATGTGTCGGCTAGCTCGATGCTATCCCCTACTGTAGTTCCCCGGGTTGTGTTGGTTACTCTGAGCATAAGAATTCGTCAGCGCCACCAAACGTCAGTTAGACAGCCTTCTGCTTTCTGCGGTAGATGATGATTCCAAGAACAGCGGCAGCAATGACTCCAGAAACAACTTGAACAACAATCATGACTATCCTCCTTTCCGTTGAACTTACAGCGCCTATCGATTCAGCGAACCTAATATTGAATGTCACTGCAACTTGATTGTAGTAGACAGCTAAGTATAACTATCTACAACTAAAGAACGCCTCAGCTTACCCATAATGATGTTTACTAGTCTGACTACGCCTCACAGGCATTTGGTGCGCCCGAATACTATGGCGCGTCACCCGGGTGTGCAGATCAACTTGCCACCGCGGAATCTTGAAAGTCGCTGTCAACCAGATATCGCAAGGCCTCCTCACTATTGAGATCCCATCGATCTGAATCCATCCATGATGCTCAGCACCGCTGGTGCCAGTAGCACGATGAAAATGCACGGAAAGATGCACAACACCAGCGGGAAGATGATCTTGATCTTGGTCTTTGCTGCGGCCTCCTCAGCTCGTTGTCTCCGTTTGGTTCTAATTTCCTCAGAGAAGCGGCTCAGCGCGTGGATGATCGGAGTACCGAATCGATCCGTTTGCGTGAGCATAGCCACAAATCCGGCAAACTCCTCAATCTCGGTGCGGTCCGCAAGGTTCTGCCAGGCTTCGATTCTGGGTCTGCCGGCGCGCTGCTCGCGATTAACCTGGAGAAACTCTTCATGGATGTCAGGATGGCTGGCCTCAAGTTCCTGCCCAATACGCAGCAGCGCCTGGTCCAACCCAAGACCTGCATCGATACAGATCACCAAAAGGTCAAGTGCGTCTGGAATACTCCGCCGAATACGGTGCCTTCTGGCGCCTGTCTTCCGGTTTAGCCAGATGTCAGGGGCCAGATAGCCCGCCACTCCCAGACCCAGAATCCATGTCAGGGTGTTGGATCCGATAAGGGAACCCGCAACTCCTCCAGCGAGCGGCGCAAGAAACTGAGACGCAAAGAAAATATCGGCACTCGCGTTTCCGTGAATACCAGCCCCCGACAATCGCGCCTTCAGCTGGGGGTTATCGGCTAGCCCCAGGCGAACCCTCAAAGCGGACGCGGCGCCGAGCAGGTTATTCTGCATCAGCTCCTTGGCGTGTATGGTGCGCTGGTCGGGCCGGTCGCTCTTGGAAATATCCATAATGCGCTGGGCCTCCGGCGAGGGCCGGAACAAGTTCGGCGTAAGGAGGAGCGCAATTACGCTGAATACGATCATTCCCAGCAGCACATAAAAAATGACAGGCATGATCCCTATACCTCAATTCCGTTAATAATCTGTCGAATGATAAGCCCGCCGGCGACGAGCAAGCCTATTCCCAGATAACTCAGCATCTGACCTATGGGAGTGTCCATGAGTATTTTCGAGTAGCCCGGATTGAGGATATTGATGATCACAAGCATGACCACGGGCAGCATGCATAAGATCCATCCGGTCATTCGGCCCTGCGCAGTGTGCGTTCTGATCTCGCCCTGAATCTTCAGGCGTTCTCGAATCGTATGGGCTGTGCGATCGAGTATGTCTGCAAGATTTCCGCCGGTCTCTTTCTGGACTAGAATGCCGGTCACAACCACTCGTAGATCTTGCGATGGCACATGTTCCAGCATTTGCATAAAGGCGTCGCGCAAAGGAAGGCCAAAATTCTGCTGCTTGAAGACTTCACCAAACTCCGAGCGCACTGGTTCCGCACTTTGCTCGGCGACAATGCTGATCGACGCCGTCATCGCATGCCCTGCTCGCAGTGCGCGGCCCATCATGTCGATCGCATCGGGAAGCCCTGCGTTGAAAGCCGCGATTCTTCGTGACCTTTTGAACGAAATGTACCCAAAGGGTATGTAGCCAAGCACGCAGGCGACCACGATCTGGATCGCGATGATATTGAAAAACAGAGAGACAGAGATGAATCCCACAATGGCTAAGCCAAACGTCGCCACTAAGAGCATTGCCGGCGTAGTCTTGCTATCGGCCTGCAGGATTCTGGTCTCCACCATCCTCGCTATTGGATACTTATAAATCAGACGATTCAACCAGTCAAACCTGGTTACAGGCTCTACCTTGAGCAGTTCCAGGGCTTCAACTGAACCTGCTTCATACGTCGATACACGAATGCCCGCAATCCGCCGGGCCACCAATCTCTGGGACTTCGAGGAACTGAGCACGAAGGCCATGACCCCAAAGCAGATTGTTTGTATTCCGACGAAAGATAGAAACAGAATCATTGGTCCTCCTTCCTGCTAGATTTCGAGAGAGTGATCGGACAACCCGACCGGTATGGGGATGCCGGCAGCCAACAACTTATCCGCACATTTAGGAACGATTCCAGTTGCGTAGAATCGCCCTCTGACTTTTCCGTTGGGGCCTATCCCCTTCTTCTCGAATAAAAAGATGTCCTGCATGCTGATGACATCGGAGAATGCTCCGGTTAATTCAGTAATGTGCGTAATGCGCCGTGTGCCATCGCTCATACGAGAGGCCTGAACGATGATGTGGACGGCGGCGGCAATCTGTGCCCGGATCGCTTTTTCGGCGATGCGCACTTCACCCATCATGGCCATTGTCTCGAGGCGGGCGAGGGCGTCACGAGGCGTGTTGGCGTGGATGGTGGTGAGCGATCCATCATGGCCCGTATTCATGGCCTGCAACATGTCCAGCGTTTCTTCTCCGCGGACTTCTCCGAGCACCACGCGGTCGGGGCGCATACGCAAAGCGTTAATCACGAGTTCTCGCTGCCGGATTGCGCCCTTCCCTTCGACGTTGGGAGGCCTGGTCTCCAGTCGCACCACGTGCTCTTGCCTCAACTGCAATTCGGCTGAATCTTCGATCGTGACGATGCGCTCCCGCTCAGAGATGAAGCTGGAAAGAGTATTCAGCAATGTTGTCTTACCGGAACCTGTACCGCCCGAGATAACAATGTTCAACCTGGCTTTAACACAGCCGGAAAGAAACTCAAGCATGGGCGGGGTGAGCGCATTATATCTCAGCAGATCGGCAGCTCCAAGCGGAGAGCTACCGAATCTCCGGATGGATAGAATTGGCCCATCGACAGCCAGCGGGGGGATGATGACGTTGACACGTGAACCGTCAGGGAGCCGCGCGTCCACCATGGGCGAAGACTCGTCGACGCGACGCCCGACCGCCGACACGATCTTATCGATGGTGTGTAAGAGATGCCGGTTGTCCTGAAATGTGAGCGCCGTCTTTTCCAGGACTCCGCGGCGTTCGACGTAAATCGAGCTGTAAGTATTCACCAGAATATCGCTTATGGTGTCATCTTTGAGAAGCGGTTCCAGCGGCCCAAGGCCAAAGACTTCATCGACAACTTCCTGCGTAAGCCTGTCTCGCTCGGTAGCACTTAGCGGGACGCCCTGCTCATTGACCATGCCCTGGATGACATTGAAGAACTGCTGTTGCGAGCCGCGCGTCTCCTGTATCTCTGCAAGTTTGTCGAGATCGATGCGTTTGATGAGCTCTTTATGAACAGCCGTTTTGATGTGCTGTTGCACACTATCGCCGACCGGCCGCACGGGCCGCCCTGGGCGCTCATTGGATCGAACCGGATTGGGCGAACTAGCATTTGTGTCTGACATATCAGCCAATACCCATATTTCTTGGAAAACGGTGGTCCAGGTTTACTTCCAAAGCGAGAAGCCAGATTTCTTGGGAGCGATTTCCTCTAATTGATCTCCGGGACCAGCCAGGCTACCCACCCACTTGACTAGTTGTGCTGAGAATTCGCACTTGTGCTTTGGACTGATCGGCTCACCCAGAACTCCTGCGCGAACTACCTCCGTGTAACTATTCGGGAATTTGATAGCAACCGGGAGACGAATTGCCTTTTCTATCTGATCCATGCTGACAGCATGATCTGATGAAAAGCGATTGATAACTATCTTTACTTTGTCCTTGTTATTCTCATTTTGCTGAAGGTAATCCACATACCTCGACAAATCCCGGATCGAAGCGATTTCCGGAGTAGATACAAGGTATGCCTGGTTGGACGCATCGATGACCGCCATATTTGTCTCATCCATGGAACTCGGGCAATCGACGACGACATAGTCATACTCGCCACGCAGAAAATCGAGCGTCTGAACCATCGATTCAGGCTCGGTCGGCTTCTCGCTGCCGCAAACGTCTGGGGAAGAGAGGACCTCAAGACCGCTTGCATGGGTCGCGATGTACCCGCGGAGCAACTCACTGTCAAGCCGGCTCAGACTCCGGACAAGCTCGTAAAAATGATAGCGGCTGCCGTCGATTCCAAGATAGATACACGCGTGGCCCAACTGTGGGTGGTTGTCGATTAGCAGGGTCTTCTTATGGTGGCATTGAACCAGGTACATGGCCACGTGGACAGCAAGAGTGGTGGTCCCAACTCCGCCCTTGGCTCCAAAGAACGTCAGCACCGACCCTCGCATAGTGTTGTGCGCCGCCTTGGTAGTCCAATGTTGATTCAGCCGTTCCATGGTCTGCCCAAACGCGGTGAAATCAAACTCCTCACCTATAAAGTCATTGCAACCCGCACGCATAGCCCGAAGCAGGATGTTGTAATCCTGGCTTGCGGAACGCGCGACCAACGCCGCTTTACCCCCAAAGAATTCCTGAATATAGGCCGCGGCAATAATGGCCTGGTCAATGTCCTTGTCGAAGTCAATGACGGCGATGCAGGCGTGAGCGGATTTCACGGGTTGAGGGAACGGGGGCCGCTTTTCAGCCGAGATATAGCCCTCGCAATCGGCACGATACACAGTCCACACCATTGCTGATGCGGCTTCGGCAATTTCGTCGGCAAGTTCTGGGTCAAGACCCACGGTAATCAGCGCGACATCAGGAACATTCGCGTTTTTTGGCGTTGAAGTCACTGTAGATTTCCTCGTTGGGGCTTAAGTTCGCGTTTCGAACCCGGGGCGATACCTGCGACTCTTGTACCGGCGTTATTTGAGAGAGTCGCGTTGTAGCCGTCCAGCAGCAGTCGCTGGCGCATCGTCTCCGCATCGTTCCTGGTTGCAAATGGCCCCACATCTAAATGAAGAAGTAAGTCTGCAGGACTCTGGTTTACTGCGACGTCGTAACCGTGGCGCTTCAGGGCGGCAACCATAGCATCCGCATCCGATTCGTGCGAGAGAGTCATAATCTCGACCATTGGGCGCGCCTGGGAGTGTGCCGCTTCGGACGGTAGATCACGGGGGCGCAAATGTGCAGTGGCGGTAGACGGGCGGGGCGTCGCCGTAGCAGATATGCCTCGGGCTGGCTGCGGAGGGGTGCTGATGGATGCCATTGATACGATGGGAGCGATAGCTGGAGCGGGCCGCGATGCAGGCGCGCTTTGCGGAGTCTGAGTCGGCACAACTCCCCGCCTTGCGCCGGCAGAAGGTGTTGCCGCGGGAGCCGGGGATGGAGGCGAAGCCAGGTTGCCAAAAGGAGGCTTATCCGGATTTAGTGGAGGAGTCACTGGCTTAGGACTGGCGTCCTTTCCCAGTGACTTGTCAAATGATCCTGTATCCAAAACAGGAACTGGCATAGACGGCTCGACAGGCTGGGTCGTGTCGGTCAGCGGATCAACCACTGTTGGCGTGACCACCACAACCAACTCAGTCGTCGAGTGGTTTGTGTTCTTCGATTTGAAGAGTGCCCCAAGGATAGGAATACTGGCGATGCCCGGCGTCTTACTCAGAATGTCTGTGGTCCTTTGGTCCAGTAAGCCTGAGATGGCAAAGCTCTGGCTGCTGCGGAGCTCGACCTCGGTCTCAGCCCTGCGGGTGGACAAAGCGGGCACAGTAAATCCGCTGATAGAGACTGAGTTGCTATAGTCCAGAGCACTTACTTCGGGAGCTACTTTGAGCGTAACTGTTCCATCCTCGTTCACGATGGGTGTGAATTCTACCTTGACGCCAAAGGGGCGGAACTGAATCGTGACCACAGGAGCGCTTCCCCCGCTGCCGGGTTGGACCATTGGGAACGGGAACTCGCCGCCGGAGAGGAAATTTGCTTTTTGACCGCTGACCGTCGTGATTGTGGGCTCCGCCAGAATCTGCAGGACCTGCTTGTTCTGGAGGTCCTGTATGGTTGCGCCCAGGTTAAGTTTTGCGCTGTACAACATGAAGTTCAGCGGACTTGAGGTTGCCAAAGCACCTATCGCGCCGGCAACCGCTGACTGGCCTAGCGTCGCAGTCGATGGATATTGCGAGGTAGTTGTGGCTGCGAGCCAGTTGGTGTTTCCGCCAGGGTTGAAGAGATTGATACCCAACTCCAGCAGTTTGGTTCGGTCTACCTCAAGAATCCGCACCTCGAGACGCACCTGCTTCGGATGGTTAGGCTTCACAACGAGCGCATTCGCCACTTCCTTGGAATAAAGCCCGGCGAGTTTTACCGCGGTATCGGCGAGTGCATCGCTGGTGACAATCCCGCTCAGCGTGACGCGGCTGCCACTTCCCTCGACTTTGACGGCATCGCTACGCATCGCCTGCGACATGGCGACGCGGAGCCCATCGATATCCAGATCGGAGGAGATGACATAGGACTGCGCCCGGTTAGCCTCGTCCAGGAGCGTCAGCGAACAGGTGCCCGAGGCCATCGCGGTGACGACGATCTCGGTGGGACTGAGGGTCACTGAGTTGACGATAGTGGGGTCGGTCACATAAACGCGACGCAGGCGCGACTTGGTGTCGATAAAGATGGAGTGACCCACCGTTACGTGAAGGGCTTTACCCTCGGCCGCAACGCGACTGGTGCTGCTCATCGCTTCGGGTACCGAGACGGTATCGAGAGCCGAGACTCTTGGCGGCGCCGGTGCGTCTTGCGCGACACAGGCAAGAGACGTCGTCACAATCGACATGGCGACCGCTGTAAGAAAGAGGCCCGCGCCCTTGATGGGCGACACCGATTTGCGCTCGTTATTGAATATTCTCGATTTCACTGGAAGTTGTCCGTTTTCACCGTCGGGCCCATGAACGTTTCAACTGAATATGGTTTGGCTGCGACCAACTGCAACGGCTTGTGAACCGGCTTCGCAGCTGGCGTGGCACCGGTGGGGCCTAACCCCGACAGTTCCGAGAACAGCGCCGGCGGCCCGGTGACGGCCTGGTGATCGGAGCCATTTCTGAGCACGAAGTGGACGATGCCCTGATTACTCGCCAGGTCAACACGCTCCGCATCTGCTGGTTTTACAAGAAGTGTGACTACAGTCGCGGAGGTTGGCTTGCCTTCAGGATCGGGCTCTGTCTTCTGTCCAACTGCCAATACCTGTGCGTCTTGCAGCACCGTAGAAGTGACTGGCTCCCCGTCGGTGGGGCGCAGCGTAACCAGGACGTCGACGTGAGTGCCTGGAAGTAGGAATCCAGCAACCCCAACCACTTCATCCGACTTGAGTGATATGGCTCTCATGCCGTCCGGAATCTTTATGGTGAGTCCCGTACCAGAACCGGGGCTCGCCAACTGCCGTTCGAGAATCGGTTCATTCGCCGCAAGGGGGTAGAGAACAATGCGGCCAACCAAAGGTTGAGGAGCGTTGAACGCTCCGACCAACGGCATGGATGCCGGCCAGTCGACGAGACGCAGATTCTCAGGCTTGATCGCCTGACCAGCTTCCATGTTCGCGGATGCCGCAACATACTGGCTTTTCGGCGGCGGCCCGGCAGGCTTGTTCTTCGAGAATCTCTGGCTGAGCCAGAAAGTAAATATTCCCGAGACCACAAGCGCGATGATGAAAGCTGAGGTGAGTCGACGAGTAATCACACAGCACCTCTATTGGAACTGAAAGTAAAGCGTTAGCATGCTTCCGCCAGCGATTGCCAGGGCGTACGGCAGTCTGAGCGTGGCGGCATTCTTGAGATTGAGATCCGGATGAGGTTGCAGGCCCTCGTGCGTATGGTGCGAAGCGATAGCACCGACATTCGCAAGTGTTTCTTGAAGTCTTCCCCGGGCCACAGCCAGGCCGACTGCCATCACTCCGCCGGCAAGGGCGGTCAATACCATGAGATAAGCAATGTGCGGCATGCCGGCAATGCAACCGACTGCCGTAATCAGCTTGACGTCTCCGGCACCCATGCCGCCGGCGATATAGAACACGAGAAATATCAGGCCGCAAATGATTCCGGCGGCAAAAGAGCTGAGCAGTTGCCTCCATCCGCCAAGCGCAAGATGCAGCGCGAGGCCAAACATGAAGGCTGGAAGAGTAATAAAGTTCGGGATCCGCCGGCTCTTCACGTCGAAGACAGAGCCGACGAGTGCCCAGGCAGTCGCGGTCGCAGGATACGTCAAGTCTGGTTGAAGGAGTGTCATTGATCGTTCCTGAAGAAGCCTTTTGGGGGAAACTGGGAAACAGGTGATGCCAGGGAGCACGTCTAAAGCTCACGTGAGCTCGCTAGAACTCATGTGAGCCTTGTCCGGTTTATGCGTTGCTGAGTGCAGTGCCAACGCCGTTGAAGGCCGTCGCAATCGAGTTCGCGAGACCCTGCATCGAAGCAACGGCGCCGAGACCTACCAGCGCCGCAACGAGGGCGTATTCAATCAAATCCTGACCGGACTCTTCCGTCATCAGGTTCTTCAGAAGCTGTGTCATGTTCTTCATTTTGGGTTCTCCTAATTGCTCTTGGTGTGGTCCGGCGTGGTTGAAAGATAACCAGCAGTAGAATTGACTGACCATCGCGGTGGCCATGCAGCGGAGATTCAGGTTGAGGAACGAGGCTTATGTGAGTACGGACCTTCTAGCAACTCACATAAGCCTGTTCCGATTAAGCGTTGCTCAGCGCGGTGCCCACGCCGTTGAAGGCAGTAGCAATCGAGTTGGAAAGACTCTTCATTGAGGCGACTGCGCCGAGACCTACCAGCGCCGCAACGAGGGCGTATTCAATCAAATCCTGACCGGACTCTTCCGTCATCAGGTTCTTCAGAAGCTGTGTCATGCTCTTCATGCTGGATCTCCATACTTCCTGGGTTAGTGCAGCGATGGGGATGCGCCAAGTTACCGGAGGTACAAACTGGCAGGCAATGGCTTATGTGAGCATCGACGTCTGACGCTCACATAAGCCTTTGCCAACTTAGGCGTTGGTGAGGGACGTGCCCACGCCGTTGAACGCGGTGCCAATCGAGTTGGAAAGACCCTTCATCGCGGCAACCGCACCGAGACCAACCAGGGCTGCAACCAGGGCGTATTCAATCAAATCCTGGCCGGAATCGTCGTTGACCAAGTTATTGAGAAGCTGCTTCATATTCGTCATTTTGTCTTTCTCCTCTTTCGGGTTTTGTCCGCAGCGCTCCGGGATAGCGAGTCCTTGGATGAACCGAGAGTAGGGCCAGCGCGAAAGATTAGAAATCCCCAAGAAGTGTCACCGTATACCACTTAAGTTCGGTCAATCTCAGGCTTATCTTTATGTTTCTAAGAGGCTTAGACTGTATGCTGTGAAGCAGGAACTAGGTTTTGCCTTCACCGTGTGGAACATTTCGAAAAATCGAGAAGGCACGCACCCGATATCTTGGTGAAAGATGCCTTTTCAAGCAGTCTCGTCGTGATTAGCGTTCTTCAATAAAACAAATGACAAAGAACCCACACGTGACATCTCCAGACCAGCCACCTTCTACGGCCCGATCGCTGCCGTGGCGTCGCACGTTTGCTGTGATTTTCTGGCTGGCGCTGATCAGCCGCCTGGTCGTTCTGCTGATCACCCTCCACACCAAGCCCCACAACTGGCTCTACTCCAAGGGCATTGAGATGGGCCTCTTGGCTGATTCGCTCGTCCACGGCCTGGGCTACAGTTCTCCATTCGGCGTCCCTACCGGACCTACGGCATTCATCGCGCCGGGATATCCAACCTTGATCGCAGCGGTCTTTCTGCTCTTTGGCAGCTACTCGTATGTCTCCGCCATCGTGATCATGTCCGTGCAACTCGCCATCTGTATGGGGACCCTTTGCCTGATCATGCACGTCTGCCGGAAGGCGCTCGATACTCGAACAGCCATCGTCGCCGGCGCCTTCTGGGCGATCTCGCCTCCGGTTCTCTGGATGCCCACCATTTTCTGGGAGACGAGCATCTCCGCATGCGCGCTCCCGGGAATGATCGCGCTTGTACTCTGCTACCGGAACAAGCCAACCAAGGCAGCCTGGGTGCTTCTGGGTGTCTATGTTGCGATCATCGGCCTCATCAATCCCGCTCTTCTGCCGTCGCTGCTTGCGATTCTCGGGTGGCTAGCCTGGCAGACGCGCAGCGTATCGAAGACGGCTCCCCTTATCAGCCTGCTGGCGCTTGTGATGGTCTTTGCAGCCTGGCCCATCCGCAACGCATACCAGTTCCACGCGTTCATTCCGCTGCGCAGCACGGTTGGATTTGAGCTATGGATGGGAAACCGGCCCGGCGCGACGGGCTTCCTGGACACAACGCTCTTCCCCATGTACGACAAGCAGGAGCTGGCGAGCTATCTCTCCAAGGGAGAGGTCGCCTACACCCATGACAAGTCCCAACAAGCATGGGAGTATGTTCGCGCGCACCCCGGGGTGTTTGTAGATATGACTGCCCGCAGGATATTTCGCTTCTGGACGGGAACAGGCGGCCCTGGTAGATCGCCTTTCTGGGAGATCCACGCAGTAACTACGACCGTGCTGGGATTTGCCGGGCTCCTGCTCATCTACCGCAAGAGGATGCGCGACTTCGCGGTCCTGATGGCTCTCCCGATGCTGCTCTTCCCGCTGCCCTACTACATTACCCACGCCGAATTTCGATACCGTCTCAACATCGATCCGCTGATAACCATCCTGGCTGCCTACGCCATTACCCAACTGGACTCTGCGATGTCGCGTCGGGCAGCCGCGAAAGTAGCCCGAAAGCTGGCTGAACCGATTCTGGATTGAGCCGCTTTGCCGCATTCCTGGCGGCTATACCTTGGCCGGAGCGACGAGCACACTGAATCCTCCGTTTAATACCGGAATTCCTCATTCGAAGCCCAGCCCAGCCAATTCCCACTTCCCTCTTGCCTCGGAAAGGATATGATTCCTTTACCGAATCATTCGATTTGAAGCGAGGGGAACAAGGCCATCAGTGCAATTGCATCTTGAACCCCAATATGGATCGATTATGGATCGATCGCATCAGATTAGGTAGCTATGTGCGAATCCTTTCCTCATCTACTCCCCTAGGCAATCTCCCGGAGATTCACGTTGGCACGTCAATTATGGTCCAGTATCGCGACTCAAGTGAACTCCGGTTTTAGCGGCAACTCGACCAGCATCTTTGCTCCGGCAGGGACGCCCGCACATTCCATCTTCGGCCTTTCGATGCTTGTTCTCAGCATCACAGCCGCCATCTTCCTCGTTGTCGGGGGTTTGCTGCTGTATGCTTTGGTGCGTTTCCGCCATCGCGCCGGCGACAGGAATGCGTCGCAGGAACCCCCGCAGATCTATGGCAGCAATCAGATCGAGCTTTCCTGGACCGTCATTCCCATTCTGATCGTGGTCATGCTGTTCCTGGCCACCGCACGCGTCATCCTTTCGACCCAGGACGCGCCGAAGCCCGCCGATGCGCTGGACGTCACCGTGATCGGTCATCAGTTCTGGTGGGAGTACCGCTACCCGAAGCTGGGCATCGTCACGGCCAACGAATTGCACATTCCGGTCAGTGATCCCAGGCATCCGACGCCGACCTATTTGACGATGTCCTCGGCTGACACCGATCACAGCTTCTGGGTTCCTCGCCTGGCCGGAAAGACGGACCTGATTCCCAACCGGGTCAATACCATGTGGCTGGACCCGGAAGCTCCCGGGCTCTATCTCGGCCAGTGCGCGCAGTACTGCGGAACCCAGCACGCCAAGATGCTACTGCGCGTCTACGCCGATAGCCCGGCCGACTTTGCTGCCTGGATCGCGCACCAGCAGCAACCAGCCGTGGATAACCCAAGCGCAAGCGAAGGCCGCAACATCTTCCAGCACACAGCCTGTATCAGCTGCCATACTGTGGCCGGGACGGTAGCGACAGGGACGTTCGGCCCCGACCTGACGCACGTCGCCAGCCGCGACACCATCGCATCCGGGTCCGTGCCCAACACCGCGGCGAACCTCCGCGCCTTCGTCGACAACCCTGCGCATTTCAAGCCCGGAGCGCTGATGCCTCCGATGCACCTCAACGATCACGACCTCGACGCCGTCACTGCGTATTTGATAACGCTGAAGTAGAAGTACGGAAGGAAACTTCATGGCAACCCACGCTCCGGTCACCGAAAGCATCACCCAGACCGCACCGCGCCGCCTTGTGCTCGAGGTGCTGCACGATTGGGTGACAACGGTCGACCACAAGAAGATCGGGCTGATGTACATCGGCTACGCCCTGATCTTCCTCGTGGTCGCGGGCTTTGAGGCTTTGCTGATGCGCGTCCAGCTTGCCATCCCCAACAACCACTTCGTGTCGCCACAAGTCTTCAATCAACTGTTCACGATGCACGGCACGACTATGGTCTTCTTCGTAGGGATGCCCGTCCTCTTCGGCTTCGGCAACTACCTGATCCCGCTCATGATCGGCGCACGCGACATGGCCTTTCCTCGGCTGAACGCGTTTAGCTTCTGGATAGCCAGTCTAGGCGGCCTGCTGCTTTACTTCAGCTACCTTGGGGGCAGTGGCCTATACGGCGCTGGTGCTGCACCTGATGTCGGATGGTTCGCCTACGCGCCACTGACGGCACGCGTCTTCTCGCCCGGCCACAGCACGGATTACTGGACTCTCGCCATCCTGCTCAGCGGAATCGGCAGCATCGGCACGGCGCTCAACATCGTTGCAACGACGATCTGCATGCGCTGCCCCGGCATGAAGCTGACCCGAATGCCGCTACTCGTGTGGCTCTACTTGGTCATGTCGTGCATGGTCTTCGTCACCATCAGCCCTCTGACCGCTGCGCAGATCATGCTGATGCTCGACCGCTATGTAGGTTCGCACTTCTTCGACACGCAGGCTGGCGGCTCGGCTGTGCTCTGGATGCATTTCTTCTGGATCTTCGGTCATCCCGAGGTCTACATCCTCATCCTGCCCTCCTTCGCATTCGCCAACGAGATCATTCCCGTCTTCTCGCGCAAGGCCATCTTCGGCTATCCCGCGATGGTCGCGGCGTCGGTCGGAATCGGCTTCATCAGCCTCAGCGTCTGGGCGCACCACATGTTCACGGTTGGCATGAGTTCCGGCGCAAACACCTTCTTCGTCCTGGCCACGATGGCTGTGTCTGTGCCAACCGGAATCAAAGTCTTTAATTGGCTGGCCACACTCTGGGGCGGCAAGATTCACTTCACGGTTTCGATGATGTTCGCCGTCGGATTCCTGTTTCAGTTCCTCATCGCCGGACTCACCGGCATCATGCTGTCGGTGGCTCCCTTCGACTGGCAGTTGAGCGCCTCGTACTTCGTCGTAGCGCACTTCCACTACGTGCTGGTCGGCGCGATCCTCTTCATCCTGTTCGCCGCCTTCTACTATTGGTACCCCAAGGCGACCGGCCGCATGTTGAGCGAGAAGCTCGGCAAGTGGCACTTCTGGATCTTTCTTATCGGCTTCCACCTCACCTTCGACTTCATGCACATCCCTGGCCTGGAAGGCATGCCGCGCCGTGTTTACACGTACGAGGCCGACCGCGGATGGATGATGTGGAACATGATCGTGTCGAGCGGTGCGGTGTTCCAGGCCGTTGCATCCCTGCTGTTCGTCTACAACCTCATCTGGTCGTACTTCAAAGGCCCGATAGCCGGCCCCGATCCGTGGGACGCGTGGACGCTGGAATGGTCGACCGCCTCCCCGCCGCCACACTATAACTTCGCCGTGACTCCAACGGTCGAGAGTCGCCGCCCGCTATGGGACCTCAAACATCCCGACGATCCTGACAGCCACTACGAGTAGAGAGGAGCCGCATCCGTTGAGCGAAACAGCCGTCATTCCGCAGAACCCAAACGCCGCCTGGGAGCTACCCTCGCGCGGCATCGTGGGGATGGCGTGCCTCATCGTCGCCGAAGCCGCGATCTTCATCATCTTTATCGTGGCGTATCTCTATTACGCCGGAAAAAGCCTCACAGGGCCAACGCCGCAAATCCTCGAACTCCCCATCTTCACCAGCATCTGCCTGTTTTCCAGTAGCGCCACTGTCCATTTTGCGGTCTCCGCTCTGCACCATGGAAAGCGCAGTATGTGCTCGCTGTGGCTGGCTGCAACGGTGCTGCTTGGAGGCATCTTCCTCGCAGGCACCGCGCACGAGTGGTACCAGTTGATCTATCACGACAGCCTCACCATCCGGACCAACCTCTTCGGCACAACTTTTTACTCGCTCGTCGGCCTGCACGCCACTCACGTCGTCGTTGGTTTGTTCATGCTGTTACTGGCGCTGTTCTTTTCCCTGACCAGGTCCATGACCAGCAAGCACACGGGGCGGCTGGAGGTGCTGTCGCTCTACTGGCATTTTGTCGACGCCGTCTGGGTCGTCGTCTTTACCGTCGTCTATGTGCTTGGCAGGTAGGCTGAGGTTTCCACTGATTCCAAGGAAGGAGGCACCATGCAGGACCAACACCCGAACGGCGATCCCAACGTGATTCAGCTTCCGCGGCCGACAGCGTGGCCCCTGGTGCTGGCGCTCGGCGTCGCGCTCATCATGGCGGGTATGGTGACGAACGTCGTGCTCGGAGTCTTAGGACTTCTGCTATGCCTCGCCGGCAGCGTCGGTTGGTTTTTCCAGGTTCTGCCGCACGAGGCGCACGAAGCCGTCTTAGTGAGCGGCGAGGAGATCAAAAGTGTCAGCGTCCGTACTCTCATGGAGCGCGAGCGCCGGCATCGTGAAAACGAGACGCCGCGCACCATTCTTCCCATCGAGACATTTCGTATCACCACCGGAATCCGAGGAGGCATCGCCGGCGGCATCGCGATGATCGTCCCCGCGACCATCTTCAGCCTCATCAAATACCACAGCGTCTGGTATGCGATGAACCTGCTCGCAGCCGGCGGATTCGTCAGTTGGGCCGGAGCCAGCGACGCCTTTCTCAGTCAGTTCCACATGCAGGGGCTATTGGCAGGCCTTCTTATTCACGGCCTAACATCGCTTCTGGTGGGCCTTCTGTACGGCGCAATGTTGCCAATGTTCCCGCGGTATCCGATCGTGACGGCCGGCTTCATGGTGCCGCTATTGTTTACAGGAATCCTCTACTCGGCGCTGGGAATCGTCAGTCCCATCCTGAACCAGCGGATCGATTGGTTCTGGTTCATCATGTCGCAGATCGCGTTCGGCCTGGTATGCGGCTACGTGGTCAACCTGCAAGCCAGGGTGCGCACGCCGCAGTTTCAGGCGCTGCCGTTCGCTGTCCGAGCCGGTCTCCACAGCGATCAGGACGAGTGGCCGCACGAGCCTGCGACGGACACGGATGAGAAAGATAGACCTTCATGAAATCGCCACATCAGCGCTCGCTTACTTTCTTGCTTTTGGCATGTGCAGCCGCCCTCGCCATCGCTGGCTGTAAAGCAGCGCCAGGAAAGCCCGGTCCAGATTTTGAAACTCCGCGTCCGGAACAAGTGGCCGACTTCGCGACACTCTATGGTCAGAACTGCGCCGCCTGCCACGGCGAACGCGGCAAAAATGGCGCGGCTATTTCGCTCGCCAATCCCGTCTACCTTGCCATTGCGGGGGCTGCAAACATCGAGCGCATCACCGCGAACGGTGTTCCCGGAACGATGATGCCGCTCTTCGCCAGGACCAAAGGCGGCATGCTGACCGACCGGCAAATCGCAATCATCGCTGAAGGCATGGAACAGAATTGGGGCCGCTCCGATGCGCTCGCAGGCCAGCCCCCGCCGACCTTTGCGAGCACCGCGCCCGGCAATCCAGTGCAGGGCCAAAAGACGTTCACCACGTTCTGTGCGCGATGCCACGGCGCTGATGGCACCGGAGGGCCAGCGGGCAACGGCGTGGTGACGGGCTCCCTGACCGATCCCGCATATCTCGCGCTGGTCAGCGATCAAGGCCTGCGCAGCTTGATCCTCGCCGACCAGACAGAGCAGGGCACGCATGACTGGCGCTCGTACCTCACCGCCCCAGGATCGCGCCCGATGACCGACCAGGAGATCGCCGACACCGTCGCGTGGCTTGCCTCGCATCGCATCGCGACTCCCGGCCAGCCCTATAAGCAGCACCCGTAGCAAGCGGAGACACGCATGAGCGAACTCGAACAACCCGCAGACTCCACACCACCGAGCATCGACGCCTCCTCGCCCGATGCCAAGGCCGCCGCACACTCGCGCCGGGCCTTTCTGTTCAAGCTCTCGGTGCTGCTGAATGCGGCCGTCGGAGCCGTGCTCGCAGTGCCGCTGGTGGGCTATCTGCTCGGACCAGCGATGAAGAAGGGCTCAAGCACAGGCTCGTGGATCTCCATAGGCAACATCAACCAATTTCCTGTAGGGGAAACGCGGCTCGCCGACTTCCGCAGCCCCGTGGCCAGCTTCGACGATGGCGAGACGGCGAAGGTCGCCTGCTGGGTGCGACGCATCTCCGAGCAGCAATTCCAGGTTTTCGCCATCAACTGTGCGCATCTCGGATGCCCGGTGCGCTGGTTCGCACAATCCAAGCTCTTCCTCTGCCCATGCCACGGCGGAGCGTACTACGAAGATGGCAGCAGGGCATCCGGACCGCCGGAGCGCGGCCTCTTCGAATACCAGTACAAACTCGCCGGAGACTCGCTGGTCATCCACGCTGGGGACATGCCCACGCTCGCGACCCAGGCCTCCTGCAAGCCCAAGCCACTGATCCAAATCGGGCCCGCCGCCCCTGAAGCCGCATCCGCGCCCACGAGGTCCGACGAATGGCAAGCATGAAGCAGCGCGCCGTCGCCACCTATGAGTGGCTCGAGCATCGACTTGGCTTGATCAAGCCGATCAGCGAGGCTGCGTCGCATCCCACTCCAGCAAATAACGCAAGCTGGTGGTATGTCTTCGGCAGCGCCGCCACCGTCCTGCTCATCCTGCAAGTAGTGACAGGGATCTTGCTCGCTCTGGTCTACAGTCCGTCCGCCAACGAAGCATGGACCAGCCTCGGCATCCTGAACCACACCATCCCGCTCGGCTGGTATCTGCGCGCGCTGCACGGCTGGGGTTCGGACTTCATGATCGCCATCGTGCTCATCCACATGGTGCAGGTCTTCCTCTTCGGAGCCTACAAATTTCCGCGCGAACTCACCTGGATCGTCGGCGTCGGACTTCTCCTGCTCACGCTCGGCATGGCGTTCACCGGCCAGGTCATGCGCTTCGATCAGGACGCCTACTGGGGCCTCGGCATCGGCGCGTCCATCATGAGCCGCGTCCCGCTGATCGGCGCGCCCCTGGTCCGCCTGCTGCTCGGCGCTCCCATCATTGGCGGTGCGACCGTCTCACGCTTCTTCACCCTCCACGTCTTCGTGATTCCAGGCCTCCTGCTCGCAGGAGTCGCCATCCATGTGTGGATGGTGTTGCGGCACGGTGTAAGCGACTGGCCGATGCCTGGCCGGCTCGTCCGCAAGTCCACGTATGAGGCCGAGTACCACGAACTCACCGCAAAGACCGGCATTCCCTTCGTGCCCGATGCAGCGTGGAAGGACGCCGTCTTCGCCGCCGCAATCATCTTCGCCGTAATGGCCTGCGCCTTCTTCTTCGGCCCATTCGGTCCCAGCGGTACGCCTGATCCGACCATCATCCAGACCGCTCCAAAGCCCGACTTCGCCTTCCTCTGGATCTACTCGGTCCTCGCTTTTCTGCCACCGTCGATTGAGACGCCGGTCATGATGATTGTGCCGGTGCTTGCAATCGTCGCGATGCTGCTTCTACCCCTGCTGGCAGGCGAAGGCGAACGGCACTGGGCACGGCGGCCGGTCGCGGTGTTGATGGTTTCGGTCATCGCCGTGACGCTCGGCATCTTCACGTGGCTCGGCACCTATACACCGTGGAGTCCCATCATGGACGCGTGGACGAGCGCGCCCATTCCACCGAAGCTTCTCCAGAATCGCACTCCGCTGGAGCGCCAGGGAGCATTGGTGCTGCAGGACAAGCAGTGCCGCAACTGTCACTCGCTGGAAGGCTCTGGCGGGCAGCGCGGCCCGGCGCTCGATGCCCTCGCCTCGCGCATGACCGAGGACCAGATCATTCGCCAGGTATTGCAAGGTGGCGGCAATATGCCCGCCTACGGCAATGCGCTCAACCCATCCGAGACCAAAGCCCTCATGCGCTTCCTGATGACGCTGCGTGGCGACAACCTCGCGCCGGCGATCGACTCCTCGCGCGGCCTCACCCACATCGACCAACCGCAAACCGCGCAACCCCCTGCGGCCGCACCCGCACCGAAGGCACCATAGTTCATGTCAGACGCCGCACGAGATATCTTTGCGGACTGGTCCCTGCCCATCTGGTTGACGCTGTCGATCGTGATCACCGCGGCCATCTATCTGCGCGGCTGGCTGGCGATACGGAAGACTCGGCCCGAACAGTTTACCGACATCCGCCTCGCCTCGTTCCTCTCCGGCCTCAGCGTCCTGTGGCTCGCAATCGGCTCACCAATGGACGGCTTTGCCGATGCCCTGCTCAGCGCGCACATGGTCGAGCATCTGCTGCTAATGTCCGCAGTCCCACCGCTCCTACTCTACGGCTTGCCTGTCGTTCCGCTCCTGCGAGGCCTGCCCGAGCCTCTCAGACGCTGGATCGTCGGACCGCTCCTGCGCGTATCGGCGCTACGCCACTTCGGGCATTGGCTAGTGACGCCGCTGGTCGCATGGCTCGCAATGAACCTCGCGTTCCTATGCTGGCACGTGCCAGCAGCCTATGACTTCGCGCTGGAACACGAGAACTGGCACGCAGTCGAGCACCTCTGCTTCCTTGGCACGTCGATACTGTTCTGGTGGTGCATCCTGTGGCCGTGGCCCGCGCAGACGCATCGGCGCAACTGGGGAATCCTCATCTACCTGGTCGCCGCGGATGTGGTCAACACGATGCTCTCCGCATTTCTCGCGTTCTGCGACCGCCCGGTCTACCGCTTTTATCTCGACCACCCAAACCCGTTTCACGTGGACCCGACACAGGACCAGGTCCTCGGCGCGGCAATCATGTGGGTTTTGGGATCGCTCGCGTTCCTCGCGCCTGCGATGGTGATCACCCTACGCCTATTGAGTCCTTCGCGCCAGCGCAGAGCGTAGTCCCTACACCACCACCAACCCGCTCTTCGCCGTAGCTACAAAGTCCGCCGCCGTCTTCACAATGAAGTCCAGCATCTCCTTCGTCAGCCCCGGAAACACGCCAACCCAGAACACCTGATTCATCACAAAGTCGGTGTTTGGCAGTTCACCCACCACGCGATACTCCCACCCCTCGTATGCAGGCTGCCGCAGCAGATTCCCCGCAAACATAAGCCGTGTCCCAATCTTCTGCGCCTCCAGAGCGTGCGTCAGTTGATCGCGCGTAAACGGCGCGTCCGTCTTCACGCCGATGGGAAACCCAAACCAACTCGGATCGGAATTCTCGGCCGCTCGCGGCAGAATCAGAAACTCCTCAAGCGGCTTCAGCGCAGCTTTCAGATACGCGAAATTTTCCTTCCTGCGCTCGATAAAGTACGGCAGTTTCTCTATCTGCGAAAGTCCCAGTGCCGCCTGCATGTCCGTCGCCTTCAGGTTGTAGCCAATGTGTGAGTAGGTGTACTTGTGGTCGTACCCGCATGGCAGCGTGCCCAGTTGCCAGTCGAAGCGCTTGCCGCACGTATTGTCCTTGCCCGGCTCGCACCAGCAGTCGCGACCCCAGTCGCGAAAACTGTCGATCAGCACCTGCAGTATTGGCTTGTCCGTCATCACCGCGCCGCCCTCGCCCATCGTAATGTGATGTGCCGGATAGAAACTCACGGTCGCAATATCGCCAAACGTCCCCACCTTCCGTCCTTTGTAGGTCGAACCCAGAGCATCGCAGCAGTCTTCAATCAGCCAGAGGTTGTACTTTCTGCAAAACGCCGTAATCGCACCTAGATCGAAGACGTTGCCCAGCGTGTGCGCAATCATCACAGCCTTCATCTTCGGGCTGTACGCGGCCTCGAGCTTCATCACATCGATCTCATACGTCGGCAGTGTCACATCGACGAACACAGGCACCAACCGGTTCTGGAAGATCGGATTCACCGTCGTCGGAAAGCCCGCCGCAACCGTCAGCACTTCGTCGCCCGGCTTCAACTGTCGCGCGCCCAGCTTCGGCGAAGTCAGCGCGCTCAGCGCGACCAGATTCGCACTCGATCCCGAGTTCACCAGGCTGGCTGAACGCACACCCACGAACCGCGCCAGTTTGCGCTCGAACTCCTTGGCAAAACGCCCCGTCGTAAACCACGCATCCAGCGCCG
>OCZT010001158.1_pt1 | contig 27310 bp, 21 predicted proteins | sample 1539031 | NCBI WGS metagenome assembly OCZT01 (sample SAMEA3539308, study PRJEB22396) | soil metagenome | biome: tundra; feature: field; material: soil | place: USA | collected 2010-05 | depth 0.15 m | reverse complement strand
TTCCCTACACGTCGCTCTTCCGATCTGGAGGCGCGCCACCGCCGCGCCCTCCGCGCTCACCGGTCAACGTGCCGGCGTTGTCCGCCGGCAGGATGATCACGTCGTACTTCGCGTTCAGATTGCCGGCCTTCAGCTCAGCGTCCATGATGCTCGCAAACGGAAAGCCGAACTGTTCGAACGTCCACTGCGTCCATCCCTGATCCGAGTTACCGCCGCCGTACCGCTCGTACATCGCGATTCGCTGACGCTTGGCGGCGTGACTGGCCGCCGTCACGTCACCATTCATCGCCGTGAAGTTCACTCCCGTGGATTTCGCGACCGACGCGATGAGCGTGTCCGGCGCGCTCGCGTCGACCACGAAGTCGCCGACTTGAGCCGCGCCCGATGCCCGATCCACCCGCCGAATCGCCACCGACTTGTCGAGCAACAGGTTCGCCGCGTGGAAGGCATCGTTCTGTTTGCCGTCGAGCAGATAGCCGTTGGCACCCTTCGAGAGGGTGCCCGCCGGGGAAACCAGCGCGGTGAGCAGCGTCATCGGCGCGGTCACAGCCGTCATCACTGGATCTGCCGTGACTCCCATGAATTCATCCATCGTATCCGTGCTCATGTCGTACGGTGCGATCGGCGTGCCGTTCGCCTCACGCGTATAGGTGTTGTCTGGATAGAACGTCTGCCCCAGCAGCCACCGCACCACGCCCATCTTCGGCTGCGCCATCGAGACAACGAAACTCCCGGCGGCGTACTGCTTCCCTTCGTGCGTGAACGCCTGCGACACGCGGTGCACGTCCACACCCTGGCCGAGCAGCTTGTTCACCATCCTGATGGTCGTGAGCGGGTCGTGCTGGTCGATCGGAATCACGTACGCCTTGACCTTGCCCTCGGCGCCGCGCTGCGTCTGGCGGCTCGCCTTGAGATACGCGTTCTCGAGCACCGTCTCCTTGTTGCGCGCGGCGAGATCGAGCGCCGCCCACGCCGAAACTTTCTGGCGGTCGACGATGTCGCGCAGGTGCCAAACACCGCCGGGCCACGGGTGCGGGAAGGTCGTCTGCTCTTCGTACTTCGGGAGACCGCGCGTGCCGCCGACCAAGCGATCGGCCGGCACCGTCAGCGGCGTCGCGAGACTCGCGCTCGCCGACTCGGTGAGCATGCCGGCGATGTTATGGAAGGGCGTGATCCAGTGGAAACCCATGTGCCCCCAGCCGGAATAGATGGCCAGGTTGATCGCGCCGGAGAGATTGGATTCCTCCTCCTTGTACGCCATGTGCGCGCCGTACCACGACAGCTCGCGCCACACCAGCGGATCGGCCGACGGCCGCACCGGATCCGCGTATGGCGGCAGGAAGATGCGCGCGCCGTTGCCACCCATGTGATGGTGGTCGACGTACGCTTCCGGCTTCCAGTCGCGGAAGAGCAGCTTCGACATGTACTGCGACTCGATCATGTTCGACATGAACGCGTCGCGGTTGTTGTCGTGGCCGACGTACTTCTGGTAGAGCGACGGGTAGTTGGAGCCTTCGTACTCGGTGCCGAGGTACTTGTTGTACCAGTCGGTGACCATGATCTCGCCGTCCGGATTGAATCCGGGCACCATGATCGACACGACGTTGTCGAGGATGCGCTGCGTCTCGTCGTCGGTGCGCGCGGCGAGGTCGTAGATGAGCTCGGGCGCCATTTGCGAGCCGCCGATCTCGGTGGCGTGCATGCTCATGGATTGCAGAACGAACGCCTTCCCGTCGCGGACGATGCGGCGGATCTCCGCTTCGGGAACGCCGCGCGGGTCGGCCAGTTTGAGGTTCCACGCGCGCAGCGTCTCGAGCCTGGCGAGGTTCGCCGGCGAGGAGATGAATACGGCGAGGAAGGGATTCCCCATCGTGGTCGGGCCCATGTTGACAACCTTTACGCGCGGACTCTGCTTGGCGAGCAGGTTGTAGTACTCCACCATCTTGTCCCAGCGCGCCATCTTGCGGTCGGCGCCCATGCGGAACCCGAAGAACTTCTCGGGCGTGGTGATGGTGGCGATGACGGCCGGGGCCGGCTGTGTCTGGAGGACGTTCTGGCCGGGGGCTGGCGTGGTCAACGCGCAGAACAGCGGGGCAAGCAGCAACGCCCGGCGGGCGGCCGCTGTCGGAGCGGGGACCAATCTTCGCATCGGCGCTTCCTCAGGGACTGAGTGGAGACAGGGTGTCGTGTGGAAAATGGGGCTGTCGCTGGCGATCGGCAACGCAGCGAGGCTTGACGGCGGCGCTGGATCGATTATCTTATTACTGAGATGAATGACGCCAAGCGAGCATCCTCACGGGGTTCGACGCCGGCGAAAGCCGGCTTCACCGTCGCCGCCGACCTGCCGACCGCCACGGCGCTGAAGCTGTGGGTGGTACTGTCGCGGTCGCACGATGCGCTCGTGCAGGTGCTGAAGGCCGACATCGAACGGCACGATCTCACGTTGGCCGAGTTCGCCGTGATGGAGGCGCTCTATCATAAAGGCCCGCAGCTGTTGGGCGAGATCCAGAAGAAGATCCTGGTTTCGAGCGGCGGTATGACGTTTCTGGTGGACCGGCTCGCCAAGCGCGGGCTCGTCAAGCGGGCCGCGTGCCCGTCCGACCGGCGCGCGCGCTACGCGATGCTGACGGGAAAGGGCGAGAAGTTCATCCGCGACATCTTCCCCGAGCATGCGGCCGCGATCCACGGTGCGATGGCCGGGTTGAAGCAGTCGGAGCAGCGCCAGTTGACCGTTCTATTGAAGGCGATGGGGAAGGAGGCCGCGCGGCTGGCAGCCGAGACCCCGGCGTGTAAGTCGGCGGCGGCCGAACGCGAGTAGGGCGTAACACGAACGGGCGATTGACTTGCCGGTCCAAAACGATTAGTATCTCAGTAATAAGAGTTATACAAGTGAGAGAAACACGACCGCCGGGCAGACGAATTACACATTCACACGCTGGAGCAGAGCACGATGACCTGGAGCCTCGATACGACCCATAGCGCCGCGGAGTTCGCGGTGAAGCACCTCATGATTTCAACCGTGAAAGGCCATTTCAAGTCCTTCACCGGCACGGGCGAGACCAACCCGGACGGCACGCTCAAGTCGGCATCGCTGACGATCGACGTCGCAAGCCTCGACACGAACGTGGAGGCCCGCGACAACCACCTGCGTTCCGCCGACTTCTTCGACGTCGAGAAGTTCCCCAACATCACCTTCCGCTCGACGAAGATCGAACAGAAGGGAACCGACATCACGATCACCGGGGACCTCACCATGCACGGCGAGACGAAGCCCGTGACGCTGAAGGGCGAAATCACGGCGACCGTGACCGACCCCTGGGGCAATCCGCGCACGGCACTGGCCGTCAACGCGAAGATCAATCGCAAAGACTGGGGGCTCAAGTGGAACCAGGCTCTCGAGGCCGGCGGCTGGGCGGTGGGCGAAGAGGTGAAGCTCAGCGTCGAGTTCGAGGCCGTCTCCGCGAAGGCCGAAGTGCCCGCCGCCGTGTAGTCTGTCGTCCGCCGTCCGCCGTCCGCCGTCCGCCGTCCGCCGTCCGCCGTCCGCCGTCCGCCGTCTGTCGTCTTCATAGGAGGTAGCGCCCAGCCCGCCTCTGGAATAACGTTTCGGCTCCCGTCACACCAATGAAAAGCCGGAGCCGATCGATGCTCTTCGCCCGATTTCTCTGGTCGGCCGCCGCACTCGCGGCGGCCGCCACTGCGCCCCTCGCCGCCCAGACCAAGGGCGTCACCCACGGCCAGCGCCCAGCGCGGCTCGTGATCCGCAACGCCACCATCGTCGACGGCAACGGCACGCCGGCCCGCGGCCCGTTCGACATCGTCATCGTCGGGAACACGATCGCGGATATCGTGCCGCTCGATCCGGTCTCGATGAACCGCAGCAACGCCAAGCGGCCCGCCGGCGACATCCAGATCGACGCGACCGGCAAGTTCGTCCTCCCCGGCCTCATCAACGCCCACGCGCACCTCCAGAGCAACCGCTCGAGCCAATCGCTCGGCGGCTTCGACTACAACCTCAAACTCTGGCTCGCGAGCGGCATCACGACCGTGCGCGAAGTCGGCCCCGAATCCGACGCCGGAATCATCGAACTCCGCGACAAGTCGGCGCGCGGCGAGATCGTCGCGCCGCGCATCTTCGCGTACCCGATGTTCGATCGCGGCGTGCCCATCCATACGCCGGCCGAAGCCCGCGCCCGCGTGCAGGCGCTCAAGAAGCTCGGCGTGGACGGCATCAAGATCCTCGGCATCGAGCGCGACATCATGCAGGCCATGGAGGACGAAGCGCACAAGGTCGGACTGCGCATCGCGCATCACGTCGGCGTCGAGGAAACCAACGCGTGGGACGACATCAAGTTCGGCACCACCAGCATCGAGCACTGGTACGGCATTCCCGACGCCGCCATTCCCGACGGCCGCCAGCACTTCCCGAGCGAATACAACTATCTCAACGAGACCGACCGCTTCCGCTGGGCGGGCAGGCTCTGGCGCGAGGCCGACCCCAAGCTCCTCGACTCCGTGCTCACCTCGATGGTGCGCGCCAACGTCGCCTGGGTACCGACGATGGACATCTACGAGGCCAGCCGCGACTTGCAGCGCGCGCAGAACCAGCCGTGGTACAAGGACTACCTCCATCCATCGCTCGAGAACTACTTCAAGCCCGATCCCTCGAACCACGGATCGTACTTCATCGGCTGGAGCAGCACCGACGAGACGTACTGGAAGGAGAACTACCGCATCTGGATGGCCGCGCTCCGCGACTTCGAGCGCAAGGGCGGCACCATCGGCTGCGGCGACGACGCGGGCTTCATCTACGAGATGTACGGATTCGGCCTCATCCGCGAGATGGAGCTGCACCAGGAAGCGGGCTTCAACACGCTCAAGATCATCCAGCACTGCACCGGCAACAACGCGAAGATACTCGGCCAGGAGGACAAGCTTGGCCGCGTGAAGATCGGCTGGACCGCCGACCTGATCGTCGTGGACGGCAACCCGCTCGAGAACATCAAGGTGTTGTACGCCGGCGGGACTTCAGCAATTCGCGACGGCAAGGAAGTCCGCACGCTGGGCTCCGAGTGGATCATCAAGGACGGCATTCCGTACAACGGCCCTCAGCTCATGCGCGAGGTCAAGGAGATCGTCGACAAGGCCCGCGCGGCAAAGAAGTAGAGGGTGCCGATGGAGAAACTTCTCGCCGACATCCGCTTATTTCTGGACGAGCGCGCGCTTCCATTGGAAAGCGCGTACCTCACGCAACCGTACAGCGAAGTCGAGCCGAGGCTGAACGAACTGCGCGGGGAAGTGAAACGGCGCGGGCTGTGGGCGCCGCACCTTCCGGTCGCGCTGGGTGGCCGCGGCCTGTCGCTCACGGAATTCGCGCACGTCTCCGCCTTGCTGGGCGAGACGCCGATCGGCCACTACCTGTTCAATGCGCAGGCACCGGACATCGGCAACTGCGAGTTGCTCCATACTCATGGAAGTGTCGGACAGAAAGCGGAATGGCTGGAGCCGCTCGCGCGCGGCGAGATCCGCAGCTGTTTCGCGATGACCGAGCCGGAGTTCGCTGGATCGAATCCCGTGTGGCTGGCTTCCACCGCGCGCCGCGACGGCAACGAGTACGTGATTGACGGCCACAAGTGGTTCGCTTCGAGTGCCGACGGTGCGGCGTTCACGATCGTCATGGCCGTCACCGCGCCCGACGCCAAGCCGCACGAGCGCGCGAGCCAGATCATCGTTCCCATGAACACACCCGGCCTCGCGCTCGTGCGGAACATCCCCGTGATGGGCCACGCGGGGAGCGGCCACTCCAGCCACGGCGAGCTGCGATTCGAGGGCGTGCGCGTGCCGGTGGCGAACCGGATCGGCGCGGAGGGCGAGGGTTTTGCGCTCGCGCAGGAGCGGCTCGGGCCCGGCCGAGTGCATCACTGCATGCGCTGGCTCGGCATCTGCGAGCGGGCGTTCCGGCTGATGTGCGCGCACGCGGTGCGGCGCGAGTTGTCGCCGGGCCATCCATTGGGTGAGCAGGAAGCGGTGCAGCACTGGATAGCCGAGTCGCGCGCCGAGATCGACGCGGCGCGGCTGCTGGTGCTCGACACCGCGCAGCAGATCGAGGCGCGTGGCGCGCATGCGGCGCGCGACCGCATCTCGCTGATCAAGTTCCACGTGGCGGGCGTGCTGCAGCGCGTGCTCGACCGCGCGCTGCAGGTGCACGGCGCGCTCGGCATGACGGATTATACGCCGCTCGCGTTCTGGTACCGGCACGAGCGCGGCGCGCGGATCTACGACGGCCCCGACGAAGTGCACAAGACCGCCGTCGCGCGGCGCATCCTGAAGGGGTTCGGCCTCAAGCGATCGTGAGCCGCAGGCGATTGAAACGTGAGCGAGACGCGGCCGGTTCGCGCGGGAGAGGAGCTCGACCTCGGCGCGCTGAACGCGTGGATCGCGGCGAACGCCGTGGAAGTCGGCGTCGTGACCGGCGTCGAGCAATTTCCGGGCGGCTTCTCCAATCTCACCTATCTAATGAAAGGCGACCGCGGCGAGTTCGTGCTGCGCCGGCCGCCCGCGGGAGTGGGGAAGGGGTCCGCGCACGACATGCCGCGCGAGTATCGCATCCTCGCGGCGCTCGAATCGCACGCCGTACCGGCGCCGCGGCCAATCGCGCTTTGCAAAGATGTGGGGGTTCTCGGCGTGCCGTTCTATATCATGGAGCGGGTGCGCGGCGTCATTCTGCAACGCGGCGGAGGAGAGACTCCCGGACCGGACGTCATGCGCCGCCTGAGCGAATCGTTCGTCGAGACCTTCGCGGCGATCCATTCAGTGGATGCGTCGGATCCGGCGATCGCCGCATTGGGAAAGCCGGACGGATATGTGGCGAGGCAAGTCGCTGGCTGGGCCAAGCGATGGGAAGCGTCGCGCACGGACGACGTGCCGGCGATGGAGCGCACGGCACACTGGCTGGCGTCGCACCAGCCGCCCTCGAGCGGCGCCTGCCTCGTGCACAACGACTACAAGTACGACAACCTCGTGCTCGACCCCGCCGACCTCTCGCGAATCGTCGCAGTGCTCGACTGGGAGATGGCGACGCTCGGCGATCCGTTGCTCGATGTCGGCACCTCGCTCGGCTACTGGGTGGAGGCGGGCGACCACCCGGCGCTTCGCTCGCTCGGCCTCGCCGTGACGGCGCTGCCCGGGAACCTCACTCGCGCCGGTCTCTGGGAGCGCTATCTCGCGCGCACCGGGAGGCCGCCAACGGATCCGGCATTCTACTACGCGTTCGGGCTGTTCAAGATCGCCGTCATCGCGCAGCAGATTTTCGCACGGTACCGGAAGGGGCTGACGAGCGACGAGCGCTTCGCGCAGCTTGGAGAGGCGGTCGCGTTCTTTGCAAAGACGGCGGAACACGCGGCCGCAGGATCGAAGCGGTAAGCGATCTCCGTCGCTCAGTGTCACGTGTCAGCGCTAGCGGCTCCTGCTTTGGTAAGCTCCCCCATCAAGTTGACGCCGCATAGCTGGACAAATCAGCAATGCGTGGTGTGCATGCCGGACTGTGACCATCTGCGTGGAATGCACGATCCAGAGTTACGCCTCAGCTTAAACACGAAACCCCGCTCCCGCGAGGTTTCTTGCATCTCACGCACATTCTTCCCTAAGCCCAGGGGCTCTCAATGAGCTTCTGCGCCGTGTGGAGCTCGTTCGGGCAATCAAAGCATATGCAAACCGGAAGTGGGAGGACGCCCGTCTGTTTATGAGCGCGCGCGAAGACCATATGGCTTGATTCTGTCGCGGTCACTTGCCGGTCATGCGCCTCGCACTATCATCAATCGCGGTGAGTTGGTCTCGCACGAGGGGGCGCCGGGCCATGTTCTCGCAGTGTCATTCGCGGCCGCACCGGTCAATAGCAGCCTCTTCGCGCCAAGCCGTCGTTGCACGTGCCCCGTGCGCACTATGCCCGTAGCGGCCGGCTGGCGCGTCTTCGCGTCGATCCTCGTCGTCATATTCGGCGTCGAGATCGTCGTGTTGCGCGTCCTGCCGCCGACCTTGCCCCTCGACGTGGACGTCGTCGTCGCGCTCTCGATGGCGATCCTCAGTGCGCTTCTGCTCTGGCTTGTCGTGGCGAAGCCGCTCGCCATGGGTGCGGAGGCCGAACGGTTACGCCGTGAGGCACGCGTCGCGCATATCGTGCAGGGCTCCGTCGACGGCATCCTGACCACAGACGCGCGCGGCGTCACCGAGCGGAGACGGGCGGACCAGGAGCTGCGGACGAGCGAACAGCGCTACCGCTCCCTGTTCGCGAACATGCTCGACGGGTTTGCGCATTGCCGGATGGTGTACGACGAACACGACCGCCCGGTGGACTTTGTCTATCTCAGTGTCAATGCGGCCTTTGAGCGGCTGACGGGACTGACCAACGTGGTGGGCAAACGCGTCAGCGAGGTCATCCCCGGGATCCGGGAGCTGAGTCCCGAGTTGTTCGAGACCTACGGTCGTGTCGCCTCGACCGGCGTTCCCGAGAGCTTCGAGTTCGATTTCAAGTCGAGAGACCAGTGGTTGACCATCTCGGTGTACCGTCCTGAAGAGGGAAGCTTCGTCGCGGTGTTCGATGACATCACCGCTCGCCAGCGGTCCGCGGCACAGCTCCGCGCGAGCGAGCGGCGCTTTACCAGTCTCTTCGAATCCGCGCCCGACGCCATCCTGATCATGAACCGCCACGGCACGATCACGCAGGTGAATCGTCACGCGGAACGAATGTTTGGTTGGTCGCGGGCGGAGTTGATAGGCCAGCCGACCGAGATGCTGATGCCGCAGCTGATGCGGAAAGGTCATGTCGCGCTGCACGAGGGCTACCTGAGGGACGACGCGTCGCACGAGATGGGAGGTGGGGGCCTGATTCTCCACGGTGTCCGCAAGGACGGAAAGGAATTCCCCGTGGAGATCAGCCTGAGCCCGATGGACTTCGACGGAGACGTTTTCGTGGCGGCCGCCGTGCGCGACATCACGGAGCGAACGCAGCTGCAGGCACAGCTGCGTCAGGCCCAGAAGATGGAGTCGGTGGGCCGGCTCGCCGGCGGCGTGGCTCACGACTTCAACAACCTGCTGTCCGTAATCATCGGCTGGACGGAGATGGCGATGGCGGAGCTGCCTGCGGGACACCCGATCAGGCCGGAGCTCCAGGAGGTTCTCGGTGCCGGTCAGGGCGCTGCGGATCTCACCCAGCAACTGCTCGCGTTCTCGAGGCAGCAGGTGGTGAAGCCAGTGAGCTTCAACGTCAATGCCTTGGTCGTCGAGATGGACAAGATGCTGCGCCGGCTCCTCGGCGAGGATGTCGATCTCACCAGCCTTCCGGACCCGGATCTCGGCACCGTGAAGATGGACCGAGGGCAGCTTCATCAGGTCCTGATGAACCTCGCGGTCAATGCGCGCGATGCCATGCCCAGCGGTGGAAAACTTACGATTGAGACTGCGAACGTGGTTCTGGATGCGGAGTATCCGCGGACGCATGCCGACGTGACGCCGGGCGACTACGTCATGCTCGCCGTGAGCGACTCGGGCACCGGGATGAGCGAGGACGTTAAGGCACACCTCTTCGAGCCGTTTTTCACTACGAAGGAGCCCGGGAAGGGGACCGGACTGGGGCTCGCGACGAGCTATGGCATCGTGAAGCAGGCCGGGGGCCACCTCGAGGTGTACAGCGAGCAGGGAGTCGGCACCACCATGAAAGTCTACCTGCCGCGGACTCGCGAGGCCGCGGAGGCCGTCCAACGCGCGCCAAGGGCGACACCATCGCAGGGTGCCGAGACGATTCTCCTGGTGGAGGATGAGCCGGCGGTGCGCCTCGTGATCGTGCGCATGCTCGAAACCCGAGGATACCGTGTCGTAAGCGCGAGCAGCGGCGCGGAGGCCTTACGCGTGATCGAGGAGGAGCGCGAGCCCCTGCATCTGCTCCTGACGGATGTCGTCCTCGCGGGCGGGATGAGTGGCCCCGTGCTGGCGGAGCGGGTCCGCGCCCTGAGGCCGGACTTGAAGGTGCTCTTCGCCTCGGGCTATACGAGCGACGTGACCCTCCTGCACGGCCTGCTGGAGCAAGGCATCGCGCTTGTGCAAAAGCCATTCATGGCGGAGTCACTCGGCGAGAAAGTGCGACAGGTGCTCGATGCCGAGTGAACGAGGCCCCGAGTTCGGCTCGCACGAAGTCCCGCGACGATGGCGACATCGCGTGCCGTTCGACTCCCGCGGAGTTCTGAGGCGCCATCGAGACTCTGGTCTCCAGCTATTGCGGCGGCAATACATGCGGCGAGACGTGATTCGAACAGCGAAACCGTTCTCAATTCGATCATAACCGCTCGGTTCGGCACTTATTCGAATCCTCCTCGCTTCTATATAATTGCGCTACTGACTTGCGCCACTTTCGATGTATCGCACTTCAGTTCGAGGAGCTCATAGTAACCGGGATCTCTCTGAATGGCATCCTCCTCGAGCGTCGGGGGGGACCCATCGCGTCGTGCTGGAGTTTGTCGATGAGGTGATCTTCGAACGCAAGGTGAGCGAGCGCCGCTGGGGCAAAGTCGAACAGTCGACGCGAATGGATTCGAAATGTCCGTGGAGATGGGTATCCACAGTCGACCGCCAGTTGCTTCCATGAGCCGCTCGGAGTGGTGCGCGCGAGTTCCCATGCCCAGGCGAGTCGAACCGAACGCAGAAGGCTCGCGGTGCCCCGCAAACCGGCTCGTCGCGACCACCGATCCACCGAGCGACGACTGCAGCCAACGCTGTGCACGAACGCGCCGACTGATCGTGGAACGGGTAGACTGCCGAAGCACGCCGCAACACCCGCGCAAATCGAAGGCGACAACGCGCCAAGCGCCGGAGCGATCGCTCTGAGCAGCGAGGCTCTCACCGATGGTGTGTCGAGCCAGCTCATCTCGAGGGCGAGAAGACGGTCGATCGACGCACACTCCACAGAGAGGATGCGGACCGGCACATAGCCGGCCATGACGGCCACTCTTCGCCCTGCCAAGGGCGTCGTTGGTGCCATCAATAGCAAGATCGAGCCGCTCTCCCTTGCGTAGACGCCGGCACATTTCAGCGCCTCGACGCAGAGGGCGGTCGGATCCACAACGAGGGCATGCCATCTTCGCGCCCGCAATGCGTCCATGAAAGCGGTGGCGTCAGGGGCGTGACGAACACGGACCTCGGCCGGCGATAGCTGCTGGACCTTCGCTGCATTCTCCCTTGACAGCATCGTCAAGACATCAATCGCTTGACCGTTGGGCACCGGATCTCCCTTGGTGATGGAGATCCAGTATTGCTGGCCGGTGCCGCGAACTCCGTCACCAAGCGTTACACGATCGTAGGCCGCGTTACCGAGACCGCATTCGGACGCTGCGGATCCAGGAGCTCGCAGCCCTTAGGAGCGCATCGCCCACTGCATGTATCGCGAGAGAATGCGATGTAACGCCACGTGATGGTCGCCACTCGCGCGACCGTACAAGTATGGCGTAGTTTGGTCTGGTAGCATTACTGCCTTTGGCTCGGAGTACAGCATGGCTGCCACGAGGGTGTTGTGACGCCGAACCTAGATGTGTCCTATGCGTGCTCGGCGGTACGGGCATATCGCGAGGATCTTGAACGGATCGGGGAAAGGCCGTTCTTGCGCACGCTGTCCGCTGACGCGCGCTGGCTCGAAGACGCACTGTGGCTCGAGCGGCAGGCATTCCTCGGCGGCCGGCCGCCTGCAATGCCGAAAGAACATGTCATGACCGCGGTACGCTCGCGTTTCCGCACGAAGCGCATTCGAGCCGCCATCCTGGAAGGGGCTGCGGACCTCGAACCGGGCGTCGCCGAGGTGCTCCAGCGCGCCGAAGAGATGGAAGTGAGTGGAGGGCTCACCCTCGCGAGTTCGCTCATTTCGGCCGCACGCGCCATCTGGATCGACCGCGCGCCGCGCGGCGCGACGCTCGCACTCGTGCACATGGGTCGCATCGCGCGTACGCTCGGTCACCACGGCGCGGCCTCAACGCTGTACGCGAACGCCGAGCGCGATGCCAGAAAGCTCGGTTTCGACACCGCGCAAAGCCGCGCGCTGCTGGGAAAGGGCGTGATTCATCACGAAAGCGGCCGGCTCGAGGAAGCCTCAAGACACTATCGCGCGGCGGCTCGAATCGCCCGGCATGCGCCACCGGTGCGCGCGATGGCGTGGCTTGGCCTTTCTTCGATCGCGCATCGGAAGGGCGACGTCGCGGCGTCAGTCGGCCTGGGACTCCGCGCGCTGCTCGATGCGCCGGAGAACGCCGAGCGTCGTGCCGAAGTCCTCGTCAACATCGCGTATGCGGCGCTTGCTGCCGGTCAGCCTGTGGTCGCACAAGACTCGGCCCGATGGGTACTTCGCCATCGCGTGCACGAGAGGAGCCGCTGCCTGGCGATCGCTGCGGCCGCGCTCGCCGCCGCCCGACTCGGACGCAATGACGTTGTCCGTCACTATGTCGCGCTCGCGAGGCGCGAATCGAGCACGGTCAGTCTCCCGTATCCGGAGGCGCTCATGTGGGCCTTCGTTGCGCGTGCGGAAAGGACGGCTGGCCTACATACGGAGAGCCGCGGTGCGGCCAGCCGGGCCAAGGCGCTCGCCGCCCGGCACGGCTTTTCCGGTATCGAGGCGGAGGCGGATCGCCTGCTGGTGGCCGCTACAGTCGGCCCGACCGTCAGCAGACGAGTGATCGCGCGACTTGAACTGGCGATTGGTGCACTATGACCGCGTCAGCGGAACCGGCTCAGCAGGTCCACGGGATTGACTCACACGCGTGGGGTGTTCTTGCCGGCCCTGTGGGGGAGCTGCATGAAGCGAGCAGCACGCCAACGGATGCCACTGCGGCGACGAGGAGAATGCGAATCGGACGCATGGAGACCTCACTTGGTTGGAGGTGATCTTCATGTATGACGTCAACGGCTCGCTCTTCCCGTCATCCAAACGCACACCGACTCACGTGGCGTTACCACAGCGCACGATTGTCGTCCTCGTGCGCGATGTGGCAGTCCGGCGCCAGATCGAGGCGGCGTTCGGTAGAGAGGCCTCGGTCGTCAGCTGTGCGACCATTCGGGAGATGCGCGATATCCTCGGTTCGCGACCGGTGACTACCATCGTGACGGAGCCGACGGATTCCCGAGGCGCTCCAACCGCTGCTCTCATTCAAGACATCAAGCGTCTCTTCCCGCGCACAACGCTGCTCGGGTGCGTCTCGCGTGCAACGTCGCTGTCAGCCGGTTCGCTCGACCTCGTGCGTGCCGGAGTCGACGATCTCCTCCTGAAGGATGATCTGGATCTTGCACACGTTGTTCGACTGGTGACCGCAGCCGCACGGCTGCGGTGCCTCGTGGACGTGCTGTGGCCGCAGTTCGCCCCGACGCTCGACGACGTCCTTGCTCCCTTTCTCCGCTTCGGCCTCGAGCACGCATGCGCCCCGCTGGAGGTCACACAGGTCGCGGCCGCACTTGGGGCGCATCGGAAGACGCTCTGGGCACGGTGCCAGTCGCGCGGCGCGCCTTCACCACGCGAACTCCTGAGTTGGTGCCGTGTGCTGGCCGTCGCGTTCGCGCTCGACGACGCGGGGCGCACGGCGGACTCCATTGCGGTCGAGCTGGCGTTTCCATCGCCGTCAGCGCTGCGCAACCTGCTGCAACGCTACCTCAAACTCACGCCGACCGGTGTGCGGGCAAGAGGTGGGAGTGCATATGTGACCCGCTGCCTGACGGAGCGACTTCGGACGTCGGTGCCTTTGAGACGGGCCATCGGCCCTCGATGAGGAGCCACGGGCGATTCCTGATCTTAGCCTCGAGATCTCAACGAATCGACCATTTTGGGAGACTCATCCACCAGGCGTCCGGACGAACCGTGCCGATCTGGAGGCGCGCATTCACACCGGCGAGATTCGGCGGTTCGTACAGCCAGATGGCCGGCGCGTCGTCCACGATGATCTGGTACGCCGCACGATAGTGCGCCCTCGCGCCAGCCTGCGTACTCGACGTCATCGCACTATCGGCCTCGGCGTCGAACCGCTCATTCATGTAACGCCCGAAATTGAATCCGCCATTTTTGGCCGCATCGCTCATCCATGTCTGCTTCAGGCCGCCCGGGGACGGCGTGGTGTTCAGGGCGCCCATCGCTGCGTCGAACGAGTGAGTCTTGAGTCGCTCACTCATCGCGTTCGCGTCGAACTTCGCGATCTCGACCTTCACGCCGGCGAGTCGGAGCTGTTCCTGAATGAGCACGGCGAAACTGAGTCGCGCCTTGCTCGACGTCGGCACCATCAGCGTGAATGCGAGCGGCCGGCCCTGACGAGCGCGTACTCCGTCCGCGCCGAGATGCCATCCAAGTGAGTCGAGCACTCGTGCCGCACCCGGCCGGTCGAAGGGAATCTGCGTGATCGACGTATCGGCCGACCACTGGGCGCGCACGAACGGCCCGAGGCCGACGTGGCCGAGCGAATCGAACACGCTGCGCACCAGCAGCGACCGGTCGAACGCCATCGTCAACGCCCGACGTAGCGCGCGGTTGCCGAAGAGCGGATGCGGTCGCTCACTCGCGCCATCGTACAGGTTGAACAGGAGAAAGTCGTAGATGTAACTCCCGAGGCCGACGACGCGGAGATTGGTGGTCCTCGCAACAGCAGCTGCGTCCTCCACAGAGAGCCCCTCGACAAAATCGGATTCGCCCGCCATGAACTGCCTCGTCAACGTCGCGCCGTCCGAGGCGAACGTCCAGATGACGCGGTCGAGCGCCGGCCGCGCTCCGGCATAAAAAGCGCTTGGCGCGAGCTCGAGCCGGACCTGCGGCTCCCACGATACGAGCTTGAACGGTCCGCTGCCGACGGGCTGACGAGCGTAGGCACTCTGGTCGATGGAGTCGCGCCGAATGCCGCGCAAGAGGTGAGCCGGCAGTGGCGTCAGTCTCGAGACCAGGATGTCGAATCGCTCGGGCGAGCGTTGGCGGAACCAGGCGGTGCAGGTGAGTGAGTCTGAGATGCTGATGGAGTCGACTATCGCGAGCAGATCCTCGCGCAGTCGCGAGCCGACGAGTGAGTCGGTAAACACTTCGAAGCCGAAGCGCACATCTGCCGCGGAGACGGCGTGACCGTCCTGCCAGCGGGCGCGCGGATCGAGATGAAAGGTCAGGCGCAGGGAATCGGGCGACCACTCCCAACGTTGCGCAAGGCGGGGCACGAAGTCCGCATCACCGATGGTGTTGAGTGACGGGCCACGATCCGCGAGGTGTTCGAAGATCAGCGCCGTCAGGGCGCGCGACTGCGTGTTCTCGGCGAGCGGGGGGAACAGCGTCTTGGGATCTTGCGCGGTTCCGATGATGATGGTTCGACCTCGGGTCGCGGCGTCGCGTCCGCTGCATCCAGCCAACACGGCAACGGCGCCGACCACGACGCACGCACGGCGGCGGAGGACATGGACTGGCATCTGGTCAAGTCTACGCGGCCGATGGCTTAGCGTCCATTCGGCTTGGGACGTAGGTTTCTACGATGACTACGGAAATTGGTGGACCCTGAATTCCTTTCAAACTTGCAGTCGTGTGTACTAATCGCCAACCTTCGGCATCGGTTCGCGTGCCTCGACCGATGCGGCGCGATCTCACCGTTCGATTGTCGCGAGCCGGCGGCGTGGCGTTCGCGATTCTCATTACCTTTGGAACCGCGATGGGACAGCGTGCCAGAAGGCCAACTTGAGCTGCCTGAAGCAGTTCGGACGCTGATCAAGCCTTGAGCGCGAAGGCGCATTGGCAGGTCGCGCCGTCATCTAGAAGAGATCGAGAACACAAACGCGCTGCGAACGTCTCGCAGCGCGTTTGTGTTAAGGCCACCCAGGCGTTCAGCGATGTCCGCGCCGGGAAAGGCGTCATCAAGGTGATGACCCGGAAGAACCCGTAGCGGCTACGCGCGGAGTCGGTCCCAGCAGCCCCGCGGATCGACGATCGGAATTGACGAAGCGTCGGCCGCCGTGAGCAGATCCTTGTCACCCGTCACGAGCATGTCCGCGTGGCCATCGATCGCCGAGGCCAACACCCAACGGTCGTCCGGATCACGGATTGCCAACGCCGACGGTCGGCCCGGCTTCGGTATGATGGTGTTGTCCCGCAGTTCCGCCTCGACCGCCGCGACCAGAGCCGGCGGGGCATGAAACCGCTCGCCGAGCACCCGGCGGAGTTCTGCGAGATTGACCTCGCCGGTCAACAACTCGTGCTCGGCGAGAATCTGTCGCAACAGATCGGCGCAGAGGCCGCGCGCCATGTACGCGCTGACCAGGACGTTCGTGTCGAGGAAAACCTTCACGACACGACGCGAAAGACATCCTCGTCGGTGAGCACGCCCTGCGCTTCAGCGAGCGGCAGCAACGCTCGGCGCGAGCGCTCGAACTGCAGCAGTGCCACCTGCCGCCGGACGGCGTCACGAACGAGTTCGCTCCGGCTACGTCCGAGCTGACGGCTCAAGCGATCCAGGTCGCGCTGAATCTTGGCGTCGAGGCGAATGGTAACGGTGGAAGTTTTCATGTAAGACAATGTAACACGACTGGATCACGCGGGCAAGCCTTTGGCAGTGTCCCGCTCCTTGCGAGGAATGGAACGGACCTGCAAGCGGACGTGGCGAGTGACTGCATGTACCATCGAAGATCCATAACATATTATTGCATAGAGAGTTACGGATATCAGTAAAGTGGATATCAAAGCGGACATGAATGCGCAGATGTCCGGACTGGACTCTTGCAGGACTCACCCGCGCGATTTCAGCGATTTCTTGAGCAGCGCAATCTGCCCGAGATGATATACGTCGTGGTCGGCGAGCCCGTTAACCGTGTCCGCGCGGCTCGCCCCGCTGCCGTGACTCGTCTCGCCCTTCTTGGGGACCTGCAGGTAGAGCGACTCCTCCTGTGACTTCTCGATCGTTTCGAGCAGCGCCTTGCGCGCGGTGAGCAGCTCGGTCTGCGCAGTGATCCATTCGTCCTGCGTGGACCCCTTCACCGGAGGCCAGTCGCCGCGCTCGGGCTGCTTCGACTCGGCCCCACTCATACGGCTCGTGGTCTCTTCGGTCCAGGCGGTCATGTGCAGGACCGTCTCCCAGATGGACTGCGCGCCAGGAAGCGGATGCGCCAACGCCTCGGCGGCGGTAACGCCCTTGAGGATCGCGCTGCTCGACAAGCCGTACCACGGATCGCCGTTCCACACGACCAGCAACTTCTGGCTGAGATTCGAGCGAACGCTCATGTGTCGTTCCCCGTCGTCGACGTGAATGTGGCCGAGCCTACGCTGCGTACACCTCGAAGATCCCCGCCGCACCCATCCCGCCGCCGACGCACATCGTGACCATGCCCAGCCCGCCGCCGCGGCGGCCGAGTTCGTGCACGAGTTGCGTGGTCAGCTTGGAGCCGGTGGCGCCGAGCGGGTGGCCGAGCGCGATAGCGCCGCCGTTCACGTTCACGCGCGAGGCGTCCATCTCGAGGTCGTGGATCACCGCGAGCGCCTGCGACGCGAACGCTTCGTTGAGCTCGATCATCTTGATGTCGTCGAGCTTGAGGCCGGCGCGCGCGAGCACCTTGGGCACCGCCTTCACCGGACCGATCCCCATTACGTCGGGCTCCACGCCGGCCGTCGCGTAGTGCACGAATCGCGCGAGCGGCTTGAGCCCGAGCTCTTTCGCCTTCTCCGCGCTCATCAACAGCACCGCAGCCGCACCGTCGGAGAGCGGACTCGAGTTACCGGCGGTGACGGTGCCGCCCGGCTTGAACGCCGACGGCAGCTTCGCGAGCCCTTCCATGGTCGTCGCGCCGCGCACGAGCTCGTCGGTGGCGAACGCAGACTCCTCTACGGTCTTCTTCGAGTCCTTCCAGCGCACCTTCTGCACGGTCACCGGGACGATCTCGCTCGCGAAGAGGTTCTTCGCCATCGCCGCGGCCGCCTTCTGCTGGCTGCCGAGCGCGAACTGGTCCTGCATCTCGCGCGTGATCGCCCAGCGCTTGGCCACACGCTCGGCCGTGAATCCCATGCCAATGTTCTGTTCCGCCATGTCGGGCGCGAGCCGGGCGTGGAATCCCGACATCGGCACCGCGCTCATCTGCTCCACTCCGCCGGCCATGATCACGTCGCCCATGCCGGTCATGATCGCCTGCGCGGCCATCGCGATGGTCTGGAGGCCGGACGAACAGAAACGATTGACCGTCGCGGCGCTCACCTCGACGGGAAAGCCGGAACGCAGCACGGCGAGCCGCGCGACGTTGAGCCCCTGCGACCCCTCGGGCATCGCGCAGCCCCAGAGCACGTCGTCGAGGAGTTTCGGGTCGAGCTTCACGCGCTCGACCACGGCGCGCATGGCCGCGGCCGAGAGGTCAACCGCGTGCGTGGCGGCGAGCGAACCGTCTTTCTTTCCGCGGCCGACCGCGGTGCGCACCGCGCTCACGATCACTACGTCTTTGGTCTGCATGGTTCTCACTCGAATGGTCGATGAAGTAACGGGATCGCGTGCCGCCTCCGTCTGCCGGATTCAGTTCCGCAGCGGTTTCCCGGTCTCCAGCATGTACTTGATTCGTGCCTGCGTCTCCTTGGTGCCGAGCAGTTTCAGCGTGGCCTCGCGCTCGAGGTCGATGATGTCCTGCTCGGTCGCGTCGCGCGGCGGGCCGTCGCCGCCGGCAAGCACGTAGGCGATCTCGGTGCCGATGCGCACGTCGTGGTCGCTCGCCTGTCCGGCTTCCTTGAACGAGAAGAGCGCGTACTTCAGGTTGGCGAAGGTCTCGCTGCCGAGCACGCGGATCGTTTTCATCGCGGGCGCGACGTAATCGGGCGCGAGGTCGAGCACGCGCGCTTTTGCGTCTGCGATCAGGGTGTCGCGATTGAACGAGATGCGGTCGGCTACCGGCCGGAGGAATCCCATCTTCCGCGCCTCGCTCGCGCTGGTGCTCATCTGCGCGAGCGCGATGAGCTTGAACGCGCGCTTGGCGGCCTCGAATGGATCCGCGTCGTCGTACGGTTTGAGCGCCGCTGTGAATCGGAAAAGCAGTTCCTTGGTGCCGCACCCGCTCGGGATGATGCCGACGCCGACTTCCACGAGTCCCATGTAGAGTTCTGCGTGCGCCTGGATGCGATCGGCGTGCAACGAGAACTCCACGCCTCCGCCCAGCGTGAGGCCGAACGGCGCGGAGACCACCGGGAAGGGCGCTCGGCGGACGCTCATCACGGAATCCTGGAACGTCTTGACCGACGCTTCGATGGACTTCCAGTCGCCCGCGGCCGCGGCTCCGGCGGCGGCGCCGAGGTTCGCGCCGGCGCTGAAGGTGCGCGGGTCGTCATTGCCGAGCACGAGACCGGCGTACTTTCCGTTCGCGACGCGATCGATCGTCTTCGCGAGCATCTCGAGCACGCCGGGGCCGAGCGTGTTCATCTTGCCGCAGAACTCGAGGCAGAGAACGCCGTCGCCCAGGTCCACGCAGCGGGCTTCCTTGTTTTCCTCGAGCACCTTGCCCTGCTGCTTGAGGATGGAAAGCGAGAGCTGACCGGGGATGGGGGGGAGCGGAATGCGGCCTTTGTCCACGGTCGCGATCGTGGTGCCCGCGGGCGTCTGCTCGTAGAACGACTTGCCGGCGCTCTGGAGGAGCGGCGGCTCGTCCTTTCCTGCTTTCTTGAATTCCGCGCGAAGCCAATCCAGGCCAAGCGCATCCATCACCTTGAACGGGCCGATCTCCCATCCGTAGCCCCACTCCGTCGCGCGATCGACGGCGGAGAGATCGTACGCGAGTTGCGGAGTCATCGTCAGGCAGTAGTGCGACTGCTCGATGAGCAGCTTGCGGAGGAAGTCACCCTGCTTGCCGCCCAGGTCCTTGGCCTTGTTCACGCGTTCGGCGGCCGGGAGCTTGAGCAGCGCCTCGATCTCTGGTGTGGAGTAACGCTCCTGCTTCTCGTACTCGAGCGTCTTCCAATTGAGCGTGAGGATGTCCTTGCCCTGCTTGTTGTAGAAGCCGGCCTTGGTCTTGTCGCCGAGGCGGCCCGATTTCACGAGCTCGAGAATCCACGGCGCGAGCGCGAAGTCCTCGCCGGTGGCGTCGCTGAGTCCCTTGGTGACGTGGACGAGCACGTCGATGCCGGAGAGATCGCCGGTGCGGAACGTGGCGGTCTTCGCTCGCGCGATGAGCGCGCCGGTGAGCGTGTCGACTTCGCCAATGGTGAGGTCGTATTCCATCATGAAGCGGCCGGCGACGACCATGCCGTGGACGCCGAGGCGGTTGGCGACGAAACCGGGGACATCCTTGGCGATGACGATGCCCTTGCCGAGGATGCGCTGCTGAAAGTCGTTGACAGTCTTGAGTACTTCTGGGGCAGTAAAAGAAGTAGGAATGATTTCGAGCAGATGCATATACCGCGGCGGGTTGAAATAGTGTGTGCCGCAGAACTGTTTCTTGAACTTCTCGGACCGTCCCTGGAGGAGCACCGACATCGGGATGCCCGAGGTGTTCGAGGTGACGATCGCGTCGGGCGCGATGGTCTCGATCTTCGCGAAGAGTTCCTGTTTCGGCTTCGGCTGCTCGATGATGACTTCGACGATCCAGTCGCAGTCGGCGAGGAGGCCGAGGTCGTCCGCGGTGTTGCCTGTGGTGACGAGCGCGGCGCGGTCGTTGTCCATGAAGGCCGCGGGCTTGCCCTTCACGGCTTTGAGCAAGCCTTTCTTGGCGGGAGCTGAGCGATCGGGGGATTTGGGGTCGTCGGATCCAGGGATGTCGAGGAGGACGACCGGGATTCCAGCGGACGCGCAGAGCGCGGCGATTCCGTGGCCCATCACACCGGCGCCGACGACGCCGACTTTGGAGATACGCATGGGGGAGTTTGCGGGGATTGGGTACATCTATATGATAGGATGCTGGCTGAAATCTAGCGTCGAACGGCGAAAGAGATGGGAGTAGGGAGATGGATGCAGGATGCGGAATTTCGACCCGATGCGGACTGCGGAAAAGGAACTCGGACAAATGGATAAGAAGCGAGGGGAGATCTCCCTGATGGATGCGTGGGTTACCTGATCGCAGTTCGCATTCCGGCCCGGCATCCCGCATCGGGTCGAGATTCCGCAGCCCGCATCAGGGTTTCGTCCGCTATTCCCTCACGTGCGGCGACACGTTCGAGTGAACGAACAGGATGTCCACGATGTCATACGGCTCGCCGCAACTCGCGAGCGCGAACACCTTGTTGATCACCAGCTCGACGGAGTTGAGCGGCGAGCAGTGCGAGCTGGAAGCCAATCATTGGCACAGCTTCGCTCCCATGCGCCACGCCTCGCGGCTCCCGTGCTTCATGAGCTGCTCGGCGACCCACGGTACATCCGTCGACGTGATCGTTAGGTCCGGGCGATACGACCAGAAGCACAACGCGTGGAATCGTCGATATGCACGGCGCGCTTCGCGCACGCTGACCATTCGGCGCGCAGTCGCAGGATCCAGCACCCGGCGGCTCTTGAGACCGCCGCGCCTTCCTATGGTAGCGAGATACCGCTTAATCTCAGACATGCCAAAGCGTAAGCGGCTTATGATCTAATATCAATAGGAGTAATATTTTACGATTGAGTATTTGGCCGGCGGTTGGTTGATTCGTCCGCACGATGAGTCATCAGTTGGCGTGGAAGATCCTGTCGACTAGGGTGAAAGGTCAGGCGTGAGCGGGATGGGCAGGGGCGGGTGAGGCAGATGTACGCCGAAGGGCGATGGGAGAAAGGAATGACAACGAGGACGGCATGGACGAGACGCTGAGATTTCCTTCGAAGGTCGACTGGTGGCTGCCGGTTCTGCTGGGCGTCGTATTGATGAGCGCGCCGGTGAGCCTTGCGCTTGGGGCTAGGCACACGCCGTTCACGCCCGCGACTCTTGCGATCCTCGTCGCGAGCTGGGTGATCCCGGTTGGACTCCTGGGCTGGATGTTCGCCGATACCACATATGTGATCGACGGCGCGGTGCTGCGCGTGCACTGCGGTCCGATGCGAATCGTCGTGCCGCTCGAGACCATCACTCGCATCGAGCGCGGAAGCCATATCCGGTCGGGGCTGACCCTGTCGCTCTCACGGCTCTGCATCCGATACGGCAGATTCAAGGAAGTCCTGATCTCGCCAAAGGACCGGCAGGGGTTCATTCGCGCGATCGTCGCGAGGGTCCCGAACGTGGTCCTGGAAGACCTCGACGAGTACCGCTAGCGCAGTCCCCACCAACGAGGTGTTGATGTCAACGAAGAAGATCATCGCGGTCGCCGCGATCGCGTTCAGCACGGTCATGTTCGGCGCGCACGCCGCGCTTTCCCAGAATCCGGCAGCCGCGCCGGCGCCGCCGGCGATGACCAGCTCGCCGCTCCCGACCGGCCGCGTGACGTATCGCACCTATGCAGAGGTCGTGAACGAGCTCGAGCGGATCGCAAAGGCCAACCCCGAGCGGGTGAAGCGCTTCGAGCTGCCGCATCACTCCGTGCTCGGCCAGACGATCTACGGCCTCGAGATCACGCACAACGTGAACGCGAGCTCGGGGAGACCGGTGTTCGTGATGACCGGGCTGCACCACGCTCGCGAATGGCCGACCGTCGAGCTCACGATGGAGTTCATCTACGACGTCCTGAAGAACGACGGAGTGGACCCGCGGTTCACCGCGCTGCTCGACAGCGTGCGGTTCATCGCCGTGCCGGTGGTGAACGCGGACGGGTATGAAATGTCGCGCACGCTGCTCATCGAACAGAAACGGCGCAACTGTCGCGTCGAAGCCGGAAAGATCCCGACTTTCGCGGAGTGCGCAAACCCGGCCAACGCGCGATTCGGCGTGGACCTGAACCGGAACTACGGCGTGTTCTGGGGCGGCAGCGGAGCGAGCGTCAGCCCAACCGGCGACAGTCATCGCGGCGCAGCGCCGTTCTCCGAGCCGGAAATCCAGAACATGCGCGAGCTGCTCGCGTCGAACCAGGTAGTGGTCGCGCTCAGCAACCACACGCCGGACGCGAAGGTGCTGCGCGTACCGAGCGCGAACGAGGAACCGGTGCCGGCCGACGTCGTACCGTACGACTCGCTCGCGCAACTGCTCGGCGGCGATCTCAAATGGACCGCCGGCCCGTGGCCGAAGATCTACTACACGGCGTCCGGCACGATGGAGGAGCAGGCCTACTACTCGGCCGGCACTTTCGCGTTCACCTTCGAGAACGCGCCGGGCCAGCGCTCGTTCCATCCGCCGTACTCGTTCGTGATCGACCAATACTTCGGTACTGGTGCGTATCCGGGATCGAGCTCGCGTGCCGGATTCATCAGGCTGTTCGAGGCGGCGGCCAACAGGCGACTGCACTCGGTGCTCGAGGTGAAGGCGCCCGCCGGCGCGACGCTCACGCTGCACAAGAGCTTCACGATGGAGACGTCGCCACTGCTCGTGACCGACTCGCAAACCGACAGCACGCGAGGCGCGGCGATCAAGTTCACGCAGGAGCTGAACTCGTCACTCGTCGTGCCGAAGGGCGTGGATCATGTGACGTGGCACGTCAACCCGTCCATGCGGCCGAGCCAGCACGGAACGGAGTTCATCCGCGAGGCGTGGACGGTCAGGTGTTCGTTGAGCAGGCACAGCCAGAGCGTAGATGTCGTAATCGCGCGCGGCGAGTCGAAACCAGTCGATCTCAGCCGCTGCCGCTGAGTCTTCAGTTCCGGTCCGGGCTTTGTGCCGCGCGGTCGGGCTCGGAAGTATCGCTGCGCCGGCCCCTGTCGCTTACACGCTGCGAGCCTCGCGCTACGCGTGAGTCTCTTGCTACGCGACGGGGTCCGACTCCGCGACACTCCCGACCCTCCCTGCCGGATCACGTGACTCGGGCCTGACCGCTCGCGTCGCGACCGCCGGAGCTAACCGGGACGATTCGCCTCAGGCGGCGCGTCGAAGTAGCGCCATGGGCGCAGCAGCACGACGAACCAGCGGCTGAGCGCCGCGTGCGATGACGTGAGCGACCGCACGCCGTATCGCCGCCCGATCGCGACGAACGGCCACATCACGAGCCAGAGCACGCCGATCACGACGAGCGTCGGCGGCCAGAGCACGATCGCGATCGGGATGAGCAGCAGGACCAGCGGCGCGACGAACATGCACGGCCCGAAGAGGACGATCATGCGGTGGTCACCGCTTTGATGAACAGGCGCCGCAACCGCTGGTGCGGCGACGGAAGCGGCGCTCCGGTGCGCATCGGCTCAACGAGTGGAGGCGGAGCGACGCGTCGGCGCGTGCTCGAAAAGCATCATGACCGGCGACGGAGAGAGTCCGAGGGCATCGACCAGCGCACGGAGACCGCCGGCGAGCGAGCGCGCATCGCGATCGGAGAGATCTTCGATCGCGCGCAGCAATTCGGAGGTGGGAGGAACCGGCGCGTGGGCGAGCAGACGCCGGCCCTTCGGCGTGATCGAGATGACCGCCACGCGGCCGTCCTTGTCCGACCGACGCTTGGCCGCCAGCCCGGCTCGCACGAGGCGCGCGACCACGATGGAGACCGTGCTCTGCTGCGTCCTGGCTCGCGCCGCCAGGTCGTTCACCGAGCGCGAGTTGCCCCCGGCGAGTTGCTGCAGGAGAAAGAGCTGGGCATTGGTGACGCCGGTCCTGCGCTCGACCGCCCTCGCCGACTGGCTGAGCGCGGCGACCAGCGTGCGCACTCCTTTGAGCGCCTGGGCGCGGGCGGCGGCGGAGTTTCGGCTGTGCTTGTGGGTGGCGACCGACATATGTGTTGACGTCAATATATAGCGTCGGACGTCAACGAGGAAGGTCCCCTACCGCCTCGTTACGTGATTGGGTAGGGAGGTTGGGAGTATCGCGAAGCCGGACCCCGCCACGTGTAAGCGACAGGGTCCGGCGTAGCGATACTCCCGAGCTTGACCGCGCGGCACAGAGCGCAAGGAGGGCTACTGCGCCACCGCGCGCACCGCGCGGTCCACGAACGCCGCGATGTTCGCGTGCAGCTTCACGCGGCTCCCGTCGTGCAGGTACATCATGTGCCCGGCCTCGTAGTACTTGTTCTGCACGTGCCCCTTCAGCGCGTCGGGAATGTCGAGGTGGTCCACCGTGAATTCCGTGCCGAAGAACGGCGTCGCCATGTCGAAGTATCCATTCTCCACTTCCACCAGCAGGCGTGGATTCGTGATCATCGCCTGCGCGAGATCGCCCTGGACGTTCGGCGCGCCCGGGAATCCCCCGCGTCCGCCGCGACCGCCGCCGCGAGTCCAGTTCCAGCCGCCGATCCCGCCGCTGGTGTTGTGGTACTCCTTGTCCATTCCGAATTTCAGCTCGAGATGGTTGTACTCGTTGAGCAGGGCGGTGAACGCGCCGCCCACGGCGGGACCTTCCGGATCGCCCTGCGCGTTCTCCGAGAGCAAGTCCTGCGTGAACCCGGTGAAGCGCGCGTCGATGCGTCCCGCGGTGAGGCCGCGATCGCGCAGCAGCTCGACGTTGAACTGGCCGAGCGTCGGGCGCAGGCGCGCCTTCAGTAAGTAGTCTTCGCTCAGCCCGGTGAAGTACGAGAGCCGCTTCGCCACAGCCGCGGCTTCGGCGGCTGGAAGTTTGTCGCCCTTGAAGAGCGCCGTTGCATAGTCGCCTACGGCGTACTGGCGCGCTTCCTGCAGGAACGCCTCGAAATTTGCCGGCCGGTTCTTCAGCGCCTTGTGGTACCACGCGACGGCCGCATAACTCGGCAGATAATATGTGTACACCCGGTCGTCCCCGGGCCCGAAGGTGATGGACGAGAGGTCGAGCACCGAGGAGATCAGCACGATGCCATTCAGGTGCATCGAGTAGCGGCTCTGCAGATAGTTGCCGACGGCCGCCGAGCGGAAGGTGCCGTAGCTCTCGCCCATGAGGAACTTCGGCGAGTTCCAGCGTTCGTTGCGGCTGATGTACGTGTTGATGAATTGGCCGAACGAGGCCATGTCCTCGTCGATGCCGTTGAAGTCGGATGGCTTTCCCTTGCCGACGACGTGGCTGTAGCCCGTACCCATTGCGTCGATGAAGACCATGTCGGTCTTGTCGAGGAGACTCTCGGAGTTGTCGACCAACTTGTAGGGTGCCGGAGCAGTGAAAGCCCCGTCGGGTGTCCAGACGCGCCTGGGGCCGAACGCGCCCATGTGCAGCCACATCGAAGCCGATCCCGGCCCGCCGTTGTAGAAGAACGAAATGGGCCGAGTGCTCGGGTCCTTGACGTCGCTGCGCGTATAGGCGACCGCGTACATGAGTCCGATCGACTCGCCGGCGTCGTTCTTGATCTGGATGGTGCCGGCCGTCGCCTTGTATGGAATCACCTGGCCGTCGATGCGGATGGTGTGGTCGGTGACGGAGGATTCCTCCTTCATCGAGGCGTCTTCGGTTGCGGCGGTGGCACGCGCGGCGTTGCGCGCCGGGTTGGCTTCGGTGGTTGGGGTCCCCTGCGCCGCGATCCGTGCTGACAGCCCGGCGAGCGTGAGCGTCGCGGCGACGAGCGAGCGAATTCCGATTCTCATTTCCAGATTCTCCTACGGTTTGTGGTGCAGTTGCATGACCGCTGCGCCGTCTTTGCGCGGGTCGGAGGCGCCGAAGTTCGTGCCGGCGGCGAAGTCGCGCATCACCGCCTGGCCCGAGCCCATGCGTGTGGCGGAAAAGTCGCCGCGGAGGATGATCTGATGGCCGAGCGCGGTGAGCTCGTTGCGGACCTTCTCGGGAATTCGCGACTCGATGTTCACATCGCATCCTGGAAACGTCTCCTTGGAGAATCGCGGTGCGTCGATGGCCGCCTGAATGTTCATTTTGAAGTCGATGAAGTTCGAGACGAACTGCGCGTGCGCCTGCGCCTGGTTCCAGCCGCCCATGATGCCGAACGCGATGCGGACGTCGCCCTTCTCCATGAATGCGGGAATGATCGTGTGCACGGGGCGCTTGTGGCCGGCGAGCAGGTTCGGGTGTGATTGCTCGAGCGTGAACAGCCCGCCGCGATTCTGCAGCGCGAATCCCGCGCCGCCAACGGCGAGCCCCGACCCGAAGCCCACGGTCGCATAGTTGCTCTGGATGAGCGACACCATGTTTCCGTCGCGATCGACGACGCTGAGATACGTCGTGCCGTGGTCGGTGCCCGGCGGCGTGCCGGATTCCACGTGGCAGTTCGCCTTGGACGCATCGATGAGCGCTGCGCGCGTCTTCGCGAACTCCTTCGACTTGAGCCCGTCCACAGGAATCTTCGCGAACTTCGGATCGGCGTCGAAACGGATCATGTCGGCGTAGGCCAGCTTCTTCGCCTCGATCATGGTGTGCAGCGCGCGCGTGGAGTTGTGGCCGTACT
>OCZT010001157.1_pt1 | contig 27356 bp, 19 predicted proteins | sample 1539031 | NCBI WGS metagenome assembly OCZT01 (sample SAMEA3539308, study PRJEB22396) | soil metagenome | biome: tundra; feature: field; material: soil | place: USA | collected 2010-05 | depth 0.15 m | reverse complement strand
GTGCCTTCGTCGCGTTGGCGGTGCTCTACTACGTGTTTCCCGAGGTTAGCCTGGGGGGCAGCACTTTATGGATCGGGGTGGGCATTGTCGGCATCGCGGTTCCCGCCTGGCGCCGGCTCTTTTTTGTACTCAATCGCTCCGCCCGTTTTTCTGAGAGAGCGATGGTTTACGGTGATGGGCCCTTGGCGGAACCGCTGATGGCGGAGATCGCCAATCGCGCGGAATTAGGGGTGCGCGTCGTGGGTTTCGTCGGTCAGAGCACGCCCACCGTGCCCGGTGTCCCCCAATTTGAAGGCGATATCGAGGAACTGGTCCTTGAGCGAAACGTGCAGCGTGTCCTGGTGACCATGGGGGACCGTCGCGGCAAACTGCAAGTGGAAGGGTTGCTCAAGCTGAAGGCCCGGGGTGTGTACATCCAGGATGGACCCGAGTACTACGAAAGCGTTACCGGCAAGATCCCGTTGGAGTCACTGCGTCTGAGTTGGCTGCTGTTTTCGCCCGGTTTTCACGTGCGCGCCGCCCTGCGGATCTACAAACGCTTGTTCTCGATCATTCTCGGCTCACTCGCCATGCTGTTGACTTCGCCGCTCATGCTGCTGGCGGCCATCGCTATCCGTCTCGACTCGCCGGGTTCGGCGATCTTCCGGCAGCAGCGCGTTGGCGAACACGGACGTCTGTTCACCGTGTACAAGTTCCGTTCCATGTACGAGGGGTCGGACAAGAAACAGTTGAAGCCGGCGGAGCACGAGGATGCGCGCATCACCGTGGTGGGCAAGTGGCTGCGCCGCACCCGCATCGACGAATTGCCGCAATTGTTCAATATCGTCAAAGGCGATATGGCATTCGTCGGACCGCGGCCTTTCGTTCCTGAGCAGGAAGAAGAGTGCGTGCAAAAGATCCCGTTCTACAAAGAGCGTTGGCTGGCGAAGCCGGGCGCTACCGGATGGGCGCAGATCAACCGCGGCTATAACGCGAACCTGGAAGACAACCGCGAGAAGCTGGCCTACGACTTGTTCTATATCAAGAACGTCTCCTTTGGCCTCGACCTTTACATCATGTTTGCGACCGTCAAGATCCTGCTGCTGGGGAGGGGAGGACGATAGTTTCCTCCATCGGTTATGGTCTCTTCAGAGCACGGCTAGCGGACGATTCCTGCCCGGATGCGATATTCTTGAGTTATGGCTGAGAATGGCCGCTGATGCCCGCCATCGCGGACGTGTGCCACTCAACCGTGCTGTGGAGCGCGAATCTAAGGAGAGAGTTGCTTTATGAAGAAGGCCTTAATTACCGGCATTTCCGGCCAGGACGGCAGCTATCTTGCGGAATACCTGCTTGACCTCGGATACAGCGTTTATGGTTTGGTACGCCGCGAGACGGGAACCATGCGCTGGCTCAGTTCCATCCAGGACAAGGTTGAACTCCTGTATGCCGACATGCGCGATGCCGCCTCGCTGGAAGTCGCCTTTGCCAAGGCGTCGCCGGATGAAGTTTATAATCTCGCGGGACAAGTTTTCGTCCCTACTAGCTGGCAAATTCCTGCCGCGACGTTCGACATCAACGTTGGCGGACTGGCGCGCTTGCTGAACATCGTCGAGCGCCAGAAGCCGGATACCCGCATCTATCAGGCCTCCAGTTCGGAGATGTACGGCAATCTGAACGGATTGCGCAATGAACAAACCGCGCTGGCTCCCACCTCGCCTTATGGAGTTTCCAAGACGGCCGCTCACCGCTTGTGCGGTGTCTATCGCGAGCGCGGAATTTTCGCGGTTGGCGGCATTCTTTTTAATCATGAGTCCCCGCGCCGCGGCCCGGAGATGGTGACCCGCAAGATTACGCTGGCTGCGGCCGACTGGGCGCAGGGGAAGAAGAACAAGCTAAAGCTGGGCAACATGCAGGCCCGTCGCGACTGGGGATTTGCCGGCGATTACATCCGCGCCATGCACGCCATGCTGCAGGAGGAGAAGCCCAACGACTACGTAATCGCCACCGGCGAATCGCACAGCGTTTACGAATTTGTGGTCGAGGTGCTTCACTGCCTGGACCTGCTGTCTCCCGGTCGCAACGTTGCAGAAGTGGTGAATGAGTACGTCGAAGTGGATCCCAAACTCTTCCGCACCGGCGAGATTCACGACCTGCGTGGCGACTCCAACCTGGCTCGGCGCTCCTTGAACTGGAATCCCGACGTGGATTTCAAGGGCCTGGTGCGCATGATGGTCGAATCGGATGCTCTCGGAAACCTAGCTCCCAAAGCCCAGTTTCTCGGGACTGGAGCATGAGCGAAAAAGAGGAAGGACGGCCCCTGCTGGGAAACTCCAGAGCACTAGGGACGGCGTTGAGTTTCGAGGTGGGTTGGTGCGGATGCGTGCTTCTCTAAAGAAAACCCTATTGACGCCTTTGCGTGTGCCGGGACTGGCGGGAGCGCTTTCCAGCCTAACCGGCACGTGCGCGTCCATCTTCATGCTGCACCGCTTTTCCTCTCCCGGCGACGAGGTAGACGGCCATGACCCGGCGAAAGTCCGTGCGGTTTTGTCGGATCTGCGAAAGCAAGGTTATCATCTCATTTCCTTGCAAGAGATGTTCCGCCGTCTTCGAGAGGGAGAAGCCCTGACACGAGCAATTGCTTTTACGATTGACGACGGCTATTTCGATCATGCTTCCATCGCAGGGCCGATTTTCGCCGAATTCGATTGTCCTGTGACTATCTTTGCGGTCACGGGATTCCTGGACGGCAAGACCTGGCTTTGGTGGGACGAGATTCAACACATCTGCGAAAAGACCTCCAAGAGGCAGTTAAAGGTTTGTATCGGTGATGAGCAAAGACTATTTGAATTGGACTCCATGCCGGCTCGCCTGAGCGCGGCTCGCGAGATCGCCTTGTGGTGTCAGGACGCTTCCCACCCGAATCGAGCAGCGTGTCTCACTAACTTGTCCCGAGATGCCGATGTCGAAGTTCCAGCCGTGCCCCCGCGCCGGTTCGCGCCGCTGTCTTGGGACGAAGCGCGGCAGCTTGAAAAGCGAGGCGTGACGTTCGCACCTCACACGCTGACCCATCCGGTTTTGTCGAGCACTTCCGACGAACATGCGAAATTCGAGATCTCGGCATCTTGGAAGCGCTTATGTGATGAATTGGCATCGCCAGTGCCCATTTTCTGTTATCCCCATGGACGCCAAAGAGACTTTGGAACGCGCGAGATGACAGAGGTATGCCGTCTAGGATTGTGGGGAGGCGTCAGAGGATACCCGGGCAGATTTCGTCCCGATAAGTTCCGAAAAGCGCCTGCGATCTGTGCGGTTCCACGGTTTCCCTTTTCCGATAATTTGATAGACATTCTGCAATGCGTTTCGGGTCTGGAAAGCATAAAGGCCTGTTTGCGCGGAGTTCGCGGTTAGACACTGTGCTGCACCTTCTGCTTGATCTCGCGGCAGTTTGGAAGGCCAAATTTGAACGTGCCCGTTTGGAGCGACGCTGGGAGAAGCTCCGGACAATGGGTATGCACATTGGCCAGGGTGTCAATCTGCCTGCTTCCACTTGGATCGACACGTCAAGCTGTTTTGCAATCAGCATCGGCGACTGGTGTGGCTTTGGAGAGCAATGTCTGATTCTTGCCCATGACGCCCAAATGGACGAGTTTCTGGATGCTGGTCTGGTAGCCAAGGTGACCATTTACGAGTCATGCCATTTTGGATCTCGCACCGTAATCCTTCCTGGCGTGGAGGTGGGGCCAAGAACCATTGTGGGAGCCAATTCCGTTGTAGCCAAGTCGCTGCCACCCGAGACGGTATGCGCCGGAATTCCAGCCAAGGTGATCTGCTCCTTGGATGAGTATCTGGCGCGCCATCAAGCAAGCTTGGCTGTGGGTCCCCGGTTTCCCTGGTCCGAGTACAACATCAACGACATGACGTCCGAGCGCCGTCAGGAACTCCTGACGGCGCTGGAAAGAGGGGCCGTCTACATCACTGGTGGTTTCTCGGAAGAACTAAAAGGCAAGGGCGGTACGCCAAGGACGCCCTTTGACGAGACGGCAAAGCCCAATGGCGTTCAGTACCTGAAGCACAGGGCTGGCAGCCAGTAACTAATCACACCGGTCGGGCAGCGAGCATACCATCCAGCAAGCTCGCGAGTGTTCTGGCCTGGTTCCTGCCGTTGAAGTCGAGCAAGAACCGCTCGCTGGCGGCAACCGGGTCGCTCGAAAGCTTCAGAAACTCGATCATGCGCGCATCGATGGTCTGCTCGTCGAGGTCCGGAGACAGCACCACATGAGGAACGCCGCTTGTGGCGAGAATTCGCTCGACCGGCGAGCCGGCAGAAGTTAGAGCCAATATTGGCCGCCCGACCCGGACATATTCGAACAGCTTGGCTGGCACAGTGTGTCCGACGTCCTCATCGTTATTGTCCGCGAGCATCAACTGATCGGCTTCCATCATGAGATCGAGGGCCTGAACCCGAGGCACGGGCGGCAAGCACTCGAGACAGCCGATCTCCGTTAGTTCGTCGAACAGCCGCTGGTTGTTCCGCCGTATAGCTGGGTCCAGCACCCCTATGAAGCGCAAGCGGAGACGGGCGGGGTCGAGAATACCGCGACTGATCAGCCGAGCAATGGCCGCCATGGGCATTATGGGATGGCGCCCAAGGTAAAAACTTCCGATGTGGGCCAGGACGCGGTAGGACCCGGGCGGAATAGCCTTGGGCGCAATGTGTTCCTCCGGGTCGAACCCATTCCATAACACGACAGTCTTGGCCGCAGCCTCAGGGTACCGCTGGATCCACTCTTGCTGGAGGCGGTCGGTCACTGTCACCACCAGGTTCGCGGCTTCGCAAAAGTGGCGCTCCGTCAAACCATCCACCCAGCGCGGCAACCCGCGGTACGTGCGCAACGGGTTGCCGACGACAGGATCGCGGTAGTCGGCAATCCATGGCAATCCGGTTCGCTTTTTGAGCAGGTAAGCCACAGTGTGACTGTGAATGGGAGGAATTGTGGACAAGACTGCATCCATTGGCGTCTCGGCAAGGAGTCGTTTCGCCGCAGCTAAAGCGGGGCGGATCCAAAGAACATTGTCATCGCGAGGGAAAAAGAGCTTCCGCAATACGCGTTCCGCAAAAGACACCTCCAGCGGAGGAACGAATGTGATTCGAGGCAGAACTTGTTCGGGACGGGAAGCCGTCAGTACGTATGTTTCGTAGCCGAATTCGGGCAGGTACTTGTAAAAGCGCCATGGTCTCGCAGATCCTGGCGCAGGGAAGGGCGGGAACGCGTAGGCAATGATGAGTAGTTTTCGCATGAGAGTGCCGCCGCTGGAGTGTGGAGCATCAATATCAACGAGGAGCTGGTGCGCAATGACTCTCAGCCTTTTCGTTGGCAGTACGCGTCGTGTAAAACCGGCGGAGAGCTTCCCGGCAGCGTGGTCCGGCTTGTCCATCCCAAAGTGGCGGAATTTGTTTCCGCCGTGGTGACCCGCGCATTTCGTTCCATGTTCTGAGGATTGAATCTGTGCTGGTCCCGGCTAAGCGGTTTGTGCCAAGCTCGATCGTGACCGGCCGCTCCGTGTTGTCGCGTAGCGTAAGACAGTTCACCCCCAGTGCGGTCGTTTCCTCCTGGATCCCGCCCGAATCGGTAAGTACGAGCGAGCTATCTGCCTCGAGGGACAAGAAATCCACGTAGCCTAGCGGTTCTAGGACCCGAATGCCGGACGAAAGCTCGATTCCGCTGTTCTGCAGTCGCGATCTAGTCCGGGGATGCATTGGCCAGAGCAGCGGCAGGGATTCCGCGATCACGCGCAACGCCCCAAGGATCTCGCCCAGACTATCGGCATCGTCAACGTTTCCCGGCCGGTGAAGCGTAACCAGTCCGTAGGGCTTACCTCGGACACCGAGTCTATCCGCGATTTCGGAGGTTCGGGCCCTCTCGAGATGTTGATGCAGCGAGTCAATCATCAGATTGCCGACTAGGTGGATCCGCTCGGGAGCAACGCCTTCCCGCAGAAGGTTTGTGCGTCCGCTTTCCTCCGTCACCAGAAAAACGTCGGCAATGGAATCGGTGACAATGCGGTTGATCTCTTCCGGCATAGAGCGATCGAAGCTACGCAAGCCGGCTTCTACATGAACGACGTCGATGCCGAGCTTTTTTGCGACTAGGGCGGCTGCAGCGGTCGAGTTCACATCCCCCACCACGATCACCGCCGTGGGGCGGAACTTTTCGAATACGGGCTCAATCCGCTTCATGATCTCGGCCGTCTGCTGGGCATGGCTGCCGGAGCCCACCTCCAGGTGGTACTGCGGGTCGGCAATACCGAGATCGCGGAAAAACTGGCCCGACATGTTGTCGTCGTAGTGCTGGCCGGTATGGATCAGCGCCACTTGGAAATCGGCATCGTTGGAAAGCGCCTTCATCAACGGCGCAATCTTCATAAAGTTGGGACGTGCGCCGGCAACCATTGCCAGCCGGATTGGTATTGGACTTGTCACAAACACATGCACCAGCGAACCAGTGTTGGCTTTCCTGCGCCATTGTACCCGACCGTGCGATGAGTTGGGCCCGGCAAGCTCCAGCATTCTTACGGGTTGTCCGAAAGCTCTGCCTGAGTGCTCCGGACAACGCGAGCCGGACTTCCAACGGCGACAGAGTCGGGAGGAATCGGGCGAGTCACTACCGATGCCGCCCCAATGGTAGTTCGTGCGCCCACGTCAGCCATAACAATAGCTGCCGCTCCAATCCAGCAATCCGGACCAATCGTCACACTGACAAAGTCACCCGCCTCATGAAAAGCGCCGGACGAATCCCGTATGTGCTGATGTTGACCGCTCAGAATTTGTGCGCCAGAAGCAACCTGTGTTCCATCTCCGATGACCGCCTTTCCCAAGATGCAATAACTTCCGATGTAAACGCGCGCGCCGACGCGGGCCTGCGGGTGAGCGAAAAACGAACCGAAGGAGATTCGACTGGACATCGAGCACTCGGCAAGGGTCAGATGATAATAACCAACCCGAAGATAGTCTCCGACGCCGCCTGGAACCATTGCACAGGATTGTGAGAAGAACGTGTAGATTGGCTTTACGCGGCCAAAAAGAGACATCGCCGCCAGCGGCAGCGCGGCAGCAAGAAAGGCGCCATGCCAACATTTCTTTAGAATTTTTCGTATCACGAATCTTTTCGATATCCATCAGCTCGATGTCGGAGCTGACTTCTCAAAAACGAATTGATTGCAACCTGGCGTTCCGCCACAGGTTAACAGGCGCGTGAGGACAAAGCCCCGCTGCCGGTAGAAATCAAAAATCTGCTCGGGTCTGGCGACCTCAAACGGATAGCCTCCGACCCAATCGATCAAATCCTGCCAGAACGACATACCACGCTGGTTCTTGCCATAGTCGCGAATGCTCTGGAATGGTCTCCCGCGAAGAAAATCCTTCACCAGTGGACGCCAATTGAGCACCCAAAACGAAGGCCAGACCGCCAGGAATCGCAAACCGGGTGGCGCTTCGTTGTAGAACTTCTTGACCTTGGTCCAGCGCCGGCTCGCTGTTCCCTGATCGTTGTAAATGGCGATGAATAGCTTTCCTCGGGGTGCCACCAGAGGCGCGGCGTTGGCCAGTGCCGCCCACATGTCACCCGTATGGTGCAAAACGCCCCAAGAGTAAACGATGTCGAACTGCCCGAGAGACTCAAGATATGCGTTGTCCAGAGCAGAGCCCGCCTCTATCGTCCACAAATTGTCATCCGGGAAGTAGCGGCGTTTCAACTCAGCCGTGCAATTTACCGAATTGGGATCATAATCAAAAGAGTGAACGCGGGCCCCGAGATGCCGCGCCGCCAGGCTGAACAGCCCACTGCCAGACCCGATGTCGAGAAAGCTCTTGCCAGTGAAGTTCTCGGTCTCCAGCATGCTCTTCAGGGATGCGACCGCCTCTCCGACCTTTTCGTCGTTGAGGATCTGCAAAAACCACGCCCAGTTCTTGCCAAACTCGAAACGCTCGCCGGCAGCAACTTCCGTTGCTTGTTGACTCATGCTCGAAGGGCTCCCCAAGCGCCCGACCCAGTGTCGGACGCTACTAACCTCACGCGTTGATTGTCGCATACCGTTTCATCTAAGCGGAATGGGCGGCAACGGCGGCCCGGTCTTAACGTGATGTGAGGAATTTCTCCTTGGGCCGGCCAGGGCCCTGCCAGGGTCTCGGTTAGCGGACAATTCGGTTGGAATGGTAGCATTCCTAATACCATGTGCGGGATTGCGGGGTTTCTGCTTCGGAACGACAAGGCGCAGGTTTCCGACGTGCGCGCCATGTGCGATGTGATCCGCCACCGTGGGCCGGATGATGAGGGCTTCTACGTGGATGGCGGTTGCGGGATTGGCATGCGCCGTCTCAGCATCATCGATCTCAGTACTGGACACCAGCCAATCTCAAATGAAGACGGCTCCGTGTGGGTGGTCTTCAACGGAGAGATCTATAACTATCAGGAACTACGCGATGATCTGGTCCGCCGCGGGCACCGTTTCAACACCCACAGCGATACGGAAACCATTGTTCACCTCTACGAAGAAGAGGGTACCGAAGGCCTGCACCGATTGGACGGTATGTTTGCCTTCTGTATCTGGGATTCGCGAGCCCGCAAGATCCTGCTAGTTCGCGATCGCTTTGGTAAGAAGCCCTTGTACTATGCCCAAACGCCGTCCGGCTTTTACTTCGGGAGTGAATTGAAATGCCTTCGCGTGGCCGGCGTTCCTCTCGATCTCGATACCGACGCGCTGCGCCTATATTTTCAATTCACTTACATCGCTGATCCGTACAGCCCGTTCCGGGCGATTCGCAAGCTGATGCCAGGTTGCTGGATCGAGTACTCGGCTGATGGCACGATAAAGGAGGGCCGCTATTGGAAGCTTCCGGCGTTTTCCGAGGAGAACCGAACCGGGCTCACTCAACAGCAAACCTGCGAGCGATTGCGTGAGCTCTTCGATAAAGCTGTGCGCGCTCGCATGATTGCGGACGTACCCCTGGGAGCGTTTCTCAGCGGCGGTATCGATTCCAGCCTGGTGGTCGCGTCCATGGCTTTGCAGTCTCCCGAGCCGGTGAAGACATTTTCGATCGGCTTTGAGGAGGCCGCGTACAACGAGCTGAAATACGCTGCCTTAGTAGCGAGGAAATATAAAACAGATCATCACGAGATCGTGGTACGTCCGGATTCGGTTGGGCTACTCACCAAACTGGTGCGCCATTATGACGAACCCTTTGGGGATTCGTCGGCCATTCCCACCTACATCGTCTCCGAGTTTACCGCTCGGTACGTGAAGGTGGCTTTAAGCGGCGATGGTGGCGATGAATTCTTTGCCGGATATCCCATCCTGGATCTTGTGCAAAAATACAAGTTCCTGGACCGCGTGCCGCTCCCGCTTCGAAAACTGCTGCGCCTGACCGCGAACGCGCTCCCTTATTCCGCCTACGGCAAGAACTTTCTCCATGGAATGGGGTCTCCCACGGCGCTGGAACGGTATTTCAACTTGAATTACGTCCCATATTTTCTTCGCAAGCGAATGCTGAATCCCGCGTGGATGCTGCCGGCAGATGCCGTTTTTCTTCAGCACATGTTGCCGGATAACTTCCTCCCCGACGGCACCGATATCCGTTCGCAATTGATGTATTTCGAAGCCACGAATCTCTTGACCGGCGACTTTCTGGTAAAAGTCGACCGGGCCTCAATGGCGGCTTCTTTAGAAGTGCGCTGCCCACTGCTGGACCACCACTTCGCGGAGTTTGCCACCCGTATTCCTACGAGTTGGAAATGGGAAAACGGCAAGGGCAAACGAATACTAATCGATGCACTTGGAGATCGCCTCCCGCCGGAGTTGTTGACGCGGTCCAAGATGGGTTTTGGAGTTCCGATCGATCACTGGTTTCGGGGGCCATTGCGGCAGTTGGCACACGATAGTCTCTTGAGCAAGACTTTTCTGGATCGCGGCATCGTTTCTCCGGACTTCGTGGGATACCTACTGGAGGAGCACGCCAGTGGCCGCCGCAGTAATCACCACCAGATCTATGCCTTGCTCATGCTGGAGTTGTGGTTCAAGAGCCTGGAAGAACCGATTTCGCCGCCAGACTCGGCGATACCGTGCGCCGCGGTCGCGAGTTAGTGTTCATGGCTCCGACCAGGCAATATCCTACCCAACTGTCTGCTTGAGTTCGAGTGCCGGCACCCACGCTAAACTTGTGTCGGCTATTCTGTAAAGCGGACATCGTGTAGCCAGGCCTTCGAGATAAGAAGCAAGGAGCCTTAACTTTCCCTTTCCTCCGTAGTCATGCCAGAAGACGATTCCGCTGCTACACATCATTCTGGCCATCTTGACGGTATCATTCTGTACATGGGCAAGGTCATGGGCCGCATCGATCAGTCCTAGATCTACAGAGTCGAGATAAGGCGATGGATCGAAGGACATCGAGTCACATAAGAGCTGGCTGTATCCATGCAATCCTAAAGCCCGAGGAACCGAGGCGAGAAGCCGACTGACTACGAGATCCCGGTCGCTTGGGATGTGGGCCTGGCAGTCTTCGGCATCCGGTGGCAGGTCCAAAGTCAGGACGCGCGCGCGCGGGTCTGAATTGAGTATGAATATGGCAGTGCCGAGACCATTATAGGTTCCCATTTCGAACACGGTCATAGGTCTCAGGGCTTTCGTCACGCGAGCGAGAATAACCAGTTCATTGAAGCTCATTCCCCCGCCCGAGTGGTGGGGCTGGAATTGTAATGGTCAGGTCCTCGGCGGGAGTAAGAGGACTGCGGGACGGAAGTCCGTTTCCAACTGCTTCATCATATTTTCTTAAGCAGTGAGAAATATAGCTCCGCAGTTCAGAGGGACGTCGAAGCGCAAGGGATAGGGTCCTTAGACTTAAGCAAGATAAAGCATCAAGAATTTCATTCGCTCGCATGGAAGCTCTCTGTCTTTGTCTAACAATAGCAACTACCGGGACTGCTGCATCCAGGAAGACCCAACCCAGCTTATCTTTGCCAAAGCTGCATCTGGGACGCAGGGTGCAACGAGTCACCTACTCATGGCCGACTGCAACTTACTCCAATCGATTCCCGATATTTCCCCGTCGGTTGTGTCAGTCCAGTCCGGAGTCAGGAGTTGATGGTCACCGTTGCCGGGATCTACCCAAGTAAGCGGTAGCGTTGTCGCATGATTATGTGCAGGCCAAATTGCGGTCCCGTCGCCCTTAGGAACAAGCATAACATTTCCCCAAAAACGGTCAGCCAGAGGAGCAGGATCGCCCATGTAACTGGTCATTCCCGTCGTGCCCTGTCCTCCCCAGTCCCCGGTAGGCTGGCGGCAGAGCACGTTGTCGAGAACCCAGAGATTATGTGTATCCGACCGCGCTAACGGCCGCTTGGCTCCTTGCTGTACGCTGAAGTAAAGGGATGCCCAGCAGTTTGTTCCAGTGGCGGGAACTAGCGTATTGTGTTGGAAAATCGCGTCGCTAAGGTTAACAGCAACGCCGAAGCCAACGTTGCGAGTCCCGCCGGTCTCACCGGGGTTTCGAAAAAGAATAAGATTGTTCGCAATGTTCCATCGCTTGGCTTCACCGGGGTTGGTGCAACCAGCTATAAGCGCCGGCTTGCAATCATTGTCCGCTGCAAGACTGTTAAATCCGGAAGTAACATTTTTGAGTATGTTGCTTTCAATCGTGATGTCATCCACGACCGCAAGATTGCCACTGTCAGAAGTACGCGGCGTGAGTACGACGGCATAGCCCCGCTGACCGCTTACCCAGTCATTTTCCAGGAGATTACCGCTAACGATAACGCGGCGCGCATTCTTCAACTCCAGGTTGTTCTTGACCGACCACCTGGCAGGGTGACTGGTTGTCGGCGCGATCCAGGAGAGGGGCTTGTAAAGCCAGTTTCTGCGAATCTCTATGTCGGAAGGTACGGTGTCCCAGACTCCTCTGCCCCCGCCAAACATAACATTTTCCGTTGTGGCGGAGATGAAGTTGTTGACTATCTTAATCGGCCCAAAGGTATGGTAAACGCTGATTCCCTGGGAATCCACGGTAGAGTCATGAATCTCCGAGATATAGCTATCTATAACAGCGACAGCAGTACCGTTCGCGACTATCCCATGGCGCACGTCCTGGGTATCGGAGCCATGAATATAACAACGGTCGATTATGATATTTTGCGGCAAGGGGTCCTGGCTCAACAGCCCCGGCGCAATGTCGCGGATGAGCCTGCGAATGTGAAGCTCCAGCTGGGAGGCGACGACGTCAATGTTCAGCAGCTGGTAGACGCGGGGAGCACCCGCCGCGGGTGCAATTTCCAAACCTATAAGGCGATAATTGGCCGCACCCGATAAAACCGAAATGGCTGGGAGAGTGTTCCGGGTGAGGATTTTGGGCATGTATATCGCCTCGGCTGGAGATGTCCTCTGGCCAGGACGCGCCAAGCGATCCATGGCAGAACTCGCAATGTAGATCCAGCCATTGCCTCTCTTTGGTGGCAAGAGAAAATTGCCGGTAAAGGTCGCTCCCTTCTCTAGGAGGATCGTGTCTCCCGGACTAGCTGAGTCGAAGGCAGCCTGTAGATCTTCTCCGTGCTTGACGACGATCATAGATCCCTGCGGGCGACGATAGGAGCTGTCGATGTACACGCGGGGCATCTCTGGGACGGGCTGCTGCCCATAGAGCTGGAGTACTACCAGAAATAGTACGAGCAAGGGGCACAATCTTCGCATTGCCATAGGTTTCTTGAAGAGTCGGATTACGAAGTCCCGCGGAACAGCTTTTCGAGCAGCCAACGGGTTTCCAGTCGACGCCTGATGTCGTTGTCAATGACCGTGTGACCCTTTGCTTTGATGAGAAAATCCAAGAGTTCCGAAACCGGTACAAACCAGCCTCTCTTGGCGGCCAAATGCTCCATAGTTCTGCGAAACTCTGGTTTGAGTTTGCCGTTTTCCACAAATCCATGCCCGAAGTGGGTGTACATGATGCAGGCGCCACCCTCTGCCTCGAGTCGATCCTGATGCTGGTTCTGCAAGGTACGCAGAAAGGCATCGGCCTGGGCGCCCTCGGAGCCGGAATACCAGTAGCGGACGTAGGGACGGTGCGGATCCGAATAAGGCATCCACGGGCACATGCGGAGAGTGTTAATGTCAGCATAAACAAAGTTGCGGCAGTAGCGAATGCGATCGCGGCAAACATCGCCCCAGAAGCTGGGATGTCCCTCGACATGACCAAAACATAGTTTGTGCTTCCGGCCGCCTGTCGCCAGATTATAGACGGCGCGGCGCCAACCCTCCACGCGGGCGGAGCCCCAATAAATAGCGTCGGTATTGTAGTGGTTGGCCATGGCCCGCGGCGGACTGCCAAAATAGCTGCGAAAGAGATCCAGTGACTCGATTACTTCCTCGCGCGTACTGGGGTGGGGAGCGGCATTATGAAACGCGATCTCAAATCCTTTGCGCTGCAGCTGTTGGAGGAAGGCGCGGTAATTAGGATTGGCGCAGGTTTCGCCGCCGGAATTGGTCTCCCTGCGGATATCCAGCGGCCACACTCCAATGCTGGTGCGGAAACCAAGATCGCCGAGAAATGAGTACACCAACTGAGTGACTTCAAGCGACTGCCCGTCCGGATCGTCGAAAACGGTGAAGGCAAAACGGCGACCCTCCGGCCACGGGACCGCTCTATATGGAAGTGGATGAGTCATAGGTTTCGCTTTGACCGCCGGTATTTGATTGCGGCAGACTTGAGTCAACGAGGTCCCAAGTCTCCGTCCTTTTTATCTTTGACTTCGCCGCCAACCGGTGCTGATTTCTCCTGTCCTGTTGCGGCCAGCAGCCGCGCCATATCGACTCCTGGTAAAGGGGCAGCGATGTCCTTAGTCCGCTTCCGCGGAACAAGCTGATAATTGTTCTTGGCAGTATCGACGAAGCTGAAACGTGAACTCGTGGTGTCGTTCGTTGCCGGCCAAGCCTGCGCCCGATCTCCGCTCGGCACAAACATGAAGTTACCTCTAAAGCGCGGAGCCACGGGGGGAGGATCGCCCATATAGCTCTGTAGTCCCGCCATGCCTTGCCCTCCCCAATCGCCGCTCGGCTGCCGACAAAGCACATTGTCCAGGATCGAGACATTATGAGTACTCGATTGCTGCAGCGGCCACGCTACCCGCTGCTTCACGTTAAAGAAGATCGCGCTGAAACACGTCGATTGATCGCTCATGATCACAGTATTGTGCTGGAAAGCTAAATCGGTCATATCCACGGCAATCGCTAGGCCGATGTGATGCGGGTTGTTGCTTGGAGCCATGAGCAGAAGATTGTTGTAAATTCCGATTCTTTTGGCTTCGCCTGGGTTTGTGCAATGTGGGTATGATGGAGGCTTGCAGCCATCATCATGCTCCAACGTGTTGAACCCAGCATCTACGTTGAGGAGCAGGTTGCTTTCAACCGTAATGTCATCCACCACGGCAATGTCGCCACTTTGGCCGGTGCGGATTGTGAACAGAACCGAGTAGCCAACCTGAGCGCTTACCCAGGTGTTTTCAAAGATGTTGCCTGTGACCATGACGCGACGCGCACTCTTGAACTCCAGATTGTTCTTCTCTACCCACTGATACCCCACTCCGGCAGGGCAGCGTACCCCGTTAGGCTGTATCCCACTTGAACCGAGGGTCCCACCCGCACCGCAGGAATTCCAGGACAAGGGCTTAAAGAAATGGTTGCGGCGTATCTCGATGTCGGAGGGAACATAGGGGTCATCGAATCCGCCGGCCCCGCCAAACATCACGTCTTCGGTCGTGGCCGAAAGAAGATTGTTAACGATCTTGATCGGCCCAGGGTTAAGATATACCGCGATGGCCTGCGAATCCATGGTGCTCTGATGGATGTCAGAGATATAGCTGTCGATCACGGCGAGATTGGTTACGTTTCCCTGAATGCCTTCCCGCACATCCTGCGTCGGAGAGCCGTGCATGTACACCCGGTCGAAGGTAAAGGAGTCGGGGAGGTTCGCCTTGTGCCCCGCGCCGCCGTCCATCTGCCCGAACAACTGATAAGTGAAGCAGTTCGTTGGCGGAGTGTTGTGCGAGTTGCAACCCTGGTTCGAGGTAGTAGTCACTTCCAGGCCGACTAACCTATAATGGTTGGCTCCTGGCGCTGGAATCAGCGCCGAGGTGCCGTTCGGCGTGACAATCTTCGCCATATCGGGAGTGTTGCCAGGCCCGACGCGCACTCCCGGCGCCGGCAATCGGCTCAACCGCGAGCTTTCCAGATAGATCCACTTATGATTAGGATTGGCTTTGGCCGGGAGCGCAAAGTTTCCTATGTACGTCGAGCCCGCATCGAGGACGATTGTATCTCCAGGTTCAGCCGAGTTGAGCGCATCCTGCAAGTCTGCACTTGTATGTGCTTGCCACGTCCTGGCGCCAGTGGGTGGATTCCAAGTAGTCTCGACGTAGACCCGAGGCGCCTCAGCTATAGACTGCCCAAACAGATTGAAGGCAGCTATAAGCATCAGCAGCAATAGGAATTTTCGAGCAAGCATAAGACGACAAGATTTAAAGGTGGATTCTTCCATCGCTATCTCCCCGAGTCAGATGTATGCGCTCCTCTCCTCCTCCGGCTTGTATGGCTGCGCTGAATTTTCTTGAGGTCGCCAGGAGATAATTTGAGGAAGCGCCGAGAAAGCCAGAACGGCGGAACGCGCGAACCCATAGCGAGTGTGCCTGGTTTGAAATCAGCAGATCCGCCTGGGATTCCGATAGGTGATCAGCAATCAAATGTGCGACTATGTCCGCGTATTCGGGCGGGGCTATGCAATCAAGGATCGTGACTACGTGCAGATTTCCGAAGTATTTGTCGTCCCGCATCGGCGTGCTCAGCCATGCCGCCCAACCCACTGGACGAGAGCCATAGTGTACGACGCAAGCCCGCACCCGGTCCCCGCTTAGCGGGTACAAGAGATGCAAGGTTGATCGATCTCGCAAAACGGCAAAGGAGCAGTGCCGCTCGTACTGGCTCCAGATTTCGTCGGCCCAAGCTCCCCAAGCCGTGATGGGGGTCAAGGTCAGTCCGCGCAACTCCCTGTTGCTGAGCCGTGGGCGCCACTGAAGTAGTTTTGCTCCTAACCATCCGACGCCTGTAACCGAAGCGGCCCGGGCGGCAGCTTGCCGGTAACCGCTATGTCGGAAAATACGCATCTCATGTAGGAATTTCCGGGTATTCTGTATGCGAAAAAGAAACGGAACTGCGCGCACTGTCCAGCCTGCCCCCGCGAGCAAGCGCGGCAGTGAGGCCTGCGCACTACCCATGCCCACCATGAATGGATATTCCTTGTTCCGCTCGATGTATTTCAGCATCTGGAGCGCAACGACGCCGTATCTTCTGTCACAGATACCCTCGGATAGCATCGATTGCGAGTTGCAGACCCGGCGAACCTGACCCCCGACAACCGCCGGCTGTTCCATCAGCAAGAACCCGCCGCGCACTTCCGAACCTTCCATTGCCAGGTAGTGAGTCCAGGAGATGGCGGGATCAACTAGACTGTTATTCGGTCGCGGGTGCAAGATCTTCTCCGGCAAAAGGAAGGGCGCATTGGCCGCCATCCGCACATTAAATGCATGCACTGCGGGGAGCTCCTGCTCGGTCAACGATGTGATGCGGATTTGCATATGCGACCCGGTAACCACGCGAGGACAAAACCCCACTCGCCAACTGGAGGCTGTTGCGTGCGAAAGCACACGCTAGGCGACTCAGGCATGCTGAATCGTTTCCATTGGCGGAAGCCCGCGAGCGGCGTCAAGCCCGGTCAGATAGTCGAGCATGGAGCGGAAGGAAACCAATTGCTCCAGTGCGGCTAAGTCTAACTCGATCCCGAATTCTTCTTCAATTGCAGTCGCCAGCGTAACACCAGCTACGGAATCCCATCGTTCCACCGTTTCCAAACTGGCCGAAGCGATCTGTTGCACACTGAGTTCGGGGAAGACAGCGGCAAAGCATCGAGTGAGTTTCGCCGGGATGTCATTCGCCGGGGGTTTATTCATCGGAAGGCTCCTGGACTCGGAGGAAAATCGGTGGACAATTGTCAAGCAGTTGCTGCCGGGTCATAGAAAAGCTCGTCTGGGGGACTGACCCCAGTATTTCGGCAAAGAAATCCCGCAGAGGCCCATTTCTAGCCGTAAACAAAAAATCGACGGCGGCCTCTCGGGCGTCGAACTTCTGAAACAAGTGAAGCAGACACGCGTGTTCGATGCGTCGCGAAAATGCACGGCAACTCATTACCCAATGATCCAGCGAAAGCCGGCGATTATCCGAACGGCCAGCTACCACCGCGATCTTGCCGAGAGGTCCAAACTTATCTTCGTAAGAAGCTACCAATAGGAACACGTTGGCTTCGCTGAGATACTGTTTCCAGGAAAGCTCGGTGTGCCGTTTGCCGTTTAAGTTGAACTGGTTCGTCTTGTTGATCAGATCCAGCGCGCGCGGATCGGTGGGGTGCTTAAGAAAGCTTACAGTGAGTTTCCCCTCGGCTTCGCGCAGGAAGTATTCAGGAGTGTACTCAAGCGTGCGAGTGGCTTCAATGAAAGTATGGGACGCTCGAATGCTGTCCAGACGGATTTCATCCTCCGCAGATAGCGACGACTTACCAAACATGTCGCGTAGATCCTCGAGGAGTTGATAAGCGGCTTTGTCATCATCCCGGGGAAATCGCAGGCATTCCATCTCTGGATGTGCGTTCTTTACTTCCGCCAAATCCAAAGGGCTGTCATCAATAAAAACGACACTATCCGCGCTGACGTTCCAGGTTTGAAGTATTCGCAACACAGAAGCGGACTTAGGTCCCCAGTTGACTTCCAGTGGAAAAATTCGGTCTCGAGGAAGTATCGGGTTCGCTTTGCGGAATGCCTCTTCCACCAGGGCCGGGTCGTTCTTGCTGGCAACCGCGAGAAGTATGCCTGCCGCCGCGAGCGACGCTAACATCTGCTGGTAAAGCCCGTGCCTTTGCGCCCGGTGGTCGAGGTCCCAGGAGATACCCTCGACGTTGACCTCTCCGAGTACTCCCATCCACAACGTATCGTCAAGATCCGTGATCAGCCCTTTTTTAGCGACCGGGTTTCGGATTATATGAGCGATCACGGCGGCAAGATTATCGGCGTGGCTCAGGCTATAAGGGAATCCTGTGCTAAGCTCCGATTTCACGTCAAACCGGGTTGCACATGGTGAACCTCGGTCCAGCCGTTGCGGGCTAACCAGCCGGATCCCAGGCGAACGCCCAAGGCGCGATGCCAGGCCGGCCACAAGCTCGCGAAGTTCGCTCTCGAAGGGACTCAATAACCAGCCCGGTGTAAACGCGACGGGAGGAAGCGGAAGCGTGGGCAGCACGACTGTGACGCTGTTTCGCCGCGCAATCGATTCCAAGCTAGCGGAGAACCTTGCGGCCTGGCCGCGTACATTTTGTGCGATGTCGCCTAATTGTCGCGGCGCCCATCCGCCCAATTGTCGAATTCCGAGGCGGGGATCTAGATCTTGCCATTCCATGATGGCTACGACAGCAGAGTCCTGCGCTCTTTCAAGGCGTTCTAGATTGCCTGGCAAATCGCCAAACCATCCCGTTTCAACGGCAATTTTGTGTTCGGGAAACTCGCGCCGCAAGTGAGCGTTTAGGAATGTCAAAAAATGCAGGGGCGTAAAGCCGCAGGCGAGATGAATCTCGAGGACCGGAGACTCCGGCCGAGGACTCTCGTTCAGCGCTTCAAGGGCTTCAACCAATTTCATGGATCGTCGAGGAGTAACTTCCGTGGCGATAATAACACAGCCTGCAGCGGGTTTCGATGGCACTCCGCTAGCCCACGGCCCATGTTACATCTCGCTCAGGTTGCTGGGACCGGCCAACTCCCCATGGGTAGAACAGATGGCAGTTGTCTTGCGCCTAGAGCGGTTGCGGAAACCGACTCCTTTGCGGCGGGGCGCAATAGAGTCGGAACACGGAACCGCTGTGCGGGGATGAGCAAAGTTGATAACAACCCAATTCCGCTGACTCAAGTCAGGGAATTGGGTTGTTTGGCGTACATTCATACTGTGCGCCACATGTGACACTTGCCAGACCCCTCCGTCAGTGCCCGACTACTATAGTGAACGGGGCTGAAGCCGAAGCCGGAGGTATTTCGCTGTCGTTAACCGAAACGGTGAATGTGTACTGTCCGCTCGCGCTCGGCGTTCCGACGATAAGTCCGTGTGAGCTCAGGCTTAATCCCATCGGCAGATTTCCGCCGATCACGCTCTTTCCGCGGATCACGCTCCAAGTGTACGGCGCAACTCCACCAGCGACGGATAGGGGGACGCCGCCAAGTCCCATTCCGTATCGCTTTCCGACCTGTCCGGGCGGAAGTGAGGTCGTCAGGATGTGCAGCGATCCAGTAATCGTAATGCTCAGCCCCACGGAGGCCACATTCGGCGGTGAGGCAGAGTCGGCGACTGTGGCCGTGAAGCTAAAGGTTCCCTGTGCGGTAGGCGTCCCAGAAATAATTCCCGTGCTGGAGCCGAGGCTGACGCCAGTCGGCAGAGCGCCGGCCGTGATAGACCAGGAATAGGGTGCGGTTCCGCCGGTTGCTGCAAGAGTGGCGCTGTAGGCTACCCCAGAAACGCCCGCGGGAAGCGAGGTCGTCACGATGTGCAGCGATCCAGTAATCGTAATGCTCAGCCCCACGGAGGCCACATTCGGCGGTGAGGCAGAGTCGGCGACTGCGGCCGTGAAGCTAAAGGTTCCCGGTGCGGTGGGCGTCCCAGAAATAATTCCCGTGCTGGAGCCGAGACGGACCCCAGTCGGCAGAGAGCCGGCCGTGATAGACCAGGAATAGGGCGCGGTTCCGCCGGTTGCTGCAAGAGTGGCGCTGTAGGCCACCCCAGCAACGCCCGGAGGGAGAGATGTTGTAACAATCGATAGAGTACTGTCGCCCATTGCCGCCTGCAATGCATCCCAGTCGATGCCGGAAAGTTGCCCGTCGCTGGTGTCTGTCCAGTATGGGGTCAGAAGCTGATCGTCACCGCCGCCGGGATTGACATAAGTGAAAGGAACCGTCGTGGCGTAATTGTGCACCGGCCACGTCGCGATGGGATCTCCGCTCGGCACAAACATCACGTTGCCGAGGTAGCGCGGGGCCAGCGGCGACGGATCACCCATATAGTAGCCAAGCCCGGTAGTTCCCTGATAGCCGCAGTCTCCGGTAGGCTGGCGGGCGAATACGTTGTCGAGAATCCAGAGATTGTGCGTAGAGGACGTGGTGGGCGGGCATCCCGACTGGTTGGTTGAGAAGATATACCCCCACATCTTCGAGCCATCGATCACGAGCGCCGTGTTGTGCTGGAAGACATAATCGGTCAATCCGGCATCGCCGAGGTGACTGCTGCCGCCGTCGAGGTGCGCCCAGTTGTGCCCCTGGCTCCCTACATCCAGATTGGTGCTCAACAGGATCAGGTTGTTATGTACCCAGATTCGTTTCGATTCGCCCTTATTGGTGCAACTGGGATAACTGGGCGGGCCGCACTGATCGTCTTGCTCCAGCGTACTGAAGCCGCGATCAACATTCTGGAGGATGTTACTGGCCAGCTCGATATCGTCCACCACGGCAATGTTTCCGCTTTGGCTGGTGCGGATGGTAAACAGGACCGAGTAACCAACCTGGGCGCTTGTCCAGGTGTTTTCAAAGGTGTTCCCGGTAACCACGACCCGACGCGCGCTCTTGAACTCCAGATTGTTCTTCTCTACCCATTGATACCCCAACCCGGCAGGGCAGCGTATCCCGTTGGGCTGTAGTTCGCTCGAAGACAGGGTTCCACCCGCACCGCAGGAATCCCATGCCAAAGGCTTAAAGAAATGGTTGCGGCGGATCTCGATGTCGGAGGGAATATAGGGGTCATCGAATCCGCCCGCTCCGCCAAACATCACGTCTTCGGTACTGGCCGAAAGGAAGTTGTTGACGATCTTGATCGGCCCCGGGTTAAGATATACCGCGATGGCCTGCGAATCCATTGTGCTTTGATGAATATCGGAAATATAACTGTCGATGACCGCAAGGTTCGTTACGTTTCCCTGAATGCCTTCCCGCACGTCATAGGTATTAGAGCCGTGCATGTAAACGCGGTCGAAGGTGATCGAGTCCGGCAGGTTGTTCTTGTGATTCATTCCTCCGTCTGATTGTCCGAACAGTTCATAGGTGAAGCAGTTCGTTGGAGGAGTGTTGTGGGGCTGGCACCCTTGGTTCGAGGCAGTAGTCACTTCCAGGCCAACGAGACGATAGTAGTTCGCCCCCGGCGAAGGATTCAGCGCAGGGCTGCCGTTTGGCGTAACGATCTTCGCCATACTGGGAGCGTCGGACGGACTCACGCGCACCCCCGGCGCAGGCAATCGGTTCAGCGCAGAGCTTTGGATGTAAATCCACTGGCCTATCGGATTGGCTTTCGCTGGGAGAGTGAAGTTTCCGGTGTAGACGGAACCAGCATCCAGGACGATGGTATCGCCGGGATGAGCTGAGTTGAGCGCATTCTGCAAGTCTGCACCGATGCGGGGGTGCCAAGTGGCTCCACTAGGAGGATTCCAGGCGGTATTGAGGTAGACCCGAGGCGGCGTCGGGACTGGCATTTGCGCCGCCGCTAGAGCCGAGAACAGAAGCAAAACAAAGAACGCTTTGTGCATAAAGGACTCCTAAACCTCTTAAAAATACTGGCCTTTCCCATGCGGAGGTAATTCGGATTTGCCCCATCACCCCCACTCGTAAAGGCACCCTTCCTCCATCGGCACCTACGGCTAATTCCTTGATATCGAGATGGCGGTTCGCATGTTTTCGCGCATGGTATTAGATCGCATGTACCTCCACGGTTCGGACGGTAATATCGCTGCGTACCCGAGCGGTACGTGTGCTCCAAATCGGTACGCAACCGCAGACCCATACCTTCGCCGGCACGGCCTCGGGCGGCCCAAGAGGTCGGAGAATGCCTGTTGTTCACTGCGGGGTTTAATCCGACATCGAGAAAATCCACAACGGAACTAAATTCGCAGGCAATTGCCGATAACGCAGAAGGATGGCCCGATCAAAATCAATAACGATATTTTCTGCCAGCAGATTTGGGGGGAGCCGGGGGATTCCGTCTCTTCGCGATTCATCCCCAGCAACATCGAACGTTCGCGGCAATTACTTTTGGAAGAACTCGATCTGGTCTAAGACCAGTCTTGAACCAAACTCGTGGTGCAGCTAATGCGCAGAGGGCTACTCGCGGCAAACCCGCGAGTAGCCCTCATTTAACTGGTCCGGCTGTACCTGTTTTGCTGGTCCAGTCGGCCCCCTTGTTATCTACGCAGCGTCCCTATGACTCACTGGAACGCCGTATAGGTGGCTGTGTCCTGCACCGACCAGACGCCACCAGCACAGCCATACAAGGTGACGTACAACTGACGACCGTCCGTTGGCAGGCCACGGAAAGTGAGGCTCAGACCGGTAGTGCCAGCCGACGCCACATCGTGCGCGCCTGGAGTGTTGCCAATCCAGACTTGGTACGAGGTGCCACCGGTCTCCGCCGTCCAGGTAAACGTCGCCGTGCTGCCGGACAGCGTTGACCCATTCGCCGGACTGGTTATCTGTGCGTTGACAATGGTAGTCGCGGTATAGGTTGCCGTGTCCTGGACCGCCCAGGTTCCACCGGCGTACCCATTCAGCGTGACATAGATCTGGGTGCCGTCGGTCGGCAAATTGCTCACGGTTGCCGACAAGGCCCCAGTTCCTACCGACGCTATGTCGTGCGCTCCAGGGGTGTGGCCCACCCAGAGCTGGTACGAGGTTGCGCCAGTTTCGGCCGACCACGTGAAGGTGGCTGACCTACCGGTCAGGGTTGAGTTCTTCGGCGGTGAGATGATCTGGGCCTTGACGGCGGCCGTGTACGTTGCCGTATCCTGCACCGTCCAGGCGCCAGCCGCATAGCCATACAAGGTAACGTACAACTGACGGCCGTCGGTTGGCAGGTTGGTAGCCGTAACCGAGAGGCCGCCTGTTCCCAACGACGCTATATCGTGCGCGCCGGCTGTGTTGCCCACCCATAACTGATAGGAGGTCGCGCCCGTTTCCGCTGTCCAGGTGAACGTGGCCGTGCTATTGGTCAGCGTTGACCCTTTCGGCGGGCTGGTGATTGCTGCCTTGAGCATGGTCGCGGCGGTGTACGTTGCGGTGTCCTGCACGGTCCAGCGGCCGTTCGCGTAGCCATTCAGCGTAGCGTAGATCTGGCTGCCGTCGGTCGGCAGATTGGTGGCCGTCGCCGCTAGACCGGTGGTGCCGATCGAGATTATGTCGTGCGCTCCAGCCGTGTGGCCTAACCACAACTGGTACGAACTTGCGCCCGATTCATGCGACCAGGTAAACGTGGCCGTGTTGCCGGTCAACGTTGACCCCTTCGCCGGTGAGGTGATCTGTGCAGTTACTGGCGTGACCGTCAAGGTTCCGCTCACGAAGCTGAACGAATAGTTCTGCGCCGAGAGCGTTCCTTGCGCGGCATTGACCGGGTAGGTTCCGACTGGCGGGTTTTGCGGGGCCGTCGTCGTCAGACTCGGGCTTCCACTCAACACCCCAGTTCCGTCGCCGTTCACGAAGCCGCTGTAGCTGGCGGTGAACGTCGGCAGCGGGCTGCCGTCCGGAATGCTGGCGTTGTTGGCCGTTACAGTCAACACTGCCTGGTTGATAGTTAGGGTCCCATTGACAAACGCGAACGTGTAGTTCGCCTCTGCCAAGGTCCCCTGCGCCGCCGTGATGGTGTAAGGACCCACGGGCGAGCTTGACGTCGCTGTCGTCGTCAGGCTGGGCGAGCCACTCAGTACGCCTTGGCCGTCGCCGTTCACGAAGCCGCTGTAGCTGGCCGAGAACGCCGGCAGCGAGCCGCCGTAGATCATGCTGGCGTTGTTAGCGGATACCGTCAGCACCGCCGGATTGATGGTGAACTGCGCCGTGTTGTAGGTGATGGTGTAGTTGCCCAGCACGCCTGATGGATCCAGCGTCGCGCTGATGGTGTACGGGCTGCCGGCCACCGTTTCACCCGCGGTACGGGTGTAAGTCGCCGTCACGTTGTCGGCTGGCAGGAAACCAGCGAGCGTGCCGGTCAAGGTTGGATCAGACGAGCCGTACGTCTTGCTCGCTGCATTTGGCGTCACCGAGGCAGGCGCCGGATTGATGGCGAACTGCGCCGTGTTGTAGGTGATGGTGTAGTTGCCCAGCACGCCTGATGGATCCAGCGTCGCGCTGATGGTGTATGGGCCGCCTGTCACCGTTTCACCTCCGGTACGGGTGTAGGTCGCGGTCACGTTGTCGGCTGGCAGGAAGCCAGCGAGTGTGCCTGTGAACGCCGGATCGTTCTGGCCGTAAACTTTAGTGGCCGGATTCGGTGTCACCGAGGCATTTTTCTGGTTGATGGTCAGAGTGCCATCGACGAAGGTGAACGTGTAATTCGCCGCCGATAGGGTTCCCTGTGCCGCCGTAATGGTGTAAGGACCCACGGGCGAGCTTGACGTCGCTGTTGTCGTCAAGCTAGGCGAGCCACTCAGCACACCTTGTCCATCGTTATTCACAAAGCCGCTGTAGCTGGCGGTGAAGGTCGGTAGCGTATCGCCATACGTCATACTGGCGTTGTTGGCCGTTACGCTCAAGGCAGCTTTGTTGACCGTGAAGGTGTCGTCCACCGGAGGCGCCGGCAGCCAGTTGGCGTTACCCGCCTGGTTGGCTTCGACCGTCACTGCACCCGCGCCCGTGATGGTCAGCAAGCTGCCTGCGACAGTCGCCGGACCGGAGATCACTGTGTAAACCACAGGCAGTCCCGAAGTCGCACTGCCCAGCAGTGCGATTGGAGCTATCCCGTAGGTTTGTGTTCCTGGGTTCGGAAAGGTAATCGTCTGGGGTTGTGGCCCTTGCGTAATCGTAATGCTCAGTCCCGCGGAGGCCACATTCGGCGGTGAGGCAGAGTCGGCGACTGTGACCGTGAAGCTAAAGGTTCCCGGTGCGGTAGGCGTTCCAGAAATAATTCCCGTGCTGGAGCCGAGACGGACGCCAGTCGGCAGAGAGCCGGCCGTGATAGACCAGGAATAGGGTGTAGTTCCGCCGGTTGCTGCAAGAGTGGCGCTGTAGGCTACCCCAGTAACGCCTGCGGGAAGGGAGGTCGTAACAATGGTCACGGTAGTGCCGCCCATGGCCGCCTGCAATGCATCCCAGTCGATGCCTGCAATCTTCCCGTCAGTGGTATCAGTCCAGTTCGGGCTCAGAAGCTGATAGTTACCGCTGCCGGGATCCACATAAGTGAAAGGAACCGTCGTGGCGTAGTTGTGCAGCGGCCACGTCGCGATCGAATCACCACTCGGCACAAACATCACGTTGCCGAGGTAGCGCGGGGCCACCGGCGACGGGTCTCCCATATAGTAGCCAAGCCCGGTTGTTCCCTGATAGCCACAGTCTCCGATGGGCTGGCGGGCAATCACATTGTCGAGCAGCCAGAGGTTGTGCGTGGACGACGTGGTGGGGGGACACCCTGACTGGTCGGTGGAGAAGATGTAGTTCCACATCTTCGAGCCGTCAATCATCAGGGCGGTGTTGTGCTGGAAGACGTAGTCGATCAGCCCTATAGTACCAGAACGAATACTGCCGCCTGCGAGTACCGCCCAGTTGTGTCCCTGCGTGCCTACGTCCAGATTGTTGCTCAAGAGAATCAGGTTGTTATGGACCCAGATTCGCTTCGATTCGCCCTTGTTGGTGCAGTTGGGATAGCTGGGCGGGCCGCACTGATCGTCTTGCTCCAGCGTACTGAAGCCGCGATCAACATTCTGGAGGATGTTACTGGCCAGCTCGATATCGTCCACCACGGCAACGTCGCCACTTTGGCTAGTGCGGACGGTGAACAGAACCGAATAGCCAACCTGGCCGCTTGTCCAGGTGTTTTCAAAGAGGTTGCCGGTGACCACGACGCGGCGAGCGCTTTTGAACTCCAGGTTGTTCTTCTCGACCCACTGATATCCGAGTCCGGAAGGACATTGCACCCCGTTCGGCTGTAGTTCGCTCGAAGATAAGGTTCCGCCCGCACCGCAGGAGTCCCACGCCGTTGGCTTAAAGAAATGGTTGCGGCGTATCTCGATGTCGGAGGGAATATAGGGGTCATCGAATCCGCCCGCTCCGCCAAACATCACGTCTTCGGTACTGGCCGAAAGGAAGTTGTTGACGATCTTGATCGGCCCCGGGTTAAGATATACCGCGATGGCCTGCGAATCCATGGTGCTCTGATGGATGTCGGAGATGTAGCTGTCGATCACGGCGAGATTAGTTACGTTACCTTGAATGCCTTCCCGCACGTCATAGGTATTAGAGCCGTGCATGTAAACGCGGTCGAAGGTGATCGAGTCCGGCAGGTTGTTCTTGTGATTCATTCCTCCGTCTGATTGTCCGAACAGTTCATAGGTGAAGCAGTTCGTTGGAGGAGTGTTGTGGGGCTGGCACCCTTGGTTCGAGGCAGTAGTCACTTCCAGGCCAACGAGACGATAGTAGTTCGCCCCCGGCGAAGGATTCAGCGCAGGGCTGCCGTTTGGCGTAACGATCTTCGCCATACTGGGAGCGTCGGCTGGACTGACTCTCGTGCCGGGAGGCGGAAGATTAGCCAGGGCGGAACTTTCAATATAAATCCACTGATTGTTAGGATTAGCTTTTGCGGGCAGCGTAAAGTTGCCGGAATAAATCGAGCTATTGTTCAAGACGATGGTGTCGCCGGGCTGCGCCGTGTTGAGCGCGAGCTGAAGGGTCGAACTGGAGTTTACCGTCCATGTACCGCCCTGGGTCGGCGGATTCCAAGTTGTGTCGATGTAAACTTGAGGCGGAGCCGGGAACGGCTGCTGAGCGCTAGCTACCAGGGTGAACATCGCCGCGATGACGATGCATAGGGTTGAAATTATTGGTTTTTGCCAGCCCAAGGCGGGCACCCAACAGCGTGAGCTGTTGCTTTGAATTCTCATTTGGTTACCTCCAAAACATTAAAGGAGGGCGCCCGGCAGTGGTAAGACCAAGACTATGACTATAGTGGCGCTATAAATGGCACTTTGCGGCATAGCGGTGTTAGAAACACCAAAAACCAACATTTTGCGGGACGCCCACGTCCAAGAAAATAGCCCGTTTGGGTCACTCTCGGTAAGTATAAAAGTGCCGATTATTGTACGAAAGTAACCTGAAATGCTATTACTTATACCGCTCAATAAAAGTAAACTCCTCTCCGTCAAGACTTTGCGGATTTTTCCTCCGATCAAAAGACACTTAGTTAGCATTAGAGCAGTTCCTTAGAAGCTATATCCGAAAGTGAGGGGAGGCAGTAGGCTGCAG